>Ga0207648_10000190_pt1 | contig 64762 bp, 54 predicted proteins | sample KBSMisM32_FD_184310 | JGI IMG/M metagenome (GOLD analysis project Ga0207648, IMG submission 184310) | Miscanthus rhizosphere microbial communities from Kellogg Biological Station, Michigan, USA - KBS Miscanthus M3-2 (SPAdes) (version 2) | ecosystem: Host-associated > Plants > Roots >...
TGCCCACGCCCGGCAGCGACCAGTTGTAGTGGATGCCCGAGATGGTCTGCATGCGCCGGCCGTAGCGGTGCCCCAAACCCATGCGGTACACGCTCTTGGCGTGTCCGATGTTGGAGGTGCCGTAGAGTCCGATCGGGATCGTCTCGTCAGCTGGCAGCCCGCAAGGCATGCTGGCCACCCACAGCATTTCGTTGCCGGCCTCGCGCAGCACGCGGTAGACGTACTGGTGAATCTGCGTCAGCTCCTGCTCGCAGGCGCGCACGTCACCATGCGCGCCGGTGATCAGCTCGAGCTGCGACTCGCTGTAGTCGGTGGTGATGCGCTCGTGCGTCAGCGCCGCGCCGAGCGCCAACGGATGCGGCGTCAGCGCGAGCATGCCGGTGGGCAGCACGCGCAGGCTCTCTTTCTCGATGCCGCGGCGCATGCCGCGCAGCCGTTGCGGCGTGATGCCGGCGAGCCGATCGACGATTGTTTTCAAGCTGGTGTCCCCTTGTGATCCGGTGCAAGCCCAGCTGGCTGCGACGACGGCGGCACCGGGTCGATCTCCGCGGGCCACCTCCCATTGAGGCGCATCGTAGCGGGGAGTGCGCGTTCGTGCTGGCGGCGCCGGCAAACGCCGCCGCACCCAGGGGACGGTGCCGCTCGGCCTGCACGCCGCGGCGATTTGTGCTTCAGTGCCCGCTGTCGCGCTGCACCAGCGGGCGATGGCCCAGGCGCGCGGAGACATCGCGCGCCACGTCGCGCAACACGCTGGCCAGCGGCCCGCTCCAGCGCGCATCGAAGGCGGCGGACGGCCCGATCGCGGTGATCGCCAGCACCATCGCCGCACGGTGGTCGAACACCGGCGCCGACAACGCGCTGACACCGGCCACCACCGCGCCTTCGGAACGGCCAAGGCCGTGGCGCCGCACCTCGGCCAGCTCATGCCCGAACGCGTGCCAGGTCGCCAGCGCCGGCAGCGCGGCGACGCCGTTGCGCGTGCGCGCGCGCGCCGACGCCGCGCGCTCGGCGTCGTACACCGGGCGCACGATCGCGGCATCGAGGTAGGCGGCGAACAGGCGTCCCGACGCGGTGCGCGCGATCGAGAACACGGTGCCGTGCCGCATGTCGACGTGCACTGCCGCGGGCGACGCTTCGCGCAGCACGATGGTCGGCCCGCGGCTGCCCCACACCACCAGCGCCATCGTGTGGCCGGTGCGCGCGGCCAGCTCGGGCAGCAGCGGAGCGGCGATGCGCACCGGGTCGGCCTGCTGCAGGCTGATCAGGCCGAGCTGCAGCGCCAGCGGGCCCAGCGCGTAGCGGCCGCTCGATTTGTCCTGCTCCACCAGGCCGATGTGGCCGAAGCTCACCAGGTACGGATGCGCCTTGGCAGCGGTCATGCCGGCATCGGCGGCCAGGTCTTTCAACGCCATCGCGCGGCCATGGTGCGCCAGCGCGTGCAATAGACGACCACCCACTTCGACGCTCTGGATGCCGCGCCGGCCCTTCGCCGCGAAATTCGACATAGACGAACCCGTTTGTTATAGTCGCACGAGCTTACCCGATCCCGCCGGCGCGCGCTGCGTTTCGCACCGTGCCGCACCCCCACCGGAGACTCCCATGACCAAGGCCTTCGCGTCGCAAGCCGACCTTGTCGACAAGAAAGTCACTTTCACGCAGCTGTCGCCCAATGCCTACGCCTACACCGCCGAGGGCGATCCCAACACCGGCGTGATCGTCGGCGACGACGCGGTGATGGTGATCGACACGCAGGCCACGCCGGTGATGGCGCAAGACGTGATCCGCCACGTCCGCAGCGTCACCGACAAGCCGATCAAGTACGTGGTGCTCAGCCACTACCACGCGGTGCGCGTGCTCGGCGCGAGCGCATACCGGCCCGAGCACGTCATCGCCAGCCGCGACACCTACGACCTGATCGTCGAACGCGGCGAAGCCGACAAGGCCAGCGAGATCGGCCGCTTCCCGCGACTTTTTCGTGCGGTCGAGAGCGTGCCGGCCGGCATGACGTGGCCGACCATCACGTTCAGCGGCGCGATGAGCGTCTGGCTCGGCAGGCTCGAGGTGCAGCTGCTGCAGGTGGGCCGCGGCCACACCAAGGGCGACACGATCGCCTGGCTGCCCGAGCAGAAGATCCTCTTCTCCGGCGACCTGGTCGAGTTCGACGCCACGCCGTACGCCGGCGACGCCTACTTCCAGGACTGGCCGCACACGCTCGACAAGCTGGCTGCGATGCAGCCGAGGGCGCTGGTGCCGGGGCGCGGCGCCGCGCTGACCACGCCGCAGCAGGTGGCCGCCGGCCTCCAGGGCACGCGCGACTTCGTCGCCGACGTGTGGGCCAGCGTCAAGGCCGGCGTCGCCGCCGGCAAAGACCTCAATGCGGTCTACAAGGAGACGCTGACCCGGCTGCGGCCCAAATACGGCCACTGGGTGATCTTCGACCACTGCATGCCGTTCGACGTGACGCGCTGCTACGACGAGGCCACGCAGTACGCCGATCCGCGCGTCTGGACCGCCGAGCGCGACCAGCAGATGTGGAAGGCGCTCGAGTCCTGATGTTCGCCCCCAGGTTCGCTTCGTCCGCAGGCCCGCGAGGGAGCACCGTCTCGGGACGGCCCGGTACCGACTGAGCACTGCCCGAGCGATGGACTACCAGCAGACCGTCTTCGCGTACCGCCGCTCGCCGGACCACGATGCGCGCGTGCCGGTCCGCCATCCGGTGGTGGTGGTCGGTGCCGGGCCGGTGGGCCTGTCGCTGGCGATCGACCTCGCGCTGCAACAGGTGCCGGTGCTGCTGCTCGACAACGACGACCGCCTGTCTACCGGCTCGCGCGCGATCTGCTTCGCCAAACGCACGCTCGAGATCTTCGACAGGCTGGGGCTCGGACAACGGCTGGTCGACAAGGGCGTGTCGTGGAGCACCGGACGCGTGTTCCTGCGCGAGCAGCCGATCTACAGCTTCGACCTGCAGCCCGAGACCGCGCACGAACGGCCGGCGTTCATCAACATCCAGCAGTACTACGTCGAAGGCTACCTGGTGGAGCGCGCGCTCGAGCTGCCGCTGATCGACCTGCGCTGGAAGCACGAGGTGAGCGGCGTGCAGCCGGCGACCGACGGCGTGACACTGCAGGTGCGCACGCCCGATGGCGTCCACTCCGTGACTGCCGAGCACGTGGTGGCCTGCGACGGCGCGCGCTCGAGCGTGCGCGCGCTGATCGGCCAGGAAGCCAAGGGCCGCACGTTCAGAGATCGCTTCCTGATCGCCGACGTGCGCTTCAAGGACGCAGTGGACTTCCCGGCCGAGCGCTGGTTCTGGTTCGACCCGCCGTTCCATCCCGGCCAGAGCGTGCTGCTGCACAAGCAGCCCGACGCGGTGTGGCGCATCGACTTCCAGCTCGGCTGGGATGCCGACCCCGAGGCCGAAAAGCGACCCGAGCGCATCCTGCCGCGGGTGCGTGCGCTGCTCGCGCATTCGGCCATGAAAGACGCGCAGTTCGAGCTCGAATGGGCCAGCGTCTACAGCTTCTCGTGCGAGCGCATGGCCAGCTTCCGCCACGGCCGCGTGCTGTTCGCCGGCGATGCCGCGCACCGCGTGTCGCCGTTCGGCGCGCGCGGCGCCAACTCCGGCGTGCAGGACGCCGAGAACCTGGCCTGGAAACTGGCCGCGGTGCTGCAGGGGCGCGCCGGCGACGCGCTGCTCGCCAGCTACGGCGCCGAGCGCGAAGTCGCCGCCGACGAGAACATCGGCCACTCGACGCGTGCCACCGACTTCATCACGCCCAAGAGCGACATCAGTCGGCTGTTTCGCGACGCCACGCTGCAGCTGGCGCGTGACCACGCGTTCGCGCGCGCGCTGGTCAACAGCGGCCGCCTGTCCACCGCCTCCACGTTGCACGACTCGCCGCTCAACACGCCCGATGTCGACCGCTTCGACGGCGCGATGGTGCCCGGCGCGCCGGCCGCCGACGCGCCGCTGCGCCGCGACGGCCGCGACGGCTGGCTGCTGCGGCAGCTGCAGCCGGCGCAGTTCACCGGCCTGGTGTTCGACGGCACGCACGCGGCGGCCGCGGTGCACGCGTTGCGCGAGGCGGCTCAGGGCCTCGCCCCGCTGCAGGTGCTGCTGGTCGCCGCGCGCGCCGATGCGGCGCTGCCCGGTGCGCGCACGCTGGTCGACCACCACGGGCTGCTCGCGCGCCGCTACGACGGCACCCCCAGCACGGCGTACCTGCTGCGGCCCGACCAGCACGTGTGCGCGCGCTGGCGCCGCGTGTCGCCCGATGCGGCGCACCAGGCGCTGCGACGCGCGCTGGCGCTGCCCTGAGACCCTGCGCGAGAGGCCGTCATGCCGCTGAACACCGCGCCCCACTTCGAAGCCGCCGACGCGTTCTACGAGGCGCTGATCGACGCGCACCGCGACTTGAGCGTCGCGCAGAGCCACGAGCTGAACGCCAAGCTGGTGCTGCTGCTGGCCAATCACATCGGCGAGCGCGCCGCGCTGCACGAGGCGCTCGCCGCCGCGCGCGCCAGCGTGCTGCGCGACACCGAACCGAAGGAACCCCGATGAGCCATACCACCGCCTTGCGCTTCCAGAGCGGCTTCGGCAACGAGTTCGCCACCGAAGCGGTGGCCGGCGCATTGCCGCAAGGGCGCAACAGCCCGCAGCGCTCGCCGCGCGGCCTGTATGCCGAGCTGATCTCGGGCACCGCGTTCACCGCGCCGCGCGCGCTGAACCGGCGCACCTGGATGTATCGTCGCCAGCCGTCGGTGGTGAGCGGCGCTTACGCGCCGTACGAACAGCCCTTGTGGACCAGCGGTGCTACCGGGGGCGTCGACATGCCGCCCGACCCGCTGCGCTGGCATCCGTTCGCGATTCCGGACACGCCGCTGGATTTCGTCGACGGCGTGCGCACGGTGGTTGCCAACGGCGATGTGCAGGCGCAGGTCGGCGTGGCCGCGCTGGTCTACACCGCCAACCGCTCGATGCAGCAGCGCGTGCTGGTCAACGCCGACGCCGAGATGCTGTTCGTGCCGCAACAGGGGCGCCTGCGCATCGCCACCGAACTCGGGCGCCTCGAGGTCGGCGCCGGCGAGGTCGCGTGCATTCCGCGCGGGCTCGCGTGCCGCATCGAGCTGCCCGACGGGCCGTCGCGCGGCTACGTGTGCGAGAACTATGGCGCGTTCTTCCGCCTGCCCGAGCTCGGGCCGATCGGCTCCAACGGGCTGGCCAACGCGCGCGACTTCGAGACGCCGGTGGCAGCGTTCGAAGACGACAGCGGGCCAATCGAGGTGATCCGCAAGTTCGGGGGCCGGCTGTGGCGCAACACGCAGCGCGCCACACCGTTCAACGTCGTCGCCTGGCACGGCAACCTGGCGCCGTTCCAGTACGACACGGCGCGCTTCATGACGATCGGCACCGTCAGCTTCGACCACCCCGATCCGTCGATCTTCACGGTGCTGACGTCGCCGTCCGACACGCCGGGCACTGCGAACTGCGACTTCGTGATCTTTCCACCGCGCTGGATGGTGGCCGAGGACACGTTCCGCCCGCCCTGGTACCACCGCAATGTGATGAGCGAGTTCATGGGCCTGGTGAAGGGCCAGTACGACGCCAAGCCCGAGGGCTTCAAGCCGGGCGGCGCCAGCCTGCACAACTGCATGGTGCCCCATGGCCCCGATGCCGAGGCGTTCGACAAAGCCAGTCATGCCGAGCTGAAACCGCACAAGCTCGACAACACGCTGGCCTTCATGTTCGAGAGCCGCTGGCGTTTCGTGCCGAGCGCGTTCGCGATGACCGGCGGCGCGCTCGACGCGCAGTACGCGAGCTGCTGGAACGACCTGAAGGCGCAGTTCGACGGCGCGTGAGCAGGCCGGCGGCGGTGCCTGCGATCGGCCGCAGTGTCAAGCCCTCCTAGGCTCTCGCCTCTAGAGCGCCAATCGTGTTGCGCTGTCGCGTGGAACGAGCGCATCCGGCCCGTAAGATCGAGAGTTGCCCTTTGCGCAGAGGACGATCTCCGCGCTCGATTGATCATGCAGTCCCCCATTGACGTTCGAACGATGACTGCAGCCGACCTGCCGGCCGTGCTGTGGATCCAGGCCCTGTGCTACACCGACGTGACGCCCGAGTCCCGGCAATCGCTGCACTCGAAACTCGAGGCTTCGCGCTCGACCTGCCTGATCGCGCGGATCGGGCAAGGCGTCGCGGCTTACCTGATCTCGCTGCCCTGGCACCACGGGCAGCCACCGGCGCTCAACGAGCCCACGTGTCGATTGCCGCCCTCGCCCAACTGCCTCTACCTCCACGATCTGGCGGTCGCGCCGCAGGCCAGGGCCTCGGGTGCTGGACGCGCGTTGGTCGACGCGTTCCTCAGCCGGCTCAAGCAGTCGGACCTCGGGCGCGCCAGCCTGGTGGCGGTGCAAGACTCGGCACCGTACTGGGAGCGTCACGGTTTTCGAGCCATGCCCGTCTCGCCGGCGCTGAAGGCCAGCTTGGCCACGTATGGCGCACGCGCTGCGTACATGGAACGCGCGGCGTAGCGGCGCGTGCGGCTGCACGTGCCGCGCGGGTTCTCCCGGGATGGGCCGTCGAGCCCGGCGCACGAAGCGGATCGGCACCACGGCAGCGGCCGCCACCCTGCGATCAGCGCACGACGGTGACGACGTGCGCGCGCATGCGGCCGTCGATCGCGCCGCTGCCGAAGCGTGCGGCGAGCGCCGCTGCCGCCGTGTCGGTGGCCTCGAGCAGGCGCGCGGCGTCGCGCACCTCGATCTCGTGGCGCAGCGGCGTGCCCTGGCAGAAGGCGATCGCCGGCACGCGAGGCCCCGCCGCGCGACTGCGCAGCTCGAGCGGGTCGATCTGCGGCGGCGCAGCGAAGCCACCGGCGGCCAGATCGCGCGCGATGGTCGACGTGTCGCTGTAGCCGTGCGGCGTGCGCGCCAGGAAGCGCGGCGGATCGGCCGGAAACATGGGCTCGAGGGCGCGCGTCACCACGTCGGCGAATTCGTTTGTGTCGATGCGATCCCAGACGTTGAAGACGAACACGCCGCCGGCTTTCAGCACGCGGCGCGCCTCGGCGAACGCGCGCGCCTTGTCCGGAAAGAACATCGCGCCGAACTGGCACACCACCGCGTCGACGCTGGCGTCCGGCAACGGCAGCTGCATCGCGTCGGCGGGTTGCCACTGCACCGGCCGGCTGGTGCCGCGCCGCGCCGCCTCGTCGAGCATCGCCGGGTTGAGGTCGGTGGCGACGATCGGCACCGTCGCTGGCAGCGCGCTGGCCAGTGCGCGCGTCACGACGCCGGTGCCGGCCGCCACCTCGAGCACGCGGGTCGGCGAGCGGGCGCGCAGCCGCGCCGCCAGGTCGGCCGCATACGGCTCGAAGATCAGCGGCACCAGGTGCGATTCGTAGATCGCCGGGATCGAGCCCAGAAAGACGGCGTCGGTGGCAGGCGCTGGCATGGTCGGCTCCTCGGCAGCGCAGCCCGGGGCCGCGCGTCGCCACGATGCCGCAATGGCCGTCCGCCGTCCAGTTCAGAAAGTGAACTTGCGCTTCGCCAGGCCGCGCGCTACGGTGCGGCATGCGCGACGGATTCGGCCAGTTCTGTCCGGTGGCCATGGCCAGCGAGGTGTTCGCGGTGCGCTGGACGCCGATCATCCTGCGCGAGCTGCTGGCTGGCAGCCACCGCTTCAACGAGATCCATCGCTGCATCCCGCTGATTTCGCGTGCGTTGCTGGCGCGCCGCCTGCGCGACCTGGAGGCCGCTGGCATCCTGACCGTCCAATCGAGTGGACAGCACCATGGGCGCGAGTACCACCTCACCCCGGCGGGCCTCGAGCTGCGCGCGGCGATCGACGCGCTCGGCACCTGGGGCCAACGCTGGACCGCGCGCGTGCAGCCGCACAAGCTCGACGCCGGCCTGCTGATGTGGAACGTGCGCCGTCGCATCGACACCGCGCGCCTGCCGGCGCGCCGCGTGGTGGCCGAGGTGTCGTTCGTCGGCGTGCCGGCCGGACACCGCGGCGCCAAGGTGTACTGGCTGCTGCTGCAACGCTCCGGCGTCGAGCTGTGCCTGAGCGACCCCGGCTTCGAGGTCGACCTGCTGGTGGCGGCCGACCTCGCAGCGCTGACGCAGGTGTGGCTCGGCGACCTCACGCTGACCGACGCGTTGCGCCAGCGCAAGGTGCGGCTGAGCGGCCCGGCCGCGCTGGTGCGCCAGTTTCCGACCTGGCTGATGCTGAGCCGCTTCGCGCACGTGCCGCGGCCAAGCCCCGCCGAGCGCGACGCTGCCTGAGCCGCCCGACTGCGTCAGCTCTGAGTGACCTTGGGGCGCCGCACGAAGCGGATCGGCGCCTCGGGCACCGGTCGGGGCGCCGCGCCGTGGCGCTTCAGCGTCGCGTCGAGCGCCTGTCCGCCCTCGTCGGCCAGCGCGGCGCCGCGCGCCTGCGCGATCGCCCGTGCGCGCTCGGCGCCGCTCGCAAACGCCGTGCGCTCGGCCAGCTGCTCGACGATGTGCACGAGGTTGTCGCGGCCGCGTTGGTGCGTGCCGCCGTAGCCTTTGATCAGGCGCCCGCACAGCACCAGCTCGTGGCCGAGCCGCCAGTCGGTGGCGGTGTGGCGCACCACCGCTTCGAGCCAGCGCTCGATCAGCGCCTGCTCGTCGGCGTAGCGCTGACCGCGCCGGCGCAGCCAGCGTTGCGCCGACAGCAGGCGCAGCAGCAGCGTGCCGAACACCGTGTGGCTCGGCAGGTGCAGCGCCAGCGCCCACGGCTCCAAGCCGCGGGCGCGGCGCCGCGCGTCCCAGCGCTGCAGCGCGCGTGCCAGCGGTGGCGGCAGCAGCCCCGCGAACTCGGGCACGCCAGGCTTGAAGTGGTCGTAGACCTTGAGCAGGTCGTGCTCGCCGGCACCGGTGTCTCGGCGCACGCGCGCCCAGCGCGCCGGCTTGAGCTTCAGCTCGGCGACGCGCACGATGTCGTCGAACGCCATCCACAGGGCGAGCCAGCGCGCGGCCTCGCGCGTGGTGGCGCAGCCCTTGTCACCGGCGGGGTCGCGCGCGCGCTCGGCCGCTTGCACGCGCGCGAGCCGCTGCAGGTACAGCGCCGCATAGCTCGCGTCCTGGTAGGCGTGCACCCGCGCCAGCCCGAGCGTGAGCAGCGCGTGCACCGGCGGCGCGAACTGTGCCGCCACGTCGGCCGGCAGCGCCGGGACACGCGCGGCATCGTCGGTGCGCGCCGCCTCCGAGCCGACCACCTGCGCCACGTAGGCAGCCTGCGCACGTGCCGCGCCGACGCGCTCGAACGCCAGCGCGAAGCCGCGCCGGCTGGCGGCCGCGCCACGCCCGGTCGCGCCGATCACCGCCTCGTAGTGCTCGCGCGCGAATGGGAACACGCCACCGGCCGCGATCGCGCCCAGCATCACGGCGCTCACCACCGTGCCGGCCTCGCGCGCCAGCGCGCCGAAGTCGAGCACGTGCAGTTCGCGGCTGTGCGCGCGCAGCAGCGCGAGCAGCTGCGCCGCATCGACGCGGCCGTCACCGAGCGGCATGCGCTCGGCGGTGGTCAGCGTGCGCGCGCTCGAGGCCAGCACCAGCGTGCGCTGCGCATCGGGCAGCCCGAGCGTGACCTGGCGCGCCGCCTCGAGCAGCTCGGAACACACCAGAGCGTCGAGCGCACCCGGCACAGGCACCAGGCCGAACACCGGGCGCCGCCCGCCGAGCACCGCCTGCGGCTGCGGGAACACCTCGAAGTAGTAGGTGGTGGCGCCGGTGCGCTGGGCGACGCCGGGGATCGACGTGCTTTGCGCGGCATAGCCGGCACGCGTCGCGGTGTCGACCAGCCATTGCGCCAGCACGCCGCCGCCCTCGCCGCCGAGCGCGCACACCAGCAAGGTGATCGGGCGATTGCCGTTCACCCCCACACCCCCCGTCGCCGCCACCGCAAGCTCGAACCATCACCGCAGCGCAAGCCAGCGGCCGCCGTGGAACCGGCTTCGCCGGGCCGCTGGCGGCGCCCCCCTCGGGGGGAGGCGCCGAAGGCGCAGCGGCGGGGCCTTGTTCTCATGCCGGCACCAGCGCGCGCCGCATCGCGCCGCGCAGCGCCGCCAGCGCGCGCTCGTGCCAGCGCGGATGCTGCACCACCTCGGCGCGGTAGAAGCTCGGGCACAGCGTCGCGGCGTGCGCGTTGGCGCCGCACAGTCCGCAGCCCACGCAGCCGTCGATCACGGTGGCCACCGGGTCGACCTTCAGCGGGTCGGGGTTGTCCTTCAGCGTCAGCGTCGGACAGCCCGACAGGCGGATGCACGCGTGGTCGCCGTTGCACACGTCGTCGTCGACGCCGTACTTGACGCGCACCACGCGCTCGCCGCGTTGCAGCAACGAGGCGATCCACGGTCGCAGCCGGCGCTGGCGCTCGAGCTGGCACTCGCCCTCGGCGATGATCACCTTCAGGCCCTCGAAGTCGCTGGTCAACGCGTCGATCAGCGTGCGCCGCATCGCATCGACTTCGTAGGTGTGCACGGTGCGCAGCCACTTGACGCCCAGCCCGCCCAGTGTCCGCTCGATCGTCGTGTTTTTGTCGACCAGGCTGATGCGCGGGTCGGTCGCCGCGGCCTTGGCCTCGTCGTCGGGGGTCGAGATGATGTCCTGCGTGCCGGTGGCCGACGTGTAGCCGTTCTTGAAGATCAGCAGCACCGCGTCGTCGCCGTTGAACAGCGCGCTCTGCACGCCGGTGAGCAGCCCGTTGTGCCAGAAGCCGCCGTCGCCGACGATCGCCAGCGTGCGGCGCGCCATCACCGGCGACACGCCGGCGCGGCTGGCCAGGCTCATGCCGTAGCCGAGGATCGAGTGTCCGAAGCCGAACGGCTCGAAGGTGCCGAACGCGTGGCAGCCGATGTCAGCTGCGATGTGCACGCGCCCCACCTCCTGCTGTGCCAGCTTGAGCGCCGCGAACACCGGCCGCTCGGGGCAGCCGATGCAAAAGCTCGGCGGGCGCGCGGGCAGGGGCGCACCCAGCGCCTGCGCCGCCGCATCGCGCCGCGTGCGGATGCCGTCGAGCCAGGCCTGCGCCTCGTGCACCGGGTGTTGTGGCAGGTAGCGCTGCACGAAAGCCAGCAGCCCCTGCACCATCACCTCGGCGGTGTACTCGCCGGCCGCGGGCAGCAGGTCCTTGCCGTGCAGCGGCGTGCCCAGGTCGCGCCGGCGCAGCATCGTGGCCAGCTCCTGCTCGATGTACTCGGGCTGCCCTTCCTCCAACAGCAGCAGCGCGCGCTTGCCGGCGCAGAAATCGACCAGCTCGTCGGGCACCAGCGGGTGCGTGACGTTCAACACCAGCACCGGGATGTCGACGCTGCCGAACGCATCGGCCAGGTTCAGGCGCTGCAACGCGCCGATCAGGCCGTGGCTCAGGCCACCCTGCACGATCAGCCCGAGGTCGCCGTGCGCGCCGGGCCAGTGCTCGTTGAGACGGTGTTCGACGATGTAGCGCCGCGCCGCCGGAATGCGCTGCTCGCTCTTCAGCTTTTCCTGCCGGAAGGTGACCGGCGGATGTGCCAGCCGCATGTAGTCGAACGGCGCCGGCTCCTCCTGCAGCGCGCGCGTCGACAGCTTGGGCGCGACGTTGTCCTTGCACGCGAAGTTGCCGCGCAGGTGACAGGCGCGAATGCGCAGCTCGAGGATTGCCGGCATGTTCGACGCCTCGGACATCGCGAACGCGTGCTCCACCAGCTCGACCATGCGCGACAGGTCGGGGCGCGGATCGAGCAGCAGCATCGTGCTCTTGAGCGCGAACGCGTGCGTGCGCTCCTGGATCACCGAGGCGCCTTCGCCGTAGTCTTCGCCGACCACGATCAGTGCGCCGCCGGTGACACCGGGCGAGCTCAGGTTCGACAGCGCATCGCTGGCGACGTTGGTGCCGACGATCGACTTCCACGTCACCGCGCCGCGCAAGGGGTAGTGGATCGACGCCCCGAGCATCGCGGCGGCCGATGCTTCGTTGGAGCACGCCTCGACGTGCACGCCGAGCTCGTCGAGGTACGGCCGTGCCTGCACCATCACGTCGAGCAGGTGCGACACCGGGGCGCCCTGGTAGCCGCCGACATAGGCCACGCCCGACTGCAGCAGCGCCTTCGTCACCGCGAGGATGCCCTCGCCATGGAAGGTGGCGCCCGCGCCCAGCCGCAGGCGCTTGACCTCTTCGGTGAATTGCACTTCCATCGTCGTTGCCGCCGCGCGAGCGGAGCCATCGCCTGCGGCCCGGCGGGCCGCCAGCACGCATTGTCTCGCGCCGCGCCAGTGCGCGCCGCAGCGGGCTGCCGGGCCGCCGCGCGTCGCGTCAGGTCGGCGGTGCCTCGCTGGCCAGCGCGCGCTCCACGGCCTCGATGGCGCGCTGGCGGATCGCGTTGTCGATCATGCGCGCCGGCTTGTCACGCACCACCATGCGCTTGCGCGCCAGCGGCTGCTGTGCCGTCACCGGCGGCAGCGACGGCAGGTCGCGCCAGTACGCCGTGAGGTTCAGTTCGTGTTCGACGCGCAGCTGCGGCGAGAGCTCCGGCGCGATGCCATCGCGTGGCACGCCGATCGTCAGCAGCGCCACCGCGGCCATCGCAGCGGCCGGCGCATGGCGCCAACCGTGCGTGCGCGCCGCCACGGGGCGTGGCGCACTGCGGCGCGGTGGCACGACGATGGGTGCCGGCGCGGCAGGCGGTGGCACCAGGTCGGTGAAGCCGGCGTGCTCGCCGGCGCGGGCCACCGGACGCGGTGGACGCTCCTCTTCGGGCGTGCGCAGCAGACCTAAGCGCGCCACCGCGCGCCCAGCCCGGGGATGCCCGGTGAGCACGGTGAACGGCACCGCCAACGTCAGCGGCAGCAGCATGGGCGCCAACGCCACCGCGGCGGTGCGCTGCACCAGCCCCCAGCCAGCGGCCAGCGGCAGCGCCACCAGCGCGCCGACGCGACGCGTCGCATCGACCCAGCCGAGCGCGCGCTCGCCGCGCGGCGGCGACTTCCACTCGAGCTTCAAGCCGGTGAGTGCACCGAGCACGTACAGGCAGTGCGCCAACATGCGCAGCGGCGCCTGCAGCGACGACAGCAGCAGCTCGAGCGCCGCGCCGCTGGTCAGGCGCCAGGCGCCGCCAAACGCGTGCGCCTCGCCGCGCGCAACGATCGCCGCCACGCCGAGCGCGCGCGGCAGCAACAGCAGGCCGAGCGTCAACAGCCACAGCCCGGCATCGCCGAGCGCCGGGCCACCGCTGGCCAATCCGAGCACGATGAAGATCAGCCACAGCGGCGCCACCAAGTACGACAACGCACCGACGCTGAACATCGCGCGGTGCGCGCTGCGCCAGCCGGGCTCGGCCACGAGCCGGAAGTTCTGCAGGTTGCCCTGGCACCAGCGGCGGTCGCGCTGCAACTCGTCGAGCAGGTTCGACGGGCTGCACTCCCAGCTGCCGTCGAGCTGCGGCGCGAGCCACACCTCGTAGCCGGCGCGGCCCATCAACGCCGCCTCGACGAAGTCGTGCGACAGGATCTCGCCGGCGAGCGAGCCGCGACCCGGCACGCGCGCCAAGCCGCAATGCCGCATGAACGGCTCGACGCGGATGATGGCGTTGTGGCCCCAGTAGTGGGCATCCCCGAGCTGCCACCACGCCATGCCGAGCGCGAACAAGCGCCCGCTGACGCGGCTGGCGAACTGCTGCGCGCGCGCGTGCAGCGTGGCCGGGCGCGCGATCTGCGGCAACGTCTGGATGATGCCGGCACGCGGGTGCTGCTCCATCATGCGCACCAGCTGCACCAACGTGTCGCCGCTCATCGTGCTGTCGGCGTCGAGCACCACCATGTAGCGATAGGCGCGCCCCCAGCGCCGGCAGAAGTCGGCCACGTTGCCCGACTTGCGCTTGGTGCGGCGCTTGCGCCAGCGGTAGTACAGGCGCACGCTTTCGCCGGAGTCGGCCAGCATCGCGCGCAGGCGCTGCCAGGCGCGCTGCTCGGCCTCGCGCAACGCGCCCTGGCTGGTGTCCGACAGCACGAACACGTCGAAGTGCGCGCCCTCACCGGTGGCGAGCAGCGACTCGCAGGTGGCGCGCAGCCCGGCGAACACCTCGGCGATGTCCTCGTTGCAGATCGGCATCACGAGCGCGGTGCGCGCGAGCGCATCGATCGGCGCGTGCGGATCCCTCAGCACCGGTGCGTGCGGGTCACCGCGCCACAGCGCCCACATGCCCATGCAGGCGGTGGCGCAACCGACACCGACCCATGCGAACAGCAGCGTCATCAGCGCACTGGTGGACCACCACAGCGCATCGTGCGCGACGCCGCCCTCGTCGATGCGCAACATCAGCGCGGCGCCGGACAGCGCCACCACCAGCGCAATCAGCAGGCGGCGCCGTTGCCGCGCCGCGCGCTGCCAAGCCGGCGGCTGGCCGACTGCGGGCCAGCGCTGGCCGGGCCACAGCGCGAACAACAGGCCGCGCCAGAAGCCGAACCACGGCGCTGGCGTGATCGCACCGCGCACCAGCGGCGGGGCCGTGCGTGCGCGTTCAGAGGGTGCAGGGATCGTGTTCATCATTCCGCTGGCAAGGCATAGGACCAGGTTTCGGATAGCGTGCGGGTGCCGCTGCGCAGGAACGCGCGCAGCTCCACCGGTTGCTTGGCGTCGCCGCGCTGGAAGTCGACCATCACGCGCCACCCGCCGCTCACCGTGTTGCGCTGCGCGACCACTTTCAGATCTTGCACATTGGCGTTGCCGGTGGCAACGGCCTCGACCTCTTCGTCGTCGACGCCTTCGAGCGCCGGGCCGGCGAAGTCGATGTGATATTGCATGTGCGCCGCCGGGATCACCCACTCGCGGTAGCCGTGGCCGCGGCGGCTCTGCACCACCCAGGCGCCGGGCGGGCTCGGCTTGTTGTCGGACACGGTCATGCGCCACGCGAACTCCATCGGCTCGCCCAGCGGCGGCAGGCGGTCGGGCACCCAATAGGCGCCGATGTTGTCGTGCGTCTCGTTGGGGGTGTTGAACTGCAGGAGTTCGACGCGGCCCGGGCCCCACTCGCCGAGCGGCTCGATCCAGGCGCTCGGGCGCAGCTCGTAATGCGCTTCGAGGTCCTGATAGCTGCTGAACGTGCGGTCGCGCTGCATCAACCCGAACCCGCGCACCTTCGGCATCGAGAAACTGGTGACGAACACACCGCGCGGGTTCGACAGCGGCCGCCACAGCCACTCGCCGCCGCCGGTGAAGATCTGCAGGCCGTCGGAGTCGTGCACCTCGGGGCGGTAGTCGTCGTTGGTGGCGTGGCTCTGGTTCTCGCCGGCCAGGAACATGCTGGTCAGCGGCGCCACCCCCAGGCGCGACACCGGCGCGCGCAGCGTCAGGCGTGCACGCACATCCACCACGCTGGTCTTGCCGGGCTTCACGACGAACCCGTAGGCGCCGGTGACGCGCGGCGATTCCAGCAGCGCATAGAAGCGCACTTCACCGTCGCCGGGCTGCGGGCGCTGGAACCAGAAGGTCGTGAAGGCCGGGAACTCCTCGCCGTTGCCGCCGGCCGTGTCGACCGCCAGCCCGCGCGCCGACAGGCCGTAGCCCAGGCCTTGCGGTGCGAGCCGGAAGTAGCTGCCGCCCAGGAAAGCGATGATCTCCTCGCTGACCCGCCGCGGCTGATCGACCCAGCGGTGAATGCGCACGCCGGCAGCACCGCCCGCGGCGGCGCCTTCGAACGCGCTGCCCGGCACGCGCAGCGGCCGGACCTCGTCGCCGACCACTTCGAACAGCGCCAACGCGCGCGTGAATGTGCGGCCAAGCGGAAAAAATTGCAGTTCGAACGGCGTCCCGGCGCCGCGCCAGGTCGACTGCTCCGGGCGGAAGCGCTGCTTGCGGTAAGCGTCGTAGCTCAGCGCGGCCAGCGCCGCGTCGGGCGGCGGCGGCTGGCGGTACGGGGCACGCGCCAGCCGATCGGCCTCGCGCGCCACATCGTTGAAATCGAAAGCCGCGGCGTGGCGCGCGGCCAACAGGCCGAGCAGCAAACAGGCGCCGATGCGCCATGCACCGAGACGGACGAAGTTACGCATGACAGGGGGACCAGAGACTATGGCGTTGCTGCCGTCAACTTCAAGCGGCAACGGGCGCGCCATCGCAACCGATTGCAGCCGGGACGGTGCGGATTCGATCGCAGACATGACTTGAACGTTCTTCTTCGCGCGCCGCCGACACGCGTCACCTCCAGCGCGCCGCTCGCGGGAGCAAACGACGCTCCCGCCCGGCGCGGGCAGTCCGTGCCCAAGCGGTCAGCGGGTCAAGCAGGCGGCATACCAGGGCACAGCACGCCCTGCAGTGCCGGCCGCACGAACAGGTCGGCGGCATTATCGACCGTCGCGGACGGCACCCAGCGGTTCAGTTCGGCGCCCGCGTTGATCGCGGCAATCGACACCTGAGCGGCGATGTGCGGATCGAGCGGCCGGATCGAGCCGTCGATCATGCCGTCGACCACCACGCTGGTCATGCGCTCGGTGAGGCGAAACGTCGTGCGCCGCACGCGGTCGCGCTGCGCCTCGTCGGGCAGCGCGCTGACCGCGGTGGCGCGCAGCAGCGGCCCTTCGGCCGACAGCTGGTAGCGCACCAGGGCGCGCGCGGCGGCGCAGGCCCGGCTCCAGCCGCTGCCCGGCCCGTCTTCGGCCAGGCTGAGCGCGCGCCGCACGACCGCGAACGTGCGCTCGAAGCATTCGGAGATCAGGTCATGCTTGTTGTCGTTGTGGTGGTAGAAGGATCCTTTGGTGACGTTGATGCGCGCCGAGATCTTGTCGACCGACGCGCCGCGATAGCCCTGCTCGTTGACCAGCGCAGTGGCAGCGCGCAGAAACGCCTCGCTGGTGCCGCCGTTGTCGGCACCCAGCTTCCAGTGGCGTTCGGCGTCGGCCGCCTGCCAGCCCGAAGCCGGGGCCGGCAGCCCGTGCACCACGATGTCGGCCAGCCGATGCGCGACCCGCGGGTACTCGTCGACCTCGTAGCGGCCGACCCACTGGCGCAGGTTGTGCGCGGTCGACAGCACGATGTGACCGCGCGCATTGAGGTCGTGGCGCCCCAGGTGGGCGGTGTCGGGGCCGCGCAGCAGGTTGCGCACGTGCCGGAACATGTCGGTGTAGGCGCTGAACACCTGCTCGGCGTGCGGCGACGGCAGCGCGCGGATGTCGTTGAAGGTGACGATCGGCGCATGGCCGCCCAACTCGATGTCGGCCAGCAGTCGCGCCAGACCCGCATAGAACGCCGCGATGCGGGCCTCGGTGCTGGGCTCCGTGGCGGCTGCCGCGGCCAGCTCGTTGAACGCCTCGATGGTGCGCAGGAAGCAAGCGGTCGCCAGGTCTTCCTTCTTGCGGTAATAGTAGGTGACGCTGTTGGTGACGAGCCCGACGCTGGTCGCGATGTCCGACAGCGTCGCGCCCTTCACGCCGCGCTGGTTGAACAGCAGCGCCGCCGCGTTGAGCACGCCCTCGCGCTTCTCCTGGTAGCGCGTGGTCGACGGCGGGGGCAGCTTGGTCATCGACGGGTCGCGGGGCGTTTCGGTGCGCGCTGCGCCCGGCTGCGGACCGGGCGCGGTCGCGGGTCGGGGCGCATTATGCCGACCAGGCTGCGGCGCACGCACCACACGGCTCACCGCGCGGTCGGCCAGGTTTGCAGCAAGGTGCGCAGCACGCCCACCAGCGCGAGCGGCTCGTCGACCATCACGTGGTGCTGAGCGGCCGGAATCTCGATGCGCGGCGCCGTCGGGCCGGCGAGCTCGCCGATGGAGCGCGCCACCGCGGGCGTCACCAGCGCGGAATCGGCGCCCCAGCCGACGGCCACCGGGCAGGCGGCTTCGCGCAGCGCCTGCGCGGCATCGCCCGGCCCGATCGGCGCCACCCGGGGATCGAAGCGCCAGGTCCACGCCGGTGTGCCGTCGGCCGCCGCCACCTCCTTGAGCGACGTGCGCGCGATGTGGTCGGCGATGTACAAGTGCTCGCACGATTGCTCGGGCGCAAAGCGAAAGCGCGCCAGCGCGGCGGCCAGGCTCGGATACAGCTTGGTCGGCCGCAATGCGATCGTCTGGCGCAACCCAGGGCGGGCCCGCGCCTGGCGCTGCTCGCGCGACATCAGCGGCGTGTCGAGCATCCACGCCCCGGACAAACGCGCGCCATGCTGCTGCGCGCACAGCAGCGACACGAAGCCGCCGAACGAATGGCCGACGACGAACGGCTTTTGCGCCGATGCAAACAGACCGCAGGCCTCGGCGACCGCGATCGCCTCGTCGGCCCAGGTCTGCGTCGAATAGGCGGCGCGCCAGCCGGAGCCGCCCATGCCGGAAAACGACAACGCGACCACGCGGTGCGTGGCGGCGAAAAAGGGGGCGATGAAGCTCCACCAGCGGGCGTGCGCCATCTTGCCGTGCAGCAGCAGCAGACCCGGCGCGCCGCGCTCGCCCCAGCTCAGCGCCTCGATGCGCGCACCTTGCACCGCATGCCACGACGGCACCGGCTCGCAGGCCAGCGCGTCGGCAAACCAGCGCGGCCGCGGCGGCACCGCGCCGTGCAGCGCGGCCAACGGCGGCGCGACTGGACCGTCGGCGCGCCCGCGGGCCGGCGTGCGCTCGGCCTGCGGCGCCGCCTCGTCGTCGCCCGAGGGGTCGCGCGTGCGCGCCGGCTTGTCCATCAACGGGCCGCCGCCATCGCCTGCGCCAGCTCGTTGTGCAGCTGCGCGACGCCGCTGTCGGGCACGGTCTCGCCGTCACGGCTGGAGATGTCGGCGAAGTGGGTCGCCACACGCTCGGCGGCGTCGGCGCCGTTGCCGATGTGCAGGCCATGCGTCAGCGTGACGTGGGCGCGCGCGAAGGTGCCGGCACCGCAGCACAGGATCGCGCGCGTCGGGGCATCGTCCGACACCAGGTGCAGCAGGCCGGGCGTGACCGACTCGGGCGTCAGCAACTGCAGCATCTGCGGCTGCAACAGGCCCTCGGTCATGCGCGTGGCGGCGGTGGGCGCCAGGCAGTTGACGCGGATGCCGTCTTTCGCGCCTTCGATCGCCAGCGTCTGCATCAGGCCCACCAGCGCCATCTTGGCGGCGCCGTAGTTGGCCTGGCCGAAGTTGCCGTACAGCCCGGAAGAAGACGTCGTCATCACCACGCGGCCGTATTGTTGCGCGCGCATCGTGCTCCACACCGCGTGCGTGCAGACCACGGCGCCCATCAGGTGCACGGCCACCACCGCGCGGAAGTCGTCGAGCGTCATCTTGCCGAAGCTCTTGTCGCGCAGGATGCCGGCGTTGTTGACCAGGATGTCGACGCGGCCCCACGCGGCCAGCGTGTCGCGCACCATCTGCTGCACCGCCGCCTCGTCGGTCACCGACGCATGGTTGGCGAGCGCGCTGCCGCCGGCGGCATGGATCTCGGCCACCACCGCGTCGGCCGCGCTCGCCTGCCCCGACCCCTCGGACGCGGGGCGGCCGAAATCGTTGACCACCACCTTGGCGCCGCGCGCCGCCAGAGCCAGCGCGTGCTGCCGCCCCAGGCCGCCGCCGGCGCCCGTGACGACGGCCACGCGGCCCTCAAAGGAAATGCCCATACTCGCCTTTCCAAAATTCTGGTATGTTCCCTTCGCTGGCCTGGAGGCGGCTGATTCTCAGGGGAGTCGCCGGGCAGCTTAACCGGCTTTCAGAAAAACGGGTTTGGCGCAAACGCCAATGGAACCAAGCCCTTAGGAGACGCTGATGTCGTTGTTCTCGCTCGACGGCAAGGTGGCCGTCATCACCGGATCATCGCGCGGCATCGGCAAGGCCATTGCGCAGCGCATGGCCGAGCACGGCGCGAAGGTCGTGATCTCGTCGCGCAAGGCCGAGCCGTGCAACGAAGTGGCCGCCGCGATCAACGCGAAGTTCGGCGGCGGGCGCGCGATCGCGATCCCGGCCAACATCTCGCGCAAGGACGAACTGAAGAACCTCGTCGACAGCACGAACAAGCAGCTCGGCAAGATCGACGTGCTGGTGTGCAACGCGGCGTCCAACCCGTACTACGGTCCGCAGGCCGGCATCGAGGACGAGCAGTTCCGCAAGATCCTCGACAACAACATCGTCGCCAATCACTGGCTGATCAGCTTCGCGGTGCCGCAGATGATCGAGCGGCGCGACGGCTCGATCATCATCGTGTCGTCGATCGGCGGCCTGCGCGGCTCCAACGTGATCGGCGCGTACTGCATCTCGAAGGCGGCCGACATGCAGCTCGCGCGCAACCTGGCGGTGGAATACGGCCCGCACAACGTGCGCGTCAACTGCATCGCGCCCGGGCTGATCAAGACCGACTTCGCCAAGGCGCTGTGGGAAGACGCCGAGCTGCTGAAGAAGCGCAATGCGACCACGCCGCTGCGCCGCATCGGCGAGCCCGACGAGATCGCCGGCGCGGCGGTGTATCTGGCATCGCCCGCCGCGTCGTTCATGACAGGCCAGAGCCTGGTGATCGACGGCGGCGTGACGATATGACCCGGCTTGAACCACCCCCGAGCCTTCGGCGCCCGCCTCTGCCAGAGGCGACACCCACGGACCGGCGCAGCCGGATCCGTGGTGTCCACTTGGAGATGCGCCGCTGGAGCGGCGCAGATCGCCAAGCCACTGCATAAGGAGAAGCGATGAGCACGCAGTACGAAGTTCGTGGCCCGACCGCGCTGATCCGCCTCAACCATCCGCCGATCAACGGCCTGGGCGCCGCATTGCGCGAAGGCTTGATGCAGTCGCTCGACCGCGCGCAGGCCGACGCCGGCGTCAAGGCCATCATCGTCACCGGCAGCGAGCGCGCGTTCTCCGGCGGCGCCGATGTCAAGGAGTTCGGCACCCCCAACTCGGCGCGCGAGCCGCGGCTGCCCGCGTTGATCGCGGCCTTCGAGAACTCGCCCAAGCCGGTGATCGCCGCGATCGCCGGCGTGTGCATGGGCGGCGGCCTCGAGCTCGCGTTGGGTGCGCACTTCCGCATCGCCAAGAGCGACGCGCAGATCGCGCTGCCCGAAGTCAAGCTCGGGCTGCTGCCCGGCGCCGGCGGCACGCAACGGCTGCCGCGCGTGATCGGCCTGGAGGCGGCGCTGAACATGATCGTCTCGGGCGCCACGGTGCCGGCCGTCAAGCTGAAGGGCACCGCGCTGTTCGACGATGTGGTCGACGGCGATCCGGTGGCCGCCGCGCTCGCGTTCGCCGACAAGGCGCTGGCCGACAAGCTGCCGCTGAAGCGCGTGCGCGACCTGAAGGTGAAGGATCCGCAATCCGAGGCGTTCCTGCAGTTCGCGCGCAACACGGTGGGCGCGACAGCGAAGAACTTTCCCGCGCCGCTCAAGTGCGTCGAGGCGGTAGCCTGGTCGGTCAGCAAGCCGATCGACGAGGCGCTGCGACTGGAGCGCGAGAGTTTCCTGTCGTTGATGAACACGCCGGAGTCGCGCGCGCTGCGTCACATCTTCGGCGCCGAGCGCGCCGCGTCGAAGATCGCCGACGTGCCCGACGACACGCCGCTGCGCCCGATCAGACGGGTGGGGATCATCGGCGCCGGCACGATGGGCGGCGGCATCGCGATGAACTTCGCCAACGCGGGCATCGCGGTGGTGATCCTCGAGATGAAGCAAGAGGCGCTCGACAAGGGACTCGGCACGATCCGCAAGAACTACGAGAACACCGCCAAGAAGGGCCGCATCACCGAGGCACAAGTGGGCGAGCGCATGGCGTTGATCACGCCGACGCTCGGCTACGACGCCATGAAAGACGTCGACCTCGTCATCGAAGCGGTGTTCGAGAACATGGACGTCAAGCGGCAGGTGTTCAAGACGCTCGACGAGGTGTGCAAGCCCGGCGCGATCCTCGCCTCCAACACGTCGGCGCTGAACCTGAACACCATCGCCGGCTTCACCAGGCGCCCACAAGACGTGATCGGCCTGCACTTCTTCAGCCCGGCCAACGTGATGCGCCTGCTCGAGATCGTGCGCGGCGACCAGACCGCGAAGGACGTGCTGGCCACCTGCATGGCAATGGCCAAGACGATCAAGAAGGTCGGCGTGGTGTCCGGCGTCTGCGACGGCTTCATCGGCAACCGCATGCTCGCCAAGTACGGCGCCGCGGCCAACGGCCTGCTGATGCAGGGCGCGCTGCCGCAACAGGTGGACAAGGCGCTGGAGAAGTTCGGCTTCGCGATGGGTCCGTTCCGCGTCGGTGACCTCGCCGGGCTCGACATCGGTTGGGCCGGACGCAAGCGCCGCGCAGCGGAGAACCCCAACGCCTATCAGCGCGTGGTGGCCGATGCCATCTGCGAGCAGGGCCGCTTCGGTCAGAAGACCGGCGCCGGCTGGTACCGCTACGAGCCCGGCGCACGCGATCCGATTCCCGATCCGGTGGTCACCGAGATCATCGAGTCGTTCCGCAAGGAACGCGGCATCACGGCACGCAAGATCACAGACGACGAGGTGGTCGAGCGCTGCGTGTTCGCGCTGGTCAACGAAGGCGCGCGCATCCTCGACGAGAAGATCGCCGCGCGCGCGTCCGACATCGACGTGGTCTACCTCAACGGCTACGGCTTCCCGCAGCACCGCGGCGGCCCGATGCTGCATGCCGACATCGTCGGTCTGCCCAACGTCGTGCGCTCGCTCAGGCGCTTCGCGGCCGAGCCCGGCGCCGAGGCCTGGTGGCAACCGGCGCCTTTGTTGGCCAAGCTCGCCGACGAAGGCAAGTCGTTCAATTGAATCGAGGAGCCGACATGACGGACGCTGTGATCGTCTCCACCGCGCGCACCGGTCTCGCGAAGAGCTGGAAGGGCGCCTTCAACATGACCTACGGCGCCACCTTGGCGGCGCACTCGATCACGCACGCGGTCCAGCGCGCCGGTGTCGACCCCGCCGAAGTGGAAGACGTGATCCTCGGCGGCAGCCTCTCCGAAGGCACCACCGGCGGCAACATCGCGCGCGTCGCGGCGCTGCGCGCCGGCCTGCCCGTGACCACGGCCGGCGTCACGATCAACCGCTTCTGCTCGTCGGGGCTGCAGGCGATCGCGATGGCGGCGCAACGCATCATCGTCGACCAGGTGCCGATCATGGTGGCCGGCGGCGTGGAGAGCATCTCGTGCGTGCAGAACGAGGTCAACCGCCACATGCGCGTCGACCCGGCGATGGCCGAGATCAAGCCCGAGATCTACTGGACCATGCTGCAGACCGCCGAGCAGGTGGCCAAGCGCTACAACATCACCAAGCTCGCGCAGGATGAATACGGCGTGCGCTCGCAGCAGCGCGCCGCCGCGGCGCAGGCCGCCGGCAAGTTCAACGACGAAATCGTGCCGATGACCACCGTGATGGGCGTGGTCGACAAGGCCTCCGGCCGCATGACGCGCAAGGAGGTGACGATCGCCGCCGACGAAGGCATCCGCGCCGACACCACGCTCGAAGGCGTGAGCAAGATCCGCTCGGCGCTGCCGGGCGGCGTGATCACCGCGGGCAACGCCAGCCAGTTCTCCGACGGCTCGTCGGTGTGCCTGCTGATGGACGCCAAGCTGGCCGAGCAGCGCAACCTCGAGCCGCTGGGCATCTTCCGCGGCTTTGCGGTGGCCGGCTGCGAGCCCGACGAGATGGGCATCGGCCCGGTGTTCGCGATCCCGCGCCTGCTGCAGCGCACCGGGTTGAAGATGAGCGACATCGGGCTGTGGGAGCTCAACGAGGCGTTCGCCTGCCAGGTGCTCTACATCCGCGACAAGCTCGGCCTCCCCGACGAACTGCTCAACGTCAACGGCGGCGCCATCGCGGTGGGCCACCCGTACGGCGTGAGCGGCTCGCGCCTGACCGGCCACGCCTTGATCGAAGGCAAGCGGCGCGGCGCCAAGTACGTGGTGGTCACGATGTGCATCGGCGGCGGCCAGGGGGCGGCCGGCCTGTTCGAAGTGGCCTGATTTCGCAAGGCCTCGCAAGGGAGACATTCAGCATGGACGCTATCGCCACCGACCTGGGATCGTCGACGCCGCGCGCGCCGCTGGCCCGGCCCTCGCTCGCCGCCGCTGCGGGCAACAGCCTGCGCGACGAGGAGTTCAACGCGCTGCAGGCCGGCCGCTGGTTCTCGGAGCTGCCCGAAGGGCTGCGCAACGCGATCATCGGGCGCGCCCGCGTGCACCGCGTGGTGGCCGGCACGCGCATCACGCAGCGCGGCGAAGCGGCCGGCAACTGGGTGGGCGTGGCGCGCGGCGCGGTGCGCCTCGGCACGGCGCTGTCCGACGGGCGCGTGTTCACGCTCGACTTCATGGGTCCGGGCCAGTGGTTCGGCGACATCGCACTGTGCGACAACCGCGTCGAAGACCTCGACATGGTGGCGCACGTGCCCTCGACGCTGCTGATCGTCGGCAAGCCCGACATGCACGAGCTGATGGAGTTGTCGATCGAGTTCCGCGATGCGCTGCTGCAGCTGAACTGCCAGCGCCTGCGCCGCATGTACAAGCGCTGCGAGGAGCGCCATGCCCTCAGCCTCCCGCAGCGGCTGGCACATCAGGTGCTGCGGCTGGCGCGCCGCTTCGGCCGCGCCACCGCCAACGGGCTGCGCATCGACCTCGCGGTGTCGCAAGGCGACCTGGCGTCGATGGTGGGCGGCAGCCGGCAGCGCGTGAACCGCGCGCTGCGCCAGATGCAGCAGCTCGGCATCATGCAGCTGGGCCCGCAGCGGCTGCTGGTGCTGGACATCGAAGGGCTCGACGACGTGGCCAATGGCCACACGGTGCTGCCCGGCAGCAACGCGCACGCCGAAGCCGACTGAAGGCGGCGTGCGCGGGCGCGCGTGCGTCAATAGCCGGCCGCGCGGTCGACCGCGCGCGGTTGCGGCCGCCCCGCGCGCGCCAGTTGAAGCGCCTCGAGCGTCTGCTGCGCGACCACCGCACGCGACACCTCGCCGGCAATGTGCGGCGTGGCGAGCACCCGCGGGTGCGACCACACCCAGTTGTCGGCGCTCGGCGGCTCGCGCTCGAACACGTCGAGCGCCGCGCCGGCCAGATGGCCTTCGTCGAGCAGTGCGCGCAGGTCGACCTCGTTCAGCGTCTCGCCGCGGCCGACATTGATCACGTACGCGCCGGGCGGCAACTGGCTCAGCGTCTCGCGCCGCAGCAGGCCGCGCGTCGATGCCGTCAGCGGCAACGCGCACGCCAGCAGGTCGCTGTCGCGCAACAGCGCGGTCAGCCCGGCAGCGCCGCTGTGCGTCGTGATGCCCGGCAGCTCGCGCGGGCGGCGCGACCAGCCCGCCACCGGATAACCGAGCGGCAAGAACGCGCTGGCGATCGCCTGCCCGACCGAGCCCAGGCCGAGCACACCGACGCGGCAGCGCGCCGCCGGACGCGGCCGGTGGCGCTCCCAGTGCGCGTGCGCCTGCTGTTGCGCATAGCGCGGCAGCTCGCGCGTGTGGCGCAGCGCCACCGCCACCACGTACTGCGCGAGCTGCTGGCACTGGTACGGATCGACCACGCGCGTCACCGGCACGTGCGGCGCAATGTCGCCGGTGCGCAGCAGCTTGTCGACACCGGCGGCCACCGCGCACAGCACGCGCAGGTTCGGGTATGCGGCCAGCACTCCGGGCTTCAGGCGCCACGCCAGGATCGCTTCCACTGCGGCCGGATCGAACGCGTCGTCGGGCGTCCACACCGGCACGTCCCCCGCGATCGCGCGCAGCGGGTCCACATACTGCGCCGCCGGCAGCGGCGCTGTCATCACGAGGATCGCCATCGCGTTGATTGTGCGGGGCGGCGCGTCGCTGCGCAGCCCCCGCGCGCGCGGCGCGCGCGCCGCATGCTCACTTGGCCAGCAGACCCAGCCGCTCGATCAGCGCGCGGTCCGACGCGTAGGTCGCCTTCGCCCACGCGAGGTATTCGTCACCGGTTCTGTACCAGGGGTCCTGGTTCAGCTGGTCGAGCACCTCCTGATGTTTGGGCTCGTCCATCGCCTTCTTGAAGCCGTCGTGCAGCGTCTTCATCACCGCGGGCTCCATGCCTTTGGGCCCCACCAGGCCGTAGGGTGAATTGCCGACGATCTCGTAGCCGAGCTCCTTGGCGGTCGGGACGTTCGGCCAGCGCTTGGTGCGCCGCTCGCCGAACGTGACCAGCAGACGCATCTGGCCGCTGTCGACGAAGCGGTCCCAGCCGCTGGAGTCGCTGGCACCCATCACGTGGCCGCCGAGCAGCGCCTGCATCAGATCGGCGTTGCCCTTGAACGGGATGTGGTTGAGCTCGACCTTCGCCGCACTGCTCACCTGCTCGATCAGCAGGTGCGGCGACGTGCCGACGCCGGTGGAGCCGAAGCTCACCTGCCCGGGCGCCTTGCGCGCCGCCTCGATGTAGTCCTGGAACGTCTTGTGCGGCGAATCGCTGCGCACCACGAAGCCGAACGTGTAGCCGGTGACGCCGATGATGAAGCTGAAGTCGTCGATCGGGTGCCACACCGTCTTCTGCATGTGGGCGACGCGGATGATGCTGATCGGGTACTGCGCGATCGTGTAGCCGTCGGGCTTCGCATTGAGTGCCATCGCACCCGGGCCGTTGGTGCCGCCGGCGCCGGGCTGGTTGACGACGATCACGTTCTGGCCGAGGTGCTTGCCGGCCAGCTCGGCCAGCGCGCGCAGGTGCCGATCGGTGCCGCCGGAGGCGGGCCAGGGGCAGATCAGCGTGATCGGGCGGTTCGGAAACGACGTGCCCTGCGCGAAGGCCCGCCCCGCGCGCCACAGCATCGCGGCGCCGGCGCCTTGCAGCAGCGCGCGCCGGCGCGGATGGTGAAAACGATCAGCGGTCATTGCGACAACGGTTGCAGACAACGGTGCCGCATCGTCGGGCCTCGCGTCGCCACGGCCAAGCGGGAATCTCCGCATGCATTGTCACCCGCGTGCCAGCGCTTCTCGCCGCGCTTCACGCTCATCGAGATGGCGCGCATTCACCGCAATGTGATGGCCGTGCCCGGTGCTGTCGGCACGGCATTGCCGCGTGCGCGAAACGCGCCCGCTGCAGCCTCGCCCGCATCGCGCTAGCATCGGCCAGTCCGCGAGCCGCGCCCTACAAGAACACGAAGGACCTCGATGACCACCCCCGGCAACCCGCGCTGGCGCCAGCGCCCCGAAGGCTCGACCTGGGGCGACTTCGGGCCCGACGATCAACTGGGCCGGCTCAACCTGCTGACGCCGCACAAGGTCAAGCAGGGTCTGGCCGAGGTGCACGACGGGTTGTCGTTCTGCCTGAGCCTGCCGTTGGACTTTCCGGGCGAGGCCAAGCTCAACCCGCGCCGCAAGCCGCCGCAGCTCAAGCCCACCAGCCTGCACGGCAAGCCGTTCCTGAACTTTCCGTTGCGCGAACTCGACGCGCGCAACACCGACGTGATCTGCGACGACCAGGTGCTGATGTGCCTGCAGTACTCGACGCAGTGGGACAGCTTCGCGCACGTCGGCTCGTGGTTCGACGCCGACGGCGACGGCGAGCCCGAGATGGTGTACTACAACGGCTACCGCGCACACCAGCACGTCAAGGGCCCGAGCGACTACCAGTTCGTCGGCGACCCCTGCGACGGGCCGTCGTGCGCCGAGGCGCTCGGCATCGAGAACTTCGCTGTCAAGGCGATCCAGGGCCGCGCGGTGCTGATCGATCTGCACAAGCACTTCGGTGACGCGCGCAAGCTGATCGACGGCGCAACCTTGCGGCGCGTGCTCGAGGCAGACCAGATCACTGTCGAGCGCGGCGACATGGTGCTGCTGCACACCGGCTTCTCGACGCTGATCGTCGGCATGCAGCGGCAGCCCGACATGGACGTGCTGAACGCCGCCTGCCCAGCGCTCGACGGCCGCGACCCGGCGCTGCTGAACTGGATCACCGAGTCGGGCGTGGTCGCGCTGTGCGCCGACAACTACGCGGTGGAGCACTACCCGGCGCGCGAGCAGGACGGCCAACGCCCGGCACTGCCGCTGCACCAGCACTGCCTGTTCAAGCTCGGCGTGCCGCTGGGCGAGCTGTGGTGGCTGCACGAGCTGGCGCTGCACCTGCGCCAAACCAAACGCAGTCGCTGCCTGCTCACCGCACCGCCGCTGCGCCTGCCCGGCGCGGTGGGTTCGCCGACCACGCCGGTGGCCACGGTGTAGCGGCAAGCGAGGCCCACGATGGATCCCGTGACGTTGGCGCGCATGCAGTTCGCGGCCAACATCACGTTCCATATCCTGTTCCCGGCGATCACGATCGCGCTCAGCTGGCTGCTGCTGTTCTTTCGCTGGCGTTACCTGCGCAGCGACGGCGACACGCGCCAGGCCTGGCTCAACGCCTACCGCTTCTGGACCAAGGTGTTCGCGCTCAGCTTCGCGCTCGGCGTGGTCAGCGGCGTGGTGATGAGCTTCCAGTTCGGTACCAATTGGCCGGGCTTCATGGAGCGCGTGGGCGACGTGGCGGGGCCGCCGCTGGCCTACGAAGTGCTGACTGCGTTCTTCCTGGAGGCCGGCTTCCTCGGCATCATGCTGTTCGGCCACGGCAAGGTCAGCGAGCGGGTGCACCTGATGGCCACCTTCTTCGTGGCGCTCGGCACCACGATCAGCGCGTTCTGGATCCTGGCGCTCAACTCGTGGATGCAGACGCCGGTGGGCCACGCGGTGGTCGATGGCCGCTTCGTCGTTGTCGACTGGTGGCAGGTGCTGTTCAACCCGTCGTTCCCGTACCGCTTCGCGCACATGCTGCTCGCCTCGGCGCTCACCTGCGCGTTCCTGCTCGCAGGGCTGAGCGCGTGGCAACTGCTCAAGCGCAGCGCTCAGGGCTCGGCGCCCAAGGTGCTGCGCGTGGCGCTCACGCTGGCTGCGGTGCTGGTGCCGCTGCAGATCTTCGTCGGCGACCAGCACGGCCTCAACACGCTGGAGCACCAGCCGCAGAAGGTCGCGGCGATGGAAGGCCTGTGGCGCACCACGCGCGGCGCGCCGCTGCTGCTGTTCGCGATCCCCGACGGCGCGGCGCGCGAGAACCACTTCGAGGTTGCGCTGCCGAAGCTGGCGAGCCTGATCCTGCGCCACGACCTCGACGGCGAGGTTCAGGGGCTCGACGACTTCCGCGACCGCCATCCACCGGTGTTCGCAGTGTTCTGGGCCTTTCGCGTGATGGTGGGCGTTGGCGTGCTGATGCTCGCCACCAGCTGGGTCGGCTGGTGGCTGTACCGGCGCAGCGGCTGGGTGCCCGAGCGCTTGCCGCGCGCGCTGCTGTGGTGGCTGTCGGCGATGACCTTCTCGGGCTGGGTCGCGGTGGTGGCCGGCTGGTGGGTCACCGAGATCGGACGCCAGCCGTTCGTCGTCTTCGAGCTGGTGCGCACCGCCGACGTCGCCTCGGCGATCACGGCGCCGATGATCGGGTTGACGCTGGCGCTGTACGTGGCGGTGTACGGCGCGCTCGCGCTGGCCTACGTGGCGGTGTTGAAGTACATGGCCGAGAAGCCCGAAGAAGTGCTGGGCGGGGAGGCGCAGGATCGCGCGGCGGCACCACCCGGCACGCTGGCCCATGGCGCGGGAGCACAGAACCGATGAGCGGGCTGTCGTTCGACCAGCTGTTGCCGCTGATCTTCATGGCGCTGATGGGGCTGTCGATGCTGGTCTACGTGGTCAGCGATGGCTACGACCTCGGCGTGGGCATGCTGATGCACCGCGCCACGCCGGCGGAGAAGGACGTTCTGATCGCGTCGATCGGGCCTTTCTGGGATGCCAACGAGACCTGGCTCGTGCTCGGCATCGGCATCCTGCTGGTGGCGTTTCCGAAGGCGCACGGCGTCGTGCTCGGCGAGCTGTACCTGCCGGTGGCGCTGATGCTGATCGGCCTGATCCTGCGCGGCGTCGCGTTCGACTTCCGCGTCAAGGCGCACAGCGCGCGCAAGCCGATGTGGGACCGCCTGTTCTTCGCCGGCTCGATGCTGGCGTCGCTGGCGCAAGGGTGGATGCTCGGCCGCTATGTCAGCGGCTTCGGCTCGGGTTGGAACTACCCGCTGTTCGCCGCCGCGATCGCGATCGCGCTGCCGATGGCCTACGTGCTACTGGGCGCCTGCTGGCTGATCATGAAGACCGAGGGCGACTTGCAGCGCCGCGCGGTGGCATGGGCCAAGATCGCGTGGCCGCCGATGGTCACCGGGTTGGTGCTGATCTCGATGGCCACGCCGTGGGTCAGCGCCACCGTGCGCGCGCGCTGGTTCGCGCTGCCGGAGCTCATCGCGCTGAGCGCGATCCCGCTGATGTGCGGCGTCGCGCTGCTGGCGGTGCGCGCGCTGCTCAACACGCGGCAGGTGCTGGGCGCCATCAGCTGGCTGCCGTTCGTGCTGCTGATCATCGTGTTCGTGCTGAGTTTCCTGGGGCTCGCGTACAGCATCTACCCTTACGTGGTGATCGATCGGCTGACGATCTGGCAGGCTGCGAGCGGCGCGGCGTCGCTGAAGTTCATCTTGGTCGGCGTGTGCATCGCGGTGCCGGCCATCGCCGGCTACACGGTCTTCTCGTACCGCGTGTTTCGCGGCAAGACCGGCGAGCTGCGTTACGCGTAGCGCAGCGTGCCGCTGCGCTCAGATCACGCCGTCGGCCTTCATCTTGGTGATCAGCACCCCGGCCAGCTCTTTGCTCGCTTCGGCGATGTTGCTCGGCGCGGTGACCTCGCTGGTGCCGGACCACACCGGTTTGTCGGTGCGCGGGTTCCACAGCGTGGTCTCGATCGTCAGCACGTCGTAGACATTGACGTCGGGCGGCGCCACCGCGTAGGCGGCACCGTAGTAGCCTCGAAAGCCCGTGCCGTAGAAGCCGGGGCCCATGTAGCTCGGCGACACGCTGACGTCGCGCCGCACGCGCATCAGGCGCGTCACCAGCACCGCGTCGGCGCCGCTGCTGCGCACCGCGCCTTGCACGCGCTCGTTGGGGATCGCGCCGCTCTCGGGCAGCGACGGATAGCTCTGCACCGCAGCGGTCTGCGCAGCCTGCAGCGCACCGACGAAGGCGTCCTCGAACACGCGCCGGTTGAGGTCGCTCTGGAAGGCGCCGATCACCAGCAGCTGCCGCATCGGCGGCCCGGTGAACGCCGGGTCCTTCCAGCTCGCCTGCAGCTGGGTGGACGCGCAGCCGGCCAGCGCGACGAACAACAGTGCGGCGGCGCCTCGACCCGCGCGGCCGATGACCGCGACGAACGTCGGCAGGTTCATGGGGACTCCTGAGTGCATGTCGCGAATCGACTGTGCCCGAGCGGCGCGCCGCACGCCATTGGACGAAAGGGCACCTTGCCCGCCGGCGCCGGACCGCGTCGCGGCCGTCAGCGGATCGCGTACAGCGTGATGCTCTGCGCCGGCACCGTGTCGAGCACCCGGCCGCCGGCGAGCGCCAGCGTCCCCAGCGCCTGGATGCGGTTGGCGCTGGTGAGCTGCCAGCGCTGCACCGTGGTGCCGCTGAAGTTCGCCAGCTGCAGATTGACGCTGCGCGCGGTGCTGGCGTCCTTGTGCACGACCATCACGGTGAGCGCGCCATCGCTCGCGCGCAGCGCCGCGAACGCCGACAGCGTGTCGGGGTCGGGCACGCTGGCGCGCACCGCGCGCTCGCCGAAACCCTGCTTCGCGCCATCGACGTTGCGGTACATCTGAAACGCCTTGAAGGTCACACTGGCGGCCGCCGGCGCGGTCCAGCGCGTGGCGATGTCGACGCCCTCGCGGCCCAGGATGCCAAGCACGTCGGCCTGCGCGGTGGCGCCGTTGATGTGATCGTCGGCGCCCCAGCTGTACTCGGTGATCGCGATCTGCGTGCCGGGATAGTGCTGGTCGATCCAGCCCTTCATGCGCGGAATCAGCTGCACCTTGTCGTTGATCCAGCTCTTGTCGACGTAGTTGGGGTCCCACAGCGAGCGCGTCGACTGGTTGCGCGTGCGCTGCATTGCCGCGCTGGTGTCGTTGGAGAACTCGCCGCCCTGCGGGTAGTAGTGCAGCGAGAACACATCGAGCACGCGCTGACCGGTCTGCTGGTGGCGCTCGTGCAGCGCCTTCAGCAGCCACGGCATGTAGTCCATGCCGCCGTGCGCGGCGCGGTCGGAGCCGTTCCACCACTGGTTGAGCGCGCCGTCCCGGGCCGACGCGAAGTAGTTCGACCAGCCCCACTCCTCGGGCCCCACGACCAGCGCCTGCGGGTCGACCGACTTGACCATCGCGCCGTAGCTCGAGATCGCGCCGAAGATTTCATCCATGCTCGCCGGCTGCGGGTGCACCGCCCGGTGCGTCGAGTGCCACAAAGCCGTCTCGTTGTCCATGACGTAGAAGCGCACGCCGCCGCTGGCCGCGTTGCCGTGCGTGCTGGTCAGCAGCTGCACCAGGCCTTTCTGCGAGTCGGCATCGGCCGCCTGCGCGCAGTCGTGGGGATCGTTGCCGGTGACGTTGCCGCCGCCGGCGCGCACGCCGTTGCCGGCGTCGGGCATCCACTGCGCATCGTTGCCGGCTTGCGCGCCGTACTTGGCGATCGAGAAGCACGCGGTCTTGGCGCGCGCGGGTCCCAGCTTGGCAACCCAGCCGGTCATGCCGATCGTGATCATGCTGGTGGCCTGGGCCTGCCGGTTGGCGGCCACCAGGCTCAGCAGCGACTGGCCCGCTGTCGCCGAGCCTTCGTCGATGCTCTCGAAGTACCAGTCCATGCCGCGGTTGCTCGCATTGGCCTGCCAGTTGTAGAGCGAGGTCGCATTGCCCCCGTGGCGGTTGATCGGGCTGTTCAGCGCGCTCAGCGTGCTGGCGACGTTGTCGAACGCGGCCACGCCGTAGATCAGCGGCGAGATCGCATGCCCGTCGGCCGCCGCGTCGATGGTGACCGTCACGCTGCCTGCGGGCGGCGGTGTCGGAGCAGGCGCCGGCGGTGCGGGCGCCGGGGCCGGCGTAGGAGCGGGTGCCGGCGCAGGGGTCGGCGTGGGTGCGGGTGCCGGTGAGGGTGCCGGCGATGGCGCGGGCGTGGGCACAGGCGTCGGCACAGGCGTCGGCACCGGCGCCGGTGTCGGCGATGGCGCCGGCTTGGGGGTCGGGCTCGGTGCCGGGGTGGCACTGCTCGGTGGCGCGGGCGCTTCGGTGGCCGCGTCGTTGCCGCCGCAGGCAGCGAGCGCCATCAGGCCCGCCGACGCCGCGACGCGCGCGCACAGCAGATGCACCCTGCGCGCCGCCTGCGCACGGGCCGGCGCCGCGGGGATGTGTTGCCTCGGCACCAGTGGCATCGCCCCACTGTGCCGTGATGCGGTCGAACAGGGGCGGCCGACTTTGTATGGGCTGTGTGAGGACGTTTCGGTGCCTGCTCAGCCGGGCGCGGCTTCGCGCTTGCTGCGCGCAACGAACTCGGCAAAGCCGTGCACGAACTCGATCAGCTGCTTGCGGATCGCGTCGTCCTGCAACGTGCCGTCGGCGGCGAACACCGACTGCGCGCGCGACACCATCAGCCTGCCTCCGCTCCAGTGGCGCGCGCCGAGCGTGCGCAGCACGGGCAGCCAATGGTTCTGCGACATGATCGTGCCGAAGCCGCCCGGGGACGCGCCCATCACGGCCACCGGGCGGTCGGCGAACACCAGCGGCATGTCGGGCGACTTGCGCGACAGCCAGTCGACCGCGTTCTTGAACACGCCGGGCACGCCGTTGTTGTACTCGGGGGTAACCATCAGCAGGCCGTCGCTGTCGAGCACGCGCTGCTTCAGCTCGCGCACCGCCGGCGGCATGCCGTCGCGCTGCTCGAGGTCGCCGTCGTACAGCGGAATGCCGTGCAACGTGGCGGCGTCGAGGCGCACGCCATCGCCCGCCGCGGCCTGCGCGGCGCGCAGCAGCGCGGTGTTGAACGACTGGGCGCGCAGGCTGCCCGAGATGCCGAGGAGGTGGACCATGAGGGCGCAGCGCCGACGCGCCGGAAGCGGTGGGACTACATTCTGATCCCGTGCGCTGCCTGTTGGTCGAAGACGACGAGATGATCGGCGAGAGCCTGCGCGCGGCGCTGCGCCGCCACGGCCTCGCGGTGGATTGGGTGCGCGACGGCCGCGCCGCCGACGCCGTGCTCGCCAGCGAACGCTTCGATGCGGTGCTGCTCGACCTCGGCCTGCCGCACAAGAGCGGCCTCGACGTGTTGAAGACCGTGCGCGCGCGCGGCGACGCCACGCCGGTGATCGTGCTGACCGCGCGCGACGCCACCACCGACAAAGTGGCTGGACTCGATGCCGGTGCGGACGACTACCTGGTCAAGCCGTTTCAGCTCGACGAGCTGCTGGCGCGGTTGCGCGCAGTGGGCCGGCGCGCCAGCGGCCGCGCGCAGCCGCTGCTGCAGGCGGCCGACCTGCGCCTGGACCCGGCCACGCGAGAAGTGAGCCGCGATGGCAGGCCGATCGTGCTGTCGGCGCGCGAATTCGCGCTGCTGCAGGCGCTGATGGAGCGCCCGGGTGCGATCCTGTCACGCGCGCAGCTCGAAGACCGCTTGTACGGCTGGGGCGAAGAGCTCGAAAGCAACGCCATCAGCGTCTACGTGCACCAGTTGCGCAAGAAGATCGGCGAGGATCGACTGCACACGGTGCGCGGCGTCGGCTACTACGTCGGGCCGCCCAAGAGCGGCGCCTGATGCGCTCGCTGCGGCTGCGGCTGTTCGTTTTCCTGCTCGCGCTGGCCAGCGTGGCGGCGCTGGCGGTGGGCGGCGCGACTTACGTCAGCGTGCGCGGCGAGGCCGACGAGCTGTTCGACTACCACCTGCGGCAGATGGCCCTGTCGCTGCGCGACCAGGGCCGCATCGCCGACGACGAGCGCGCGGCGCTCGAGCGCGCCGAATTCGACTATGTGGTGCAGGTGTGGTCGGTCGACGGTGCCGTGCTGTACAGCACCGTGCCGGCGCCGCTGTTGCCCCCGCACGCGGTGCTGGGCTTCTCCACCGTCGCGGTCAACGGCGCACCGTGGCGCGTCTACGCCGCCGCGACGCCGCTGCGCATCGTGCAGGTGGCTCAACCGCTGGCGGCACGCCGCGCGCTCGCCGCTGCGGCCGCGGGGCGCAGCGTGCTGCCGATTGCGGTGGCCGCACCGATCGTCGGCCTGGTGATCTGGTGGCTGGTGGGCGCCTCGCTGGCGCCGCTGGCGCGCGTGCAAAGCGCGGTGCGCACGCGCGGCATCGCTGCGCTCGAGCCGCTGCCGCTGCAGGGTCTGCCCTCCGAGGTGACACCGCTCATCGACGCCTTCAACACGCTGCTGGCGCGCCTGTCGCGCGCGTTCGATGCGCAGCGCGCGTTCGTCGCCGACGCGGCGCACGAGCTGCGCACGCCGCTCACCGCGTTGACGCTGCAGCTCGGCCTGCTGCGCGACGCGCGCGATGCAGCCGAGCGCGACGAGGCGGCCGCGCGGCTGCAGGCCGGCATCGAACGCGCGAGCCACCTGGTGGAGCAACTGCTCGCGCTGGCGCGCGCCGAGCCGGGTACCCAGCGCGTGCAGGCGCCGCTCGAGCTGTCGCAGATCGCGCGCGACGCGCTGGCCGACACCGCGCCGCTGGCGCAGGCGCTGCATGCGCACATCGAGCTCGACGCCGCACCCGATGTCACGCTGCGCGGCGACGCCGATGCGCTGCGCAGCCTGCTGCGCAACCTGCTCGACAACGCGCTGAAGTACGGCGCGCGACCGCCGCACGTGCGCGTGCACCTGGCGCGCGACGACGGCCACGCGACGCTGGTGGTGGACGACAACGGCGCCGGCGTTCCGGCAGCCGAGCGCGAGCGCGTGTTCGATCGCTTCCATCGCCGCGAACCGGGCGGCGGCACCGGCAGCGGGCTCGGGTTGGCGATCGTGCGCGCGGTGGCACGCCAGCACGGCGGCACGGTGAGCCTGTCGAACTCGCCGCTCGGCGGGCTGCGCGCCGAGGTGCGGCTGCCGCTGGCCTGACGCGGCTTAACGTTGGCCTCACGTTCGCCTCACGCGAGGTTCACCTGGCGTGCCTAGATTGCCGGCAATGGCCGCGCGCCGCGGCCGTCTGCAACGAGGACACCATGACCCGCACCCGCATTGCCATCGCCAGCCTGCTGGCCATCGCCGGCGTCGCCGCCACCGGAGCCGACGCCCTCACGTTGCCCAAGTGGCTGCAGCACGACACCGCCGGCGTCACGGCACCGGCCGCGACGCCGGCGGCCGCGCCGGTCGAGCCTCTGGGCAACAGCGCGCTGCCCAACTACCGCGCGATCGTGCAGCACTACGGTCCGGCGGTGGTCGGTGTCACCGTCTCGGGGCTGCGCAGCATCGACAGCGGCGCCAACGAGCGCGACGCGCCGTCGCCCGACGACGATCCGTTCTTCCGTTTCTTCCGCGGCGTGCCGGGCCTGCGCATGCCACCGCAGGGCAACGTGCCGTTCCGTGGCCAGGGCTCGGGCTTCATCGTCAGCGCCGACGGCGTGATCCTCACCAACGCGCACGTGGTGCGCGACGCCAAGCAGGTCACGGTCAAGCTCAATGATCGGCGCGAGTACAGCGCCAAGGTGCTGGGCAGCGACCCCGCCACCGACATCGCGGTGCTGAAGGTCGACGCCAAAGACTTGCCCACCGTCGCGCTGGGCGACCCCAAGGCGGTGCAGGTGGGCGACTGGGTGCTCGCGATCGGCGCGCCGTACGGCTTCGAGCAGAGCGCCACGCAAGGCATCGTCAGTGCCAAGGGCCGCTCGCTGCCGGGCGACAGCGTGGTGCCGTTCATCCAGACCGACGCCGCGGTGAACCCGGGCAACTCCGGTGGTCCGTTGTTCGACGCCGGCGGCCGCGTGATCGGCATCAACGCGCAGATCTATTCGCAAAGCGGCGGCTTTCAGGGACTCGCGTTCGCGATCCCGGTCGACGTGGCGTTGCACGTGAAGGACCAGATCGTCGCCAAGGGCCATGTCGACCACGCGCGCCTGGGTGTCACGCTGCAGGACGTGTCGGCGCCGCTGGCCGAGTCGTTCGGCATGAAGTCGCCCGACGGTGCGCTGGTGGCCAGCGTGATGCCGGGCAGCGCGGCCGCGAAGGCCGACCTCAAGCCCGGTGACGTGATCACCATGGTCGACGGCGAGCGGGTGCATACCGCGGGCGACGTGTCGCACCGTGTCGGCGAAGCGGCACCGGGCGACAAGCTCACGCTCGGCGTGTGGCGCGACAAGGCGCCGCGCGAGCTGACCGTGGCGCTCGGCAAGGCCGAGACGGCGCACAACGAGCCGCTTGCGCAGGCCGAAGGGGGCACGCTCGGCCTCGCGGTGCGGCCGCTGCAGCGTGACGAGCAGCAGCGCGCCGGCGTCGACCACGGCCTGCTGGTGGAGCGCGTCGGCGGCGCGGCCGAGCAGGCCGGCATCGAAGCCGGTGACGTGCTGCTCGCGCTCAACGGCAAGCCGGTGCACAGCGTCGAGCAGATCCGTCAGGCGCTGCAGTCGCATCCCAAGCACGTGGCGCTGCTGGTCGACCGCAACGGCCAGCGCATCTTCGTGCCGGTGGACATCGGCTGATCAGGTCTTGAGAGAGAGCCGGCGCCGCGAGCGCCGGTTTTCCTTTGAGCTCAGCGCGCGGGGGCGCCGCGGGCGCGCAGACGCAACCCCGCGGTATCGGGTGCGGCAATGCGCGCCAGCCGCGTGCCGGGCACTTCGCCGAAGCGGCGGCCGGCGTTCCAGTCGGCCGCGGCGGCGACGATCTCGTCCTGCGTGCGCGCGACGAAGTTCCACCACATCAGCAGCGGCTCGTCGAACGGCACGCCGCCGATAAGGAGCAGGTGCGCGCTGGCGTCGCACGCGAGCTCGCAATGGGTGCGCCCCAGCCCCGCGTGGTGCAGCGCGCCGGGCCCGATCAGCGCACCGTCCAGCTGCGCGGCGCCGCGCAGGCACAGCACCGCGTGCTCGAAGTCGGGGCGCAGTGCGATGCGTGTGCGCGTCGCGCCATCGGCCACCAGGTCGACGCCCACCAACTCGGAGAACAGCTGCACCGGTGCGTCGAGGTCGAACGCGCGGCCCGCCAGCACGGTGGCGCGAAAGCCGTCGCTGCGCGTGCGCGGCAATTGCGGGTGATGCACGAACGCCGGCGCGGCGTGGCGCTGTGCGTCGGGCAGCGCGATCCACAGCTGGGCGGCGTGCACGCTGCCGCGCGTGCCGACCGACTCCTCGCTGTGCGCGATGCCGCCTCCGGCGGTCATCAAATTCACCTCGCCGGGGCGGATCACCTGGCGGTTGCCCAGGCTGTCGTGATGCAGCACCTCGCCGTCGATCATCCAGGTGAAGGTCTGCAGCCCGATGTGCGGATGGGGGCCGACCCGCATGCCGCCGCCGGCCGCAAACGACGCCGGGCCGGCGTGGTCGAGAAAGCACCACGCGCCCACCGTGCGCCGCGCCGCGTTCGGCAGCGCACGCGCGATGCCAAACCCGCCACCGAGGTCGGCCTGGCGCGCCGCGAGGCGTTGCCAAGGCGACCCGGTCGCGTCGTCGGCGGGCGGTGCGGGGTCGGGCATGCGGGTCTCCTCGGATCGATTGTGCCGGCGGTGTGCGGGTTGTCCCTGTGGGTTGCGCGCACCGGGCGGGCCGCTATCCTGAGGCCCGTGACTTCAGGCGACGAACAGGCCACGCCAAAGCATGGGCTTGGCACCACGCCGCACGTCGAAGAGCGGTTCCGGCTCCTCGTCGACAGCGTGCAGGACTATGCGATCTTCATGCTGGACCCGCAGGGCCGCGTGCTCACCTGGAACAAGGGTGCCGAGCGGCTCAAGGGCTACGCGGCGCACGAGATCATCGGCCGCTCGTTCGAGGCCTTCTACCTCGACGACGCGGTGAGTTCGGGCTGGCCGAAAGAGGAGCTGCGCCTGGCCATGCAGCGCGGCCGCTTCGAGGACGAGGGATGGCGCGTGCGCAAGGACGGCTCGCGCTTCTGGGCCAACGTGGTCATCACGCCGCTGCGCGGCGGCAACGGCGCGCTGCATGGCTTCGCCAAGGTCACGCGCGACCTGTCGGAGCGGCGCCAACACGAGGAGCTGCTGCGCAGCAGCGAGGAGCAGTTCAGGCTGCTGCTCGAGGCGGTGAAGGACTACGCGATCTTCATGCTCGACGTGCAGGGCAATGTGCTCACCTGGAACGCCGGCGCGCAGGCGATCACGGGCTACACGGCCGATGAGGTGCTCGGCCGCCATTTCTCGATGTTCTTCACGCCGCAGGACCTGGCCGCCAACCTTCCGTCCGCCGAAATGGAAACCGCTGCGCGCGCCGGCAGCATGCAAAGCCAGGGCTGGCGCGTGCGGCGCGACGGCGGTCTGTTCTGGGCCGACGTGATCCTGACGCCGGTGATGGATGACAACGGTCACCTGCGCGGCTACGCCAAGGTGACGCGCGACCTCACGCAGCAACGCCGCATGGGCGAGCTCGAGCGCTCGAACCAGCGCACGCAGGAGTTCATCGCGATGCTGGCGCACGAATTGCGCAACCCGCTGGCGCCGATCCGCAACGCGGTGAGCATCCTGCAGGCGCACCAGGGGCTGCCGGCGCCGGTGCAGCGCGTGGGCGAGGTGATCGGGCGGCAGGTCGGCCACCTGACGCGGCTGGTCGACGACCTGCTCGACGTCGGCCGCATCGTCACCGGCAAGATCGTGCTCAAGAGCGAGCTGATCGACTACCGCCACGTGGTGCAGCTGAGTGTCGAGGCGGTGCGCCCGCTGATCGACCGCCACCAGCACCGGCTGCAGGTGCAGCTGCCCGACGAGCGCATCGAAATGTTCGGCGATGCCACGCGGCTGGCGCAGGCCCTGCAGAACCTGCTGCAGAACGCCGCGCGCTACACGCCCGATGGCGGCGCCATCGACGTCGCAGTCAAGGTCGAGTCGAGCGTCGTGCGCACCAGCGTCAGCGACAACGGCATGGGCATCCCGCCCGACGCGCTCGAGCGCATCTTCGAACTGTTCGTGCAGGAGCGCGGCGACGACGCGTCGCACGAAAGCGGCCTGGGCATCGGCCTGCCCTTGGCACGCACGCTGGTCGAGCAGCATGGCGGCAGCCTCACTGCGCACAGCGCCGGCCACGCGCAGGGCAGTGTGTTCAGCATCACGCTGCCGCTGCGCGACCGGCCGGCCAGCGGGCGCGCGGTCAACGCGCCGGCACGCAACATCCGCGACGGCGGGCGGGCGCTGCGCGTGCTGATCGTGGACGACAACACCGACTCGGCCGACACGATGGTCGACCTGTTGTCGCTGCTCGGGCACGAGGCCCGCAGCGCGTACGGCGCGAAGCAAGCGGTCAGCGTCGCGGCCGAGTTCGACCCTCAACTGGTGCTGCTGGACCTCAACATGCCCGATGGCGACGGCTTCTCGGTGCTGAAGGCGCTGCGTGCGCAGGCGCGTGGTCCGCTGTACGTGGCCGCGATGACCGGCTATGGCCAGAAGGAAGACCGCGACCACACGCTGGCCGCCGGCTTTCAGGCGCACTTGACGAAGCCGGTGGGCCCCGAGCTGCTGTCGAACACCTTGCACGAGGTGAGCAAGGCGCTGTCCGAGTGAGGGCGCCGACACGCGCACTGCGGCAGCGCTGCGGCAGTCTTTCGTCTGTTAGATTCGCCGGCGGCCCATCTCGAACGCCGTCGGAGCGCATCACTGTGAGATTGCCAAGAAAGCGCCGCGCGCGTTCATGAAAGACATTGCTCATGCCGGGCTGATAGGTCGCACCGCGCTGCTCGCCACGGCCAGCGGCGCCGTGGTCGGCTGTGCGGACACGCCGCTCGTCCCCTTCTCCACCGACACCCCGCCGCTCTCCGTGCTGGTCGGCTATTCGAAGGGCACGCGCGATGCGCTTCTGGAATCGATGCTGCGCTTCGTCGAAGAGGATCTCGCCGCGCGCGGCAAGTAGCCTTTCGATTGGCACTGGACACCGGCCCACATGAAATCGTCACGATCCACGACCCTGGCAGCAGGAGTGACCGCGCTGTGTTTCATCGCTGCGGCGGGACCCGCCCACGCATGGGTCTACCCAGAGCACCGCGACATCGCCGTGCTGGCGGTCGAAAAGCTCGACCCGGAACGCAAGGCCCAGTTCGACCGCATCTGGGGCGAGGCACGCACCGGAAACGAACAGCGCATGTGCGAACAGGCCGCGGACACCAAGCAAGGTCTCGCTCCGGCCTGCATCGACTGGGCCGCATGGCCGGCGATCGCCGGAGACCACTCGTGCTCGAGCAAGACCATGCTCGATGCCGCTGTCGGCACCGCCTGGATTCTCCAGGTCGCCGACGTGGCGGCGCAACTGAAGCTGGACCTGGGACGGATCGCAGTCACGGCGCGGCCCGAGGTCAATCTGCGCACCCAGACTGTCATCACCGATGTCCAGCGCCTCATGGAAGACGAAGCGTTGCGCGCCCAGCGCCAGAACGCGCTGGCCACGTCGGATACCCGATTGCAACGGGCCGATGTCGAATACGCAACCCGCGCCGGCTCGAACAACGCGCACTTTCTGATGCCTCGGCCACGCACGGATACCACGCCACGGGAGTACGCCGAGTCGACGCTCAGCGCCGGCTCCGAGATCAGCGCGATCGGCGTCTACGGCTGGTTCCACCTGAGCGCGTTGCAAAAAGCCACGCGGCTGGCCGCCGAGCAGCTCGCGCCGGCGCAACGGCAGGCGCTGGCGCGGGCGATGCTGGCCGACGAGGCCTTCGCGCTGCACTTCCTGGAAGACACCTTCGCCGCCGGCCACGTGGCCGGCACTTGGGGCGACGTGTCTCAACGCAAGGGCACGCACGACTACTACAACTCGGCCGGGCTCGAGGTCTTCACGTGGAGAGGTGGCAGCGATTCGATGGTGCTGATGGGCGATGCGCACATGCGGCCCGAGGATGCCGAGCGCGCTGCCACCGCAGTGCGCATCAGCCTGCAGCAGGTGATCGACCACGCGAGCGGTCGCGCTCTGCCGGCACGCGTGCCCCACACCCCCGCAGCGCCCGGTGAGCCCGACACGTTCGACGTGTGCAAGAACAACAACCTGCCGCGACGCGCAGAAGGCACGCGTGCGACACCGGAGGCCTTGGCGCTGGCTCCCGAGGTGCTCGGCCCGACGCCTGTGCCGGGCCTCGGTCCAGGGCTGGGGTCGATGCCGCGATTTCGCGCCGAGGTGGGGCCGTTCATCGGTTTCGTCGGCTCCGGAGACATCCGCGTGGTCAACGGCGGATACGACCCTTCGGTCACGTCCGACGGCTGGATCGGCGGAGCCGACCTGTCGCTGCGTGCGGGGCTCGGCTTGGACGGTGTGATCGGCGAGGCGGGCGACGGGCTGGTCTTCGCGTCGCTCGGCGTGCGCGGTGATACGGCATCGTCGAACAAATTGCCGGTTTCGTCGCCCGGGCTGGAAGCCGCCGGCGGTGCCGCCGCGACTCGATCGCGCTTCGGCATCTCGTCTCGGCTGCGCATGCCGTTCTACCTCATACCGGGCGACTTGCTCTTGGCATCGCCCTTGTACTTGCTGTCTCCCGCAACCTACACGGGCATGGCGGTCACCGCTGCCAACGGTGGCCTGATTCCCTGGCAACAGGGGTGGGCGACGCGCTTTGGGCGCTTTCAGTTCGTGCTCGGACGCGAACTCGGTGCCACGTTCCACGGCTACGGTTTCGAGAACACGATGGTCGTGCCGGGCGCGACGCCGGGTGCCGAGTCGCGTGTCGTCGAATTCAAGTCGATCCTCTTCGACCTGCCGATCTTGGAGTACCGGCCCTACCGCGCGTTCGACACCAAGCAGAGTTCAGCCGTGTTGATCCAGATCTACGCCGCTGCCGACGTTCCAAAGAGCACGACCGTGACCTGGCCGCCCGGGGCGCCGGGCGTGAAGCTCGAGACGGTTTACTCGATCGGGTTGCGGTTCATCTTCGACTGGCGCCGCTACTTCTGATCAAGACGTACGGGGGCGGCGACGCCGCACTCATTTCACAGCCAGCGACAGCTCCGCGCGCGATCTCCACGACGCATTGCCCTCGCCGGTCGCGTACAGCTTCGGTGGCGCGAGGTACATGAGGTCGCTCGGCAGGCCCTTGCGAACATGTCCTGGCTCGAGCGGTCGCCTGTGACCCGGGGCCGGTGTGCGCTCCTCGCGTGCTGCGCACGCGTTGATCGGGCGCAACGTTCGTGCCGCAAGCTCGACCGCATCCAGCGTGTGCACAACGCGCGTGCCCGCGTGGCAGACGCTGCCCCGTCCGGCACGGAGCTTGCCGCGATGCAGGCGTCAGCGCCGCTCATCGGCGCGTTCGCAATGGAGTGAATCATGGTTGCATCGACCCTCAAGGCCAGCGTCTGCGCCGCCGCAGTGACGGCTCTGCTCGCATCGTTTCCCGCCGCCGCGCAGAACAGCACGCGCCCGTCGGCCACGGCGCCCGCTGGCGCCACCACCGACGGCAAGGGCAGCGGCGCTGCCGCAGCGTTGGACCGCTCGGACCGCAAGTTCGTCGAGGAAGCCGCCGCCGGCGGCATGGCCGAGGTGGAACTCGGCAAGCTGGCGGAGCAGAAGGCCACCAGCGATCAGGTCAAGCAGTTCGGTGCGCGCATGGTCGAGGACCACGGCAAGGCCAACGACGAACTGAAGGAGCTCGCGCAGTCCAAGGGCCTGTCGGTACCCGCGGCACCGGACAAGTCGCACCAGAAGGACCTGGACAAGCTGAGCAAGCTGTCGGGCGCGCAGTTCGATCGTGAGTACATGGCGCACATGCTGTCGGACCATCGCAAGGACGTGTCGGAGTTCAAGAAGATGTCCGAGTCGGCGAAGGACAGTGACGTCAAGGCATTCGCTGGCAAGACGCTGCCGACGCTGCAAGAGCATCTGAAGATGGCGCAGAGCGTCAACGACTCGGTCAAGTCGATGAAGTGACGCCCCGCGCGTCGACCGCGGCAGGGACGCGGGCGCCGCGGCGGCATCACTTGACGTCGAGCGACAACTGGGCGCGCGGCGTCCACACCGCGTCGCCCTCGCCCGACACATGCAGCTTCGGCGCGGCCAGGAACATGCGCTCGCTGGGCATGCCCTTGGCCACCAGCGCATCGCGCACCGTCACGCCGCGCTGCAGGGCGATTTGGCGTGCGGTGTCTTCGCTGACGCGCATCTGCTTCTTCAGCATCGCTTCCATCTCGGGGCCCGGGATGTCCTTGGCCATGCCGAGCGCGTTGCGCGGCTTGTCGGGCAGCTCGGCGTCGCGATAGACCGCGCGCAGCAGCCGCTCGCGCTCCTCGTTCGACAACGGCTCGGGTGCACTGGCCGCGACGCCGGCGCGCAGGGCCTCGTTGCGGCGCTGCGCCGCGATGCGTTGCTCGAGCATCGCGGCACGGATGGCATCGCCCTCGCCGAGCGGATCGGCCGCGCCGGTCACCGTCATCTGCAGGCTGGGCCGCTCCTGCAGTGAGTGGGCCACCTTGTCGAGCGCGGCGTTGGCGTCGTCGGCCATCAGGGCCGTGCCGGGCTTGAAATTCACCACGCTCAGGTCCGGTCCACCGCCACCCGAGAACAACGCGAACGGTGAGGTGATGACCTTGACGATCAGGTTGGCGATCACCTGCAAGATGACGCCGCCGACGCTGAACTGCGGGTCGTTGATCGACCCGCTGATCGGCAGGTTGACGTCGATCACGCCGTGGCGATCCGACAGCAGCGCCACCGCCAGACGCACCGGCAGCTTGGTGGCGCTCGGGCTGTCGATGCGGTCGCCGAACGTCAGCTGATTGAGGACCACGCGGTTGCTGGCCTGCAGCCGCCCGTCGGGCTGCACGTTGTAGTGCAGGTCCATCGACAGCTTGCCGCGCTCGATCGCATAGCCGGCGTACTTGCCGGCGTACGGCGACAGCGGTGCCAGCTCGACCTCAGTGGCCTTGGCGCCGATGTCGAGCGCGAGCGGATTGGCCATCGGATTCAGGCTGCCCTGCACATCGAGCAGGCCGGTGCCGGCGACGCGGCCGTGCAGCTCGAGCGTCGCCATCTCGCGCGAGTCGGTGCGAAACGCGCCGAGCCGTCCGTTCACGTCGCTCAATGCGGCACTGAAATTGGGCTTGATCAAACGATCGGTGTAGTCGACGCGGCCGTTCACCAGCTGCAGGCCGCCGACGCTCAGGTCCACCGGCAGCGGTGCCCGCGCGCTCGCGCCCGTGGGCGGTGGCACGCTGGCGGCACCCGCCGCGGGGGTCGGCTCAGGGGTCGCGGGCTGCTGCGCTGGCGGCGCCGACGCCGCGCCGGCGGGCTGCTCGGCGATCTGGCGCCCGACCGCGAAGCCGCCGCCTGGCGTGGCAGGTGCGCCCTGGCGCGCGACGTCGCGCAGGTTGAAGCGGCCGTCTTCGCTCAGCACGAGCTGCGAATAGAAGTCGCTCAGCACCGCCTCCTGCACGTCGATGCGCGGCCGTGCCTGCGGCGCCAGCGCGACCTTGAGGCCGCGCACCGTGAACGCCTGCCAGCCGATCAGCTCGTCGGGCGACAGCGCGCGCGTGGTCGGGTCGCGCCCGAACAGGTGCAGGTCGGCCAGCAGCAGGTCGCCCGCGACGTTGGCCTCGATGCCGCCGGGGCGCTGGCGCAGCGCGAGGTCGCCGCGCCACTGCGCCTGGCCACGCTGCAGGCTCGCGTTGAGGCCGCCGCTGACATAGCGCTCCAGCGCGTGCAACGGGAAGCGATCGATGCGCAGTGCGCCGCGCACCGCGAGCGGCTCGGCGACCACGCGGCCCTTCCAGTCGATGCTGCCGCCACGCGCACGCTGCTCGCGCGCCGCTGGGTCGGCCACCTGCGCACTCAGTTGCACCTGAGCCTGCGTGGTGGCCACCGGCCAGTTCAGGCCATCGACGTGCAGGCGCACCCCGCTGAGGTCGAGCAGCACCGGATCCTGCGCCGAGCTGCCGGGCGCGGCTTCGTCGCGCCACTGCAGCTGGCCACCGTCGAGCACCAGCTGCGCCAGCGCCACGTGCCAAGCGGCGGCGGGCGCCGATGCGGCGGCGCTCGGCGCGCTCGCCGTGCCGGCGGGCGGCACGCCCTCGGCTGTCGGGGCGGCCTTCCACTTCGCGACGTTGAGCGTGCCGTCGGATGCGCGCTCGAGCACCACCTGCGGGTCGTGCAGACCGAGCGCGCCGATCGTCAGCTTGCGCGCGGGCACGTCGAGCTGCACGTCGGACACTTCGAAGCGCTTCCACGCCAGCGCGTCGCGCGCCGCCTTGGCGGTGGCGCGCGTCGGCAGCCGCGCATCGACGATGCGCAACGCGTCGACGCTCGCGCTGGCCACGTTCACCTTCAGCGCCTGCGGGTCCTGCGCCCACTCGAGCTTCGCCTCGAGCGCGGCACGGCCCTCGACGCGTGGCTTCAGCAGCGGTGCCAGATACGGCGCCAACGCCGCCAGGTCGAGCGCACCGACGCGCAGCGCGACGCTGGCCTGGCTCGGCGTTGCGCTGCCCTGCACGTCGAGCGTGGCGGCGTCCTTGTCGGCGGCGCGCAGCTGGCCCTTCAGCGCGAAAGCGGCGCTCTGCGACGCTGGCCACGTGAGCGGGCCGATCGTCGACTCGATGCCCTCGAGATCGATGGTCGCCGCAGGCTGCGTCATCGCGTCGTGCCAGCGCACCCGCGCATCGGCCAGCTCGAGTTGCTTCACGTTGACTTGCCATGCCTTGGCCGCGGCACGGCGCTGCGCCACGCCACCCGGTGCGCTCGCGGCCGCGCCGTCGGCCAGCGGTGCGCTCGCCGCTGCAGCGGCCCCTGGCGGGCGCGCCATCTCCACCACGTTGATGCGGCCCTGCGCGTCGCGCGTGAGCGCGACGTCGAGCCCTTCGACGCGAACGTTGCCGAGCGTCATCTGGCTCTCGAGCGGCTGCACGTCGGTGAGGGCCACCTGCAGCGAGCGCCATGCGGCCAGCGGCGCGCCCGCACGATCGGCGAGCGCGATGTCCGACAGCTTCAGCACACCGCGCAGCGACACGCTCGCGCTGTTGTCGTCGCGCAGCTCGAAGTGCAGCGACACGTCGGCCTGCGCGCGCCCGCGCTGCAGCCCCACGATCAGATCGGGCGGCAGGTACGGCTTGGCGATCGTCAGGTCGAACTCGCCCATGCTGAGCGTCATCGACGTCTCGCGGTCGCGCGCGAACGGGGTGCTCTGCGCGCCGCTGTCGAAGCGCGTGCCGTCGAACGTGAACGCCAGGCGCGGCTCGACGGCGACCTCCACCTGTGATGGCAGCGTCGACAGGAACGGCAGCGTCAGCAGCAGCCCCTTCAGCTCGTGGCGTCGCGCTGCCGGCTGGTCGTCGAAGCTCAGCGCGCCATCGCGCACCTGCAGGTTGTAGAGCGCAAAGCGCGCCGGCTGCTTGGACCCGCTGTCGGCGGCCGGTGGCGGCTTCAGGCGCTCGATGATGTCGTCGACGTCGTAGCGGCCGCTCGCCGTGCGGGCCAGGCTCACCTGCGGCGCGTCGACCTCGAAGCGCTCGATCACCGGCGCCAGCCGGATCAGCGAGCGCCAGTCGGCGTCGGCGTGGATGCGTTGCACCTGCAGCAGCGGCGTGGCGGCGCCCGCGGGCCCGGCGACGGTCAGTTCATGCAGCGTCAGCTGCAGGCTCCACGGCGCGAACTGCACGGCGCCGATCGTCACCGTGCGCCCGAGCAGCGCGCTCAGCCGCTGCTGCGCCTGCGACTTCAGCAGTGGCGGCACCGCGAGCCACAGCAGGCCCCACAGCAGCAGCAGCGCCGCCAGCGCGATCGCCGTGCCGCGCAGCCACGAGCGCGCGACGCGGCGCCGCCGCTCGGGCGCCCAGGTCCACGGGGCCGCGGCCGCGAGACGCGGCATGAAAGCCGGCCGCGTGAAGGCAAAGAAGTTCATGGCCGACGTTCGGTGTGTGGCGCGAGGGGCTGCAGAGCGGCCACGGCGACGCGCGAGGCGCAGACGAGCCTTGTACTGCGCCCCCTAGCGGCGCGCAAGCCCCGCCCAGTGGCACGCCGCGGATGCGTGCGCGCCGCCGAGCGCGCCGCACCGCACCCGCGCGGTCGCCACGACAGTCAGCGGCCCGCGCTGCGTCAACGGGTGCAGTGACTGCACCGCGCCGTGCCGTGTGGGCGCCGTGTGCTCACAGCGCCAGCTTGTTGAACTTCGTGCCGTCGAGGCTCAGGTTGGCCATCAGGCCGCCGGTGCTGCGCACGTAGCCGATCACCGGCTTGCTCGCCGTCTCGGTGTCCACACGTGCCGCGGCACCTTCGTCGACCACCGCCACCGAGGCATCGGCGCCGGCGGTCCAGCCGTTGCTCGATTCGAATTTCTGCAGCGCCTCCTGTGTCATGAACAGCAGGTACATCGCCTTGCTCTGCGCACCCGCGAGCAGGCCCACCGAGCCGGCACCGACGCTGTAGTAGCCGGCGCTGGCGCCGCCCTTGCGCAAGGCGCCCTGCCCGTACGAGCCGCCGACCACGAAGCCGGCCGACACCACCTTCGGGAACACCAGGATGCCACGCGCCTTGGCGGCCATCTCGCGCGCGCTCGGCGTCTTGGCATACAGATCGGCCAGAGCGCTGTCGACCTCGGCGTCGATCTCGCGCCGCTTGGCGGTCGGATCGGCCGGCCCTTCCCCCGGCGTGGAGCAGGCGGACAGCATGCCCGCGCTGGTGGCGAGCAAGAGGGTTCTGCGCTTCATCGAGTTTCTCCTTGTGTATCGCAGGGTACGCCGCAGGTGTACCGCGGCGCCGGGTGCGCTGCAGATCCGGTGGCCAAGACTGATACGGCAGGAAGGTGACGCGCCCAGGCGCACAACCCGCGAGTCGGTGCGCCGTGCGTTTCGGTGCGACGACATCGCGCCCAGGATTGAGGTGGAGGCCGCGCGCGGCCGGGTTGACGTACTCCCTGCACGCGGCCGAATCGACGTACTCGCCGCGCGCGGCCGAATCGACGTACTCGCCGCGCGCGGCCTATTGGACCAAGGTCCAATTCGCGGGCGCGTGCAGCGTGCGATGCTCGCGACACGCCGCCATCCACGGTGCGCTGACGCATGCACGATTCTTCCCCTGTCGCCGCCGCGCCGGCGCCGGACGACCTGTTTGCCGGCGGCCCGCTGCTGCGCCTGCGATCCAGGTTGTGGCTGCTGCGCGGCCGGCCCTACGTGGGCCGGCGCGCCCTGCTGTTCGTGCTGGTGGCATGGCTGCCGCTGGTGGTGCTGGCAGCGCTGCAGAGCGCCGAGGGGCGCGTGTTCCTGCGCGACCTCGGCAGCTTCGCTCGCTACGCGATCGCCGGCCCGCTGCTGCTGCTGGCCGAGGTGTCGTGCCTGCCGGTGCTGCGCACGATCGTGCGGCGCTTCCTCGACCTGACCCCGTCTTCCGAGGTGCGCACGCAGTACCTGGACACCGTCGACGCGGTGCGCCGCCTGTTGCGCCATCCGCTGGCCGAGGTGCTGGTGGTGGCGCTGGCCTATCTGCTGAGCGCGGCGATGCACAGCCGCGTGCAGCTGGCGCACTTGCCGGCGTGGTACCGCGCCGCGAGCGGCGACGCGTGGTCGCTGGCCGGGTGGTGGCATGCATGGGTGAGCCTGCCGTTGCTGTTGATGTTGCTGCTCGGCTGGCTGTGGCGGTTGCTGGTGTGGACGCGCTTCCTGTGGCGCGTGTCGCGTCTTGACCTCGCGCTGGTGCCCACGCATCCCGACCGCGCCGGCGGCATCGCGTTCGTGGGCTATTCGCTGGCGGGGTTCGCCCCTGCGGCCGCCGCGCTCGGTGCCATCGTCGCCGGAGCGATCGGCAACCAGGTCCTGTACGCCGGCAGCTCGCTGGAAGCCGAGAAGGACGCGCTGTTCACCGTGGTGGTCTTCGCGGTGGTGTTGTTCACGGCCCCGCTCACCGTGTTCAGCAGCGTGCTGCTGGCGACCATGCGGCGCGGCGCGCAGCAGTACGACGAGCTCGCCACGGCGATCGGACGCCAATTCGAGCACGAGTGGTTCGATGCCGAGCGGCGGCCGCTGCACAAGCAGATGCTCGACCGCGGCGACTTCTCCGCCGCCACCGACCTGTACCAGGTGGTCGACCGCGTGCGCGCCATGTGGCTGGTGCCGGTGCAGTGGCGGGGCCTGGCGATGCTGGCGCTGGCCACCGCGCTGCCGTTCCTGCCGGTGACCTTGATGGTCGTGTCGTTCGACGCAGTGATCGACGCGCTGCTCGGGCTCTTGCACTGAGCGCGCGTCGCGGGCATTGGACCAACGTCCCATGTCGCCCACCGCCGACGCGGCAATGATGGCACCATGGCGTTGTCGGAGATTCGCGTGCGATCGCACCTGGTGTCACGCTCGCTCCGGTGGTCGCGCTCGCCAGCTGCGTCGCGTCGGTGGTCGGCAGCCCGACCTGCAACTTCACCACCCCCGGCACCGACTGCCAGAACGAGCTCGACAGGCACCTGGACTTCGCGGCGTCGCAGTTCCTCTCGGGTGATCTGGGAGTTCGCCGAGAAGGACCGCGCCGCCGGCTGGAACTTCTGGCTCACGCTGGCGATGCCGCTCGGCGGCTGAGTCGCAACACCGGGCATCCGCCATGACGGCCATGCATTTGATCGGGCTCGCGATCCAGCTCAGCATGGCGCTGATCATCTTCTGCGTCGCCCTCAACGCGAGCTTCGGCGACGTGCTGTTCCTGTGGCGGCGGCCGAGCCTGCTGGTGCGCTCGCTGGTGTCGATGCTGGTGGTGATGCCGGTGTTCGTGCTCGCGCTGGCGCTGTGGTTCGACCTCAACCACGCGGTGATGGTCGCGTTGCTCGCTTCGGCGATGTCGCCGGTGCCGCCGATCCTGCCCAACAAGCAGATCAAGGCCGGCGGCGAGCAGTCGTACGTGGTGGGGCTGCTGACCACCACCGCACTGGTGTCGATCGCGTACGTGCCGCTGGTGGCGGCGCTGCTGGGCGATGCGTTTCAGCGCCCGCTCGACGTCTCGATCGCCAACATCGTGCGCATCGTCGCCACCTCGATGCTGTGCCGGTGCTGCTGGGCATGGCGGTGCATCGCTGGGCACCCGCGCTGGCCAGGCGCATCGAGCGCCCGCTGTCGATCGTGGCCACCGTGGTGCTGGTGGCGGCTTGCATGCCGATCGTGCTCGAGGAGTGGCCCGAGATGCAGCGCCTGATCGGCCACTTCAGCTTGCTGGTGATGGTGGCGTTCGCGTTGGTCGGCTTGGGTGTCGGCCACTGGCTCGGCGGCCCCGACCCCGACGAGCGCAGCGTGCTGGCGATGGCCACCTCGGCGCGCCACCCGGCGGTGGCGCTGACGATCGCGCACAACGCGATCGACAAGCCCGGCGTGATGGCCGCCGTGCTGCTGGCGCTGATCGTGGCCTCGATCGTCGCCGCGCCCTACGTGAAGTGGCGCCAGCGCAGCCGTGCGCCAGCGCCGGCGTAGCACCGCATGGGCCGAGAACCGAACACGAGGTCCGCATGCCGTCCCAGCGAACACGCTGTCGACGAGCGCCGAGCGGATTGGCGAGGCCCTCGCCAATCCTGGGCTCCGACCCGCGCCAGAGCCCGTCACCGCAGCGGGCGTCAGGCTACTTCAGGTCGCCGCACGCGACGTAGGTCTTCACGTCGGCAGCGCTCTTGTGCACGTTGACGGCACCGCCCTTGCTCACGATGTCGTCGAGCTTCATGTCCAGGGTCGTCGTCGAACTGCCGCTGACCACGTTTTGAAGTGGCACGCGCGGCTTCGGATCGAGGCTGGCGCAGCTGCCGTCGTGGATGTGTGCGGGTTGCTGCACGTCGCTGGGAGCGCCCGCCAGCTTGATCACCACCTGGGTCTTGTCGCCCTGAGGTGTCAGGGTGACAGTGCCCGATTCGCCGGAAGCGTTCTGAGGCATCAGGTTCACCGTCACGGGCTTGCCCTGCGCCAGGGCCGCACTGGCAGCGATGCATGCCAGAGCGGCACAGACACCGAAAGCGGTTCGTTGCTTCATCGAAGTCTCCGAAGTGGAAAGTGTTCTTGGCAAGCGACGTACCCACTGCGCGGAGCCCACGCGCCCGCAAGAGCGCGCGGCGTCACGCCAGCGCGATGCTGGCGCACAGGGCATCGAATTCGCGCTGTGCATCGACGCGGTCGGCCGGCAGGTCGAGCATTTTGAAGGGTGCACAGCAGCGGCGGGCGCGACAACACCAGCGTGCGATGAAGCACGGTCCGCGGTTGCCCAGCCGGTCCTCGTAGAGGAAGGTGAACCGGTACTCGAGCGACTCGCGGCCTGCCAGCTGCCCGCATCGCGGCTCCCCCAACAGCGTGAAGTCCTTGACGAAGCCGCCGACACCGCGGATCAACTCGGGCGCCACCGAGGCCAACGTCTCGCTCGGCCCGAGCGGGCTTTCTTCCATGTAGACGGTGACCGAACTCGCCAGCATGCGCAGCACCGGCCCGGACGACGCCAACGGCAACGGACCCTGCTTGAGCATCGCCTCGACTTCGGCGTCCAGCGCGGCGACTCGTACCCGTTGCGGATGTCCGCGAAAGTGCGCACGCTCTCGAAGCGCCAGCCGGCAGGCTTGCGAAACGCCAACCCCAGACGATGGTTGACGTAGAGATCGCCGACCGTGGCCACGCCGCCAGCGGCGTCGCGGACGCCAGCGCGGCGCTGCCGGCAAACGTCCGCAGGAAGCCGCGCCGACTGGCGCGCTCTCGGTCGTTGGCCGCGTCGCTGGACACGCCGGCGTTCTGTCGCATCGGACGTCTCGGACGACCGCACGCGCGCGCCGCGATGGCCGCGCGAAGGCCGCGCCATCGCCAGCAAACAACAGCGCCTGCGCACTCGCCGCTGCAGCGAGAACGATGACCGACTTTTCGGGCCGCGCCCGGGCGGACGCGACGGCAGAATCGTTCGCGGCCACAACAACACCTTCAAGCCATGCCGATCTGCGAACCTTCCGGCCACGGCCTGATCTTTCAGCGCGGCCCCTTCACGCGCTCGATCCTGCGGCGCCTGCAGGAAGAGCTCGGCGACGTCTTCGAGGGCGACGAGCACATTGCCGGCGTCAGCATCGGCGCCAGCTTCGAGGGCTTGCTGCCCTGGCTCGAAGCACTGCAGCACGCGGGCCTGCAGCGTGGCCTGCACTACGTGGTCACGCTGACCGGCGAAGGGGTCGTCGGCGACATGCCGGACTGGCTCGACTGCGCGGCGATCCCGCAGGGCCGCCTGTATTCAGGGGTGCCCACGCCCACCGCCCCGGCGCGCTGGAGCGCTCGCATCGGCGCGTAGCGGCCCTAGTCAAGCACGCCAGGGCGCGGCACGCTCGGCGTCGATGCCATAGCGCGCGATCGCTTGCGCGCACAACGCCGCGTCAATCGTGCCTTCGCGCCGCAACGCATCGAGCGCGGCCAGCACCACATGGTGCCGATCCACCTCGAAGTAGCGGCGCAACGCCGAGCGCGTGTCGCTGCGGCCGAAGCCGTCGGTGCCCAATGCGCTGAACGGCGCCTCGATGTGGCCGGCCACCAGTTGCGGCCAGCCGCACACGCTGTCGCTCGCCGCCACCACCGGGGTGGCGCCGGGCAAACAACGTTGCAGGTGACTGGTGCGCCTCGCCGCGCTCGGGTGCAGGCGGTTCCAGCGTGCAGTCTCGCGCGCATCGCGCGCCAGTTCGCTGAAGCTGGTGGCGCTCCACACCTCGCAGTCGACGCGCCAGTCGTCGACCAGCAGCGCGGCGGCGGCGATCACTTCGCGCAGTACCGCGCCCGAGCCGAGCAGCCGCAGCGCGCCGCGGCTGCCCGCAGCGCGCGCCGTCGACAAGCGGTACAGGCCCTGGATCACGTCGGCATCGACGCCGGGCGGCAGCGACGGCTGCGCGTAGTTCTCGTTCATCAGCGTCACGTAGTAGAAAACGTCGCGCTGCTGTTCGAGCATCTCGCGCATGCCGTGGTCGAGGATGAGCGCGAACTCGCCGGCGAAGCACGGGTCGTAGGCGCGGCAGTTCGGCACCGTGGCCGCCTGCAGCAAGCTGCTGCCGTCCTGATGCTGCAGGCCCTCGCCGCCGAGCGTGGTGCGTCCGGCCGTGGCGCCGAGCAGGAAGCCGCGCGAACGCTGGTCGGCCGCGGCCCAGATCAGATCGCCGACGCGCTGAAAGCCGAACATCGAGTAGTAGATGTAGAACGGCAGCATCGGCTGGCCGTGCGCCGAATAACTCGTGGCCGCCGCGGTCCAGCTGCTGATCGCGCCAGCTTCGCTGATGCCTTCCTCGAGGATCTGCCCGTCGGTGGCTTCGCGGTAGCTCATCAGCGAGCCGATGTCCTCCGGCTCGTAGGTCTGGCCCGCGCTCGAATAGATGCCCACCTGCTTGAACAGATTGGCCATCCCGAAGGTGCGCGCCTCGTCGGCGACGATCGGCACCACGCGCGGGCCCAGCGTGGCGTCCTTCAGCAGGTGGGTCAGCATGCGCACGAACGCCATCGTCGTGCTCATCTCCTTGCCGTCGGCCTGCGTGGCGAACGCCGCGTAGCTGGCGATCGCCGGCACCGCGATGCGCGGCGCGGCGCTGCGGCGCACCGGCAGCGCGCCGCCGAGCGCGGCGCGACGCGCCTGCAGGTAGCGCATCTCGGCGCTGTCGGCAGCAGGCTTGTAGAACGCGAGCGACGCCGCCTGATCGTCCGACAGCGGCAGGTCGAACCGGTTGCGAAACGCGATCAGGTCCTCGCGCTCGAGCTTCTTCTGCTGGTGCGTGGTCATGCGGCCCTGGCCGGCCGCGCCCATGCCGTAGCCCTTCTTCGTCTGCGCCAGGATCACGGTGGGCTGGCCCTGCGTGCGCAGCGCCGCGTGGTAGGCCGCGTGGATCTTCACCAGGTCGTGGCCGCCGCGCTTCAGGCGGTCGATCTGCTCGTCGGTGAGGCCCTGCGCCAGCGCGGCGAGCTGAGGGTCCTGGCCGAAGAAGTGGTCGCGGTTGTAGCGGCCGTCCTTGGCGGCGAAGGTCTGGAACTGGCCGTCGACGGTGCGCGAGAACGCGCGCGCCAGCGCGCCGTCGGCGTCGCGCGCGAACAGGCCGTCCCAGTCCGAGCCCCACACCAGCTTGATCACCCGCCAGCCGGCGCCGGCGAACAACGCCTCGAGCTCGTCGATGATGCGGCCGTTTCCACGCACCGGCCCGTCGAGCCTCTGCAGGTTGCAGTTGATCACCCAGGTCAGGTTGTCGAGCCGTTCGCGCGCGGCCAGCGTGAGCGCGCTCATGCTCTCGGGCTCGTCCATCTCGCCGTCGCCGAACACGCCCCACACGCGACGCGTGCCGGCATCGAGCAGGCCGCGGTGCTGCAGGTAGCGCATGAAGCGCGCCTGGTAGATCGAGCTGATCGGCCCGATGCCCATCGAGCCGGTGGGGAACTGCCAGAAGCCGGGCATCAGCCACGGGTGCGGGTAGCTGCTCAAGCCTTGTGCGCCGTGTTCGCGCGCATGGATCTCCTGCCGGTAGTGCGCGAGGTCGTGCTCGCCGAGGCGTCCTTCGAGGAACGCGCGCGCGTACACGCCGGGCGCCGAATGCGGCTGGAAGAACACCAGGTCGCCACCGGAGGTGGCATCGGGCGCGCGAAAGAAGTGGTTGAAGCCGACCTCGAACAGATCGGCCGCGCTGGCGTAGCTCGCGATGTGGCCGCCGAGGTCGCCATACGCCTGGTTGGCACGCACCACCATCGCCAGTGCGTTCCAGCGCATCAGCGAAGCCAGCCGCTCCTCGATCGCCAGGTCGCCGGGATACGTCGGCTGCTGCGCGGCGGCGATCGTGTTGACATAGGGCGTGCCGCGCGCGGGCTGCCACCCCACCGAGGGGTCGCGCGCCAGCGCGGCCAGCATGTCCATCAGTTCGCGCACGCGTGCCGGGCCGTCCGCGCGCAGCACCGACAGCAAGGCGTCGCGCCACTCCGCGCTCTCTTGCGGGTCGCGGTCGGTGACGGCCGAGAGGTCGAGGTGCGGTTGAATCTTGGGGTCGCTCATGGAACCTCCAGCGCACTGTGCGCAGCGAGCTGCGGGGCTTTCACGACGCCAGCGCGCACGTGCGAAAGCCGGCATGGACGTCGTTGCGCTCTGCCGGAAAGAAATTGCGATAGCGCGCATGCTTCATGCGCGGCTGCGTCGCGAACGAGGCGCCGCGCAGGGTGCGGCGCGAGTGGAACCACGGCGCCGAATAGTCGCGATACGGATGCGCGACGAATCCCGGATACGGCGCGAACGCGCTGGCGGTCCACTCCCACACCTGGCCCCACTCGAACGGCGCGCCGGCGCTCTCGGCGGCGTGCTCCCACTCGGCTTCGGTCGGCAGCCGGCGGCCGGCCCACCTGCAGTACGCCTGCGCCTCGTGGGCCGACAGGTTCATCGCCGGCAGGCGCGGGTCGAGGTCGATCCACGCGCCGAACTCGATGCGCTGCCAAAGCGACCCGTGCCGGCGCAGGTAGCGCGGGTGCTGCAGGCCATGGGCCTGCAACCAGCCCTGCCCTTCGGCACTCCACAGCTCGGGCCTCGCATAGCCGCCCGCCTCGACGAACGCGATGAATTCGCTCCAGGTCACCGGCGCCGAGTCGATGCAGTAGGCCTGCAGCGCCACGTCGTGCGGCCCCAGTTCGTTGTCGAACATGAACCCGCCCAGGGCCACGCCGGACCGATGCCGCGCGGCGTCGATCGCGATCGGCTGCGTGCGCGCATGCGCGCGCGGCCGCCAGCCGGCGAGCGCAATGCCCAGGTGCTGGGCCATGTAGACCGCGGCCTCGTGGTGCATGTCTTCGTGGAACAGGCACAGCCTGAAGAAGTACAGCTCGTCGTCGTGCGACGGCATGGCGCGCAACAGCGCCAGCGAGTCGTCGAGTCCGTGCGCCAGGTCGTCGCGCAGCTCGGCCGCGCACGGCAGCGGCAAGCCCCAGCGCGTGGCGTGCGGGACGCGGCTGGAGTCGAACCATGCGTCGGCGTCGGCGCGCCGTGGCGCGCGGCGCGGCGCGTCGGGGTCGGCCGCGGTGCCGCGCCGGCGCTCGGGGTTGCGCCCGAGCCACCAGTCCTGGAACCAGCCCACGTGGCCGAGCTCCCACAGCGGTGGGTTGACCTGCGGCGAGTAAGGCACCGACAACCCGCCGGCCGCGAGCGCGCGCTCGTAGGCCGCGAAGGTCTGCAGGGTGTGGCGCCGCGCGTCGAGCAAAGCCATGGACAAGTCGGCCGCGCCCGCGGTGCGGGCGTGCGAGGCGTCACTGAGGTCGTTCATCTTCATTGCGGTATAACGCCCGCGTGCCAAAGCGTCCGTGTGTGGGCATCGTCACGCCGGCGAACCGGTCGGCGAACAACGGCAACTGGCAGACCGCTTGGCGCTGGTCGCGCTTGCTGGCCCGAGACTACAAGACCCTGATTCTGAACGAGTGGCGCGGCGAAGCGGTCGACGTGCTGATCGCCCTGCACGCGCGCCGTTCGGCGCCTTCGATCGCCGCCTGGCGCCAGGCCCGCCGCGCCCCGCTGGCGCTGGTGCTGACCGGCACCGACCTGTATCGCGACATCGATGCCGATGCGTCGGCGCAAACCGCGTTGCAGCAGGCCGATCGGCTGGTCGTCCTGCAAGAGCTCGGCCCGCACCGGCTGCCCGCGGCGATGCGCGCGCGCTGCGTCGTCAGCTTTCAATCGTGCGCCAGCCGCAGCGCGGTGCCGAAGACGCGTCAACACCTGCGCGCCGTGATGGTGGGGCATCTGCGCGACGAGAAGGCGCCGCAGACGATGTTCGAAGCGGCGGCGCTGCTGCACGATCGGCACGACATCCGGCTCGACCACATCGGTTCACCGCTGGACGCGGCGCTGGCCGAGCAGGCGCGCGCCACCGCACGCGCCCATCCGCACTACCGGTGGCTGGGCGAGCTGCCGCACGGCGCGACGCGCCGCCACATCCAGCACGCCCACGTGCTGGTGCACGCCAGCCGCATCGAGGGCGGCGCCCATGTGATCGCCGAGGCGGTGCGCAGCGGCACCGCGGTGATCGCGTCGCGCATCGACGGCAACGTCGGCATGCTGGGTGCCGATCACCCGGGCTACTTCGACTGTGACGACGCCGGCGCCTTGGCGGCGCTGCTCACGCGCGCGCGCGACGAACCGGATATGCTCGTTGCCCTGGAGCGGCACGGTGCGCTGCGTGCGCCGCTGTTCGAGCCCGAGCGCGAACGGGCGACGTTGCTGCACCTGCTGAACGATCTGCTGAACCCACCGGCATCCGTCGCCGTGACGGCAGCAGCCGGCACATGAAAATCGGAGTCGGTGATGAATGCCCCCGAACGCCCCGCTGAGCCCCGGCTGACATCGTTGTCGCACGGCGGCGGTTGCGGCTGCAAGATCGCGCCCGGCGTCTTGTCGGAGATCCTCAAAGGGTCGGCCAAGATGCCGATGCCCAAGGAGCTGCTGGTCGGCATCGAGACGGCCGACGATGCCGCGGTGTACCAGCTCAACGACGAGCAGGCGCTGATCGCGACCACCGACTTCTTCATGCCGATCGTCGACGACCCGTTCGACTTCGGGCGCATCGCGGCGACCAATGCGATCTCGGACGTCTACGCGATGGGCGGCCGGCCGATCCTGGCGCTGGCGCTGGTGGGCATGCCGATCAACGTGCTGTCCACCGAGACGATCGCGCGCATCCTGCAAGGCGGCGAGTCGGTCTGCCAGGCCGCCGGGATTCCGATCGCGGGCGGCCACACGATCGATTCGGTGGAGGCCATCTATGGCCTGGTGGCGCTCGGCCTGGTGCACCCCAAGCGCGTCAAGCGCAACGCCGATGCACGCGCGGGCGATCGGCTGATCCTCGGCAAGCCGCTCGGCGTGGGCGTGCTGTCGGCCGCGCTGAAGAAAGAGCAACTCGACGCGGCAGGCTATGCGCGCATGGTGTCGACCACCACCCAGCTCAACACGCCGGGCCCGGAGCTGGCCGCGCTCGACGGCGTGCACGCGCTCACCGATGTCACCGGCTTCGGGCTGGCCGGCCATGCGCTGGAGCTGGCGCGCGGCGCGCACTGCAGCGTGGCGATCGATTGGGCGCGCGTGCCGCAGCTGGCCAACGTGCGTGCACTGGCGTCGCAGGGCTTCGTCACCGGGGCGTCGGGGCGCAACTGGGCCGGCTACGGCGCCGAGGTGCGGCTGCCGGACGGCTTCGACGCCGCCGACAAGGCGCTGCTGACCGATCCGCAGACCAGCGGCGGGCTGCTGGTCTCGTGTGCGCCGTCGGCGGCCGACGCCGTGCTCGCGGTGTTCCGCCGTCATGGCTTCGACGCCGCGGCCGATGTCGGCGAAGTGATGGCCGCCGATGGGGCGCGCTTGATCGTGCGTTAGCCGACGTTCGGGAGTTCGGCGACCACGGCCAAGCAGCCGTGCCCAGCGCTTGCAGAGCCGAGAAGCGAAGCGTAGGCTTCCCGCCTTGTCGCCCGCACCCCGCACTTCGAAGTCTGAACGTGCCATGCTTGACCGCAGCAGCCGGGAGCGCAGCCGCGCCGTCACCCTCGAACGTCACATCGTGGAAGGCGCCGACAGGCTGGCGTGCTTTCGCAGCTTGATCCAGGACACCGCTCGCCGCGGTGGTGACACCCACAATGCCGAGCGGCTCCTCGCCTCGATGGAAGGCACGCTTCAGACGCTGCGCGACCTGCACACCGATGCGATGAGCCGCGCGCGTGCGGCCGAGCGGCGCTCGCGGCAAGACGATCGCCGACCCCAACGGGAGTTGGCTGCGCGCAGACCCGACCCGGACGGATCGATGCCCAAGAAGTGATCGCGCCCCCCCATCGCCACGCGACTCGAGGCGCGTGAGCACCGGTTCTACACTCGCATGCAACTCCCGAGATCGAACCGGCATGGATCACCAAGGTCAGCCTGGCACGGCGCAGACCCTCGCTGCGGATGCGCACGATGTGCGCATGCGCGGCTTCAGTCGCCGCGCTGAGGTCGCGGACGTCTGGCGATGGATCGCCGAACACGCCACGCCGCTGAGCGCCGAGAAGGTGGCCATCGACGACGCCAGCGGGCGCGTGCTGGCCCACGACATCGTGGCCACGCTCGACGTGCCCGCGTTCGATCGGGCCGCGATGGACGGCTACGCGCTGCACGCCGAGGAAACCACCGGAGCCGGTGACTACAACCCGCTGCCCTTTCGCGTGATCGGCCGCGCCCTGCCCGGGCAGCCGTTCGGCGCTGCGGTGCAAGCCGGAGAGGCCGTGCGCATCATGACCGGTGCGCCGCTGCCGGCCGGCGCCGATGCGGTGGTGCCGGCCGAGTACGTGCGCGAAACGCCGCACGGCATCGAAACGTCGATGGCGCTCGGGCCGGGCAAGCATGTGGGCCGCGTCGGCGAGGACATCGCGCGCGGCACCACCGTGCTCAGCGCCGGCCGGCGGCTGCGCCCGCAGGACGCCGGCGTGCTGGCCTCGCTCGGCATCGACCCCGTCGCGGCGATCCGCCGGCCGCGGGTGCGCATCGTCGTGACGGGCAACGAAGTGATCGCGCCCGGTCATCCGAAGCGCGCGCACGACATCTACGATGCGAACTCGGCGATGCTGCGCGCTCTGGTGGCGCGCGACGGCGGCGTGCTGCAGGCGCATCTGCGCACCGGCGATGACCCCGCGCGCATCCGCGCAGCGATCACCGCCGAAGAGGCCGACGTGGTGCTGATCTCCGGCGGCTCCAGTGTGGGCACCGAGGATCACGCGCCGCGCCTGCTGGCCGAAGCGGGCGAGCTCGCGATTCACGGCGTGGCGATGCGGCCCTCCAGTCCGGCGGGCTGCGGCCGCATCGGCGACACGCTGGTCTTTCTGCTGCCGGGCAACCCGGTGTCGTGCCTGTGTGCCTACGATTTCTTCGCGGGCCGGGCGATTCGATTGCGCGGCGCCCTGCCGGCTGCATGGCCCTATCCGCAGCGCCGCGCGCCGGTGGCGCGCAAGATCGTCTCGGCCATCGGCCGCGTCGACTACTGCCGAGTGCGGCTGCGCGACGATGCGGTCGAGCCGCTGGCGCTGAGCGGTGCCTCGGTGCTGTCGTCCACCACGCGTGCCGACGGCTTCGTGATCGTCCCCGCCGACAGCGAAGGCCACGCGCCGGGAAGCGAGGTCACGGTCTACCTCTACGATCCCACCTGACCCCATGGCGGACACCTCTTCGACTGCCAACGCGGCGCCCGCGAGCGCCGGCCGACAGACGCAGTTCCTCACCGTCATCACGCGCGACGAGGCCACCGAGCGATTCCGGCGCCACCTCAAGCTGGAACCGCTGGGGCACGAGACGGTGCCGTTGTCCGCTGCCTTGCATCGGGTGTTGAGCGACGACGTGATCGCCGCGGTCGACGTGCCCGGCTTCGACAGGTCTAACGTCGACGGCTTCGCGCTGCAAGCCAGCGCGACGTTCGGCGCCGGTGAAGAAGATCTGCGCCGCGTGGCGCTGAACAGCGAGGTGCTCACGCCGGGCGTGGTGCCGGTGCAGGGGGTGGGCCCGGGTCGCGCCACCGTGATCGCCACCGGGGCGATGCTGCCGCGCGGCGCAGACGCCGTGGTGATGGTCGAACACACCGAGCTGGGGGCCGATGCCGACGGCACGCGCGTGGCGGAGATCAACCGGGCCGTCACGGCGGGCGAGAACGTCAGCTACGCCGGCACCGACATCGCGCGCGGCGAGACCGTGCTGCGTGCGGGCCAGGTCTTGACGTCGCGCGAGATCGGCGTGCTGGCTGCGATCGGCAGCGCACAGATCCGCGTGTGCCGCCGTCCGCGGGTGGCCATCCTCTCGACCGGCGACGAGATCGTGTCGCCCGGTGCGCCGCTGCCGCTGGGCGCGATCTACGACTCCAACGCCGCGATCATCGGCGCCGCGGTGGCCGAGCTCGGCGGCGAGCCGGTGCAGCTCGGCGTGGTGCGCGACGACGAGCAGGCGCTCAGCGCAGCGTTGACCACCGCGCTTCAGTACGACGTGGTGCTGCTGTCGGGGGGCACCTCCAAAGGCGCCGGCGATCTCTCGTACCGCGTGGCGAGCCGTCTGGGCGACCCGGGCATCGTCGCGCACGGCGTGGCCCTCAAGCCCGGCAAGCCGATCTGCCTGGCGGTGAGCCATGGCAAACCGGTGGTGATCCTGCCGGGGTTTCCGACCTCGGCGATCTTCACGTTTCACGAGTTCGTGGCTCCGGTGATCCGCGCCTTTGCCGGCTTGCCGCCTGAGCGCCGCCAGCTGGTGAGAGCGACGCTGCCGATGCGCGTCAACTCGGAGCGCGGGCGCACCGAATACCTGCTGGTCGGCCTGGTGCAAGGCGATGACAAGCTCAGTGCCTACCCGATGGGCAAGGGCTCGGGCTCGGTCACCACGTTCAGCGGCGCGGACGGTTTCATCACCATCGACCAGCACACCGAGATCATCGACAGCGGCGCCGAGGTCGAGGTGCAGCTGCTGGCCCAGGGGCTCGAACCCGCGGACCTCGTGATCATCGGCAGCCACTGCGTCGGGCTCGACGCGCTGGTGGGGCGCTTGATCCGGCAAGGCGTGCGGCCCAAGGTGCTCTACGTGGGCAGCCTGGGCGGCGCGAAGGCCGCCGCGCGAGGCGAGTGCGACATCGCGAGCGTGCACCTGATGGATCCGGCCACCGGCCGCTACAACCACCACCTGCTCACCGATGCGTTGACCCTGACGCCCGGTTATCGCCGCATGCAGGGCGTGGTGTTCCGCCCCGGCGACGCGCGCTTCGCGAACAAGGGCGTGCAAGACGCGCTGGCGGCCGCGCTCGCCGACCCCGACTGCACGATGGTCAACCGCAACGCCGGCAGCGGCACGCGCGTGCTGATCGACCGCTTGCTCGGCACGCGCAGGCCGCCGGGCTACGGCGTGCAGACCAAGTCGCACAACGCGGTGGCTGCCGCGGTGCATCAAGGCCGCGCCGATTGGGGCGTCGCGATCGACACGGTGGCGCGCCAGTACGGCCTGGACTTCATCGCACTGCAGGAAGAGCACTACGACTTCATCGTGCCCAAGGCGAGCCAGCATCGCCCGGGCGTGGTGGCGTTCCGCCAATTGCTCGCCGACCCCGCCGTCCAGGGACAACTGCGTCAGCTGGGCTTCGGGTTGTGAGGATCGACCGATGCTCGCCGGCGAGCGCCCTGGCGACATGGGGTCGGGGGTCATGCCTTTCCGGAGCGATTGCTCTCGACGGGGTACGGATCCTGCAGGACGATGGCGCCGGTCTCCAGCAGCGACTTCAGGTTGGAGATCACCTTCGGCCAGCCGCCGGACACCGCCTCGATGAACTTCGAGGGCTCACGCTCGATGGTGTGGGTGATGGACAGCTTGACCGCCGTTGCGCTGGGTTCCAGCTCCATCGTGCACAGCGACGCGCCCTCGACCTTGAGCTCGGGCTTGAACTGGTTCTGCCAGCGGATCACCAGGCGCCGCGGCGGCTCGGCCTCGACGATCTCGCCGGAGTCGAGGATCTGACCGTCGCCGGACACCAGCTTCCACGGCGATCCCGGCTTCCACTGGCTTTCGCCGTGCACGCCGAACCAGTACTGCTTCATGAACTGCGCGTCGGTCAGTGCCGACCACAGTTTCTCCGGCGTGGTGCGGATGTAGGTCACGTAGACAAAGGTCGATCTAGCCATCGGCTCTCTCCAGTCGTCGTTTCAGGCTGCCCAGCGCCTTGAGGCGCTGCCTTTCGAACTTGGCGATCCAGCGTTCGTAGATCTCCTGCAGCGGCACCGGATTGAGGAAGTGCAGCTTCTCGCGGCCGCGCCACAGGGTGACCACCAGGTTCGCTGCCTCCAGCACACCCAGGTGCTGCGTCACGCCCTGTCGAGTCATGTCGAGGTGTTCGCACAGGTCGTTGAGGGTGCGGCCGTCGTGTGCGTGCAGCAGGTCCAGCAGCGTGCGCCGGCTGGGGTCGGCCAGGGCCTTGAACAGCAGGTCGGTGTCATCGAGGCGCTCGGCCATGGACGGCTACATGCAAGTAATCTGTTGCCTGAATGATAGGCAAGCAAACTATTGCATGTCAAGGCCAGGTCGACGGCGTTCGCCGCGCTGCGGGCGCGGCAGCCTGGGCCAGGGCGCTCGAACGATGCGCTGCGCCAGCAGCGCGCCGGCTTCAGTCGACGGGGCGAATGCCCAGCGCGGTGAGGGTGCCGGTGGTCAGCAAGCCGCTGTCGCGCATGCCCTTGAGGGTCTGGAAAAGGCGCACCGCGTCGGCCAGATCGGGGTTCATCCTGCCGTCGATCGTGCCGTCGTAGAGGCCGAGGCTGGTCAGCCTGAGTTCCACCTGCATGATCTGCAGGCGCAGCTTCTCGGTCTCGGTGAGCACCACGCCCGAGCGGTGGTGGCCGGTGCGAACGACCTTCGGCGGCGGAGTGGGTTCGACGTGGGTGGCCAACGCCACCTGCGTGGTGGCACGCACCACCGCGTTGAGCGCGCGCGACGAAGCCGACTTGCGACCGACCTTCTGCAACGCCGGCTGCGCGCCCAGCGGCATCAGCGCGCCGGACGGCACCGTCTCGGCGCCCTCGGTCGATGTGTCGCGCGTGCCGGGCGGGGCGTGTCGGCGCGGCGGCTGCGGCGGCGTGCCGGGTGAGTCGCCATCGCTGCCGTCCACCGGGAACAGCGGCGTGGTCAGCGTCGACGGACCGGCATCGGGCTCGGTGGCGTCGCGCTTGGGCGATCGGTCTGCGTTGCCGTTCACGAGCGACGACAGACCCTTCAGAAATCTGCTCATGCGACCTGTTGGGCGAACGCGGAGGTCGGCCGACTTCGCGCCTGTTCTGGTGGTGCACAACAGTAGCGCCTGTTCGGCGCCTGCTGTAGCACGGCCGCGCCGGAGGCAGGGTCGATCCCACCCCCGAAATCGGGTGCCGGCGGTCTGGAGCGGCCGTCTCCAGTCCCTTTTGGCCCTCGGCGGA
>Ga0207648_10000191_pt1 | contig 64436 bp, 57 predicted proteins | sample KBSMisM32_FD_184310 | JGI IMG/M metagenome (GOLD analysis project Ga0207648, IMG submission 184310) | Miscanthus rhizosphere microbial communities from Kellogg Biological Station, Michigan, USA - KBS Miscanthus M3-2 (SPAdes) (version 2) | ecosystem: Host-associated > Plants > Roots >...
CATTCCGGAAAGCGAAACGCAGGCGGGTAAGGGCTCACTTCCGTACGACCATCCGTCTGCGCTCGGGGCGATCGGCGTGACGGGGACGTTCGCCGCGAATCGGATCGCCGCCGAGGCCGACCTCGTGATCGGGATCGGCACGCGCTGGTCGGACTTCACGACGGCGTCGAAGTCGGCATTCGCACATTTCGGTGTGGGCTTCATCAACGTCAACGTCGCGGACTTCGACGCCGCGAAGCAGGAAGGGCTCGCGCTCGTGGGTGACGCGCGCGCGACGATCGAGTTGCTCGCGGATGCGCTGCAGGGCTATGCGGTCGAGCCGAGCTATCGCGACGAGGCCGTGCGCCTCAACAAGGAGTGGAACGAGGAGGTCGAGCGGTTCTATCGGCTGCGTCACGAGCCGCTGCCCGCGCAGAGCGAGGTGATCGGCGCCGTCAACGACGCGGCGCAGTCCACGGATGTCGTCGTCTGCGCCGCGGGCTCGATGCCGGGCGATCTGCACAAGCTCTGGCGGACGCGCGACCCGAAGGGCTACCACGTCGAGTACGGCTACTCGTGCATGGGCTACGAGATCGCCGGCGGTCTCGGCGTCAAGCTGGCCGCCCCGGAGCGCGAGGTCTACGTGATGGTCGGGGACGGGTCGTACCTGATGCTCTCGAGCGAGATCGTCACCTCGATCCAGGAAGGGCTGAAGCTGACGATCGTCCTCGTCGACAACCATGGCTTCAGCTCGATCGGAAACCTGTCGCGGTCGCTCGGGACGGACGGCTTCGGGACGCAGTACAGGTACAGGCGAAACGGCTCGCTCGGCCTCGACAGCGACAGCTCGCCTGCGCCGTTGCTCCCCGTCGATCTCGCGGCCAATGCGGAATCCCTGGGTGCAAAGGTGATTCGGTGCGGAAGCGTCGAGGAGCTCCGGCGCGGGCTCGAGGCGGCGAAGGGCGAAGATTCGACGGTCGTCCTTGCGATCGAGGTCGACCGCTACGAGGGCGTCCCAGGCTACGAAAGCTGGTGGGACGTCCCGGTCGCGCAGGTCTCCGAGGTGGAGGCCGTCCAGGCAGCGCGCCTCGCGTATGACCGGGCGAAGGCTTCGCTTTCGCCCGGTGATTAAGTACGTCGCTTGTCGCGGGGAACGTGCGCGGGCCGAGCCCGCGCACTCTTCAGGGTTGCCTGTGAACGCGCGTCCAACCCGGGAGCCCAAGGCCGGAGGCTAAGACCAGGCGGAGCCGGGCTTAGCCGCAGGCGCGGTGATGCGGGCGCGGCCGCGTCAGCGCCCGTGGCCGCACGGTAGGGGACAGCCGGCTGCCGACGCCACCGATGAGAGTGCGCGGGCTTTGACCGCGCACGTTCAGCGCGAAGCGCCCACCCTCGATCCGGGCGAAAGCGCAGCTTTCGCCCGGGGCAAGCTTGATCGCAAACGATTTCATGTCCAGAATGGGCGGCCGGATGACGACGCCCGCTCAGGCCCAAAAGGACCTCACTCTTGCCCGCGACGGAGGTATGCCCGCCCGCACACGAGCAGAGGCGCCGATGTTCCCAGGCGGAATGGAGGTGGGGCAGGAGGAGTTCGAGGCGCTCCGTCGCGTGATCGAGAGCAAGAACCTCTTCCGCTACTACGGCGTGGGCAAGGGCCCGGACGAGGTCGCCTCGTTCGAGCGCGAGTTCGCCGAGTTGATGGGAGCGAAGCACGCGCTCTGCCTCAACGCCGGCTCGTCCGCGCTCATCTGCGCGCTCGTCGGCGCGGGCGTAGGGGAGGGCGACGAGGTGATCGTGCCCGCCTACACGTGGAACGCAACGCCGAATGCGGTGCTCGCCTCGCGGGCGATTCCTGTTCTTGCGGAGGTCGATGAGTCGCTGACACTCGATCCGGAAGACGTGGAGCGGCGCATCACTCCACGGACGCGCGCGATCATCCCGGTGCATATGCGCGGCGCGCCGGCGGCCATGGACGCGCTCGCTGCGATCGCGGAGCGCCACGGTCTCGCGCTGATCGAAGACGTCTGCCAGGCGGCCGGCGCGACGTTCCGCGGCCGACGGCTCGGCACGTTCGGTGATGCGGGCGCCTTCAGCCTGCAGTTCAACAAGATCATCACCACAGGCGAAGGCGGCGTCATGATCACGGATCGCGAGGATCTGCTCGATCTCGCGCTGGACGTGCACGACTGCGCCAACTCGGTGCGGCGTGGGGTGGGGTTGCCGAGGTTCGCGGGCTACAACTTCCGCGCATCCGAGCTGACCGGTGCGATGGCCCGAGTGCAGCTCTCCCGTCTCGACGGCCTCCTCGAGCGGATGCGCAGGAACCATGCCCGGCTGAGCGCGCAGGTTGGGGGCCTGCCCGGGCTGACATTGCGGCGTGGAAACGACGACGACGGCGACGCCGGCATTGCCCTGATCGCTTTCGCCGAGGAACCCGAGCGTGCCCGCGACGCCGTCGACGCGCTGAACGCGGAAGGCGTGCTCGCAATGAGAATCTATTCGCCAGACACTCCCGACCTGCATGTCTACCCGTTCTGGGCCCCGGTCTTGGCCGCGATCGAGGTCTCAGGTGGAACTACGCCCGATTGTCACCGCACCCTCGACCTGCTCGAGCGCTCGATTCACATCGACGTGTCGCCTCTCTGCGAGGACCAGGACCTGGGCGAGATTGCGTTCGCCTTCGAGAAGGTGGCCAAGCAGGTTCTCGCGTGAGGCTCCGGATCGGCGTCGTCGGCGGCGGGCTCGTCGCTCAGGCGATGCATCTCCACTTTCTGGCCCAGCTGCGCGACCGGTTCGAGCTCGTAGCCGTGGTCGACCCCAGTGCGACGGTCCGGACCGCCCTGCAGCAGAGGTACAACCTCGAAGCGACGTATCCGGACTATCGAGAGCTGCTCGACGGGACGAAGCTCGACGCGGTCGTGATCTGCTCGCCGTCGCAGACCCATGCCGAGGTGACGCTGGCCGCGCTCGACCAGGGGCTCCACGTCTTCGTCGAGAAGCCGATGTGCATCACGCTCGCCGACGCAGACCGGATCGTCGAAGCGCGCGAGACAACCGGAAGGGTCGTGCAGGTCGGGTACATGAAGCGCTACGACCGCGCCTGGGAGCGGATGCTCGAGAACCTGCCCGAGTCCGCCGAGTCGCTCCGCTACATCCGCGTCATGGTGCACGACCCCGAATTCGTGCCGTTCTTCGCGCCCGGCGAGATCGTTCGCGGCTCGGACATCCCGCCGGACGTGCTCGAGGCAGGTCGCCAGCAGATGCGAACACAGGTGAAAGCGGCAGTCGGCGACGACAGCCCGGCGGTGATCACCGCATTCGAGGGCGCGTTCCTCGGCAGCCTCGTCCACGACGTCAACGTCGTGCACGGCTTGCTCGAGCGGCTGGGCGAGCCGCTGCCCGCCGAGGTGCTCGACGGCGATTGGTGGAACGAGGGGCAGGCCGTGACCGGAGCCGTACGCCTCGCAAACGGAGCGCGTTGGGACAGCGCCTGGATCCAGCTTCTCGACGTCTACGAGTACCGCGAGTCGGTGGCCTTTTACTTCGCCGACGAGGTGCACACACTCAGCTTTCCGTCACCGTGGCTCAAGCAGTCGCCCACGCTCTACGAAGCCTCGCGCGCGCAGGACGATGCGCGAGTCGTTGAGTCGTTCGAGTCGTACGAGGAGAGCTTCGCCCGCGAGCTGGCGCACTTCTACGACTGCGTCGTGAACGGGACCGAGTGCCGCACCCCACCGGAGCAGGCCCGTCTGGACATGGCCGTGCTGACGGAAATGTTCTTGAAAGCGGGCTCTCGCGATTTGGTGGCCCAGAGCCGCTAAGTCGGTGACCGAGCTCCGCACGGCAATCGTCGGCTCCGGATTCGTTGCGCGCGTGCACGCCGCGGCGGTGCGAGACTTCGGCGGCACGGTCGTCGCCGTGTCCAGCCGGACGAGCTCCGGCGCAGAAGCGCTTGCCGCGGAGATCGGCGGAAACGTCAGCGCATACGACTCGCTGGCAGTGCTGCTCGCCGAGGGCGGGGTGGACGTCGTGCACGTCTGCACTCCCAATGCGCTGCACGCGGAGCAGACGCTGCTGGCGCTCGAGCACCGCGCGCACGTCGTCTGCGAGAAGCCGCTCGCGACGAGCGTCGAGGAGAGCGCGAGCATGCTGCAGGCACTCGAGGCAAGCGACCGCGTCGGCGCCGTCGCCTACCACGTACGCGGCTACCCGCTCGTCGAGCACATGCGGGCCGTCGTCCAGGCGGGAGACCTGGGGGAGTTGCGCGTCGTGCACGGTCGCTACGTCTGCGACGACGCGCTCCTGGTCACGGCAGGCTGGCGCCTCAAACCGCGGAGCTCAGGCCCCACCTACGTGACGGCAGACCTCGGCGCGCACTGGTTCGACCTCGCCGAGCACGTCACCAACGCCCGGATCGTGGAAGTGCTCGCAGATTTCCGGACGTTCGTGCCGGGCAGGGCGCTCGAAGACCATGCAGCGCTGCTACTCCGGTTCGACAACGGCGCCACCGGCAGCGCCACCTTCAGCGCACTCGGCCCAGGACGGAAGAACCAGCTGCTGTTCGAGCTCGAGGGCAGCCGCGGCGGCTTCACCTGGGACCAGGAGTCACCGAACGAGCTCCTCCACCGCCACGCCGGGACGCCAACAGAGGTCGTCGTCAAGGACCCCGGGACGAACGCCGGCCGCGCGCCGGAGTTCGCACGGTATCCGGCCGGCCACGCAGAAGGCTACGGCGACGCGTTTCGCGTGATCCTGCTCGACGCGTACCGCGCGATGGCCGGCGAAGAGCACGGTCCGTTCCCGACCTTCATCGACGGTCACCGCGGCATGCAGATCCTCGCCGCGACGCTCCGCAGCGCGCGCGACGGCGGCTGGATTTCGGTCGACTCCTAGCCTGCGCGGCGGGGCACGAGACGCAGCGCCCTGCGCACGATCCCGGGAAGCACGAACGCCAACGCCATCAGGCAGAGCGATGCGGCGAGCAGCAGCGCCGCGAGAGCGTTCACCTCGGGCGTGATCCCGAATTTCACCTGCGTGTAGATGTAGATCGGCAAGGTGTTGTGGCTGCCGATCAGGAACAGCGTGATGATGAACTCGTCCAGCGACAGGGTGAACGCGAAGAGCGCCCCCGCGAGGATCGCAGGGGCGAGCAGCGGCAGGACGATGTAACGCAGCCGCTTGAACGTGTTCGCGCCGAGGTCGCTCGCGGCGCGCTCGAGACTCGCATCGAAGCCCTGCAGCCGTGCCGCGACGAGCAGCAGGACGAACGGCGTTGTATAGACGCTCTGCCCGATGACCGCGGTCGTCGGCGAAAGCTGCTGGTGGAACACGTTCGTGAACAGGACAAGGAGGCTGACCCCGATCAGGAGGCCGGGGATCATGATCGGCAGGACGAGCGCGATCCGGATGCCGCTGCGGAACGGCAGGCGCGAACGGACGAGTGGGAACGCGGCGGCAGTGCCGACGACGGTGCTCACGAGCGTGACCTCGAGAGCGATCCGAATCGTCGTCGTCAGCGCGTCGCGGATCTGGTAGTCGTGGAAGACCTGGCCGTACCACTTCGTCGTCCAGCCGGTGATCGGAAAAGTGCCGTAACGGTTCGCGTTGAAGCTGAACACCACGAGTAGCACGATCGGCGCGAAGAGGAACACGTAGATCAGAAGCGCCCAGACGCTGAGCGCACCCCGCGTCAGCCAGCCGCGGCGCGAGACGATGTCGAGGTCACGTGCCATACGGGTCCTCGACCTCCAGCGACCGCCGGAAGACGGCGAGCAGGACGACGATCAGCGCTGCGATCAGCAGCGCAGCCGCGGCGCCGCGCGTGTACTGCGCGCCCTGGAAGAAGTTGACGATGAGATTCCCGATCATCACGCCCCTCGCGCCACCGACGAGCTGAGGCGTCAGGTACTCGCCGAGGATCGGGATGAAGACGAAGATGACCGCGGTCGTGATGCCGGGCTTCATCTGAGGCAGGAGAATGCGCCACATTGCCGTCCGCGGAGTCGCACCAAGGTCCATCGCCGCGCGAAACTGGTTCCAGTCGAAACGCTCGAGCGATGCGTACAACGTGAGCGCGGCGAACGGGAAGTAGAGGTAGACGAGGACGAGGATGACCGCGGGCCTGTCATAGAGGAAGAACGAGACCGGCTGCGACGTCAATCCGGTCCACTGGAGGAAGCGATTCATCGCGCCCTGCGGGCCGAGGATCGTCAGCCACGAGTAGACCCTGAGCAGGTAGCTCGTCCAGAACGGCAGGATCACGAGGATGAGCAGAAGCTTCTGGTAGCTCTTCGGCACGTACCGTGCGAGCCAGTAGGCAAACGGGAACGCGATCAGGAGCGTCAGCGCCGTCGCTGCCACCGATACCCAGACCGTCGCCCAGAGCGTCCGGACATAGGTCGGAACGCTGAAGAAGTAGCGGTAGTTGTCGAGCGTCCAGTCGTGGACGACGTTGTAGTCGACGGTCTGCCAGAAGCTGTAACAGACGATCAGCCCGAGCGGGACGAGGAAGAACAGGCCGAAGAGGATGAGGGCGGGACCGAACCCCGCGTATTCGCCGAGCCGGCTCGTCCACGCCCGGCGCCCGGGGCGACCCAGCGGCAGCGCTGTGTCTGCCGGCTGGGCCGCCTCAACACCCGGGCTCGAGCCGGGCACTAGGCGCCGAACACCTCGTTGAAGGCGTCGGTGTACGCCTGCTCGTTGCCCGAGGGGCCTTTCAGCGTCATTGCGAGCGCCTTTTCGGGCTGGTCGTATAGCAGCCTGTGCGCGCGGTCGCCGTGACCCTGGTTGACGAGCATCTTGTACGCCTTCTCGTTGAACAGCGGACGCCCGTTCGTCAGGAAGTTCTGCGCGATGAACGGGGCCTGCTGCATGGCGTTGATGAAACGGGGGAAGGAGTCCTGGTTCTTGGACGCCTTCACCATCTGCTCGGAGTCGATGAACCCGACGGTTCCTTCCTTCGGATACGCCGGCTTGACCACCGGGCCGCCCGCGTCCTTGACGCGGTCGTCGGTGCCGAGGTTCGTGATCCCGATCCACGCGGAGCCGTCCGCCAGCGCGCGCACCACTTCGTTGTTCTGGGACGCGAGCTTGAGGACGTTCGGCTTGAACTCCTTCAGCCAGCTCTTCGCATCCGCGATCTCCGCGGTGGTCATGTTGTAGGGGTCCTTCGCACCGGTGGCTTTCCCCGCGATCGCCATCATGTCCGTCGGGATGTTCTCGAGTGAGATCTTGCCCTTGTACTTCGGGTCGAGGACCGCGTGCCACGAGTCCGGAACCGTCTTGACGTACTTCGGGTTGTAATAGATCTGCACCGTCGACCACGAGAACGGATAACCCATGTAGTTCGAGCCGTCTTTCCAGAACGGGAAGGTCCGTGCGATCGAGTACAGCTGTGACGAGACGGGAAGTGACGAGAGGTCGAACGACTCCGTCAGCCCGTCCTTGTTGTACTTCGGGACCCAGAGCGCATCGCCGGACACGATGTCGAACTGGCTTCCCGTCTGCTTGATCTTCAGATAGGCATCGGCGTTGTCGCTGAACAGCTGCGGCCGGCCTTGCTCGTTCGTCGTGTTCTTCACGGCGGCGAGCTGATCATTTGCGTAGTGATCCGACCAGGTGAGCCAGTTCAGCGTGACCGCCTGGTCGCTTCGGCCGGTTGCCGAGCCCGATCCGCTCGAGCTCTTCGAAGACCCGCCGCAACCTGCTGCGATGACTCCGACAGCGCCGACCGCCCCGAGTCGCAAGACGCGACCTCGGTTCATGCGCTCGTCGAACAAGCGCTCGTCAATTGACGTCACTAACGTCGTCCTCCCTTCGGTTGGACCCCTCCAACAGCACTACGTCCGCCGGGTCCCAGATCAAAACGACCTCGGTATCCGGTTGCAAGTCGCTCGCGGCAGCACCTTCGGTGCCGAACAGCGCTGCGGTCACAGGCGCCGAGACGCCTTCACACGTGACCGCCACGCGCGTATGACTGCCGAGAAACGACGACTGGGCAATTCGTCCCCGCAACCCCGTTCCGTTCGAATCGGCCGGACGCTGGATCTGAATCGATTCAGGCCGGACCATCAGGGTTGCCCTTCCGCTTGTCTTGGGCGCCGGCGCAGGGACTTCCGCACCGTTGTCGAGCGCGGCCTTGCCACCGGCTCCGACCTCGACCTCGATGAAGTTCGACTCGCCGATGAAGTCGGCGACGAAGGCGCTCTTCGGCTGGTGGTAGATCTCGTGCGGTGTGCCCACCTGCTCGACGCGACCCTCGTTCATGACGGCGATGCGCGTCGCCATCGACATCGCCTCCTCCTGATCGTGCGTGACGTAGACGAACGTCGTGCCCACGTCGCGATGGATCTGCGCGAGCTCGATCTGGAGGCGCTTGCGGAGCTTGAGATCGAGCGCTCCGAGCGGCTCGTCGAGCAGGAGGACGGCCGGGCGGTTCACGAGTGCGCGCGCGACGGCGACACGCTGCTGCTGTCCACCCGAAAGCTGCGCCGGCAGGCGGTCGGCGAACTCGTCGAGCCCGACGAGCGCGAGCGATTCCTCGATGCGACCGCCGGCATCGCGCTTCGGCGTGCGCGCCATCTTGAGCCCGAAGCCGACGTTGTCCCGCACGGTCATGTGCGGGAAGAGCGCGTAGTTCTGGAAGACGGTGTTCACTGCCCGGCGGTAGGGCGGCAGCCGATTGACGTTCGCGCCGCGGATCAGGATCTCACCCGCGCTCGGCGCGATGAATCCGCCGACGAGGTTGAGCGTCGTCGTCTTGCCGCAACCCGAAGGTCCGAGCAGGCAGAAGAATTCGCCCTCCTCGATGTCGAGATTGGTCGGCTGCAGTGCCTCTTGTGTCCCATAGCGTTTCGTCACGCCGCGGAAGCTGATCGCAGGCGATTCGGTCATGCGGCCCCTTCCTCCTTGCAGCCGCACGACCGCCGGCGAACGAGCTCGACCGGAATGCGCACCTCGCGCGGCTCTCTCCCCGCCCGCATCGCATCCACGAGCAGATCTGCGGCGCGTGACCCGATCAGGCGCGTGTCATATGCGACCGCGGTGAGGGAAGGCTCGAGCAGGTCACCGAAATACGGATCGTCGAAGGCAACCAGCGCGATGTCGTCGGGAATGCGCACGCGCTGCGCGGCGGCGGCCGACATGAATCCGAGCGCGAGCTCCGCGCTCGAGGCGATCACGCCGGTCGGCCGCTCCGGGTCTGCGAGCAGCTCGAGGGCGGCGCGCCGCCCGTCGGCGATGTCCCATTCGCAAACCTTCACGTAACGCTCTTGCCGGATAACGCCGTGCGCCGCCATCGCTTCGTAGAAGCCCCGCAGACGCGCAGCCCCCGCGCTCTCCCGCTGCGAGCCTGCGAGCAAGGCGATCCGCTCGTGCCCGTGCTCGACGAGATGCTCCACGAGCAGAGCGATTCCGAGCTCGTTGTCGAGCGTCACCGCGCCGTCGCCGGCGTCCTCGATGACGCCGTCGAAGAAGATCGTAGGTGTTTGTCGCGAAACCGTGCTCTCGAAGAGGGCGCGCGGCATCCCTGCGCTCGCGACTAGGAGGCCGTCGACCTGGTGCGAGAGCAAGGTCTCGACCGCCGCCAGCTCACGCTCGACGTCCAGACTCGCGTCCATGAGCATCACGCGGTAGCCCGCCTGTTCGAGACGGCCCTGTGCTCCCTTCAGCGCGGCTGCGTAGAACGGGCTCGACACATCCGGGACGACGAAGCCGACCGTGAAGGTCTGCTGCGTGCGGAGCGAGCGAGCGAGCGCCGAGGGCTGGAAGTTCAGGATGGCCGCCGCATCCTCGACTGCGGCTCTCGTTGCCGGAGCAAGCCCCGCGTGTCCGTTGAGGGCGCGGGAGGCGGTCGAAGTCGAGACGCCGGCCCGCTCCGCGACATCGGCGAGCGTGGCCTTGCGTCGGGGGGCGGGCGCGGTCGCAGAAGACTCCTGCAGCTCGCTGGACGCCAGGCTTGAAAATCGATTGCGCAAGCGATTGCGACGCTGCCATACTCGCTCTTGCAGTGTCAAGGGCGCGGCCTCCTCTGCGGCTCGGCGTGGCCGGCCTCGGCGGGATGGGGACAGTCCACGCCGAGAACGCCCAAAAGGCTCCCGGGGTCGAGCTCGTGGCGGTCGCGGCGGCTCGGGAAGGCCGCGCCGAGGAGGTGGGGCGTGCCCTCGGAGTCGCCCATTGCAGCTACGCCGAGCTCTTTAAGAGCGAGGGGGTCGAAGCCGTCGTTCTGGCGGCCCGTTCGGTCGACCACGGGCCCTTGGCTGTCGAAGTCCTGAAGTCGGGAAAGCACCTCTTCCTCGAGAAACCGGGCGCGACCACGCTGGCGGAGCACGACGCCCTGCTCCGGGAGAGCCGAGCCAGGCCGGATCAGGTCGTGCAGGTCGGCTACATGCGCCGCTACGACTCCGGCTTTGTCGATGCCCAGCGGCGGGTGCGGGCCGGCGAGGGTGGACAACCCCTCGTGATCCTGATGACGAGCCGCGACACGGAGTGGCCGGCAGGCGAGGATCCGCAGGACACGGGTGGGTTCCTGCTCGACATGGCGTCGCACGACTACGACGCCGCGTGCTGGCTGTTCGAGGACGAGCCTGTCGGGGTGTCGGTTGCCAGACAGGCGCTCGTGTATCCGGAGCTCGCGGATCTCGGAGACCTCGACAATGCGCTCGTGACGATCCGCTTCGCGCGTGGCGGGCTGGCGGTCACACACGTATCACGGACCTCGCCGTTCGGGCACGACATTCGCTGCGAGGTAGTGGGGACCGAGGGCTCGGTCTTCGTGCGCGGGCCCGGAGACGGTGCGCTCGAGGTCATCGACCGCACTGATGCGATTCGCTTCCCCGCCGACTACCGAGCCCGCTTCAAGGACGCCTACGTCGCCGAGCTGACGGCGTTCGCCCGTGCCTGCAGGGGTGACGGTCTCGCGAGACCGACGCTCGAAGACGACCGGAAGGCGGTCGCGATCGGGATCGCCGCTCGTGCGAGCGCGGTTGCTGGGGGCCGTCCGCTCGAGGTCGGGAAGGACTGGCCCTGGCCGTGAGACACGGCTCTCGCGGTCAGATGCTGGGCACGGCGGCTCTCCTGCTGCTTGCAATTGCAGTCGTCGGCGCTGCCGTCGCCGACTCGATCGGCAAGTCGTTCTCTCATGGACGTTCGAGTGAGCAAGAGCAGATCACGCCGATAGTGCGCGGTGTGGTGCTCCCGGATCGAGCGCAGCTCGCCGCGAGTCTGCGCGCTACCGGTGTCGACGGCGTGCTCTATTTCGTCGACCGGTCGTGCCGACTGCACGGCCTGCGCCTGCCGGGGCTGACGACCGCGCCGGCTCCCCGCGGCGGAGGGTGCCGCGCGCTCGTCTCACCGGCATCGGCACCGCCGGGCTGGTCTCTCTGGCCTCGAAAGACGCCGCTCGTGGCGCGTTGCGAGCATCGGCGCGTGATCGTCAGCGCCACCGCCGGGCTCGCGCTTCCGATGATCGGTGGCTGCGCACCAGCGTGGCGGCCCGACGGATCCATGACATACATCCGCCGCGGGGCGATCGTTCAGTTTCCGCGCACCGGACGTGCGGAAGTGCTGCGCAGTCGCGAACAGCTGAGCCGGGCGCTCGAGCTTGCTCCGGTTCTGAACGGGAGGACGGGCTGGCGTGCGAACCGAGTCGCCTGGCTCGGGCCCGGGCGGTTTGCGATCGTCGCCTCCGCAGGCCCGAGGACCATCCTCGCGATCTTCTCCGGTCGGCGCATCGTCTCCATCAGGACGCACGTCTCCGACTCGGTCACGGAGCTACGCGCGAGTCCGAAGGGCGATTACCTCATTCTTCGAACACCGGGCGGGCTGCGGGTGTACGACGCGCGCCGTAGCACGTTGCCGCGCGTTCTTCGTTTCGGCACGCCGACCGCGATCGCGTGGTCCGGCGACGAGCGGTGGGTCGCGCTGGCGAGATCCGATCGTGTGATCCTGCAGAGCGCTCGTCGGCGAGTGCGGCTAGGGCTCAGTGCAGTCGACCTCGCATGGACCCAGGCTCTGGACTAGAGACCCGCGTGCTCGGCCAGCCAGGCACGGTTGCGCACCTGGGAGGCTGCCGCGTCGGCGGCGTCCCGCGGTGACCGCGGCACCATGTCCTGCTCGACCACGAGCCAGCCCGAATAGTCCGAGCGCGACAGCTCCGCGAAGAAGCTGTCCAGATCGACGTCGCCGGTTCCGAGCTCGCAGAACACGCCACGATGCCAGGCCTCCGGCATGTCGGCAGCGTCTGCGATCACGCCCGCCAGCACCTCGTCGTGCACGTCCTTGATGTGGATGTGGTTGATCCGACTGCCCCACTCGCGCAGAGCGGTTGTCGGATCTCCGCCGCCGAGTCTGAGATGCCCGGTGTCGAGCAGTAGACCGACATCGGTGAGCTCGAGGACGCGTTCGATCTCCCACGGCGCCTCGACGAACGTCGCGGTGTGGTGGTGGAACGTGGGCTCGAAGCCACGTGTGCGGGCGAGGTCGCACGCCTGTGCAACACCTTCCGCGAACCGCGCCCATCCGGCCTCGTCGAGGCCGATCGAGCGGTCTGCAGCAGCGCGGCCGGGAAAGCGAATTCGCTCCGCCGAGCCCCCGTCTGCGAGTACGGGCTTCGCCTCTGTTGCATCTGCCGCGGCAAAGAGATCGAGTGTGGCGTCCATGGCGGCGAGGTCTTCGGTCCAGTGCTCCGGCTCGCTGAACCGAATCGGGATGTAGCCACCGACGAGCGCGAGCCCGTGGTTCGCGAGGCTCTTGCGGAGCGTCAGTCGGTCCCCGAGATAGCCGGGCGGGCCGAGTTCGGTCCCTTCGTAGCCGGCGCCTGAGATCGCGCTCAGCACGCTCTCTGCCTCCGGCACGTCGGGGAGCACGCCGACTGTGATCTCGAAGGCGCCGTAGCTGCACGGCGCGTTCGCCACGCGGATGCCGTTCAGCGCCGTCGTCCTTCGAGCGTGACGAGCGGCACACGGGGATCCGGCTCGAGGTCGGCCCAAGCCGGCCTGATCCAGGCGAGCTCCGGGTCATCCGCGGAGGCCATCGACCGCCGATCGCCCGCAAGCCCATTGAGGTAGTAGAGGTCGTAGCCGTGCGCCGCCGCGGTCGTGTGGTAGCCGTGCGGCACGAGCATGATGTCGCCGTCGCGTACGGTCACGGTCACGTCGGTCCCGTACTGCGGGCTGTACAGCCGCTGCACGGCGAACGCGCCGGGCGGCTCACTCTGCGTGCGGTAGTAGTAGACCTCCTCGAGCACGACTTCGTCGGGCGGATCGTCGACGTCGTGCTTGTGCGGCGGGTAGCTCGACCAGTTCCCTGCGGGGGTGAACACTTCGACGACGAGGAGACGCTGCGCGGGAAACTCGGGTTTGAGGATGTGGTTGATCTGACGCGTTGCGTTGCCCGAGCCGCGCACCTCGATCTCTACCTCGTCGGGGGAGACCAGCCGAGGCTCGAGACGTTCGTCGGCGAGCGCGCCGGAAGCTGCGACCTCGACGTCGCCCAGCGCCGTCATCGTGTACTCCGCGTCGCGGGGTAGGTAGAGCGCCCAGGGCATTCCGTCGAAAACGTTTGCTCGTCCGCCGAGCTCGTAGCGCTCGCCGCCGGTCTCCACCGCACAGCGGCCTCCGAGCGGCACGAGTGCGATCTCCTCGCCGCCGGTGTTGCGAGCCACACTCTCGCCGTCGCGCAATCGTTCGACCCGAAACGACAAGTAGTGCCAACCGGCGGACCCGGGATCGACTACGTCCCACTTACCGTCGCGGAGAAGCAGATCGCTCACGTCAGCTCCGCTTCGAGCTCTCCGAGTCGCGGCATCGCTTCCGAGCATGCCAGCTGCGACGCGACGATCGCGCCCGCGACCGAGCCGCGACGGACTGCTTCCTCGAGAGGCAGGGCGCTGTGCAGGCCCTGGACAAAGGCGGCGACAAAGGCGTCGCCCGCGCCGAGGCCGTTGACGACGTCCACTGGATGTCCCGGCACGTCGACCTCTCGACCTTCGTGGAAGAGGAGCGCGCCGCGCTCACCACGCTTGAGCACGAGTGTGCGCACGCCGTGCTCGAGCAAGGCCTGCGGATCACCCGCGGCTGCTTCGACTTCCTCCTCGTTGCCGATCACGATGTCCGCGTATCCGACTGCGGTTCGGGCGAGCTCGCCGTATTCGTCTGCCCGCTCCCAGAGCGCCGGGCGCCAGTCCAGGTCGAAGATCGTGGTGCCCTGGTGATCGGCGAGCGCCGCGAGGGTCGTCTCGCGACTCGGTGACTGTGCGAGGCCGGTTCCGGTGGCGAGCAAGAAGGGCGCAGCGGCGACCTCGGCGCGGTCGAAGTCTTCCGGTGCGAGCTGCCAGTCGGGCGCCGTCGGATAGCGGTAGAACGTGATCGGGAAACGATCGGGCGGCCAGACCTCGCAAAAGGTCGGCGGAGTCATCAACCGTTCGTCGACCGCGAGGAAACGCACGTCGACGCCTTCGCCGGAGAGAAAGTCCCGCACGAACTCGCCGTGGGGGTCGGGCCCGACACGAGAGACGATTGCGGGTGTCAGTCCGAGGCGCGCAAGACCCGTCGCGACGTTACCGGCGAAGCCGCCGACGAAGCGGGTATACGTGCGGACCTCGCGCAGCGGCGTTCGCAGCTGGTTCGGATACAGGTCGATGCCGACACGGCCGAGGACTGCGACGTCGATCATGCGGTCATTTTCGTTGGGATCAGGAAGCGGTGCTGCGACAAGGCGGCGAATCACGTCGCACATTTCGTTCTGCGTTTTGGATCGCAGCGGGATTACCGTTCGTTAGATCTTCGTTTGGAACTCTTGCCATTGTCCAATCTTTGCTCTATCCTGCGATCCGGCACAAGCCACACGATGATGATGCTCAAAGCAAACAGCCACACATTCCTTGCCGAAGCGGCCACCGCCGTGCCGGCTTTGCCGTGCCTGCATCGCTCGGATGCGATTCGCCGGCCCGGCTACGTCGTAGCCCTCGCTGGGAGCTCCCTGCGCTAGATCCTCAGCCGCAGAAGCAAGCCAGACGAGGGCGACCCAAAGCGGGTCGCCTTTTTTGTCGGAAGGCGGCCAAAGACAACGTCGACCAGAAGGTGATGCTCAGCTTGAAACAGTTCTAGATCGAATCGAGGCCCCGCCTGAGAGAGAAAGATCTCTGTAGCCGTGCGCTGGAAATCCATTGGCGAATAAGCGTCAGCTTTAGCCTGCGCATTTCCGGCCGGTGAGCAAGGGATCGGGCTCCAAAGCTCCTCCACGTAGGACGACGTTCTGTTGTATGGGAACGGTCGATCCAGGGTCGAAGGGTAGGCGAGAGGCTTGGAAAACATCGTTTGGCCCATGCCGAGCGAGACATAGCAGATGAAGAAACAGACTCTTCGGGATCGTCTAACGGCAGGACGTCACGCTCTGAACGTGGAGATCGAGGTTCGAGTCCTTGTCCCGAAGCCTCGCACGGGCGGGTAGCTCAGTAGGCCGAGCGCCTCTCTGATACGGAGGAGGAGGCTGGTTCGATTCCAGCTCCGCCCACCAAATGCGCGGGCGAGTAGCTCAGATAGGCCGAGCGCTTGTCTTACAAACAAGAGGTCGCTGGTTCGATTCCAGCCTCGCCCATTCCGCGTGGTCGTAGCTCAAAGCAGGTAGAGCGCCCGCCTGAAACGCGGGGCGTTGCAGGTTCGAGCCCTGCCGACCACATCTCTGGCTCCGTAGCTCAATTCGGTAGAGCGCCCGACTCTTAATCGGGGTCGTGCAGGTTCGAGTCCTGCCGGGGTCACCTGTTGGAAGGACTGCCATCTGGCGCGGTATCCCGTCTCGAAAACGGGTGGGCTTCGGCTTTGGGGGTTCGACTCCCTCTCCTTCCGCCTTTCGTTCCGATGTGGTCGAACGGTAAGACACGCGACTGTTAATCGCGAGGCGCAGGTTCGATTCCTGCCATCGGAGCTACAGGGCCCCCGTGGTCGAACGGGCGATGACGCCGGACTCTCAATCCGGAAGCTGCGGGTTCGAGCCCCGCCGGGGGTATCGACCGATCGTGACGACGGCGGAAGCCACGTCACACTCTCGTCACCATGTCCGACACCGGGACGTGGTTCGACGAGTCGTGACGACTTCGGCCCGGTCCTTCGCTTCTGCCTGTAGGGGAGTTCGGCCACCCCGCCGGCTTTGGGCGCCGGAGATCGCTGGTTCGACTCCAGCCGGGCAGACTAAGGCGCTCGCTTGCGACGCCGACCAAAGGCTGTGCCGGCTTTGCCGGCGCGGCCGGCCTTTGCGCCGTAGGGGAGAGGCTGTCCCCGCGAGCCTCATGAGCTCGAGACCGTGGGTTCGAATCCCACCGGCGCTACTTCACTCGGGGACGTAGCTCAGCGGCAAGAGCACTCGCTTGTCAGGCGAGCACGCGCCGGTTCGAGTCCGGTCGTCCCCGCTCTCCGCCGCGAAATCCGGCCCGCTGCGTGGGCCATGATGATTTCGCGGCGTGCGAAATCGGTTTCGAACCCGGCGGTAGTGAGCCGACGCCGGCGAAGCCGACATCGGCCGCGTGGTGGTCGTGGTGTAACGGCAGCATCCGAGGTCGTGATCCTCGAGGTTCCGGTTCGAATCCGGCCGGCCGCCCTTTCTTCTTGCGGACGCTGAACTCCATCCGTTCGCATCAACCGGGGGACGAAGCTCTGGTGGCAGGGCGCCTCGCTTGCAACGAGGAGGAGTGGGTTCGACTCCCACCGTCTCCATCAACGCCTCCGTGGTGTCAACGGCAAGCACGCGCCCTTTGTACGGCCGAGGTGCGGGTTCAATTCCTGCCGGAGGCTCTTTGAGACACGACCGAGGGACTGTCCCTGGCACGTGTCTCGTTCGCTCGCGGACGTAGCTCAGTAGGAAGAGCACCGGGCAGCCAACCCGGTTAGGCCCGTTCGATCCGGGTCGTCCGCTTCACAGGTCCGTGGTGTAACCGGTAGCACGGCGAGCTCCAACCTCGCTGGTCCGGGTTCGATCCCTGGCGGACCTGCTGGAGACAGATCGTCGCGGGCCGGAGCGGCTCGGTTATCTCATCGGTAGGAGCGGCCCAGGCTCGCCTGGTCGTTGCGGTTCGACTCCGCGATCCGACCGCGCACCACGACCGCGACGAACGACTCGCAACACCACACGCCCGACCTGCGGGCCGGAGTGGAGCGGTTATCGGTAGAGCACCCCGCCAGACGGGGAGGTCGGTGCGTTCGAGTCGCACCCGGAAGTCTCGGCTTCCGTAGCTCAGTAACTCCGCCCTGCGACGACACGACCGCAGGCTCTCAATCACCGAAGGAGGTGCTCGTATGTCGTATCTGAAGCATCACGGCACGCGTCGCGTGCCACAGTGGGCACCGATCCCGGGCTCGGATCAGGTGCCGAATAGTTCAGGCGGCTTCGCCTGGACGGTCGACAAGTGGACACGTCTGCGTCGATTCCTCGTGCTGGGCTCCGAAGGAGGCAGCTACTACACCTCCCAGTGGGAGCTGACACGCGAGAACGCAAAGACAGTCGAGCGCTGCGTCCGCGAGGATGGTAAGCGTGCGCTCGACGAGATCGTGCGGGTCAGCGATGAGGGCCGTGCGCCGAAGAACGAACCGGCACTCTTCGCACTGGCGGTGGCGGCGGGACTCGGCGACGACGAGACGCGCAAGGCCGCGCTCGACGCGCTGCCTCAGGTCGCTCGAACGGGTACGCACCTGTTCCAGTTCGTCTCGTTCGTCGAGGCCTTCCGCGGCTGGGGCCGCTCGCTTCGCCGAGGGGTCGGTCGTTGGTACGCCGCACAGCCGGTGGATGCGCTCGCCTACCAGGCGGTGAAGTACCGCCAGCGCGAGGGCGTCACTCATCGTGACCTCCTGCGGCTTGCGCACCCGGCACGGCGGGTGTCGGCGGGCAACCCCACACTCGACGTGAGCCCCCAGCATGCGGGTCTCTTCGAGTGGATCGTCCGCGGTACCGAGAGTGACGGTCTCCCGCGACTGGTCGAGGGCTTCCTCCGCGCGCAGTGCGCAGAGAAGGCTTCCGAGACGGCCGCGCTTGTTCGTGAGTACCGCCTGCCGCGCGAGGCGCTCGAGACGGAGCACCTCACGTCGCCCGAGGTGTGGGAGGCCCTGCTCGAGAACATGCCGATGACGGCGGTGGTCCGCAACCTCGCGACGATGACGCGAGTCGGCGTGATCGCACCGGCGTCGGCGGGCACCGCCAAGGTCGTCGCACAGCTCGGCGACGTGGAGCGAATTCGCCGTGCACGAGTGCACCCGATCGCCCTGCTCGCCGCGCTGCGAACGTACCAGGCGGGCCGCGGTGCACGTGGCCGCGGCGAGTGGAACCCGGTCCGCGAGGTCGTGGACACTCTTGACGCTGCGTTCTATACGGCGTTCGAGAACGTTGAGCCAACAGGCAAGCGACTGCTGCTCGCGCTCGACGTGTCCGGTTCGATGACCTTCGGCTCGGTCGCAGGTGTACCGCACCTCAGTCCGCGTGACGCGTCAGCGGCGCTGGCGCTGGTGACCGCGGCCAGCGAGGAGCAGTACGAGATCGTCGGCTTCTACGCGGGCCGGCGAGGCTGGAAGACGGATCGAAAGGGCCCGTGGGACCTTCTGAACGACAACGGCCTCACGCCGCTGGCGATCAGCCCGCGACAGCGCCTGGACGATGCGATCAAGACAGTGACGGACCTTCCGTTCGGCGGCACGGACTGTGCGCTGCCGATGCTCTACGCGCTAGCGAAGGAGCGGGAGGTCGATACGTTCGTGGTCTTCACCGACTCCGAGACATGGGCGGGTGACCCCCATCCCGCTCAGGCTCTGAGCGACTATCGACGTGCGTCGGGCATCGACGCCCGACTGGTAGTGGTCGGCATGGTCTCTAACGGGTTCTCGATCGCCGATCCGGCTGATTCGGGGATGCTGGACGTTGTCGGTTTCGACACGGCGACGCCTCAGCTCATTGCGCAGTTCGCAAGCGGCGTGCTCTGACCGGGCGCGCCGCCTGCGGCGGCGCTCGTTCACACAACGCCGGCAAGCGGCCGGCCTAGAAGGAGCACGACATGGGACTGCCGTATCGCGCTCGTGTCAACGAGCGCTGGTTCCTGAACCTGCCCGGCTTCCACGGTGGCGCATACGTGGTCGCCTATGTCGAGGACACGCGCGAGCGCGGTCTTCAGGACTGTGGCGGCTGCGCGGACGAGGAGTGCCGACGGTGCCCGTACAACTTCGAGCCGCGGATGATCCTCGAGATCGCCGACTGCAACGACCGGATCGAGCTCGAGTTCGACATCGACTCGGAGGCGGGTCGCGCAAACTCGCTCCACAAGCTCGACACCCTGATCACCGCTCTCCGCATCTTTCGTGAGGGAGTGGTGGCGGAGTACGAGCCGTACGACGAGCGGGAACGCGAGCTCGCAGAACAGCGGGACTGAAGCTGGACAACGGGACGGCGGCGAGAAGGTGCCGCCGTCCCGGCTCGCGGGCGTGGCGCAACTGGCAGACGCACCGGTCTCAGAAACCGGAGAGTGGGGGTTCGACTCCCTCCGCCCGCACCTTGCCTCCGTAGCTCAGCGGAATCAGAGCACCGGGCTTCGACCCCGGGTGCAGAGGTTCGAATCCTCTCGGGGGCTTTAGACACCGTGGCCGAGCGGTGAGGCTCGCGCCTGCAAAGCGCGCTACGGCGGTTCGACTCCGCCCGGTGTCTCTCGATCGCCAACAACGGACCCATACAGGGACTAACGAAGCCCGGCCCCTGTGCGGCTGAGGGGCCGGGCTCGTGATCTCGGAGGTCAACCTCCGAGTGCTCTAGTTACTTCTTCGACCAGTTCTCAGCGTTGAAGCTCGGTCCCTGGCTACTCGGGTTGTCGACCATGCCGCTGATGTTCGACTTGTAGACGAAGTACGTCGGCCGCTGGAACAGCGGGATCATCGGCACGTCGTTGCCGAGGATCGTGCCGACCCTTGCGATCAGTGCCAGCCGCTTGACCGGGTTCAGCTCCCGGTCCGACTGCGCCAGGAGCTTCGTCGCCGTGCGGTTGCAGTACTCCGTGTAGTTCCCCGGAAGACCGCACGAGAAGACGCTCACGACGTAGTGCGGGTCGACCGTGACGAGCTGCGTGAACATCGCCAGGTCGAAGTTGTGCTCGGGCAGGTGGCTGCCGAACAGCGTCCCCGCGGGGATGAACCCGTTCCTCAGCTGGATCCCCGCTCTCGCCGCCTGATCCTGGAAGATCGTGAAGGCGAGCTCGCGGAGCCTGTTCCCAACCGTGGACTCGAGCAGGAACGACACCTTGGTGCCGTTGCACGAGAAGATGCCGTCCGAACCCTTGGTGCAGTTGTGGGCGCGCATCATGTTCGCGACTTTGGTCGCGTTGTAGTTCCAGTTGCTGAAGTTCTTGGGGTTGTAGGTCGGCTCGTTCGTCAGGCGGACGAGGCTGTTCAGTACGCCGACCTTCGGGTTGAGCGTGCCGTAGAGGGCCTTCGCCGCCGCCTGGCGGTTGAGCCCGGTGATCAGAGCCTGACGGAGCCACTTCTGCTTCGCCAGCGGATTGCCCTTCGACCCTTGCTGGATCTCGATGTGCTCCCAGGAAAGGCTCAGGTGCGTCTGGATCTTCAGCCCGGCCTGGCCCTTCAGGTCGGCGAGAGCGAGCTGCGGCTGCGGATAGATCGCGTCTACCTCGCCGCCACGGATCGCCTGGATCTCGGAGTTCGTGTTCGTGATGAAGCGGAATACGATCGAGCTCAGTTTCGCCGGCTTCCCGTACCAACCACGCGTGTTCTTCTCGAGCGTGATGCCGGAACCGCGATCGAATTTCGTCAGCAAGAACGGCCCGTCCGCGATTGGAGCGTTCCCCTTCTTCGGGTTACAGATGCAGTCGTTCCAGACGGTCAGCATGTCGGTGCCCGCGAGCGCGTGCTGGGGAAGCACATAGCCGAACAGCTGTTGCCACGCGGCGAAGTTCCGCTTGAACGTGACCGTGACGACCTTGCCGTTCCCTTTCACGCTGGAGATGTCCTGCCAGCCGAGTGGGTCGATGTGGTCCTTGTACTTTGCGTTCATGGCGGTCTGCCACGTGAAACGCCAGTCCTTGGCGGTGACCTGCACGCCGTCGCTCCACTTCGCGTTCTTGCGGATGTAGTACGTGACGCGTTGTGGGTTGTGCTTCAGCGTGTACCTGCTGATCAGGTCGGGCTTGTACTTGAAGCTGGGCGTGAACAGGAACGCGCCGCGGATCACAGGCGTCTGGAACACGACGTTCCAGAACGCGTTGCAATCGACGTCCAGGATCAGGTTGAGACACCAATCCGGACCGCCGCCCTGCTCGGCTCCGAAGATGAGCGTCCCTGCCTTGGCGGCCGAGACGCTGCCAGCTCCATTCACCCTCGCCGAGCCGGTGGCCGCGAGCGCAAGCGCTGCGAACACGACCCCGGCACAGAGCCAGAGCTTCCGTCGATGCATCGATCCCTCCTTCTTAGGCTTCGATCTGCGAGCCCGAACGACATGGCTCCTTGCGAGCACCAGAACTCACAGCTCTCCGCATTGCACCAACCGAGACTTGAGAACCGAACGCGAGTTAGCGGCGATTTCGAGAACGAATCACGCGATCAGAAAACGCACAGCACGTCGTGACGAGGAAAGGGGCAGCTGAAGACGCCCAAAGCGGGTGTGCGTCTTCAGCTGATGAGTAGATGCGTCGACGGTCCGAGGTAGACGCAGTCACTCGAACATAACCCAAGGCAAGAGTCGTGCTGTTGCGTTTTCGTAATCGCCGGTTTTTAGATTGCGATCGTTCTGTCTCTGCGTGCCGCGAGCTCGTCTTCGGGAGTGATTGCACGATCGCCCCACAGTCGAGCGACGACACTCCGAGTAGACAAGACGAACGCGGCGGCCGGCGACGACACCTGGAGCTCACGAACCCATGCGAGCCCAATGACCCGTGGAGGCAGCGGCGACTCGAAGGTCAGCACCGCGAGATCGCGGGAAAGAAGATCGGCTGCGAGGCCGGGAATCAGCGCTGCGCCGAAGCCCGCGGCGACAAAGCCCTGGATCATGCTGTTGTCGTCCGAGCGAAGCGCGAACTGCAATTCGATGCCTCGGTTTCGCAGGTGAGTGATGACCCGCTGCGTGCTGCCCGACGACTTGAAGCCGATCAGCTTCAGCTCGCTCAGCTCGGCGAAGCGAATCGGATCGGCCTGTGACGCGCGCTGCGAATTGCGCGGCAGCACGAGGACGTAGTCGTCCTTCGCCAGTGCTTCGGTCTTGAGCTCTCCCTGAAAGCGGAGCGGTAAGTCGACGAACGCGAGGTCGAGCTCTCCCTGGTGAAGAAAGCTGAGGAGGCGCTCGTCTCCCGGCGTGTCCGTCAGAACGACGTCGACGCCGGGAGCCGTCTCGGAGAGCTCGCGCAGAACGTGAGGCAGGAGGTGCGCCGCGATCGTCTGGTAGGTCCCGATCCTCAGGTGGGCTGCGGCAGTCGTGTCGAGGTCGGCTTCAGCGAGCGCGAGATTCGTCTGGATGGCACGGGCGTGCACGAGCAGACGCTCGCCCGCATCGGTGAGGCTCAACGGCTGCGACGCGCGAGGGCGGTTGACGAGTTGTCGTCCCACGATTCGCTCGAGGGCTGCGAGCTGCTGGCTGACGGCCGGCTGCGAATACCCGAGGCGGCGCGCGGCGCGGTTGAACGACGACTCTTCCGCAAGCGCAAGCAAAGCAGCGAGATGGCGGACCTCGATTCCCTGCCATGCGCTGCGCCCGCCCTCTGTCATCTCGTCTCCCGAGTGACGCTGCTATTACGCGGAGGCCTACGTAACCGCGATCACAACCTTGGACGGCGGCAGGGCAAAATAGTTGGTCGGCTATCGGGATCGGAGGAATCGAGCATGTCGAAAGAAGGACGCCGGGCCCGCTTTCGGGCGCTCCACGAGAGGGAAAAGCTGTTCGTGATGCCGAACCCGTGGGACGCCGGCTCCGCCCGCCTCCTCGAATCGGCGGGTTTCGAAGCCCTCGCGACAACGAGCGCGGGATTCGCCTGGTCGACGGGAAAGCTGGACCAGCGGGTGCCGAGGGACGAGCTCGTGGCGCACGTTTCCTCGCTGACCACGGCCACCGAGCTCCCGCTCAACGTGGACAGCGAGCGCTGCTACCCCGACGACCCGGGCGGCGTGACCGAAACGGTCGCCCTGCTGGCGGCGGCCGGAGCAGCGGGCTTTTCGATCGAGGACTACGACCCAGTGACGGGTGCGATCGACGACATCGACCTCGCCGCAGCGCGGGTAGCCGAGGCGGCCGAAGCGGCACACGCTCTCGACGAGCCGCTGGTGCTGACCGGGCGCGCCGAGAATCACATCCGCGGCGTCGACGATCTCGACGACACGATCGCCCGCCTGACGGCCTACCGAGACGCCGGCGCCGACGTCAGCTACGCGCCGGGGCTGACAAGATCGGCCGACATCGCGAAGGTCGTTGCGCTCGGCATCCCGGTGAACGTGCTGGCCCTGCCTGGTGCCCCAAGCCTGCAGGAGCTCGAGTCGATCGGCGTTCGGCGGGTCTCCACCGGGAGCCTCCTCGCCGGCGCGGCCTATGGTGCGCTCCTCGCCGGCGCGCGAGAGCTCCAGCAGGATGGGACGTCGCACTATGGCGCGAACGGGCCGTCGCGTGAGACGCTCGAGGCGGCCTTTGGTAGAGAAGGGAGCGCGGAATGACCTACGTCGCGGCAGAGAGTCGTTACGAGCGGATGGATTACCGCCGCTCCGGAAGGAGCGGGCTCCGGCTCCCCGGGGTCTCGCTCGGGCTCTGGCAGAACTTCGGACACGACCGGCCGCTCGACACGAGTCGCGCGATCGTGCGGCGTGCCTTCGACCTCGGCATCACGCACTTCGACCTGGCGAACAACTACGGGCCTCCCTACGGCTCGGCCGAGGAGAACTTCGGCCGGCTGCTGCAACAGGATCTCGGCCCTTATCGCGACGAGCTGATCATCTCGAGCAAGGCCGGCTACGACATGTGGCCTGGCCCGTACGGGGAGTGGGGCTCGCGGAAGTACTTGCTGGCAAGCCTCGACCAGAGCCTGGAGCGCATGGGGCTCGACTACGTCGACATCTTTTACTCCCACCGGTTCGATCCGGAGACGCCGCTCGAGGAGACGATGGGTGCGCTCGACACTGCGGTTCGCCAGGGAAAGGCGCTCTACGTCGGTATCTCGTCCTACTCCGCGGCGAAGACTCGCGAGGCGCACGCGATCCTGCACGAGCTCGGGACACCGCTCGTCATCCACCAACCGTCCTACTCGATGCTCAACCGCTGGATCGAGCCCGAGCTCCTCGACGTGCTCGGTGAGCTCGGCGTCGGCTGCATCGTGTTCTCTCCTCTTGCCCAGGGAATGCTCACCGACAGGTACCTCGATGGGATTCCGGAGGGCTCGCGAGCGAGTCGTGACGGTTCGCTGTCACCGAGCTTGATCGACGAGCAGGCCCTCGCGAAGATCAAGGCGCTGAACGAAATCGCGGCCCGTCGTGGCCAGACGCTCGCGCAACTGGCGCTGGCGTGGACGCTCCGCGACCCGCGAGTGACATCGACACTCGTCGGCGCCTCTAGCGTGGAGCAACTGGAAGCCAACGTCGCCGCGCTGGAGAAGCTCGATCTCACCGAGGACGAGCTCGCCGAGATCGACCGCTACGCGACCGACGCCGACATCAATCTCTGGGCTGCTTCCAGCCGTACCTGACCTCACACCAGAAGCTGCCACCCCGTTTCAGCAGATGTGCAGCGCATCGTTCAGGTTCACGGGGGCGAGGCTCCGGCGCTTGTCGCTGCGCTCGGCGCAGTTGTCCTGTGGTCCTCAGCGTTCGTGGGGATTCGTTCGGCAGGGCGCTCGCTCTCGCCTGAGGCCCTGGCGCTCGGACGGCTCCTTGTCAGCAGTGCGGCGCTTGGCGCGTTCGCCGCGGTTCGACGCGAAAGGCTGCCGGCGCGGAGCGATCTCGCGCGGATCGCCTGTTACGGCGTGCTCTGGCTCGTCGTCTACAACATTGTCCTGAACGAGGCAGAGCGGCGCGTCGACGCAGGCACGGCGGCGATGCTCGTGAACATCGGGCCTATCCTGATCGCGTTGCTCGCAGGCCTGGCGCTCCGTGAAGGCTTCCCGCGGGGCCTGCTCGCCGGTTGCGTTGTCGCCTTCGGCGGTACCGCGATCATCGCCCTGGCAACGTCCGACGGCGGTGGCGCAGCGAGCTGGGGAGCAGTGCTCTGCGTCGTCGCAGCCTTCGCGTATGCCGCCGCCGTGATCGTGCAGAAGCCCGTGCTCATTCGGGCGTCCGCGTTCCAGGTGACGTGGGTCGCGTGCACCGTCGCGACGATCGTCTGCTTGCCGCTGACCCCACAGTTGCTTCACGACCTGCGTGACGCCAGCAGCAACGCGATCGCCTGGGCGGTCTATCTCGGGATCTTCCCGACGGCCGTCGGCTTCGTGCTCTGGGCCTATGCTCTCGGGCGAACGACCGCCGGCCGCATGGGCTCGATGACGTATCTCGTCCCGCCCATCGCAATCGCGCTCGGCTGGGCGTTCCTCGGTGAGACGCCGGCTCTCCTGGCGGTCGCAGGCGGGGCGCTCTGTCTGGGCGGTGTCGTTCTTGCCCGGCGTTGACTAACCCGACCTTGTCAGCGTTCTGGAGCGCGGTTGATCCCGGCCGCTGCTCTTCGCGGGTCGGGGAAGGATGAACACGCGGCCACGAGTCGAGAGGCTCTCGGTCCGTGTTCGTCCGATCAAACCGGCCAGCAGAAAGGCGAGGGGAACCGAGACTGCGCACCAGGTCCCGAGCCCGACGAGTGTCCAAAAAAGCCAACCCGGCATGAGTGCCTCCTCGCCGTTTTCGCGCGCTCGACCTGACTGCTCTATGAGTGAAGAGGGCGGAGGGACGACAAACCTGCGCGGAATCACTCGAACGAGGGACGTCTACTGGGCCGCAGGCACGGCGAGCTGCGTCCACACCGTGCCGTCCTCGACCGGCGCGGGGCATTCGGGATCACGCGTCGAGATGCTGGCCACGACACAGACGTCGGAATACGCGCGTCCGACGACCACCGCCAGGCTGCGGTCGAACTCGCCACCGGCGTTCGGGGCGAGCGACCACTCGGCGAGGTTTCGCCGCGGCTGGCCCGCCGCGATGCCGAACACCCGCAAGGTCATCGACCGCGCCGGGCGCTGCGGCAGATTGCGTGCCTTCAGCCTGACGAGCAGGCGAGGAGCCCTGACGAACGTCTCCCAGACGACCGACAGCTGCGGCCGTTCCTGTGGTCGCGGGACGTGCACCCGGACGCAACCGGTCGTGTTGCCGCGCGTGTAACACGGACGGGGCTCGTCACCGACCCAGGCCCGTGCGCCGACGTCGTCGAAGTCACCTGCCGGGAGGGCGAGGTTCACGGTCTGGTCGATCTCGCCGGAGCTGTTCGGGCCGAGTGAAGCTCCGTAGAGCGGTTGGCCCGGCTCCCAGCTCTCGTGTCCGGCTGCACCGGAGGTGTGAAGCAGCTGCTCGACCTCGACGACGATGTGGTCGGTGGAGCGCAGCCCGATCCCGTGGACCGAAACCGCCACGAGCGAACCCGACTTCGGCGTCACCGTGATGCTCGGCTGTGCCCGGTCGCCCCAGGTGGCGACGCCGGCGTAGACGCCGAACACGAGCGCACCGCCGAGCACGAGGATTCCCGCGGCGACGACGCCGCGCTCCTCGTGTGAGCCCTCCCGCAACCCGTAGGCGGCGACCGCCCCGAGGAACACCGCAATCGCGGCGCATCCGAATGCGCCGAAGCTCGCGAGCGGATGGTTCCGCGCCATTCGTCCAATGAGATCGCCGCTGATCGCGAGTGCGGTTAGCAGGGCACCCAATGCTGGCAGTGCGGCGAGAAGAAAGCCTGCTGCGCCCTTGGCCTCCTTCCCGATTGGGAGGAACCTCGGCATGACGGCCCAGGTACCGTTGCGCGCTTGCCGGGCGAAGTCAACGTGGCCGAACGAACCTTTTACACGGCGGTTACACGCCGCGAATACGAGACCGGCGGGCAGCGTTCGTAGAGAGGATGCCGAGGATGAGCACCAGATCAGACACGAACCGCTGGCTCGTCCTCGTGATCGTCTGCGTGGCGCAGTTCATGGTCGTGCTCGACGCGACGATCGTCAACGTCGCCCTCCCGTCGATCCAGCAGGCGCTTCATTTCTCTCCCTCGAGCCTGCAGTGGATCGTCAACGCGTACACCCTCGTCTTCGGGGGCTTTCTCCTCCTCGGTGGACGTGCTGCGGATCTCTTCGGGAGGCAATTGCTGTTCGTCGTCGGTGTGGTCGTGTTCACCGCAGCATCGCTCCTGAACGGGCTGGCGTCGACGTCGAACGTCCTCATCGGCGGTCGAGCCCTGCAAGGCCTCGGCGCTGCGCTGGTCTCACCGGCCGCTCTCTCCATCGTGACGACGACCTTCGCTGAGGGCCGCGAGCGAACGCAAGCGCTCGGCGTCTGGAGCGCAATCGCAGCGGGCGGTGGCGCGGTCGGGCTTGTCGTCGGCGGGTTTCTCACCGACGTGTTGTCATGGCGCTGGGTCTTCTTCATCAACCTGCCGATCGGGATCGCCGCGGTCATCCTCGCGCTTCGTTACGTGCCGAACTCACGCGCTGCCAAGCGGCCCGAGACAGTCGACGTCGCGGGTGCGGTGTCGGTCACGGCCGGGCTACTCGTCCTCGTGTACGACATCGTCAAGGCGCAGGAGTACGGCTGGACCTCGGCCCGCACGCTCGGGCTTGCGGCACTCGCCGCGCTCTTGCTCGCCGCGTTCGTCGCGATCGAGCACCGCTCGCGGGCTCCGCTGATCCGCCTCTCCATCTTCCGCACCCGTTCGCTAACGGCGTCGAACGGGGCGATGCTCTTCGTGACCGCCGGCCTCTTTGCGATGTTCTACTTCGCGTCGCTGTACGTGCAGGACGTGCTGGGCTACAGCCCGCTGAAGGCCGGTCTCGCATTTCTGCCGGTGACCGCGGGGATCGTGATCGGCGCCGCGCTCTCGCAGGTGGCGATCAAGGCCATGAGCGCACGGCGCGTGCCGTTGGTGGGGATCGCGCTCGCCGCCGGCGGTCTCTTCCTACTGGGGCGCATCCCGACCCACGGTTCGTATCTGCGCGATCTGCTCCCGGGCCTCCTTCTAATGTCGATCGGCATCGGCCTCGTCTTCGTGCCGCTGACGCTGATCGCGACGACGAACATCGAGTCGGAGGACGCAGGGCTCGCCTCCGGGCTTCTCAACACGACGCAACAGGTCGGCGGTGCGCTCGGACTCGCGATCCTTTCGACGCTCGCCACAAGCAAGACCAACAGCGTCGTCGATGCGCTCGGGCATCCAGCCTCGGCTGCAGAGCGCACGGTGGCGCAGGTCGACGGCTATCAGACCGCGTTTACGACGGGCGCCTTCCTGATGCTCGTGGCCGCCGCAGTCGTGATCCTGCTCATCCGCCCCGCCGACGTCGCGACGATCGACGAAGGGGAGTCGGTGACGGTTCCCGCCTAGAAGGGAACACGCGCCGGCAGAAGGTAGGCGGCAACGGCGACCGCGAGGATCTGGGCCGCAGCGTCCTCTTCGACGGCGGCCAGCGCGATCGGCCAGGTCGCATACCACGGGAGGAGCCACGGGGTCGTCAACACGAGCAGGCAGGCACCGAGAGCCAGGCGTGGCCGACCGTTGCGAGCCTGCCGAAGGAGCCAGAGAGCTCCCAGCACCAGAACCATGAGTGCGAGCAGATGCGCCAGGGCATCGGGCACGCCGAATTGCTCCAGTCGCACCGGAATCGCGTAGCGCGCCTCGTGCCGGCCGATCCGGCCGAGCCCCGTCAACCAGGCGCTTCCGAACAGCGCAGACGCTGCGATGGAACCCGCAACGGCAGTCAGCCCGACGCCAAGCCAAAGCCGGCGGCGGCCACACGCGAGCTGCAGAGGGACGAGCAAGAGCGCCGGCGCCTTCACCGCTCCTGCCAGCACCCAGAGCGCACCGGCTCCCACGTCGCGTTTGCGGAGCGCGAGCGCGAGGGCGCCGAGCATCAGGACGAGCATCAACGCGTCGTTGTGCCCGCCGCCCGCAAAGCTCACTGCGAGCAGAGGGTTCCAACCGACGAACGCCGCCGCGAACGATTTCGCTCTCGCGATGCCTGCGGCCAGAACGGTTGCACCGATTGCCGCCAGCGCGGCGGTGATCCTGAAGATCAGAGCGACTCTCTCTGCCGACCCCCCCGCCGCCTCGTCCGCCACTACCGAGGAGACTGTGAAGCCGGGGCCGTACACCGACGTCGTTCCGCGCCACCCCGGTGCCACTGCCCGCGTGGCCGGATCGGCCGGGAAGCTCGCAGGCGGAACCACGTACGGATCCTCGTTGTGCTGCGCTGCGATCCGCGCGTATGCCCAGTAGCTGTAGACGTCGTGCGAGAGCAGGAGCGGGCCTGCGAGCGGGATGAGTTGAATCGCTGTGGCAATCGCGCACACCGCGAGGACGCAGCTGGAGTGGTGACGGAGCAGTAACAGGCCGGCGGCGTAGAGAACGAAGGCGCTGGCCAGCGCGGCGACGAAGACAATGGTGGTCCCGTCGCCGCGCTCTACTTCGCCGACGCGGACCGGCGATCCGGGCAGTGACGCAGCGGCGATTGCAACGGCAAGCGCCGCGGCGGTGGCTGCTCCGAATGCGAGCGGGTTGATCCGCCTCATCCGGCCGCGGACGGCTCGGCGTAGACCAGGGCCGCAGGCAGCTGCCTGCGGCCGAAGCCGCCGAGCCCGGGAGGCTGCGCCCAGAGCCGCTCGGTGATCCCGAGTGCCCGCAGCTCACGTGCGAAGTCGAACGTCCAGCGCCGCTTCACCGAACCGTGGCTTCCGCCGGTCGACAGGAAGAAACGCACCCGGTGCGACCGGATCGCGGTGGCTTGCCTGCGAGCCAGGAGGGAGGGGTCGTGAGCTGCGAGCGTCGTACGCGATGCGTGGACGAACGGACCATCTGAGAAGGGGTGGAAGTAGCCCTCCCATGATTCGGCCGTTGCGAAGACGCCGAGATGACGGAGCGCGATGTCGACTGCGCCGAAGCCTCCCGCCGAGACGCCGGCGATTGCACGTCCAGCGGCGACTCGTTGGGTCGGGAGATGCGTGTCGGCCCACGGAACGACCGTCCGGACGACGAAGTCCTCCCACGCTCCGGCCCATTCGCTCGCCGCACGCTCACGCTTCGAACCGACGGGGAGGCCACCCGGAGGCATGACGGCGATGAACGGGCGCGCGCTTCCGCCCCTAATGAGGGAGTCGGCGACGTCGGCGAGCCGGAGGCTGACGACGAACGACGACGGCGCTCCCCAGAAACCGTGCAGGAGGTAGAGGACCGGGTAGTGCGTCGACAGGGAGTAGTCCGGCGGCAGGTAGACGTCGGTGTCGCGTGTGTCTGACGGGACGAACGGATTCGGGATCCGCCCTGACCAGACCGTTCCGCCGGCGGAGCCCTGGTCGATCTGCCGGAAGTTCGCGAGCGGCGGATCGGTCGAGGCCCGAACCGTCCCGGCGGAGACGAGCAGGATGACCGCCGCGCCGACGCCGGCAACGATGCGTGGGCCCTTGCGTTGCGGGTCCGACGCCTTTGGCGCTTCCTCCTCTCCTGACCGGGCGAGCAGCGCGGCACCGACGACAACGGCCACGAACGCGGCAACGCGCGCGACACCACGCGCTCCACCGGGCAGCGGCTCGCCGAAGACGATCATCCCGGCGAGGATCGGCAGCGCGTTGGTCCAGAGCGTGGCGATGCCGGCCGTGGCCAGTGCGCCGCCCCGCTGGAACGCGAGCTGTAGCGCAACGAAGGCGAGGCCGTGGCACGCGAGCAGCGCGGGCACGAACGCGATGTGAAAGCCGTTCGTCAGCGCAGCCTTCGTTCCGACGTCACCGGCCGCATAGAGAACACCGGCTGCAGTCCCGAGGCCCGCGCCGCGCGCGAATGCATCTGCCGCCGGTCCGGCCGCAACGGCGGCGGCTGCAGCCGAGACGAGTATCCAGACGGCGGCGTCCCGCAGACTCGCGTGTTGCGAGACGGTAACGGAGCCGGTGAGCGAGATCGCGAGCAACCCGAGGCCTGCGATCGACGTGGCCACCGCGAGCCGTTCTCTGCGCGACCGCATGCCCGCGAGCGCGGCAAGGACCGCCAGGCCTCCCGCCGCACACGCCTGAACCAGAGAGAGCGGCGCGAGCGTCAGCGCGACCACGTACAGGATCCAGCCGCCGATCCCCGTGCAGAAGCCAACGAGCCATCGCCGGTTCCCGAAAAGCGAGGCGAGGGAACGCACCGGTCGGCGCAATGACAACGCCGGGAGCGCCGCTGCCGCTCCGTGCTGGACGAAGTAGCTCCAGTTCAGCGCGGCCGACGACGCCAGCGCGAGCACGAGCCCGCCTGCCTGCCCCCAGGTCACTCGCGGTCTCGTCCGCTGAAGGGCAGATACGCCTCGGCCGCGAGCGCCGCGATCCCGACGCGCGGAAGGTCGAGCCGCTTCTCGTACACGACGAAGCGGCGCTGCCACTGCGGGAAGAACTTCCGGTTGAAGAGCAGGAGATTGTCGAGCTGGAAGTGGCCCTTGAGCCGCAGCAGCGCCCGGCGCTGGAGCCGCTGCACCCCCGAGAGGTCGGCTTCAGGCGCGAGCAGCGCCGCGAACGGCGCAAAGTTCAGCGAGACACGTTCGAACCCTTCGGTCCGCGCCCAGTCGATCGCGACGCAGACCAGCCACTCGTTGAAGCCGTTCGGCGTGGTGCGAAGGCGCGGCATCGACGAAAGAGAAAGAGCGGAGCCGCAGCGGCAGACCGCGAAGTGCAGGAACCCGGCGACCGAACCGTCGGGCGCCCGGCCGATCACGAACAACGCGTGGTCGTCGTCGAGCCGAAAGAGCGTGTCCAGCGCCATCACGAAGCCGCGTTCGGGCTGCGCGCCCCGCCAGGATCGCGCCAGGTCCTCGAGCTCGTCGCGAAGCGACTGGTCGATCTCACTCGGGCGGATGGCAGCCGCCGTGTATCCCGCCCGTTCGAGCCGGTGCACCGACTGCCGGACTTTCCTGATCGGGCGTCCCTCGAGCGAGAACGTTGCTGTGTGTACCACTGCTTCGTCTCCGTGATACAGCGCGTGCAAGCCGTGCGCGCGGTAGACGTCGAGAACTCCTTCCGACGCACCGAGGATGGCGACGCGCCAACCGCGTGCATGCGCGAACAGCAGGAAGGAGCCGATGAGCTCGCCGAAGCGCTCGCGAGGACCGATGGGGTCGCCCGAGACGATTGCGACCCCGCCGACGACCTTGTAGGCGAGGAACGCGGCTTCCTCGTCGTCGAAGAAGTACGACTTGTCTCCACGCAGGACGAAGGGCGCCAGCGTGTCGACTCCCCAGACCGCCACCAGGTCGCGTGTCAGACGGCGATGGTGTACCTGGAGCGCGTGCCGGTAGCGCCAGGGAGCAAGCCACCCCACGAGCAGGAGACCGGCGCCGCAAACCGACAGCAACAGGACGGACAGCGGAAACCACTCGCCGAAGGCGCCGGAAAGGTGCTCGGAGCCGCCGGTGTTGATTCCCGCCGCCGCGCGGCCCGTCTCGCGCAATGCGAATCCGAGCGTGAACGGCTGGTCGGCCATGACACGGTTCACCCAGAGAGCGATGAACGAATAGCCGAAGATGACGCCGCCGAACAGCAGCGCGCGAGCTGCAAGGCGGGGATGGACGTCGGGATCCCCCTGCGCGTCGAAGTCGCTGCGTCTGGCGAGCAGTGCGACCGCAACGAGGGCCGTCGCGATCGCGCCGTAGCCGAAGCGATGTTGCAGATGGAGCGCGACGAGCAACAGAAGCAACACGACTGCTACCTGCCAGGCCCGCCGCTTCCTGCGTGCGAGGCCACGCGCGGCCAGGAGGAGAGCGAGTCCGAGCGGCGCGACGAGTGCCTCTGAGATGCCGTGCACGTGCTCGGGCGCGAGTGCGGACACGAGGACCGACCGCCGATCCGGAACGATCGCGTCGATGAGCCCGAGCGCGCCGGCGGCAGCGACGAACCACGCCAGCACGAGCGGGCTCCGCGGTCGCGGCAGGTCGTGCGCGCGGCCGCCGAGCGCGCCGGCGAGCCCCGCGAGCGTCGCCGGTAGATAGACCGCCTTCTGTCCGGCCGCGGCGTGGAGGGCCTGGTGCGCCGGGATCTGGCGCACGATCAGCAAAGAGAGGCCGGTTTGCAGATAGGCCCAGCCGCCGACGCCGAGGGCGAGCAGGAGCCCCGCTGTCAGGCGTTCAGCTCGCATGATGCGCGCGATCAGGGCGAGCGAAAGCGCCGCGACTGCCCAGACTCCGAGGAAGACGATCAGCGGCACGGCGGATCGCCGCGAGAGCTCGTCGAGCGGGAGTGCATCCGTCACCGGCGGCCCCGGCACCGCCGAATGCGGCTGGATCACGTACAGCCATCCGGTCGCAGCAACGACGACGCCGAACGACAAGAGCGCTGCGCTCGCGATCCTTGCGGCCCTAAGCATGCTCCAACCTCCGTGCTGCAGCGAGATAGGAGCGCCGCGCCATTCCACGCCACAACGCCCAGTTGTGCCCGCCTTTCAACTCGAGGTAGGTGTGCGGAACGCGGGCCGAGCTGAGAGCAGCGGCGAACGCTCGGTTCTGGTTCCGCAGCGAATCGTCCGTGCCGGTGTAGAACCAGAAGTACGTGTGCGCGTCGCGCAGGGTCCCGGCCTCTTCACTCAGCTGGTCGAGCGGGGTGTTCGAGGAGACACCCTGGAGCCGGTGTCCGAAGATCGAGTGGTTATGCGCGGCCACCTGGTAGCCCGACCAGCTCTCGACGAGCGAGAACTCCAGCGGGTTGTGCAGCGCGATATTGATGGCGCCGTAGCCGCCTTCCGAGAGGCCTCCGATTCCGCGCCCGGCGGGCGAGGCAATTGTCCGGTAGCGCGCGTCGACGGCCCGCACGACATCACGTGACACGAAGGTGGCCCACCCCTCGTAGGGGCCGAGGCCGTCGGCCCATTCCTTGTCCGTGAACGTGCCCGTCGAGCCAAAAGGCATCACGAGGATGAGCGGCTGCGCCAGGTGCCTCGCGACGAGCTCGTCCTCGACGACACCCATCCGAACTGTCAGCAAGAAGGCGAGCGGTCGTCCTGGAAAGCCGTGTAGCAGGTAGAGGACCGGGTAGCGCTTGTCCGGGTGGTCCCCGTAACCGGGCGGGAGATAGACGTACACCGGCTGGCTACGGCCCCCGAGCGCGGCGCTCACGACCTTGAACTGCTGGGTGCTTCCTTTCTGGGTGACGTACGCCGGATCATGCGGCGGCGGGAAGCCACGGTAGAGCCAGTAGTTCCTTCCGTACCGGTTGACTCCGACGAATCCGACGGCGATGAAGACGCCGACCAGTGTGGCAGCGACGGGAGCGAATCGGCGCGCGACCGAGCGCGGCGAGCGACGCGCAATGGCCATTGCGCTCGTTCTACTCGACCCCCGGTTAAGACCTGGTTAAGCGATGGAGAAGATCGCTACCGTCAAAGGGTGCGCGTTCTCGTCGCCCTTCTCGTCGTCGTGACGCTCATGGTCCTGCCGGCCGGGGTCGGGGCCCGGGTTCGGAGCCAACCGGATCAGCTTCAGCGGACGATCTACTCGCCGGCGGTCGAGGGCAGATTGCGGCTCGCGGTCTACCTGCCGGACGGTTACGCCGAGGGCGCCAAGAGATATCCCGTCGTGTACTTCCTGCACGGGCTGCCGGCTGCCGCGAGTTCTTATCGTGGCGCCGACTTCCTTGCGCGCGCGCTGGAGTCGAGCGGCCGCAAGGCGATCATCGTCGCACCCCAGGGCGCTCGAGACGGAGACTCCGACCCCGAGTATCTCGATTGGGGCACCGGGCGGAACTGGGAGACGGCGATCACCCGGGACGTCGTGCACTACGCCGACAGTCACCTCCGCACGATTCCGAACCGGCGTGGGCGCGCGATCGTCGGCCTCTCCGCAGGCGGATACGGCGCGGTGATCCTTGCGCTCCATCACCTGGAGGCGTTCTCGGTGATGGAGTCATGGAGCGGTTACTTCCATCCGACCGACCCTGCCGGAGAGCAGGCGCTCGATCTCGGATCGGCGCAGGCCAACGCGAAGGCGAGTGCGCACTCCTACGTCGGCACCTTGAGAAGAGGCTTCGCCCATCACCAGACGTTCTTTGCCTTTTACGTCGGCAGCGGCGACGCGCGCTTCCGCGCTGAAAACCGGCGTTTCGACCGCGAGCTCACCGCTGCGCGTGTTCCGCACCTGTTCCGTGTGTATCCGGGCGGTCACGAGCAGAGCGTGTGGTCTGCGCACGCGCAGGCCTGGCTTGCGCTCGCCGTCGACCATCTGGCAACCGGCTGAAGAAGCGTCTAGGCCGTGACGATCTCGGCTGCGACCTGTTCTTCTTCCGTATTCCGCTCGTCGACGTAGCGCTGTGCGTCGCCGAGTGCCGTGAAGAAACGGAAGAACGCGGCGATCGCGATCGTCAGCACGCCGATGATCCCGTAGACGAGCGCGACGTTTCCCGTCGCGCTCACCAGCCAGCCGCCGACCAGTGCCCCCGCGGGAATCGCGGACCAAGCCAGCACGCCGGCGATCGACAGGACTCGCGACAGCATGTGGTTCGGGACGATCGCCTGCCTAAGGCTCCCGGTGTTGATGTTGAACAGAATCCCGAGACCGCCCGCGGCGGCCCAGAACGGCAGTGCCACCCAGAACCAGCGCATGCCGGCGAAGACGATCAGGCAGAGGCCCATCAGCATCAGGGACGTCATCGCAAGCGCCGTGAAGCTGAAGCGCTTGCGCAGACGTCCGGCGAGGAGGCCGGTCACTACGACACCGGCGCTGCCTGCGGCGAAGAGCAGGCCGATCTGGCGTTTGCTTGCGTCCAGGCGGACGTCTGCGAAGAGCACGAGCTGCGCGTACGTCGACGCTCCGACGAAGTTGATCAGCGCCATCATCACCGAGATGTTCCGCAGAACGGGATGCGACAGCACGTAAGCGAGGCCTTCACGGACGTCGTGCAGGATCTTCGTCGGCTCCTTCGCCTCGTCGATCGGTGCGTTGAAGCTCGCGCGGACGAGGGACAGTGACAGGGCGGAGACGGCGAACGACGCTGAGTCGAACGACATCACCCACGTCAACGGCATGACCGAGAGGAGCGCGCCGGCGAGGAGCGGCCCCGCAACCTGCGCTGCCGAGAAGGTCGCCTGGATCCGGCCATTGGCCGTCACGAGATCGTCGGTTGAGACGAGGCTCGGGATCGCTGCGAACTCTCCCGCGCTGAAAGCGATGAAGATCGTCGACTGGATGAACGTGACGACGTAGATCCATCCAACCGTCAGGTGCCCGAACTGTGAGACCAGCGGAATCGAGAGGATCACGATGGCGTTCAGCGAGTCGAGCACGATCATCGCCTTCTTGCGGTCGACGCGGTCCATCCAGGCGCCGATCAGCAAGCCGAACAGGAGGTAGGGCACAAAGGTCGCTGCCGTCGCGATGCCGAGGCTCACCGCCGAATGGGTCAGCTGGTAGACGAGCAGGGGTATGGCCCACTGCGTGAACGAGCTGCCCAGATTCGAGATCGTCTGGCCGATCCAGAACTTCTTGAAGTCCGAGCTCACGACACCTCACGCAGGATCTCGAGGAACTGGTCCTGCTGCTTCGGCGCGAGCGCGTGGATCGCCGGGTCTTGCGAGATGCAGGCGACCAGGCGGCGGCGCAGCCGAATACCGTCGGCGGTCAGGCGGACGATTCGAATGCGCTTGTCGTGGGTCGCCGGACGGCTCCGAACGAGGTTCCGCTCGGTGAGCTGGTCGACGACGCCGGCGAGGTTCGAGGGATCGACGCCGCAACGCTTTGCGAGTTCCTTGAGCGAAGGCGTGTCGTTTGCCTCGAGACGCCAGATGAGCTTGGCCTGCGAATAGGTGAGGCTGAGTGTCTCGAGACACGTCCCCTGATGGTCGAGCAGGCGCGCGAAGAGATCCATCAGCCGGCTCATGATCTCCTCCTGCGGCTCTGATTCGCCACCCATTACCGGTACTTTACCGCTGTTTCGGCGACTGTCTAGCTGCGCTGCTGGCGTTGCCGCCATTGGTGCAGAACCTTGGACTTCGTCGCCGACTTGGGTGGTTGCGGCTTCGGCTTCGGATCGTGCTCGTCGAGCCAGCGCGCGGCGTCGTCGTCCGGCTCGAGACCGACCGAGCGCTCGCGTTCCGCGCGTTTTTGCGCGCCACGATGCGTCAATTGCTGCTTCCGGGCCACGGCCGAAGCCTAGCGGCCCCATTGCCCGTCTCTTAACGATTCGCTAACTAATCCTGGCGGCCGGGCGTCAAACCTCCTGCGCGACCCCCCTACAATCGAGGAGGCCATGGAACCTACGGAGGTTGCTCGTCTAGAGGGGTCGGACCTGTTCCAGCGCGCGACCGCGACGGCGGATCGCTTCCTGGAGAACATCGAGACCGTGGTCCACGGCAAACGCGACGAGGTCAAGCTCGTCTTCGCCGCCATGATCTGCGGCGGCCACGTCCTGTTCGAAGACGTTCCCGGCACGGCCAAGACCGTCCTGGCGCGTGCGATCGCCCAGACGATCTCGGGGGCATCGCCGTCGCGCATCCAGTGCACGCCCGACCTGCAGCCGACCGACGTCACCGGGCTCTCCATCTTCAACCAGCGGGAGCGGGACTTCGAATTCAGGCCGGGGCCTATCTTTGCCAACGTCATCCTCGTCGACGAGATCAACCGCGCCATGCCGAAGACGCAGTCCGCGCTGCTCGAGGCGATGGCGGAGCAGCAGGTGACGGTCGACGGACAGACGCGCGTCCTGCCCGATCCGTTCCTTCTGCTCGCGACTGAGAACCCGATCGAGTACGAGGGCACGTTCCCGCTGCCGGAGGCGCAGCTCGACCGCTTCTTCCTCAAGACCGCGCTCGGCTATCCCACCCTCGACGAGGAGATGCAGATCGTCGAGGAGCAGCGTCACGGTCACCCGCTTCGCTGGCTCGAGCCCGTCGTCGACGTGGACGACATCCGCGCGGTGCGCGATGCAGTCACGACCGTCTACGTCGATCCCTTGCTGCAACGCTGGATCGTCGGGCTCGTTCGGGCCACGCGCAACCTCGACGAGGTGGCGGTCGGCGCTTCAGTGCGCGGCAGCCTTGCGCTCGAGCGCGCGGCTCGTGCGTGGGCGTTGCTCGATCATCGTCCGTACGTCGTCCCCGAGGACATCGATCGGCTTTTCGCGCCGGTGCTCTTGCACCGTGTCGTGTTCCGTCCGACGTTCCTCGCCGAGGCGCGCCGCGTCGGCTGGAACGAGGCCGTCGAAGGGATCGAGCGCAAGTGCTTCGCAGCCGCGCCTCGGCCTGAGCCCGAGCCGGTCGAGGTGCAGCCGGCTCCGGAGCCTGTGCCAGTCGCGCGTGACCAGCACTGACGTCACCTTTCCGCTGGCACCGCGCCGGCGGTTCGCAGGTCTCCCGTTCGGCGGCATGAACAGCGTTCGTCGCGGCTCGGGTTCGGACATCGCGGGCTCGCGCCCCTACCGCCCGGGCGACGATGCGCGCTCGATCGACTGGAACGCGTCCGCGCGCCTGTCCTCGGCGCACGGTGCCGACGAGTTCATCGTCCGCGAGTACATCGCGGAGGAAGCGCCGCGGGTCGTTCTCCTCTGGGACCGCCGTCCGGCGATGTCGCTCTTCCCGAGGCCGTTACCGTGGCTCGCGAAACCCGAGGCCGTGCGCGTTGCGGCGGATCTCGTCTCCGAGGCGACGCTCGCGGCGCGCGGGTTTCTCGGCTACCTCGATCTCGACGACGAGAAGGCAACGTGGGTCGCGCCGCGGTCCGAGCACGAGCTGCCCGACGCGGCGCGCGGCGGAGCCTTTCGTGCATCCGAGGACAATCTCGCGCACGCGTTCGACTTTCTCGCGCGGCAGCACCCGCCGCTTCCAGGCGGAACGTTCATCTTCGTTTTCTCCGATTTCCTCGCACCGGTCTCCGACGACACCTGGGTGTTCACGCTCGAGCGTGGCTGGGACGTCGTTCCGGTGATCGTGCAGGACCCTGTCTGGGAGCGAAGCTTCCCGGAGGTCGGCGGGGTCGTCGTGCCGTTGCACGACCGGTCGACGGGCCGTTTCGTCTCGGTCCGGCTAACCGATCGTGAGGCCATTCGCCGGCGCGAGGAAAACGAAGCGCGTTCGGAGGAGCTACTCCTGCGCCTGCGTGCGCTCGACCTGGGCCCGGTTGTGGTCTCGACCACCGATCGTGAGCAGATCTTCCAGGCGTTCCTCGAGTGGGCCGACGAGCGCATCATCTCGCGGGGTCGCTGGTGGTGAGCAGGCGCCGTAACTGGATAATCGTGGCCGTTGCTGCACTCACGGTCGCCGCCGCGATCGTGCTCGCGGTTGTGCTTACCGAGAGTTCGACCCAGGCCGTTCCGGAGCACGCGCTGACCGCCGAAACTTCGCTGTCGCAGTCGGGCGCGCTCTTCGCCGACCCGCTGCGCGCAACGATCGAGGTGCTCGTCGACCGAAAGCGGGTCGATCCTGCGCGCGTCGGTGTCAGTGTCGGCTTCGAGCCTTATTCGCGGATCGGCATCCCGCGTCTCGTCCGTCACGACACCGATCGGCTGACCCAACTCGTGTACAGCACCGATCTCGTGTGCTCGACCGACGTCTGCCTGCCGAAGGGCCGGAGTAGCAGTATGAGGATCCGCTTCGCCCAGGCCCAGGTCTTCTACTTCCCGCGGGACGGCAGTGGACGGAAGACGCTCAAGCTCAACTGGCAGCCGCTGACGCTCGGCACCCGGACGACCCCCGCCGATCTCGCCGGCGACGATCCGTTCTCGCAGCCGATCTGGCACGCGTCGACCGATCCGCTCGCGGTGTCGTACCGTTTCTCGCCGTCGGTGTTGAAGACCGTGCTGCTCGTGGTCAGCGCGCTTCTCTTCGCGGGCGCGGCCTTCGCCCTCTGGCGGGTCTTGCGTGCGCTGCAGGGGCGGTTGCGCCTGCCGCTCCCGAGCGCGCTCGAGCGTGCGGTGCGGCTCGTCGAGCGGACCGAAGCCAGAGAAGACGCAGCTGCGAAACGCAAGGCACTCGAGTTGCTGTCACGCGAGCTGACGCGTAGCGGCGAGAGTCAGCTGGCCCTCGCCGCCCGTGAGCTCGCCTGGGCGGAACCGACGCCGATCCCTGCAGCCACTCAACCGTTGACGCTGGACGTCCGGCGTCTGATCGAGCAGCGGTCGAACGGACATGGCGCGTAGCCCGCTTCCAGCGCGCACGCGCGGTCCGGCGATCCCGCTCGCAAGCACTGCCGAGCTGGCCCGCCCGGCGCGCCGCACGCTCGTTCTGCGCGTCGCGCTCGCCGTCGTGCTGCTCGTGCTCGTGCTGCTCGCGAGCGAAACGGGCCGCAGCAACGCGGCGGCAGCACGCGGGCTCTTGCCCGGTGGGGGAACCGGCATGCTCGTGCTCGACGTGTCGCGCAGCATCAAGCCGGAGGCGAACCGCACGATCACCGGTGTGTTGCAGCAGCTGATCAGGTCGCAAAGCCGGCTTGGGCTGGTCGCATTCTCGGACATCGCCTACGAGTTGTTGCCACCGGGAACGCCGTCGCGGGAGCTGCGCTCCCTACTGCGCTTCTTCGCGCCCGGACCGCCGCGGCCCGGTCCCGACGGGCCTCCGCCGAATCCGTGGTCGAGCAGCTTTTCCGGCGGCACCCAGATCTCCCTGGGGCTGATACTCGCGCACGACGCGCTCGTTCGGGCCGGCAATCCTCGCGGCTCGATCCTGCTCGTCAGCGACCTTGACACCGCACCCGACGACGTCCCGCGCGTCGCCCAGACGTTCAATACGTTCCGAAGCCAGGGCGTGAAGTTCCGGATCGTCCCGCTCACGCCTCGCGCGGACAACCTGTCTCTCTTCCAGAATCTCGCGGGACGTGACGCATTCGTGCCTCACGTCAGCTCTGTCACAAGCGGTGTGGGGGACACGGAGGGTGCGTTGCAGGGCCGGACTCCCTGGTCGCTCATCTTCATCGCCGTGCTCGTGCTGGTCGCGCTCGCCGCCAACGAACACTGGAATGGGCGCCTGCCGGTCCCGAGGACGCAGTCATGATCCGGTGGGCCACAGCCTGCGTCGTCGCGCTGACCGTGGCGATTGTCGCGCTGCTGTTGGCACTCGACGTCGGGCGGTGGCAGACGACGATCTCGCGTGACGACGTGCGCTTCAAGGCGACGCCTACCCGCGCAAATCTCTGGCAGCCCGACGAGCTCCTCCCGTTCCACGCGGCGCGATCCCTGTTGCGTCTCGACGACGACATCGAGTACCGCCAGACGCTCCGGAACTTCTGGCTTGCCCGCCCCCATGCGAGCTCTCTCACGCAGCTAAATCTCGACGCTTTGCGGAGCGAGGCGATCGTCACGCTCGCGAACTTCGCAAGGGAGCAAAAGGAGCCGCTCCGCCGGGGCCAGACCGCGAACCTCCTCGGCGTGATGGGACTTGGCCTCGCGACGACCGACGACCCGGGCCAGCGCCTTCGCTTCCTCCTCTACGCGTCACGGGCCTTCCGCGGTGCGCTCACCGCAGATCCGAACAACGAGGACGCCAAGTTCAACCTCGAGCTGACGCTGCGCCTGCTGCAGCGCCAGCCGACGCGGACCGGCGGCGGCACCGCGCACGGGCCGGGACGCGCCTCGGGCGCAGCCCTCGCGCAGCCCGGCACCGGCTACTGATGACGTTTCTCACGCCACTCGCGGCCCTGGTCGTTTTGGTCGTGGTCGTGCCGCTTGCCGCGTACGCGCTGCTCGAGCTGCGCGCCCGCCGCGTTTCGCGCGTCTTGAAGTTGACACCGCCGTCGTTTCGTTCGCGGCCGGGCATTCCACTTGCGATCGTCGCCGTGGCCGCGCTGCTCGCGTTCGCGGCCGCGCAGCCCGTCGTCGCAGGCACGCAGAAGCGGGTGGGCCGGTCGGATGCAGAGGTCATCTTCATGTTCGACTCTTCGCGGTCGATGCTCGCCAAGCAGAGCTTCGGCTCGCCCACGCGTCTTGCGCGCGCAAAGGATCTTGCGCTGCACCTTCGCCAGAGCCTTGCGGACGTCCCCGTCGGGATTGCCTCACTGACCGATCGCGCGCTTCCGGATCTCTTCCCGACGCTCGATGCGCAGGTCTTCGCGTCGACGCTCGAGGACTCGATCGGAATCGAGCGCCCTCCGCCGAGCGGCACGGAGAAGCTGGCGACCGATTTCGGCGAGTTCGGCTCGATCGGTGCGAACAACTACTTCAAGCCAGACGTGTCGAAGCGGCTGCTCGTGATCTTCAGCGACGGTGAGAGCCGCTCGTTCGACGCGAACAAGCTGGCCGGGAAGCTGCGTGCCGGGCACGTGCGCGTGCTGTTCGTTCACCTCTGGGACCCGCGGGAGAGAATCTTTCTCACCTCGAAGGCGGAGGATCCGGGCTACCGGCCCGATCCCGCAAGCCAGCGCGAGGCGGCCCAGGTCGCAGCCGCCGGCGACGGCAAGGTGTTCCATGACGGCGACGGCGACGCGCTTGCCTCGGCGGCGAAGGGCGTGCTCGGCAGCGGTCCCGCCACGACAACGAGAGAGCAGCGCACGCGCGTGTCGCTGGCGCCGTACGTCGCGCTGTCGGCGCTGTTGCCGCTCTCGTTCGTGCTCTACCGGCGGAACTTCGCCTAGCTCAGGATCGACTCGTCGAGCCACGACCAGGTGTCGGACATGGTGGCGTTGGTGTCACCGAAGCGTTACGGGTCTCGGGGAACCGGGTTGGGACGGGCGTTTCCCGGAGAGCTACTACGGCCACGTCCCGGTGTCGGACGTGGTGACGGAAGTGTGACGAACTTTCCACAGTGCTCTCGATCGGCGGGGTCTACCATCAGCTGTCGAAGATGACCGGCCGGACGGCCAGGGGGCTTGGAGCTGCTGCTTGCCTCGCGGCGATGCTCTGCGTGTCGCCGCCGGCTCACGGCGGCGTTCGCGACGACACCGCGTGGCTCCAGGCGAAGCTCGATGCGGGTGGCAGTCTCTTTCTGCCGCGCCTTCCGAACGGGGAGTGCTACGAGACGCGCGGCCTCTGGGTCTCGCACGACGACACGACCGTTACGTCCGACGGAGCGTGCGTCGTCGCGCTCGGGCCCGGCGAGGGTCGCATTCCGCGAGGCGACGGGACGTTTGTGCGCGCGAACGCAGTCTTCTTCGTCGACCACTCCGACGTGCGCAAGCCCTTGCCCGTCAGGATCTCGATCAGCGGGCTGCATCTCACCGTTCCGGCGGCAACGCGCTTGCACGGAATCAGCGTGCTCGGCCACGAGGTGACGCTCAGCGGCCTTGCGATCGACGGCGCTCCCCTCACCGATGTCCGCATCGGCGCCGGCACGAAGGGCTCCGGGGGAATGTCGGCCCGCGTTGCGCTCACCGACTCGACGCTCTCAGGCGGGCAGCGCGACGTCGTCTCGATCTTCGGTGCAGTGGGGCTGCGCGTCGCCGGGAATCTCCTCTCCGGTGCACGTGGGACGGGCGCCGCAGGCCTGCATATCCGGGCGGCCGATCGCGGCCAGCCGACGCTCGACGTGCACGTCGCCGGGAACAAGGTCGTCGGCAACGCGGGCCCCGGGATCTTCCTGGATCTCGCGCCCGCGAACGGCCTGCCGGTCATCGCATCGGGAATCGAGCTCGTCCGCAACGAGCTCCTCGGGAATGCTCGGAAAGCCCCGCCTGACCGCCGCGCCGGCATTGTGATCGCCGGCGAACAGAACGATGGCAAGGGCCAGGTCGTTCTCGCAGAGAACCTCTTCCGCGGCAACCGCGGCCGGGCGCTCCTGACGCGCAAGGGACGAGTGATCGCCATCGCTGCAGGCCCGCGGACGACGGCGCCGACCGCGGGCGGCGCCGAGCGTGACGACACGGCGTGGCTGCAGGCGCGACTCGACCGCAGCGCGGGAACCATCTTCCTGCCGAAGCTGCCGAACGACACTTGCTACGCCACCCGCGGACTGTGGGTGTCGCACGACCGGACGACGATCACGTCGGACGGCGCATGCATCGTCTCGCTCGGCCTCGGCCCCGTCCGTCTGCACTCGATCGACGGCGATCCGATCGCGGCGAGCGCCGTGTTCTTCGTCAACCGGTCCAAGCCGTCGAAACCGGCGCCGGTGCGGGTCACGATCTCGAATCTGAAGATCGTCGTTCCCGACGGCCAGTCGATGTACGGCGTGGCGGTCTTCGGTCACCAGATCACCCTGAGCCGCCTCGACATCGGCGGAGCTCCGAAGGACGACGTCACGATCAGCGGACGAGGCAACGGCAACTCGTACGCGGGCACCGTGTCGATCCTGGACTCGACGCTCAGCGGCGCAAGCCGGAATGCGATCTCCGCCACCGCCGTGATCGGGCTGCACATCGAGCGCAACACCATCGTCGGCGTGCAGGACTCTCCGCCTGGACAGCCCGCGGCCGGCATCGACATCGAGCCGGATGATCGTGGCCAGCCGGCCCTCGACGTGCACATCGTCGGGAACACGATCCGGGGAAATGCCGGCCCGGGTGTCATGCTCGAGCTCGAGTCGAACGACGGCCCGGCGGTCGTCGCGACGAACCTCGAGATCAGCGGCAACACGATCGTCGAGAATGCGCTCAAGCGCTCCCCGCCGAAACGCGCCGGCATCGTCCTCGCAGGCGGGCAGGATGGAGGCCAGGGGACTCTGGTGCTCAAGGACAACACGGTGCGGGGTAACGGTGGGCCCGGGGTTCTCGGCAGCCGCCTTCGTCTCGTCGTGCAGGCGAGCGGTAACGATCTCGGCGGCAACGAAGGCGGTCCTTCGCGCGGCCTGTAGGTAGGTCGTTCCTACGCGGTAGCGGCGCGCGGCCGGTTGACGAAGACGTTGTCGAGCGCCGAGCGCAGGCCGACGGCCAGGGCACCCATCAAGACGGCCGACTCGCCGAGCGTCGAGATCTCGACCCGTGGCGCATAGGGAATCCAAGCGGCCAGCAATCTCCGCACCGGCGTCAGGAGCAGATCGCCGTTCGTTCCGAGCCCGCCGCCGAGGACGACGAGGGCAGGGTCGGCAACGGCGGCGATCGGAGTGATGTGCGCTGCGATCCGGCGGGCGACCTCCTCGACGATCGTGCGCGCGAGCGGATCGCCGCCGCGTGCCGCCGTGAAGATCGCCCGCGGGTCGTACGGCGGCGTGAGCGAGGTCGCGGTCGAGCCGGACGGGGCGATGCGCGCCGCCAGCGCTGCAACGCCGTCCGCGGAGGGATCGACCTCCTCCGCCATTCCGGCCAGTGCCCAGTCGACCTCGCCGGCTGCGCCGTGATTGCCGCGATGAAGCTCCCCGCCGAGTACCAGCCCCATGCCCATGCCGGTGCCGACCGAGAGAAACGCGAAGTCGTCTACCCCCTGAGCAACACCGGTCCAGTGCTCCCCCACGGCCGCGAGGTTCACGTCGTTCTCGAGTGTCACGTCGATGCCCAACTGCTCGCAAAGCTCGTCGCCGAAGGCCCGGCCTTCTAGCCCGGGGATGTTCGGCGTCGTCAGTTGCAGCGTTCCTTTCTTCGCGTCGACCACGCCCGGAACGCCGAGAACGACACCATCGATGCGCTCAACCTGAAGCTGCGCAGACGCAATCAGGGATTCGTGCAGCCCGCAGATCGCCAGCAGCGCCCCATCGGCGTCGGCGCCGCGCAACTCGACGTCCTGACGAGCGCGCACCTGACCGGCGAGGTCGCAGACCGCTCCTCGCAGGAACCGCGTACCGAGGTCCAGGCCGAGCACGTACGCCGCGTCCGGGACCGGCTCGAAGAAGACGGCCCCGTAGCTCGGTCCTCCGGGGGAGTCGGTGGCCTCCCGGACGAGCCCGGCTTCGAGCAGCGACTGGAGCGCCAGCGAGACGGTCGGCTTCGAGATGCCCGCGCGGCGTGAGATCTCGGCCCGCGAGATCGGGGCGAGAGCACGGATCGTCTCCAGCACCGTCCGCTCGTTCAGGTGCTTGAGCAGCGGCGGCGTCGCGCGGGCTGGAGGAGCAGTTTCCGCCATCTTGTCAAGGAAGTTAACTCCGCAAGCCCGATTCTCGTCAAGCTTGACTCCATTTCGTGACAGTCGTAGAGTCCTCGTTCGGAAACCTTACGAGATCCAGGATGCCGGCTAGAGCGAAGAATCCGGGACTGGAGCGGGAGACCGGGGTCGACGACAATCACCCCAAGAGGAGGGCAGGGTATGAGACGCGTGGGGATCGGGTTGCTCGTGGCGCTTGTGCTCGGAGCCGCCGTCATCGCGGCAACCGCGAGGACCTCGGCCAACGCCGGCACGTCTGCGGCAAAGGCCAAGAACATCACGATCTGGGTGGGCTGGAGCGCCGCTGAGCTCAAGGCATTCAAGAGCGTCGTGGCGGAATACGACAAAAAGCATCCAGAAGTGACCGTCAAGGTCGTCGGCGGCATCAACGACGACAAGATCACCGCCGCGATCCGCAGCGGCAAGGTGCCGGACGTCGTCAGCTCGTTCACATCGGCGAACGTCGGCAGCTACTGCAACTCGGGTGCGTGGATCGACCTGAAGCCGTTCCTGTCGAAGGACAAGATCGACGTCAACATGTTCCCGAAGACGTCGCAGTACTACACGCAGTACAAAGGCAAGCGGTGTGCCTTGCCGCTGCTCGCCGACGTCTACGGCTTCTACTACAACAAGAAGATGTTCAAGGCGGCCGGGCTCACGAGCCCGCCGAAGACCATGTCGCAGCTCACCGCCTACGCGAAGAAGCTGACGAAGAAGAACTCGGACGGCTCGATCAAGGTCGCCGGGTACAACCCCTTCCTCGGTTTCTACGCAGGCAATGCTCCCGATCTGAGTGCCTACGCGCCGCTCTTCGGCGCCAAGTACGTGGACGGAGGGGGCAAGTCGATGATCTCGCGGGATCCGGCCTGGAGCCGGATGATGAAATGGCAGAAGAGCCTCGTCGATTGGTACGGCTACTCCAAGCTCCAGAAGTTCAACGCGGGAGCGGCGGACGAATTCTCCGCATCTCATGCGTTCGAGATCGGCAAGCTCGCGATGATGATCGACGGCGAGTGGCGGGTGGCCTTCATCGGACGTGAGCATCCGTCGCTCAACTACGGCACGGCGCCGGCGCCGGTCGACGATGCCCATCCCGAGCTCTATGGAGCCGGTTACGTGAACGGCACGATCATCGGCATCCCGAAGGGCGTGAAGAACAAGAACGAAGCGTGGGCACTGGTCAAGTACCTGACGACCGACAGCCACGCACTGGCGATCTTCTCGAACGGTGTGCGCAACGTTCCGACGACGAAGGCATCATTGTCGTCGAAGGACATCAAGCCGGACGCACACTTCAAGACGTTCCTGAAAATCTTCGCCAACCCGAACTCGAAGACAACGCCGATCACGGCGGCCGGAAACGCGTACGGGTCGCTGATCCAGGCGTTTGCGGTCAAGTACCAGGCTGGTCATGCAGGCGACCTGCAGAGCGGCCTGAAGAAGCTCGACAAGCAGATCGACGCCCAGCTGAAGCAGGCACAGGCGGGCGGAGTGCCGTAATGGTGAGCGTCGTTACGGCGGCTGCTGTACCGACCTCGGGGCGCGCGGGCTTTGCCCGCGCGCCCCTTTTCAAATGACCGGGATAACCCTTCCGGCGGCCCGCGCGCGACCTGTCGATCGGACGCGGGCCAGGCGAAAGGCGGCGTGGCGTCGACGTCGCCTCGTCCTGCTGTTGATGGCGCCGTGGCTCATCGGCTTCTCGGTCTTCTTCGGTTACCCGCTCGTGATGAGCGTCTATCTGTCGTTCACGCACTACGACCTACTGTCTCCGCCGAAGTGGATCGGGACCGCGAACTACAAGTACCTCTTCACCCAGGACCCCCAGGTCGGGCAGGCGGTGAAGAACACCCTCTGGATCATCGCGATCATGGTCCCGTTGCAGGTCCTCTTCGCCTTCGGCGTGGCGACGATGCTCGCGCGCGCGCGCCGCGGCGCGGGCTTCTTCCGGACGGTCTTCTATCTCCCGGCGCTCGCGCCGCCTGTCGCCGCCACGCTCGCGTTCGTGTACATCCTCAACCCCGCGACGGGGCCGGTGAACATCCTGCTCCAGCACCTCGGCATCGAGGGCCCTCTCTGGTTCCAATCGCCGGGGTGGTCAAAGCCGTCATTGACGATCCTGGGCTTGTGGGGCGTCGGGAACATCATGATCATCTTTCTCGCCGCCGTCCTCGACGTGCCGAAGCACCTGTACGAGTCGGCGGAACTCGACGGTGCAGGCCCGTTCCAGCGCATGCGCTGGGTCACCCTGCCGACGATCAGCCCGGTGATCCTGTTCTCGGTGGTGATCGGCGTGATCGCCGGCCTGCAGTACTTCACGCAGGCCTATGTTGCGGCGAACGTCGCGTCGGGCCAGGCCTCGCAGGCCGGCGATCAGACCGTCAACAACCTCGGCTATCCGGAAGGGTCCACGCTCTTCTATCCGGTTTTGCTCTACCAGCACGGATTCCGCTACTTCAACATGGGCTACGCGTCGGCGATGTCGGTGATGTTGCTGCTCGTCGCTTTCACCGTCACCGTTCTGATCATTCGCAACTCCCGTCGCTGGGTGCACTACGTGGGGGCCTCGAAGTGACCAGCGCCACAGTCCCTAGCGCGGCAACAGCCCTAACGAGGCGAAAGCCCCCGGCCGCCGTGCGCAGGCGTCGCTTCCTGCTGGCCGTGGCGAACCACAGCCTGCTCATCGTCGCGGCCATTGCCTTCCTGGCGCCGTTCGTGTTCATCACACTGACCGCGCTGATGACGAACAGCCAAGCGCTGTCCTCGCACATCTGGCCGCATCCGTTCCGCTGGCAGAACTTCGTGGACGTGTTCCACCAGGCGCCGATCTGGCGCTGGGCCCTGAACACGATGATCTATTCGTGCCTCGCCACTCTCGGCGTGCTGGTTTCGAGCATTCCCGTTGCGTATGCGCTGTCTCGGATCCGCTGGCGTGGACGCAACGTCGCGTTCGGGACTGTGCTGATCGCCCTGATGCTGCCGCCCGTGGTGTCGGTGGTGCCGCTTTACGTCATGTGGGCGAAGCTGGGCCTCGTCGGCGGCCTCGGGCCGCTCATCATCCCCAACTGGTTCGGGGACGCCTTCTCGATCTTCCTGCTCCGCCAGTTCTTCATGACGATTCCTGAGGAGTACCTCGACGCCGCCCGTGTCGACGGCTGCGGCGAGCTGCGCATTCTCGGTACGGTCGTCCTCCGGTTGGCGAAGCCCGCGATCGCCGCGGTCGCGCTGTTCTCGTTCCTGTACACGTTCAACGACTTCTTCCTGCCGCTGCTGTACACGCGCGAAAACCCGAGCAGCTGGGTGCTCCAGATCGGCCTGTCGGAGTTCCGCTCGCTCCACCAGGTGCAGTGGAACCTGACGATGGCGGCCACGCTACTTGTGATGGCGCCCGTGATCATCATCTTCTTCCTCGCGCAGAAGGCGTTCGTCGAGGGCGTCACGCTCACCGGAGTCAAGGGATGAAGATCGCCGTGATCGGGGGTGGCTCGACGTACACGCCAGAGCTCGTGTCCGGCCTCTCGCGCGAGCGGGGCCGCATCGACGTCAGCGACCTCGTCCTTCACGACATCGACCCGGAGCGGCGTGAGGTCGTCGGCGGGCTCGCGCAGCGGATGCTCGACCGGCAGGGCTACGAGGGCAGGCTCGAGATCACCGACGACCTCGATCGTGCGGTCGACGGCGCGGACTTCGTCCTGATCCAGATCCGGGTCGGCGGGCAGGACGCCCGGCTCTCGGACGAGACGGTGCCGCTCGCCTGCGGCTGCATCGGTCAGGAGACGACAGGTGCGGGCGGCCTCGGCAAGGCGCTGCGCACCGTTCCGGTCGTCCTCGGGATCGCCGACCGCGTCCGCGAGCGTGCAGCCGACGGCGCGTGGATCGTCGACTTCACGAATCCGGTCGGCATCGTCACACGGTCGTTGCTCGATCACGGCCATCGCGCCGTCGGTCTCTGCAATGTCGCGATCGGGTTTCAGCGGACCTTCGCGAAGGTGCTGGGAGCAGAGCCGGAGCGTGTGCAGATCGACCAGGTCGGGCTCAACCACCTGTCCTGGGTCCGCTTTGTCCGTTTCGACGGGGAGGACGTGCTCCCGGAGCTCCTCGCGGCGCACGGGGATGAGATCGCCGAGATGTCCGGCGTGGCGCGGCGTCTGATCGACGAGCTCGGCGTGATCCCGTCGTACTACCTGCACTACTTCTATGGACACGACCAGGAGCTCGCCCAGCAGCTCGGCGGGATTCCCCGTGCGACGACCGTCGCGGAGATCGAGCGCAAGCTGCTGGAGATGTACCGCGACCCGAACCTCGTGGAGAAGCCGGCACTCCTGGAGCAGCGCGGCGGCGCGTTCTACAGCGAGGCCGCCATTGGGCTCGTCGGTGCGCTCGCCACAGACAGCGGTGAGGCGCATGTCGTCGATGTGCGGAACAACGGAACGGTCGAGGGTCTTGCGGACGACGACGTCATCGAAGTGCTGTGCGCCGTGGGCGCGGGCGGCGCGAAGCCGCTGCCGCAGCCGGCGGTCGCCCCGGAGCTGCTCGGGCTGATGCAGCACGTGACCGCCTACGAGCGTCTTGCTGCAAACGCGGCCGTGACCGGCGATCCGGCAATCGCGCGCAAGGCACTGCTGACGCATCCGCTGATCGGCCAGCATCCGCTGTCGGAGGAGCTCGTCGACCGGTTGCTCGAGGCAGGCTCGCAACATCTTCCGCAGTTCCACGCGGAGATCCGCGCATGAGCCGCGCGGCGGTGCTCGCCGTGGACGGCGGCAACTCGAAGACCGATCTCGCCCTCGTGGCGGCGGATGGGTCGGTGCTGTCACTCGTCCGCGGCTCGCTCAGCTCTCCTCACCATCTCGGCATCGACGGAGCTCTGGCGGTTCTCGAGGGCCTCCTGGAGGAGGCGGTGCGCGAGGCGGGGCTCAGCGATCACGCAGGACACGTCGCGCAGGTCGCCACGCTGTTGATGGCCGGAGTCGACTTCCCCATGGAGGAGGACGTCGCGCGCGAGGCGATCGAGGAGCGCGGCTGGGCCCAGCGGGTTCACGTCGGCAACGACACGTTCGCCATCCTGCGAGCGGGGACGGAGCGCGGCTGGGGCGTCGCGGTCACGTGCGGCGCCGGGATCAACTGCGTCGGTGTGTCGCCGGACGGTCGGCACGCACGCTTTCCCGCGCTTGGTGCGATCACAGGCGACTGGGGCGGTGGGTACGACCTCGGCCTGGCCGCAGTGTCGGCCGGCGCGCGGGGCGAAGACGGCCGAGGCCCGCGCACGAGCCTCGAGCGCGCGGTGCCGGCCCACTTCGGCCTCACGACGCCGACTGAGCTGGCCGAAGCGATTCACGCCGGTCGAATCGCGCAGCGCCGCGTGATCGAGCTTGCGCCCGTCGTTCTCGCCGAAGCCGCGGACGACGCCGTCGCGGCGGAGATCGTCCAGCGTCTCGCCGAGGAGGTGGTCGCGCTCGCCCGGGTCGCGTTGGCCCGCCTGGATCTGCTCGACGAATCGGTTGAGGTCCTTCTGGGCGGAGGAGTCCTGCAGGAGGCCGCCGGCGCTCTGCTCGCCGCGATCGACTCGGCGTTGCACGAGGTCGCTCCGAACGTCACCGTTCGGCCTACCGCATCCGCGGCGATCGTCGGCGCAGCGCTGCTGGGTCTCGACGAGATCGAGGCAGGCCCCGACGCGCAGGCCCGGCTCCGCCGCGAGCTCGGCACGGCGTTTTCCCAGCTCGAAGGAGTGGCGAGCATTGGCTGAAGTCCGATTCGTCCAAGCGACCCGGGTGTATCCGGGAACGGAAGCGCCCGCAGTCGACGCACTCGATCTGGACATCGCCGACGGGGAATTCATGGTGCTGGTGGGCCCATCCGGCTCCGGAAAGACGACGGCGTTGAGGATGCTCGCCGGCCTCGAGGAGGTCGACGCCGGGTCGGTCTTCATCGGCGAACGCGACGTCACCGACCTCGCGCCCAAGGAGCGCGACGTCTCGATGGTCTTCCAGAACTACGCGTTGTATCCGTATCTCACGGTGGCGGCGAACATCGGCTTTCCGCTTCGGATTGCGAGGGTGAAGAAGAGCGTCCGCGAAAAGCGCGTCAAAGAGGTCGCCGCCTTGCTCGGGCTCACCGAGTACCTGGAGCGCAAGCCCGGGCAGCTCTCAGGCGGGCAGCGCCAGCGGGTCGCAATGGGACGCGCGATCGTGCGCGTCCCGAGGGTCTTCCTGATGGACGAGCCCCTCTCGAACCTCGACGCCAAGCTTCGCGTCCAGATGCGGGCGGACATCGCCGCCCTGCAGTCCGACTTCGGCATTACAACGGTGTACGTGACTCACGACCAGTCGGAGGCGATGACCCTCGGGCATCGCGTCGCCGTCCTGCATGAAGGCCACCTCCAGCAGGTCGGTCCGCCACGTCAGCTCTACGAGCGTCCGGCGAACGTCTTCGTCGCGGGCTTCATCGGCTCGCCTGCGATGAATCTCTGCACCGTGCCGCTCTCGAACGGAACAGCCTCCTTCGGCGGCGTCGACGTCCCGCTGCCAACCGGCGTCGCGGGCAACGGGAGATCGACGCTCGTGATCGGCGTGCGACCCGAGTCACTCGAGGTGGCGGCAGACGGGATCCCCGCGAAGGTGGACGTCGTCGAGGACGTCGGAGCCGATGCGTTCGTCTTCTGCAGCACCGAGCTTGCCGGGGAGACGACCAAACTCGTCGCACGCACGGAGGTGCGCAAGGCGCCGAAGCAGGGTGAACGCGTGACGCTGCGTCCGCGTCCTGACGAGGCTCACCTGTTCGACTCTGCGAGCGGCGAGCGGCTGGATCACTGATGGCGCCGGCCGCCGTTCCGCAGCCCGACCCGCACACTCCGGGCGAGCTGTTCCGCGGCGAGATCAGGGAGCAACCGGCGGCGCTCCTCCGGCTGCTCGAGCACGAGCCTGAGTTTGCCGCCGTGACGAAGGCCATGGTGGACCGGGCGCCCTCGGTCGTGCGCCTCGTCGGCCACGGCTCCTCCGACGCGGCGGCGTCGTACGGCGTCTACGCGTTCGGCCTGCTGCCGGGCTGGACCGCGATGCGCGACTCGATCTCGCTCACCGTGTACTACGACGCGAAGCTCGACCTCTCCGACTCGGTGGTGATCGCTCTCTCGCAGTCGGGCGAGACACCCGACGTCGTCGAGTACGTCAAGCGTGCGCGTGCCAGGGGTGCGCTCACCGTCGCAATCACGAACGGGGAGACCTCCGGTCTCGCGCAGGCTGCGGATGCGACGCTGCCGCTCGCGGCCGGCCCTGAGCGCGCGGTCGCCGCGTCGAAGACGTTCCTCAACACGCTGGCTGCGCTTGCGCTGCTCGCGGGCGGGGCTGCGGGTCGAGGCGCCGAGATCGGCGCCGGCGTGCGCCGCGTGTCCGAACAGCTGGCGGAATCGCTCGAGCCCCTCGAACGGGCAGTGACCAACGTGGCGATCGCGTTCGCCTACGTGGGCCGGATGTACGTGATCGGACGCGGCATCGAGTTCGGGACCGCACGCGAGGTCGCCTTGAAGCTGACGGAGACCTGCCGCGTCGCGGCCGAGCCTCTGACCGCGACCGATCTCGCGCACGGGCCGATCGCCGCGGTGGACGCACTCTTTCCGGTCTGGACGATCGCTTCTCGCGACGAGAGCCTGCCGATCGTGGTCGATGCGGCGAACCGATTGCGCGAGTCCGGCGCAACCGTCGTGGCAAGCGGCAATGCGGCGGCAGAGATCGAAGGCGCAGCCTACGTCCTGCCGGTGCCGGAGCCGCCGCACGCGATCCTGTCGCCGCTCCTCTCGGTCGTACCGGGCCAGCTCTTCGCGGGGGCGCTCGCGCATGCCAAGGGCCTCGATGCGGACTATCCGGTCGGGCTCAGCAAGGTCACACGCGCGCGCTGAGCACCGGCCGGGTGGCCTTTGCTCCAGCAGTACGGCTATCCCCTCAATTGAGGTAGCTCGATCGGGGGTAGACGCGCACGCCGGATCTGACGACTCTCTCAGAGGAGAACTGCGGCACCATGACTATGTTCGAGACCAGCCAAGCGGCGTCGGCGACGCCCACAACGCCCCCGTTCAGCTCTGCAGAGATGCGGAGCTATCCACTCGGCACGCTCGTGTACCGGTCGGGCCTGATGCCGCTCGAGGCCGTCAACCGTGCGCTGGCCGAAGCGGCGGAGAGCGGACGACGGCTCGGCGAGGTCCTGCTGGACTACGGTCTGCCGGAACGAGACCTCACGCGCCTGCTCGCGGCTCAGCACGGACAGGAGTTCGTCGACCTCACCGAAGTTCCGATCGACCTCGAGGTCGTCCACCTTCTGCCGCGCTCGGTCCAGCAGATGTACTGCGCACTGCCGCTGTGGCGTGAAGGCGACTGCACCATCGTCGCGGTCCCCGATGCGGACAACGCGGCGCATCTCACTCGACTGCGGGAGGCCCTGCACGGGCCGATCCGGCTCGTGACCGCGGCGCGCTCCGACATCAAGGACGCGATCCAGCGCGCACACGAGCCTCAGGGGATGATCACGCAGATGGCTCTGGCCGAGGCGAAGACACCGCAGGCGCCCGAGCCGGTGGCGGTCCTCACCACGATCTACCGCGTCGAGGTGACTCTCGCGAGCGGTGCAACGCTGCTAGTCGCCGAGGCGACCGATTTCGAGTACGCCAAGGAAGTCGGCATGCGCGTCATCGACGAGGCCGAAGCCGGCGGCACAGTTGCGATCGGTGACGCGACGATCGACGGCCGCCAGGTCGTCTCGGTCGACGTCCTGGGACGAAACAGCGCATGAACTTCGCTCTTGCCGCCGTCCGTGAGCTCGTCTCTTCGGCGAGCAAGGACGGCAAGCCCGTCGTGCGGCTGAGCTGCGCGGACTACGGGTCGGAGTGGGTCGTTGCCGCGGACGTCTATGCGGTCGACCAGCTCGAGGTCGAACCGCGAAGCGCCGGCCCATATGTGTTCGGCTCCGCACAGGAAGCACGGAGCTTCGTCGAGAGCTCGCTCGTCGCACTGCAAGTTCTCGGCTGCGAAGTCGCCTAGCCCTCTTTCACCGGCGGCTCTTTTGCCGCGTGACTGACGCCATTTCCTTCCAACGCTTCTTGCGTGCGATTCGAAGTCGATGGTCGGTGCGTGCGGCGATCGTTTCGAGCTCTCGCTGCAGTTTGCGCCACGAGCGAAGCCGGTCGAGCTCGAGCGAGCCGTCGTCGACTGCTTCGAGGACGGCACACCCGGGCTCGCTTGCGTGCGCGCAGTCGCGGAAGCGGCACGTCGTCCCGAGGGCTTCGATGTCCTCGAAGGCTGCACTGACGTCGCCCTCCCAGAACTGGAGCTCGCGCAGGCCGGGCGTGTCGACGACGAGGCCGCCGCCGCGCAGCTGGAAGAGCTCGCGGTGCGTCGTCGTGTGACGTCCGGTGCCGTCGGCCGCAACGGCACGCGTGCGCATGACCTCTTCTCCCGCCAGCCGGTTGAGCAGCGTCGACTTGCCGACACCGGACGAGCCGAGTAGCACGACGGTTCGACCAGGTTGAACGTAGTCCTCGAGCGCATCGAGCCCTTCGCCCGACACGTTCGAGATGGGATGGACGGGCACGCCGATCGCGACGGATTCCACCGCCAGCACGGCGTCCGCGACGTCCGGGCAGAGGTCGGCTTTCGTCAGGACGACGATCGGTGCGGCGCCGCTCTCCCAGGCACTGGTGATGTAACGCTCGAGCCGTCGCAGGCTGAAGTCGTCGTCGAGCCCTGCGAGGAGGAAAGCGGTGTCGACGTTCGCCGCCAGCACCTGTTCGGTCGAGTCCTTGCCTGCGGTCTTGCGGATGAACGCGCTCCGCCGCTCGAGGATCGCCGTGATCGTCGCAGGCGGAGTCACTCCCACCCAGTCGCCGACAGCGGGGAGCTGTCCGCCGACCTCGTGGTCGTGGAACATGCGGCCGGCCGCTCGGGCGCGCAGCTCGCCCTCTTCCGCGAAGAGGACGTATTCACCGCGATGCTGCGCGGCGACGCGGGCAGGTAACAGATTGTCGTCTTGCAGTTGGTCGAATGCGGCCGCGAAGGCGGCGTCCCATCCGAGGGAATCCAGGGGAAACAACGCGAGTCTCCTTTGTGAGTGAGTGAACGACGAAGGACCACCGCCCGTTGCGGTGGTTCAGCTCACGGGACTCGCGCTAGTCGAAAGAAGGTGCCGGCTAGCCGACGAGCCGCGTGGCTCTTCGGGCGGAGGCAAGCTCAATCGTCATTTTCTTCGACCTCCTTGTCGCCGGGAACGAACTGACCGTAGCACGCGGTCACGGACAGCACCAGCCGGCGGCCTGAGTTACGCGACAGGAAGCCGAGCAGGCCCCGGCGGCCGCAGCACGGCGAACTGATCGGTGATCTCCAGCTCGCTCGTACGGAAGCGGAAGAGCGAGCCTGGACGGCCGCCCGTCGGGCCCGACGCCCGCCGGCGGCCGGTCTGTTCGAGGACTTCGCGTCGGAGCAAGACTCGCTGGAGATTCGTCGCCGACACGTCGTGTCCGAGCGCGGCCGCGTAGAGGTCGCGGAGCTCGGAGATCGTGAACTCCGCGGGCGCGAGCGCGAAGCCCAGGTTCGTGTACGACAACTTCGCCCGCAGACGTTCCCGTCCGGCGAGCACGATCGAGTCGTGGTCGAACGCGGGGGTGGGGAGACCGTCGACCCGGTGCCAGTCCGTGTCGCCGGGGAGCTCGGGGTCGGCGTTGCTCGGCACGAGCCCGAGATAGGCCGTCGCCAGCTGCCACTCCTGCGGCGAGCGCTTCGGATCGCTCAGCGTCTCGAGCTGCTCGAGGTGCGAGAGCTCGCGCACGTCGACCTTTTCCGCGAGGTGCCGGCGGATCGACTCCTCGAGCGTGTCGCCCTGGTGGAGGTAGCCGCCCGGCAGTGCCCAACTCCCCTTGAACGGAGCGCGCGCCCGCTGCCACAGGAGCGCTTGCAATTCGCCGTCTCGCACCTGGAGGACGACGGCCAGGGTCACGTGGGCGGGCATGGGGTGCCTCGTGTTAGTCTCCGTCAGAGTTTTCGCCCCATAGTCGTAAACCTTACCGGAAAGGTCCGGAATGAAGAGATCGCTCGTACTGATCGGCCTCATCATGCTCGTCGCCGCAGGCTGCGGCGGAAGCGGCAAGAAGTCGTCCGCCAACACCACGACCTCCTCCTCCGGCAAGAGCGGCAAGAACATCGGACTTGTCACTGACATCGGCGGCCTGAACGATCGCGGCTTCAACCATCTCTCCTACGTCGGGCTGCTGCGGGCACAGTCCGAGCTCGGGATCCAGCAGCAGGTCTTTCAGGCGAAGTCGACGCAGGACTACGTCCCGAACCTCTCGGCGTTCGCGCGCAAGGGTTATGACCTGACGATCGGCGTCGGCTTCACCGAGGCGACGGCGATCGACACCGTCGCGACGACCTTCCCTAAGTCGAAGTTCGCGATCGTCGACGTGGACCAGCAAGAGGAGCCGCACAAGCCGGCGAATCTCCTGGGTCTCCTGTTTCGCGAGCAGGAGACGGGCTATCTCGTCGGTTACCTCGCCGGGCTTGAGGAGAAGCGGCGGCCCGGCAAGGACGTGATCGGCTCCGTGGGTGGCCAGAAGCAGCCGCCGGTCGACCGCTTCATCGCCGGCTACCAGGCGGGCGCGAAGGCCGCCGATCCGGGGATCACCACGTTAAACGGCTACTCGGAGGACTTCTCGGATCTCGCGAAGTGCAAGCAGATCGCGCTCAACCAGATCGAGCAGGGCGCGGGTGTGATCTTCCAGGTTGCGGGCGGCTGCGGCCTCGGCGCGCTCGACGCCGCGAAGGAGAAGCGCGTCTGGGGCATCGGCGTCGACGCCGACCAGTCGTTCCTCGGCCCACACATCCTCACGAGCGCTGTGAAGCGTGTCGACACCGCGGTTTTCGATGCGATCAAGCTCGTCGTCGACGGCAAGTTCAAGGGCGGCAACATCGTCTTCGGCCTCAAGGACAACGGTGTCGGCCTCGGCAAGATCAGCCCAAAGGTGCCGAAGTCCGAGGTCGCGAAGGTGATGAAGGTCCGCGCCGACATCATCGCCGGCAAGATCAAGAACATCCCGACTGAAGTGCACTAACTAGGGGAAACGGCTCTGCTGCGGACGGAGGTCCAACGTGCCTCCGTCGTGGCACTGCGACGACTGGTATTCCGCGGGCTCGTTCGGGTAGCCCCGGTTGTACAGCCAGGCCTGGATCACCTCGGCCTGTCGTGTCGGCACGCCCAACCGCTCCGCGACGTAGGCCGTGTTCTGCAGCGCGTAGCACTCGGTGACGCCTTCGTCCTGGAAACCGCGCAGATGGAACGCCTCATGGGCCAGCGTGTGCGCCGCCCAGCCGGCGCTGAATTGCGAGAGACCGCAGTCGCCGCGCTCGAGGCAGCCGAAGTCGATACGGTCGAGATGGCGAAGCGCCTTGCACGTCGCCGGTGAAAGGTCTGTGTGGTCGGCGGGGCGACCGGAGTCGTCGAACCGAACCCGACCCGCCTCACCGTGCACGTCCACGAGTCCCGCCAGAAAGCTAGGGCAGCGGACGGCGACCTTGCGGCCGGCGAGGTCGCTTGCGATCGAGGCCAGCTGATCCTGCTCGCGGATGCGTTGCTCATGCCGAGCGAAGCCGAGCGCCGAGAGAGCGCCGACGACGACGAGAAGAACGGCAATGCCGCGCACAGGCAGAGAATCGGCAACCATCCGGACGACCTTGACGCCGACTTAGTGCCTCAGCGCCACTAACTCCGCTGCCACGACTCGGACTTCCGGGCCTTCCCGGTCCTGGCGAGTAAGAGCGCGGCCAGCGGGGAAGACGGTGACGATTGCAGTCGTTGGAGGTCAAAAGAACCGGAGGTGAGGGATGGCAAAACTCGGAGAGAAACAACGGTCGTTCCTGGACGAGAACCCGTTCGTCGGCACGGTGACGACATTGCGCGCGGACGGCTCGCCGCATTCGACGATCGTCTGGGTGGACGTCGACGACGGCAAGGTCTCGTTCAACACGGCCCGCGGCCGAGCGAAGACGGAGCACCTGGACAAGGATCCGCGTGCGTCACTGCTCGTCGTCGACCCGAACAACACGTACAAGTGGGTCGCGGTCAGCGGGCCTGCGGAGGTCACGGAGTCCGGTGCCGACGCCCAGATCGACAAGCTCGCGAAGAAGTACCTCGGCAAGGACGAGTACCCGTGGCGGAACCCGGCGGAGCAACGCGTCAAAGTCGTGATCGAGCCGGACAAGGTCGACGCGTCGGGCTTCGACAACTGAGTCGTCCGTAAGATCGGCGCGTGAGCGTCGACCATCCGGAGCTCGCGGCGGCGGCAGGACGCCTACGCGCAGAACAGACCGTCCCCGGCCTCCTTGGCGCTTTGGCGCGGGCGTATGTCGACGTCGTCGGTGCGCGCTCCTGCACGATTTCGCGCGTCATCGGCGATCTGCTGGTCGACTTGATCCAGTACCAGCAGGAAGGCGAGCCCCGGCGCCTCGGTCACGGGTACCTGATCTCCGACTACCCACTGACGCGGGCCGTGATCGAGGAGCAGGAGCCCCGCACGGTGTTCGTCGGAGACGCGGACGCGGACGCGAACGAGGTCACGCTCCTGCGTGAGCTCGGGTTCGACTCCGTCCTGATGGTTGCGATCGAGGCGGAGGACGGCGTCTGGGGCCTGGTCGAGGTCTACGACCAGGACGGTCGTCGCTTCGGCAACGAAGACGTGCGACTGGCACAGGCGCTTGCAGCCGAAGCAGGTCAGCGGCTCAGGCAGCTCGAGCGGCCGGCTTGACCATGTCCGTCACGATCTGCGACGTCGGACCGCGCGACGGCCTGCAGAACGAGCCGGAGACGTTCGAGCCCGCGTTCCGTGCAGAGCTCGTCAACCGGCTCGCTGCCGCGGGTCTGCCACGCGTCGAGGCGGCGAGCTTCGTGCGGGCCGACGCGGTGCCGCAGATGGCAGGCGCCGAGGAAGTCGTCGCGGCGATCGAACGCCGGGACGGAACCGAGTACTCCGGCCTCGCGCTGAACGAGAAGGGTTACGAGCGGCTCACCGCCTCCGGCCTCGACCGCGTGAACTTCACGCTCGCAGCGACCGACAGCTTCAGCAAGCGCAACGCGAACCAGTCGGTCGCCGAGGCGCACGCGGCGGCGGAGAACGTGATCGCCCGGTCCGCGCTCCCGGTGACGCTGACGATCAGCGTTGCATTCGGCTGTCCTTTCGAAGGACGTGTGGACCCCGGAGTCGTGGCGGAGATCGCAGCCGGCTTCCCGACGGCGGAGATCGTCCTGGCAGACACGATCGGCGTCGCGACCCCGAAGCAAGTGCGAGAGCTCGTAGAGCGCACCGGCGCGCCGGGAGTCCACCTGCACAACACCCGCAACACCGGTTACGCGAACGCGGTCGCGGCGCTCGAGTCCGGCGCAACGCTCTTCGACGCATCCTGTGGAGGTCTGGGCGGCTGCCCTTATGCGCCGCGCGCCACCGGCAACATCGCGACCGAGGATCTCGTCTACCTCTTCGACGGCGAAGGAGTCGAGACCGGAGTCGACCTCGACGCGCTCATCGCCACGTCGCAGTGGTTGGAAAGAGCTCTCGGCCGCCGGCTCGAAGGCCAGGTCTACCGCGCGGGAGCGTGGGCCGGCGACTGACTCGCCGTTCGGAAGGCCTCGAGAGCCAGGTCGATCTCGTCGTCGTCCGTCTGCCAGTTCGAGACCGAGACACGAATCGCGCGCCGGCCGTCCCAGACAGTCCCGCTCATCCAGACGTCCCCTGCTTCTTGCACAGCCTTCAACACCTCCTCGGTGCGCGCGTCGCTCTCGAACCGGAACAGGACCTGGTTGAGAACGACGTCGTTGACGAGCTCGACCCCGTCGAGCTCGACGATGCCATCTGAGAAGCGTCGCGCGCAGGCACAGGTTCGCTCGACGAGCTCGGCGAGCCCGCTGCGACCGAGCGAACGCAGCGCAGCGTAGACCGCGAAGCCGCGCGCGCGACGTGAGAACTCCGGTACCCAGTCCACCTGGTCGCGAACGGCCCGGCTGTCGTCCTGGATCAGATAGGACGCGCTGATCGTCATTGCTGCGCGATGCGCTTCCGGATCGGCGCAGAGGACGAGCGCAGAGTCGTAGGGGACGTTCAGCCACTTGTGGGCGTCCGTGATCCAGGAATCCGCGCGCTCGACGCCGTGGACGAGGTGGCGAAGATTCGGGCTCGCAGCCGCCCAGAGACCGAACGCACCGTCGACGTGCAGCCACGCACCGTGCGGAGCAACCGCATCGGCGATCTGGTCGAAGGGATCGAATGCCCCTGTGTTCACCTCGCCCGCCTGCGCGCAGACGATAGTCGGTCCGTCTCGTTCCGCCAGCGCCGCGCGCAGAGCCTCGGCGTCCAACCGTCCCTGCCCATCGGCAGCCACGACCTCGGGCACGCCGAGGCCGAGCAAGCGAAGCGCACGGTCGATCGTGACGTGCCGTTCTGCGCCGACGAGCACGCGAACGCGCGGTGCTCCGGAGAGGCCGTCCCGGCCGACGTCCCAGCCCATACGTTCGAGCACACGAAAGCGGGCGGCCGCAAGTGCCGTGACGTTTCCCATCTGGCTCCCGGTGACGAGACCGAGCGACGCGTCCTCCGGCAGGCCGAGCAGATCGCACACCCACTCGCGTACCACCTGCTCGACGACGGACGCCGACGGGCCGCCGACGTAGAGGCCCGCGTTCTGATCCCACGCGGAGGTCAACCAGTCCGCGGCGAGCGCCGCCGGGAGGCCACCGCCGATGACGAAGCCGAAGTAGCGCCCGCTCGGGATCGCCACGATTCCCTGATCCGCGGCCGCGACCAGGCTCTCCACGACGTCTTCTGGAGCGGTGGGCTCCTCCGGCAGCGACCCGCCGAGCGCCTTGCGGAGCTCGTCGACCGATGTGTGCGGGAAGACCGGCCGGTCGTCGAGCGACTCGAGGAAGTCCGAGGCGAGCTCTGCCGTTCGCTGAAGAAGCGCGCGGATGTCGCTCATGATGTCGACTCTACGCGCCGGATCACACCCTCCGCGGACAGCCGGCCGAGCTCCTCTTCGTCATAGCCGAGGTCGCGGAGGATCTCATCCGTGTGCTCGCCGAGCCGCGGTGGCTGCCTCCGATGCAAGACGCGCTCGCCGTCGATGGAAAGCGGCAGCGCGACTGTCGGCTCGGGTGTCGGCTGAATCATCCCGAGCGCCTTTGTCTGCTCGTGGTCGGCCGCGTCACCGACGTCGTTGACGGGTGCTGCAGGAACGCCGGCAGCCTCGAGGCGCTCGAGCAGCTCTGCGAACGGCTGGTGGCCCAGTCGGTCCTGAAGCAGCGCCGCAAGCTCTTCGCGATGCGCGACCCGATCGGGATTCGTCGCGAAGCGTGCGTCCGCCGTGAGCTCCGGCAGGTCGAGGGCCGAGCACAACCGGGCGAACAGCCCGTCGTTTCCCGCCGCGATCATCACGTCACCGCCCCGGACCCGGAACACCTGGTAAGGCGAGATGAGCGGGAAGGCCGTCCCATGGCGACCCGGCAACGCGCCGCCCGCGAGGTATGCGGTGACCTGGTAGGGCATGAGCCCCAGCGCCGTCTCGAAGAGCGACACGTCCACCGTGTGCCCTCCGCCAGAGTGCAGCGCGGCGACGATGCCGAGCGCTGCCCACATTCCGGTCCCCTGGTCGATGATCGACGCGCCGACGCGCACGCCGGGCCGGTCCGGCTCCCCGGTGACGTTCATGATCCCGCTGAACGCCTGCAGCAGCGGGTCGTACCCCGGACGCTCGCGTAACGGTCCCGCGCGTCCGAACGCGCCGATGTCGCAGTAGACGAGGCGCGGATTTCGGGCACGGAGCTCCTCGGCGCCGAAGCCGAGCCGCGTGGCCGTTCCGGGCCGCAGGCTCTGGAGAAAGACGTCCGCCGTATCGACGAGACGGAGCAGCACCTCAGGCCCGCGCTTGAGATCGAGGGCAACTGACCGCTTGTTCAGGTTCGCTGCGTAGAACATCACGCTCGAGCCCTCCCAGAACGGCGGGCCCCAGGCGCGCGCCTCGTCGCCTCGGTCCGGATGCTCGACCTTGACCACGTCTGCGCCGAGCGCGCCCAGGATCTCCGTACAGTAGGGGCCCGCCAGCGAGCTCGTGACGTCGACGACTCGCACCCCGTCGAGCGGCAGAAATCCGTTGGCCATACGCGCGCGACCATACGAGAACGACGGCGACCTTCGGCGCATGCAGGCGCTTCAGCAGGAGCTATGGGCGCTCGAAGGCCCTCAGGTGCTGACCCATGTCGGCGACCTCGCGTGGTGGTTGCACCGTGGGGCGGAGGAGGACTGGAACCGGCGGCTGTGGCTTGACGGCGACCGTTGCGTCGCCTGGGCCTGGCTCTGGCCGCCTGCGGCGCTCGACTACGACGTCCATCCCGATCACCGGGGCGCCTCAGTGGAGCGAGAGGTTCTCGAGTGGTTCGAGTCGGAGGCCGGAGGAACCGGTCTGCTCACGACCTTTGTGCTGGAAAGTGACGCGGACAGGCTCGCGGTTCTCGCAGAGCGCGGTTACGGCGCTTCGGAGCCGCTCTCGTGGTACGCCTACCACGTCCAGGAACTTGATCGTGGGCCTCCCGACCCGGTTGTGCCCGACGGCTTCACTCTCCGGACTGTTCGCACCGCGGACGACTTCCACAAACGCGTCGCACTCCATCGTGCCGTCTGGGCACCATCGCGGCTGACGGAGGAGGGCTATCGCAAGGTCACGTCGGCGTGGCCCTACCGAGCCGATCTCGACTGCGTGGTGGAGGCGCCCGATGGGAGTTTTGCGGCCTACGTCCTCTGCTGGTTCGACGAGGAGAACGGCGTCGGCGAGTTCGAGCCGGTCGGCACGCATCCCGACTACCGGCGCCGCGGTCTCGGGGCCGCGGTGTGCCGGTACGGGTTGAGGCGCCTGCAGGAGGAAGGCGCACGCAGCGCGATCGTGTACGGCGGTGGACGCGACGAGGACCAGCGTTCGCGTGCCCTGTACGAGAGCATTGGCTTTCGCCGGCACACGCGGGCGATCGAGTTGCGGAAGGAACGTCAGTGACGCTCGCTTTCCTGCAGAACCTCATCGACCTGCTGACTGGGTCGCTCTGGACCTACCCGATCCTGTTCGGGATCTGCGTGGGCGACGCGATCATCCCGGCCTTTCCGAGCGAGACCGCAGTGATCGTGACCGGGATCCAGGCTGCCCGCGGCCAGTTGTCGCTCGAGGCGGTGATCGCGGTCGCCGCGGCCGGCGCGTTCGTCGGTGACAACCTGTGTTATTGCCTGGGACGCTGGCTCGGCCTGCCGATTGTGGATCGGTTCTTCAGCGGCGAGGTGGCGCAACGCCGACTCGAGTGGGCGCGGAACTTTCTCGAGGAACGCGGCAGCTACGTCCTGATTGTCGCCCGGTTTAT
>Ga0207648_10000194_pt1 | contig 64010 bp, 57 predicted proteins | sample KBSMisM32_FD_184310 | JGI IMG/M metagenome (GOLD analysis project Ga0207648, IMG submission 184310) | Miscanthus rhizosphere microbial communities from Kellogg Biological Station, Michigan, USA - KBS Miscanthus M3-2 (SPAdes) (version 2) | ecosystem: Host-associated > Plants > Roots >...
ACGAGTTCGTCGACGATTACCTTCACGATCACTGGCGCCAACGACGGCCCGATCGCCGTGGCCGATACCGCCGCTGCGACCGAGGATGTGACGCTCAACATGTCCGCGGCCTCGGGCGTACTCGCCAACGACACCGACGTCGACTCGGGCGACACCAAGGCAGTCTCCGGTGTGGCCTTCGGCGCCACCACCGGCACCGTCGGCAGCGCGCTCGCCGGCACCTACGGCACGCTCACGCTCAACGCCGACGGCAGCTACTCGTACCTCGCCAACAAGGCCGCCGCCGAAGCACTCGGCACCGGCCAGACGGCGACCGAGCAGTTCACCTACACGATGCGTGACGCCGCCGGCGCCACGAGTTCCTCGACGATCACCTTCACCATCACCGGCGCCAACGATGGCCCGATCGCCGTGGCAAACACCGCGGCTGCCACCGAAGATGTGACCCTCACCGTGGCAGCGGCCTCGGGCGTGCTCGTCAACGACACCGACGTCGACACCGGCGACACCAAGACAGTCAGCGCCGTGGCTTTTGGCGCGACCTCGGGCACCGTCGGCACGGCCCTGGCCGGAACCTACGGAAGCTTCACGCTCAACGCCGACGGCAGCTACACCTACCTGGCCAACAAGGCCGCGGCCGAAGCATTGCCGGCCGGCGCGACGGTGACCGAAGCCTTCAACTACACGATGCGCGATGCCGCCGGCGCAACCAGCAGCTCGACCATCACCTTCACCATCACCGGCACCAACGACGTGCCGACGATCGGCGGCACGTCGACGGGCGCCGTCACCGAGGCGGGTGCGGCCGGCGCCGGCTCGCCGAACGCGAACGGCACGCTCACCATCGCCGACACCGACACCGGCGAGAGCAGCTTCCAGACGCCGGCGAGCCTTGCCGGCACCTACGGCAGCTTCACCTTCAATGCCACGACGGGCGCCTGGACCTACGCGCTGGACAACACCAAGGCGGCAACGCAAGCCCTGGCCGCAGGCGCGGTGGTGCACGACCTGCTCACCGTGACCAGCCTCGATGGCTCGGCCACCAAGACGATCGACATCACGGTGACCGGCGCGAACGACGCCCTGGTGGCGGTGGCGGACACCGCCGCCGCGACGGAGGACGTGACGCTCAGCGTCGCGGCCGCCGCGGGCGTGCTCAGCAACGACACGGACGTGGACGCCGGCGACACGAAGACGGTCTCGGCAGTGGCCTTCGGCGCAACATCCGGCACCGTCGGTTCCGCGCTCTCGGGCACCTACGGCACGCTCACGCTCAACGCCGACGGCAGCTACTCGTACCTCGCCAACAAGGCCGCCGCCGAAGCGCTGGGCGTGGGGCAGACAGCCACCGAGCAGTTCACCTACACGGCCCGCGACGCGGCCGGCACCACCAGCAGCTCGACGCTCACCTTCACGATCACCGGCGCCAACGACGCGCCGGTCGCGAACAACGACACCGGCAACGTGCTCGACCAGGGCACCTTGACGGTGACGGCGGCCAACGGCCTGATCCTGTCGGGCGCAGTGCCCGCGGGCAAGGACACCGACATCGACACCGGCGACACGCTCACGGTGTTCAAGGCCATCGCCGGCGCCGGCTCGCCGAGCACGAGCGTCTCCGCCGGCGGCACGCTGTTCATCGGCACCTACGGCGACCTCACGCTCAAGTCCGACGGCAGCTATGTCTACACGGCCACCCGCGCCGACGCAGTCGCCACCGGCTCGACCGTCAACGATGTCTTCACCTACCAGGTCTCCGACGGCAACGGCGGCACCGCCAACGCCACGCTGACCATCGCCGTCGGCGGCCAGGCAGACACCCTCACCGCCACCACGCCGACGAGCACGGTGCTGTCGAACACGCAAGGCCTGAACGGCGAGTACTACGGCTACAACGAGACGGACCCCGGCACGAACTCGACGCGCCACCACTCCGACGACGGCACCATCGGCAACCTCGACCACGTCGGCGACTTCACCACCATCGTCAACGCCCGCAATGCGGCCGTCGGCGGCAGCGGCAGCATCCTCGGCACCACGACGGCGGCCAGCGCCAACGCGGTGGACGCGCGCTTTCTGGCTCGCACGGTCGACTACGGCGCAAGCCCGGACGTCACTGGCAACCTCGGCACCAACAAGGCGATCGCGGCCGGCGGCTCGACATCCACGCTCACCGACACCAACAGCAACCTGTGGCGCTTCCTCGATCGCGCCTCGGGCGCGGACACGAGCACGCTGACCGTCGAGCAAGGCGTGACCTACTCGGCCTGGTCCGGCTCCGGCAAGACCAGCGGCCTGGGCACCACCACCGACGCGGCCATGCGCCTGACCGGCGAGGTCGATTTCGATGCCGGCATGTACGACATCCGCGTCACGGCGGACGACGGCTTCCGGCTCAACCTGGGCGGGCAGACGGTGGCGATGTTCGACAACATCCAGTCGCCGACCACGCGCGTCTACTCCGGCGTGCCCATCACCGGCGGCCTGACGGCGCTGGAAGTGCTGTACTGGGAGCAAGGCGGCAATGCCCAGCTGAAGATCGAATACAAGCTCAGCGGCACCGCCGACTCGGCCTACCAGACCTTCTCGACCTCCAACCTCGCGATGTACAGCGACGGCAACGCGCCCACGCTCGGCGAGACGCAGGACATCGTCGCCGGCTCCAGCAGCGGCGTGTGGAACGTGCGCACCGGCTCGACGCTGGACGGCGGCGTGGGCAACGACAACATCACCGGCAACACCGGGCGCGACAAGCTCATCGGCGGCCAGGGCAATGACGTGCTCAACGGCGGCTCGGGCGACGACATCCTGATCGGCGGCAAGGGCAACGACACGCTGACCGGCGGTACCGGCCACGACGTGTTCCGCTGGCAGCTCGCCGACGGCGGCACCCCCGGCACGCCGGCCGCCGACGTGATCAGCGATTTCGACAACGCCAACTACTCGGGCGACGTGCTCGACCTGCGCGACCTGCTCGTGGGCGAGACCCACGTGGCCAACGTCATCGGCACGCCGGGCACCGGCACGTCCAACACCACGACCATCACGGCGGACAACGGCAACCTCGCGAACTTCATCCACATCACGCTGTCAGGCGCCGACACGGTGGTGTCGATCAGCACGACGGGCCAGTTCGGAAGCGGCTACGCGGCCAGCAAGGTCGACCAGACCATCACGCTGTCCAACGTGAACCTGGTGGGCAGCTTCACGACCGACGCGCAGATCATCAATGACCTGCTCAAGCGCGGGAAGCTGGTGACGGATGGGAGTTGATGGGAATACGAGCACCTGCCGCGCGCCCTGCGGTTGTGGGTTCACATGGCGACGAGCATCGATACGGCAATCGATCAGTCACCGCGTCAAGGGGAAAGTGAATTCACCTTCGAGTTCAAGACGGTACCTGCGAAGCCCAAGGCGGCGGACAACCTGCATTCGGCAGCCCTTCAGGCTTTCGTGACGGGCTCGGTGGGCCGCCCGTTTGAGTTTCGCTCTTCACCCTCTCGATAGAACCGAGGCCGCGTCGCTCGGGGCGAGCGGCGACGGCCGAATGGCGGTTGACGAGACTTCCGGGGCACGCATGTTTCTCATCGGCCGCGACGTTCTCGATCCGACAATTCCCAGCAGTTATTGCCTCGAGCTGCGCGACAGGGATCGATGGCATCTGCAAGTCCTCGATGCGCGATACGCCGCCAAATCAGCTTCGGCCGCGGTCAACGCCGCGCGGCCAGACGGTCCGACGTGGTTGGTTCTCGCCGAGCCGCCCTCCCAAGGTCTCTCGCCGCCGGTGGCAATGATTGAAGACGGGCTCCGCAACCTCTCCTTCATGCAGGCCCTCAAGGTCGTGTTCGTGGACGATTGGCCGCGTTCCGAGCGCATCGATCACAGCGACAAGCAATCGCAAGCAACGGCCGCGATTCCTCGCGCCACTTCAGCGTTCGCCATGGGGCGCAAGTTCGGGGCGTTTCTGCAAGGCCTCAGGCGCGGCAGCCGGTGAGTCGCACCTAACGAAGTGCCAGGGGCTTGCGCCTGCGAGGCCGAGCCCTGACGAAGACAAGGTCCGCTTGGGCATGGTTCGACAAGGGCAGATCCTTCAGCGAGGCGCATGGCGATGAGCAGGCGGCGCCAATCACCGACATTCACCAGGACATCCACCGCCCCTCATCGGCAATGCAGCCCCCGAAGGCTGTCAAGCATTCGCCGCCGCCAACCGCCTGCGAAAGTGGGTGCTGAACGCATCCACCCCGAAGACGAGCACCAGCATGGCCAACAGCACGGTGCACGACTGGGCCTGCTGGAAGATGGACAGGTGGAAGTACAGCATCGCGCCCAGGCCGCCGGCGCCGACGAAGCCGAGCACGGCCGCCATGCGGATGTTCATCTCCCAGCGGTAGAGCGTGTAGGCCACCCATTGCCGCAGCACCAGCGGCATGGTGCCGTAGGCGAAGGCGACGAGAGCGCCGCCGCCTGCATGGCGGATGGCGCGTTCGGGTTCGGGCGGCGCGTTCTCCAGCGCCTCGGCAAAGAGGCGGCCGAGCACGCCGGTGGTGTGCAATGCCAGCGCGAGTGCGCCGGCGAAGGGGCCCAGGCCGGCAGCGAGCGCCATCAGCGTGGCCCACACGAGCTCCGGCACGCTGCGCAGGAAGTTGAGGAAGAAGCGCGCCACCTGGCGGGCGACGAGGCCGAAGCGGCCCGAGGCAGGCAAGGCGAGCACCGCGCCACCCATGACCGCAAGCACGGTGCCCAGCGCGGAGACCGCCAGGGTCTGCACGGCGGCCCACGCCGTCTTCTGCACAAACGGCGCCGAGAGGTCCGGCGGAAAGAACTCCCCGACGAAGCGGCCCATGGCATGTGCCGATGCGCCGTTGAACAGCGCGCGGAAGTCGATGGCGAGGTACGCGAAGCTCGCAACGACGGCGACCACGAGCAGCGCGGCCACCGCGAGGCAGGCAAGGCACGGCCGCGGCGCGCGCATCTGAACCACTTGCGGCGAGTTCATGCGACGAGCCTCCTCAGGCCCGCGCTCAGCGCGTCAGCCAGCAGCACGAGCCCGAGAAACACCAGCAGGATGCTGCAGGCCTCACCGCCATTGAGCATCTTGGTCGATTGGTCCATCAACTGGCCCAGGCCGCCCGCACCAACGAAACCCATCACCACCGACGCACGCACGGCGCACTCCCAGCGGTAGACGGTGTACGACACCAGCTCCTGCGCCGCACCGGGCACGAGGCCGTAGAACAACGCCGCGATGCGCCCGCTGCCCGTCTCCAGCAGCGCCCTCGCCGGCCGCGTGTCGCCGGATTCGAGGATCTCGCCGTACACCTTGCCGAGCATGCCGCCGTAGGTGATGCCGATGGCGAGCACGCCGGCGCCCGGCCCCAGGCCCAGCACACGCACGAAGACCAGCGCCCAGACGATCTCGGGGACGGCGCGCAGCACCATCAGCACCGAGCGCGCGGCGACACGCAGCGTCTCGCCACGCCAACGCCCCCGGCTCGGGCCGATGCGCGATATCGAGAGTGAATGCGTCATCGCGACGCCCAGCGGTGCGCCGAGCACGAAGGCGAGCGCGATGCCGGCCGTGGCCATGGCCAATGTCTCGATGGTCGCGCGCCACAGGCTCTGGATGAAATCGCCGGAATAGGCCGGCGGGAAGAAGCCGGCCAGGAAGTTGCCCGTGACGCGCAGGCTGCCCGCATCGAAGAGCAGCCACGGCTTGAACTCCGACAGCACGAGCATCGGCCACAGCACGATGAGAGCGATCGCGAGCGCGGTCAGCCGCCCGCGGGCCGCCGGGTCACGGTGGATGGCGCTCGGGCTGTCCATCAGCAGCGCGGATGGACCAGTCGCGGCAGGGCCGCGGCCGGATGCGTTGGCTGCGCGCTGCCGGCATCGCCCGCCTGTGTCGGCGGCAGCGCTCCTTCGTTGGCATAGAGATCGGCCAGCATCTCCTGCGTGACTGCGGCGGCGGACCGGTCGAACACCACCTCGCCCGCGCGCATGCCCACGATGCGCGGGAACCAGCGAAGGGCCAGGTCCACCGCGTGCAGCGATGCGCACAGCGTGGCGCCGGTGGCTTCGCTTTGCGCCACGAGCTGGCCGATGGCGGCATGCGCGAGCGTCGGGTCCAGCGCGGACACCGGCTCGTCGGCGAGGATCAGCTCGGGCCGCTGGTAGATGACGCGGGCGATGCCCACGCGCTGCAACTGCCCGCCGGAGAGTTGATCGCAGCGATCGAAGAGGCGCTCGCCCAGGTCGAAGCGCGACAAGGCTTCATGCGCGCCGGTGATGTCCGCGGGCACCAGCAGCGAGCGCATCGCCCGCCACGCCGACCAGGTGCCCAGGCGCCCCGCGAGGATGGCCGTGACGACGCGCTGCCGCGGCGGTATCGGCGGCGCCTGGTGCACCATGCCCACCCGCGCGCGCAGGCGGCGGAGTTCCGCGGCGCCGAGCGTCCACGGGTCATCGGACAGCACCGCCACCCTGCCCTCCGTCGGCCGCATTGAAGCAGCCGCCAGCCGCAGCAGCGTGGTCTTGCCCGCGCCCGATGGCCCGATCACCGCGACGCGCTCACCCGCGTCCAGCGACAGCGTCACGCCCTGCAGGGCCCGCTGCCGGTTCGAATGGACAAAGCCTGCGCCTTGCAGCGCCAGCCGGCTCACTTGATGAGCCCGCCCGCCTTCGCCGCCGCCTCGATGCCGTCGTAGTTCGAGCTCTTGGTGGGCACGAACTTGCTGGCGCGCTGCAGCGCCATGATGTCCTTGTGCTCGGGGTTGGCCGGGTCGAGCTTCAGGAAGGCGTCTTGCAGCTTCTTCGTGAGCGCCGCGTCCAGGCCGGGACGCACCGTCCAGTTGTAGTCGTAGTAGGTCGGCGTCGTCGCCAGCACGCGCACGCGCGCGGCGTTGGGGTTGTTGGCTTCGACCAGCTTGTCCCACACCGAGGCGTTGAGCACGCCGGCCTCGGCGCGGCCCGCCGCCACGAAGGCCACGGTCGCGTCATGCGCGCCGGAGTAGGCGACGTTCTTGAAATCCTTGTCCGCATCGATGCCCTCGCGCTTCAGGAAGTAGCGCGGCATCAGGTGGCCGGAGGTGGACGACGGCGCACCGAAGGCGAAGGTCTTGCCCTTCAGGTCGCCAAGCGTCTTGGCGGGGCTGTCGATGGGCACGATGAACTTGCTCGTGAACTTCTCGTCCTCTGCACGCTGCACGATGGGCACGGCGCCGCCGTTGGTGCGCAGCCTGGCCTGCACGAAGGTGAAGCCACCCAGCCAGGCGAGGTCGATCTTCTGGCTGGCAAGGCCCTCGACCACGGCGGCGTAGTCGCTGACCGGCGTGAACTGCACCTCCATGCCGGTTTCCTTGTGCAGATAGTCACCCAGCGGCTTGAACTTGCGCTGCAGTTCGGTGGGCGCTTCGTCGGGGATGGCGGACACGCGCAGCACCTGCGCGAACGTGCCCGACGAAGCGAGGGCGCACAGGGCAAGCGCGGAGGACGCGAGGAGGCGGCGAAGAAGGGTCATGGAAGGCTTTCTGGTCTTGGAAACAGGCGCGATCGTACCCAGGCCGGCGGCGGCGCTGTCCAAACGGCGGCGAAGCAGTCGCAGCGATCGATCGCAAACCCTGATCGGCGGCATTCCCACGGCCTGAGCACCGACAATCCAGCCACACCGTTCCGCGCACCGCACACCATGACCGACACCTCGTCCGCCACCCCTGCCCCGATCCGCCTCACCAGCTTCTCGCACGGCGGCGGCTGCGGCTGCAAGATCGCGCCGGGGGTGCTCTCGCAGATCCTGCAATCGACGGCCGGCGGCATCATCCCCAAGGAATTGATGGTGGGCATCGAGACGGCGGACGACGCGGCCGTGTACCGGCTCAACGACCAGCAGGCGCTCGTCGCCACCACCGACTTCTTCATGCCCATCGTCGACGACCCGTTCGACTTCGGGCGCATCGCGGCCACCAACGCCATCAGCGACGTGTACGCCATGGGTGGCACGCCCATCATGGCGCTCGCGCTCGTCGCGATGCCCATCAACCAGCTGCCGCTGGACGTGATCGCGCAGGTGCTGCGCGGCGGCGAAGCCATCTGCCGCGAGGCGGGCATCCCCATCGCGGGCGGCCACACCATCGACTCGGTCGAGCCCATCTACGGCCTGGTGGTGATGGGCCTCGTGCATCCGGACCGGGTGCGCCGCAATGCCGACGCCAAGCCCGGCGACATGCTGGTGCTGGGCAAGGAGCTCGGCGTGGGCGTGATGTCGGCGGCGCTGAAGAAGGGCAAGCTCGACGACGCAGGCTACGCGCGAATGATCGCCAGCACCACGCGGCTGAACACGCCGGGCATCAAGCTCGCGCAGCTCGACGGCGTGCACGCCATCACCGACGTGACCGGCTTCGGCCTGGCCGGCCACACGCTCGAGCTCGCGCGCGGCGCGGGCCTCACGGCCGTGATCGACTGGCCCGCGGTGCCGCTGCTCGACGGTGTCGCGGCGATGGCGGCGGATGGCTTCGTCACCGGCGCGTCAGGCCGCAACTGGGCGGGCTACGGCGCGCAGGTGTCGCTGGACCCCGCGCTTCCCCAGGTCGCGCAGTCCCTGCTGACCGACCCGCAGACCTCGGGCGGCCTGCTCGTCAGTTGCTCGCCCGCCAGCGTGGGCGAGGTGCTGGCGGTCTTCCGCGACCAGGGCTTCGCGCAGGCCGCGGTGATCGGCGAGGTACGCGAAGGGCCCGCCGGGCTGCAGGTGCGGGCCTGAGGGCCGGGGACGCGTCCGACAAGTCCGACAGCACGTCGCGGCGAGCACTGACCGGGCGGTGCCGCGCTCCGCGCGACATTGGCAAGTGGTCAGCATCTGGCCTGGAGTCCTCGCCATGTCCCATCCGTCCCGCATCCAATCGCCCACTCCTTCGCACGCCCGCGTGGCCGCGGCGGTGGCCGCGTCCATCCTCGCGTTCGCGGGCTGCAGCACCTCCAGCACGGCGCAGACGTCGCCCGAGAGCACCGTCGGCCCCAACCCGACGCTGCCGGAGCCGGACAAGCACCTCATCCCCACCGTGCAGGTCGCGGCCGTGAAGCGCTGGGCCTCGGGCGCGACGCCCACGCCGGCCCAGGGCCTGGCCGTCAATGCCTTCGCGTCGGGCCTGCAGCACCCGCGCTGGGTCTACGTGCTGCCCAACGGCGACGTGCTCGTCGCCGAGAGCGATGCGCCACCCAAGCCCGAGGACGGCAAGGGCATCAAGGGCGCGGTCATGAAGGTGCTGATGAAGAAGGCCGGCACGGGCACCGGCAGCGCCGACCGCATCACCTTGCTGCGCGACGCCGACGGCGACGGCGTGGCCGAGACCAAGACGGTCTTCATCGACGGCCTGCACTCGCCGATCGGCATGGCATTGGTGGGCAGCGACTTCTACGTGGCCAACACCGATTCGGTGATGCGCTTCCCCTACGCCGAGGGCCAGACCAAGATCGCCGCCGCGGGTGCCAAGCTGACCGACCTGCCGGGCGGCCCGCTCAATCACCACTGGACCAAGAACATCATCGCCAGCCGCGACGGCAGCAAGCTCTACGCGACGGTAGGCTCCAACAGCAACGTCGGCGAGAACGGCATCGACAAAGAAGAAGGCCGCGCCGCGATCTGGGAGATCGACCGCAAGTCCGGCGCCAAGCGCGTCTTCGCCACCGGCATCCGCAACCCCAACGGCATGGCCTGGGCTCCCGGCGGCACGGCGCTGTGGACCGTGGCCAACGAGCGCGACGAGCTGGGCAACGACCTCGTGCCCGACTACCTCACCTCGGTCACTGACGGCGCCTTCTACGGCTGGCCCTACAGCTACTACGGCGCCCATGTGGACGACCGCGTGAAGCCGCAGCGCCCGGACCTGGTAGCCAAGGCCGTCAAGCCCGACTACGCGCTCGGCGCGCACGTGGCCGCATTGGGCCTGGCGGCCGCCGACAAGACCGCCCTGCCCGCGCCCTTCGCCAATGGCGTGTTCATTGGCGAACACGGCTCCTGGAACCGCAAGCCGCCCAGCGGCTACAAGGTGGTGTTCGTGCCCTTCGCCAACGGCAAGCCCTCGGGCATGCCCGTGGACGTGCTGAGCGGCTTTCTCACCGCGGATGGCGACGCGCAGGGCCGGCCGGTGGGCGTGGCCATCGACAAGCGCGGCTCGCTGCTCGTGGCCGACGACGTGGGCAACACGATCTGGCGGGTGACGGCCAAATGAAGATTTTCTGAACCACAGAGAACACAGAGATCACAGAGAGAAAGCAATCAGCTCTGTGCTCTCTGTGCTCTCTGTGCGTCTCTGTGTTCTCTGTGGTGAGGAGCTCTGTCCCAAGCGAGCACGATCTACAGCTTCATCTCGAGCCGCACCTGCCAGTTCACGTATGACTTCGCGGTCGTCGTCGCTGTCTCGGGCGTGATGGTCGTGCCGGTGACGTAGTCGAGCGCCGTGAGGTTGCTCCCGGACACGCGCAGCTGCAGCGCCGGGTTGAAGACCCACAGCGCGTAGGCGTCGAGCACGCGTTTGGCGCCCTGGTAGGCGAACTGGTCTTCGCTCAGCCGCGTGTCGTAGGCCGGGTTCCAGTTGTAGTTGCCGCCCACGGTGAGCGGCGTGCCGCGAAAGCGATAGTCGAAACCGAAGTTGGCGGTGGCGCTGGGCTGCTGGTCGAGCCGGTTGTCAGGGCCGGGCACAGTCTTCACCTTCGAGTGGAAGAAGCTCGCGTTGGCGCGCACGTCCAGCGGAATCGCATCGGCCCACATGTCGGACGCGCGGAACTTGGCTTCCAGCTCCAGCCCTTGTGTCACCGCGTCGCCGACGTTCTGCGGCCGTGCCACGTAGCGCGGGTTGCCGTTCGCCCACCACGGCGTCTCGATGGCGGTGAGCGTGCGGATGAGGTTGCTGATCTGCCGGCGGAAGACGTTGGCGCTGAACAGCCCGCCGCCCTTCACGTAGTGCTCCAGCGCAATGTCGATGCCGCTGGCCAGCTCGGGCTTGAGCTCCGGGTTGCCCACGCGGTCGGGCGAGGTCGCGTCGTTGATCGGCCCGTCCACCGGGAAGCGGCTGGACACCGAGGGCCGGCCGATCAGGTTGTTGAGCGTGGGCGACTTGTAGCTGCGCGTGAGGCTCAGGCGCACCTGGTCCCGGCTGTTGGGCTCGGGCTTCCACACCGCGTGGGCGATGGGCGTGACGACGCTGCTGCGGTTGTGCACCGGCCCGCCTCCGGCGCCAGCGCCGCCGGCATCCGCGCGCGTGTCGATGCCTTCCCAGCGGATGCCCGCGTGCGCCGCCCACTGCGGGTTGATGTTCCACTCGTCCTGCGCGTACAGGGCGATGCGCGAGGTGCTCGCGCGGAAGTTGTCGCCCAGGTCGTCGTACAGCGGCACCGGGCCGCCGGCTGGCGTGGTCTGGAAGGTCGTCCGCAGCTCGTCGCGGCGCGTGCCTTCGGTCTCGGCGCCGGCGACGAGGCTGTGCTCGCTGTCCAGTTGCTTGAGCCACTTCACGGACAGGTTGCCGGAGTCGTCGTGCACGTCGGCATCGTCGTCGAGCCGGCGCCTGGAATCGGTGGCGCCGGCGTCGAACTCGTCGCGCGTGCTGCGGTTGCGGCTGTGCGCGCGGCCGATGCCGGCGTGCCATTCGAGCCGCGACGTCGGGCTGAGCGGATGGTTCCACTGCGCGTTCAGCCGCATGAGCGAGAAGTCGTTGTCGCCGCTGCCGGTGGTGTGGTCGTAGCCCGCCGGCCGCGACGGGTCGTCGATGCTCGTCGTGACCTGCGACTGGCGCGTGCTCTTGCCGCTGCTGACGATGAGGAACGGCATGAGCGTGAGCGACTGGCCCTTGTCGCCGCGCCATTGCAGCCGCGACGTGAGGTGGATGCCCTGGCGCGAATCCTCGCTGGCGCTGTGCTCGCTGCGCACCATGGTGGGCGCCGGGTCGGTCGCGGCCTGGCGGGTGGTCTCGGTGGTGCTGTCGCTGTCGCGCAGTCCGCGGAAGGCGCTGAGCGACACGTTCACCGTCCATGGGCCGATCGCCTCGTTGCGCGTCCACGAGAGGCCCGGGCTGAGGTGGCCGTTCTCCAGCTGCACGCCCAGGCGCAGGTCGTTGAGCCGCTTTCGGAAGCCTTCGCGCGTGATGATGTTGATGGTGCCGGCGATGGCCCGCGCGCCGGTCTCGGCGGTGGGCGCGCGCAGCACCTCGATGCGCTCGATCTGCTCGGGCGTGAGCGAATCCAGCGAAAAGCCCGGCGGCACGCGCTCGCCATCGAGCAGGATCTGCGTGTAGCCGCCGCCCAGGCCGCGCATGCGGATGTTGCCGCCGCGCCCCGGCGCACCCTGCATGGTCACGCCCGGCAGGCGCTTGAGCACCTCGCCGACGGTGCTGTCGCCGAAGCGCTCGATCTCGTCGCGCCCGATGATGATCTTGGCCGCGGTCGATTGGCGCCGCTGCTCGGTCTCGCTGACCCGCCCGCCGGTGACCTCGACGCGATCGAGCTTGGTGGTGGGGGCGGATGCAGCACGCGCGGGCGACGCAGCCTGCGGTGCAGAGGCGGCCGATGCAGGCGCGGCTGGCTTGGCGGATTCGGATTGCGCATGCGCCGCGAGCGATGCGGCCAGGCTGCCGCCGGCAAGCACGGCGCGCAATGTGTGCACGAGGGGACCATGGTTCATGGCGCTGAATTCTGTGTCACGCATGTTAAGAATCGTGTCCGTCACAATCTCCGCATGCCGATGATCGAACAGACACTGCGCACGAATGCACAAGCCTTGGCCGAATGCGCACTGCAGGCCGTGCGGCGCGAGTTTCCGCACAAGCTGGACCACCTCATCCTGCATGCGCAGGACCAGCCGCTGCCGCGCGAGATCCACCCGGTGTTCTGGGGCAGCTACGACTGGCATTCGAGCGTGCACATGCACTGGTCGCTGCTGCGGCTGCGAGCGCTGGTGCCGACGCTTGCTGCACGGGGAGAAATCGAGGCGCACCTGGACGAGCATTTCACCGCAGACAAGGTGTTGGTGGAACGGCGCTATGCCGCAGAGCCGGGACGTGGCGGCTTCGAGCGCCCGTACGGATGGGCCTGGTTGCTCAAGCTGCAGAGCGAGTTGCTGGCGCAGGCCGGGGATGTGCGCAGCGCCGGATGGCGCGAGGCATTGTTGCCCTTTGCGCAGGACATCGCCTCCCGCATGGCGGCCTACCTCGCGAAGAGCCATTACCCGGTGCGTGCCGGCACGCATGCCAACTCCGCGTTCGCGATGCTGCTGGCGCGCGACTACGCGGTGCTGGCAGCCGACCAGTGCTTGCTCGATGTCATCGATGCGCGCGCCAAGTCCTGGTTCGGTGGTGACACCGCCTACCCTGCGTCCTACGAACCCAGTGGGTCGGACTTTCTCTCCGCCGGCTTGTGCGAAGCCGTGCTGATGCAGCGCGTTCTGGGCGATGCCTTCGGCCCGTGGTGGTCGGACTTCGACACCGCGGGGCAGGCCATGCTTCACTGGTCCGCGCCCGCCGTGGTCAGCGACAGGCTGGATGCGCAGATGGTGCACCTGGACGGCCTGAACCTGTCGCGCGCGTGGTGCCTTCGTGCGCTTGCGGCAGCCACCGGGTCCCAGCCAATGCACACCGCTGCGCAAACCCACTGGGACGCTGCGTGGCCGCACGTCACCACCGGCGACTTCGTGGCCACGCACTGGCTGGTGAGCTTCGCACTGCTCTCGCTGGAAGCCGGCTGACAGTCTCTTGGCGCCTCGATGGACCCCGACGTCCTTCGAGGTGACATGGCACCTCTTCAACGCATCGAAAAGAGCACGTATTCCGCCGAGTACGGCACGCGCGCACCCTGCCCCAGCGTGGCCATGGTGCAACCGTTGACTTGGCCTTCACGCTGCCGACCACCTTGCTGCCATCCTTGCTCTCCCAATGCGGCCCGGCGTAATGCTTGCCGACGAGTTGTCCTCGCGCGTCCGCCGACTTACCGCTTCCTCGCCGAGGCCGGGGAGAGCTCGCCGGCCAAGGCGTCCAGCAAGGCCTCGTGCCTGTCGCCGGTGATCTGCCAGAACATCGCGCCGGCGAGCCGCTTGGCCTTCACGAAGCGCATCTTCTCCTTCAGCGAGCGTGGGTCGTCGTAGGTGATGAACTCGCCCGTGGCGGGCTTGAAGAGATAGGGCACGCGCGCGGCCTGGTTCCAGTGCCGGACGTAGCCGTCGCGGTCGATGACGTGGTCCACGAGGTCGGCATAGTCGAGCGCGCCCTCTTCCCAGGTGCCGCGTGGGCGGCAACGGCCGCGCAGGTGAGCAAGAGGGCAGCAGTCATCGATCGTGGCAGTCTCATGCAAGGAGCTCCAAGGTGATGACCCACCCAGTGTCGCCTACCGGACCCGCCGGCGCGTCACCTTGCGCTACGCTGGGGCCGAGGTTTTCAGGAGTCGATCGTGGACCAGCATTCGTTCGAAGGAAAAGTCGCCCTCGTCACCGGCGGCGCAGGCGGCATCGGCAAGGCCACGGCCATCGCGTTCGCGCAAGCCGGCGCATCGGTGGTCGTGGCCGATCGCGACGCCGAGGCCGGCCGGCACGTGGCCGCGGACATCGTCGCCGCGGGCGGCCGCGCCGCCTTCGTGCAGGTGGACGTGACGCGCAGCGACGAGGTGAAGCACATGGTCGCCTTCACCGTCGAGCGCTTCGGCCGGCTCGACGCGGCCTTCAACAACGCGGGCATCGAGCTCGAAGCCAAGCCCATGCACGAATGCGACGAAGACACCTTCGACCTCGTGATGGGCGTGAACGCCAAGGGCGTGTGGCTGTGCATGAAGCACGAGATCACGCAGATGCTCGCGCAAGGCGGCGGTGGCGCCATCGTCAACACCGCGTCGGTGGCGGGCCTGATCGGCGCGCCGATGATGCCGGCCTACTGCGCGAGCAAGCATGCAGTGGTGGGCCTCACCAAGACGGCGGCGGCCGAATACGGCCGGCAGAAGATCCGCGTCAATGCGGTGTGCCCGGGCGTCATCAACACGCCGATGATGGAGCGCGCCTTCGCCGCCGACCCGCGCCGCCAGCAGCGCATGGAACGGGTGCACCTGCTCAAGCGCATCGGCGAGCCTCAGGAGATCGCGAGCGTCGTGCTCTTCCTGTGCTCCGATGCCGCCAGCTTCGTCACCGGCCATCCGATGGCGGTGGATGGCGGCATGGTGGTGATCTGAGGCTTCAGACGCCCGCGTACAGCGCGATCACCGCCAGCACTGCCGGCAGGGCCTGCACGAAGAGGATCTTGCGGCTCACGGTGAGTGCACCGTACACGCCCGCCACGATCACGCAGGCCAGGAAGAACAGCTTCACCGAGAAGCCCGCCGTGCCCAGGCAGATGCCCCAGACCAGGCCCGCGGCGAGGAAGCCGTTGTACAGGCCCTGGTTGGCCGCGAGCGTCTTGGAGGATTCGGCGAACTCGGGCGTGAGGCCGAAGGCCTTGCGTCCGAGGGGCTTGGTCCAGAAGAACATCTCCAGCACGAGAAAGTAGGCGTGCAGCAGGGCGACAAGGCCGATCAGGATGTTGGCAAGCATGGTTCCTCCGGGGGGTGGTTGGTCGGTTATTCGTGAGCGCGGCAGTCTACGCTGCAGCGACGCGGCATCATGTCACCTATGAGCCAGGTCACCGCCGTCAGCCGCAGCGGCCGACACAGCTTCAGCAAGCGGGGCGAGCTGTCCATCCGCCTGCTGCAGGGCCTGGGCGTCGAAGGCGATGCGCACCTGGGCGTGACGGTGCAGCACCGCTCGCGCGTGGCGGTGGACCCGACGCAGCCCAACTTGCGGCAGGTGCACCTCATCCATGAAGAGCTGTTCGACGAGCTGCGTGCGCAGGGCTTCGATGTCGGCGCCGGGCAGCTGGGCGAGAACATCACCACGCGCGGCATCGGCCTGCTGGGCCTGCCGATGGGCACCCGCCTGCACGTCGGCGAGCAGGCCGTCGTCGAGCTGACCGGCCTGCGCAACCCCTGCGTGCAGATCGACCGCTTCCAACCCGGCCTGATGCAGGCGGTGCTGGGCCGCGACGCCGACGGGCGGCTCGTGCGCAAGGCCGGCGTGATGGGCATCGTGCTGGCGAGCGGCGAAGTCTTCCCGGGCGACCGCATCGAACTTCGCTTGCCCGCGCCACCGCATCGGCCGCTGGAGCGGGTATAGCGTGGTCGGTGGCAACATCGGGTCACCATGACACTGCGCGCGCTTTCCATTTCCGACCTCGTTCCCGGCACGGTGTGGCTGGGCTCCATGCCCGGGCGCTTCGAGCGCTGGCCCGAATTCCTCGCCGAAGCGCGCCAGCGCGACCTGACGATGGTGGTGTGCCTCACGCCCGGCGACGAGGTGGCGCAGCTGTCGCCCAGCTATTGGCGGGCCATCGCCGAGGGTTCGCTGGACTTTCGCTACCTCAACCTGCCGGTGCAGAACTTCGGCGTGCCGCGTGACCTCGCCGCGTTTCGCGATGGCATTGCGCAGATCGCGCAAGCCGTGAAGGCCGGGGACGCGGTGATGCTGCATTGCGCCGCCGGCATCGGCCGCACCGGCACCGCGGCGGCCTGCCTGCTCAAGGCGCTGGGCCTGCCGCGCCATGAGGCCCTGCAGCGCGTGCGCGATGCCGGCTCCAACCCGGAGAACGCCGCGCAGTCGGGACTGGTGGATCGGTTTTGACGCTGATGGTCGTCCACCGCGACGACGCGCTCGTCGCGGTCGACAAGCCCGCCGGCATGCTCTCCGTGCCTGGCCGGGGTGCCGACAAGCAGGACTGCGCCGCGGCGCGCGTGGCCGAGCAATGGCCCGATGCGCTCATCGTGCACCGGCTGGACATGGCGACCTCGGGCTTGTTGGTGTTCGCACGCGGCGCGCCGGCGCAGCGGCGCCTGAGCATGGCCTTTGCCGGGCGCGAGGTGCACAAGCGCTACGAGGCGGTGGTGCACGGGCTCGTGCACCACGACAGCGGCGAAATCGACCTGCCGCTCATGGCCGACTGGCCCAACCGGCCGCTGCAGAAGGTGGACCACCACGGCAAGCCGTCGCTCACGCGCTACCGCGTGCTGTCGCGCGACGAGGCGCTGCAGCGCACGCGGCTCGCGCTCGAGCCGGTGACCGGGCGCTCGCATCAGCTGCGTGTGCACCTGCAAGCCATCGGCCATCCGATCGTCGGCGACGAGCTCTATGACCCGGCACGTGCAAGCACATCGCCGCGCCTGCTGCTGCATGCGTGCGAACTGCGGCTGCCCCACCCGGTGAGCGGCGAACTGCTGACGCTGCACAGCGTCGCGCCCTTCTGAGCCCTGCTTAAACTCGCGCATCCCATCAGGAGTCCCCGATGCGCCTTGCCTCGATGCGCCTGGCACCCGCCGGCCTTGTCCTCGCCACCATCCTCGCGGGATGTTCGATGTTCAATCGAAGCTCCGCTCCTGCAGCACCGGCCGTTTCGGCCCAGGCTGCCAAGCCCGACCGCGCCGCGCTCGAAAAGCAGGTGGCCGACACCGAACGCGCCTTCGCCAAGACCATGGCCGATCGCAACCACGCGGCCTTCACCAGCTTCCTTTCCGACGAAGCGGTGTTCTTCTCCGGCCCGCAGCCGCTGCGCGGCAAGCAGGCGGTGGCCGACTGGTGGAAGCGCTTCTACGAGAAGCCGGCCGCGCCCTTCTCGTGGAAGCCTGACCGCGTCGAGACGCTGGACTCGGGCACGCTCGCATTGAGCACCGGCCCGGTGTTCGACCCGAGCGGCAAGTGCATCGGGCGCTTCTCGTCCATCTGGCGGCAGGAAGCGCCGGGCGTGTGGCGCATCGTCTTCGACAAAGGCGGGCCCTGCGAGGAGTGAGCGGGCTCACCACGCTCATCCCTCGTCGCCCCGCTTGAGCTTCATCCACGCCCGCGTGGCCTTGCTGCGCGCGCGCCAAGCCGCGCCCTGCTGCTGGCGCTCGAGCACCGTCATCGTGTCGCGGCGCACCTCGCGCAGCAGCTTGTGGTAGTTGCGCAGGCGGTCGCCGCCGATGCCCTCGCGCACCGCGCAGCCGGGTTCGTCCTGGTGCCGGCAATCGCGGAAGCGGCAGTGCAACGCGAGCCGGCCGATGTCGTCGAACAGCCAGACGAGCGTCGCCTCGTCCACGTCGGGGCGCAGCGCACGAAGGCCCGGCGTGTCGATGACGCAGGCGCCGCCCGGCAAAGGGTGCAGCGAGCGCGAGGTGGTCGTGTGCTTGCCGCGGCTGTCGTGCTCGCGCACGGCGCCGGTGTCCTGCAAGGCAGTGCCGGCCAGGGTGTTGGTGAGCGTGCTCTTGCCGGCGCCCGACGAGCCCATCAGCACCACTGTCTGTCCAGCGTTGAGCCAGGGCGCGAGCGCCTGCGCGGCCGACGGGTGCGTGCCGTTGACGGCCACCACGTCGAGCGAATCGGACAGGCGCTCGCGCAGCTCGTGCAGCCGCGGCGCGAGCAGTTCGGCACTGGGCGCCGCCACGTCGGCCTTGGTGAGCACCACCACCGGCTGCACGCCGCTGCCTTGCACGAGCGCGAGGTAACGCTCGAGCCGTCGCAGGTTGTAGTCGTCGTCCAGGCCCATGACGATGAGCGCGGTGTCCACGTTGCTCACCACCGGATGCCGGCTGCCGTCGGCATCGCGCCGCGTGATGTGGGTGAGCGGCGGCAGCCGTGCATGCACCCAGGTGTCGCCGTGCTCGTCGGTGCGCACGAGCACCCAGTCGCCGACGGCAAGCGCCGTGTCCTCGCCGTCGAGTTCGCGCGTGAGTCGCGGCAGCGCGCGGGCCGACGCCTCGACAGCGCCGTCGTGCACGCGCACCGTTTCTCGATGCACCTCGGTGAGCCGCGCGAGCTTGAAGGGCCCGTCATCGTCGGGCAGGGGTTGAAGGGCCAGGTGCTGCGCCATGGCGGGCGTCAAGCCCATGCGGCGCAGCGAGTCGAAATCGAAGTCGATCATTGCTGAAGTTCGTGTTCGTCTTGGCGCCTGCCGCATCGGTTCGACACAGCAAGGCGCGACACCGCATGCGGCGCATGCGGAGCGAAAGGTCGGATGGGGTCGGACCGCCCGTCAGGCGGGCACGTAGACGACAGCGTGGGAGATCAGCAGAACGATGACCTTGACGTCATCGCAAGCGTGCGCAGTGGACGCAATGGAATGCGCGCAACCTCGCCGTCAGGCGGCCGACACGGGAGCAGTGGTTTGCTTGGACATGTCACGTCTCCTCGATGAAGGTTGCGGTGGTGGCGGCACGAGCGTGCCGCGCGATGAGGCGCCAGTGTGCCCGCATCGCCCCGCCGGCGTCAATGCAAAAACCCTCGCGCCATACTCGCGCTCCACAAGATTGAGGAGACCCCATGGCGCAATCGCTTTACATCGTCACCGGCGCCTCGCGCGGCATGGGCGCGGCCATCGCCGAACAGTTGATCGAACCGGGCCACACGCTGCTGTGCATTTCGCGTGGCACGAACGACGCGCAACGCGCGAAAGCCGCGCAGGCCGGCGTGCCGCTGGAGCAATGGGCGCGCGACCTGGCCGATGCACCCAAGGTGGCCGATGAAGTGGAGGCCTGGCTTCGCGGTTTCGATGAGCAGCGCTTCGATGAAGCGGTGCTCATCAACAACGCGGGCGTCATCACGCGGGTCGGGCCAATGGATGAATGCAGCAGCGCCGAGCTGTCGTCGGCCATGCGCGTGGGGCTCGAGTCGGCCATGCTGCTCACCGCGTCCCTTCTTCGCGCCACGCGGTCATGGCGGGCGATGAACGCAGGCCGCGTGAAGGTGCTCAACATCTCGTCGGGCCTGGGCCGCCGCGCGATGGCGGGCAGTGCGCCCTACTGCGCGGCCAAGGCCGGCATGGATCATTTCTCGCGCGCGGCGGCGCTGGATGAGGCGCATCGTGCATCGACGCATGGCGGCGGCGCGAAGATCGTCTCGCTCGCGCCCGGCGTGATCGACACCGACATGCAGACGCAGCTTCGAGGTTCAGACCCGGCGGGCTTTCCGGACAAGGGCAATTTCGTGGGCCTGCACCAGTCGGGCCAGTTGACGTCGCCTGCGGAGGCGGCGGCGCGGGTGCTCGGCTACTTGCGAAGACCGGATTTCGGCACTCAACCGGTGGCCGACGTTCGCGACCCGGCGTGATGCGGGCCGCGAGTCCCGGGGGTTCAGCGCATCGCCACGAGCACGGCCGGCTTGTCGTTGCGAGCCTGGCGGGTCTCGGTGGCATCGACGTGCCTGCCGGTCACTTCGACGCGCGGCAGCATCACGACCTGCATCGGCTGCAGGCGGTGGCCGGTGACCACCACGCGGGGCAGCACCACGACCTTCGTGGACTGCACCGACGCGGCAGCCGCGGGGCTGGCCTGCCCGGCCCGGGCGTGCTGCACCATGAAGCAGGCGGCCAGCGCGGCGGCGATCATCACGGCGTGGGTCAGGCGGTTGGCGGTGGTGTTCATGGCGGGTTCCTTCAGGTGGCTGACACGTGCTTGGCTTGTGTCGATGAATGCAGTATCGGAAGCCATCGCCCCGCTCGAAAGCCGCTTGCGACGAACTGCATCCTGCGCAGCGCCAACTGCGACTTTCCCCGACGGACGTTCTCCTGCCTCATAGCAAAATGGCCGTCCGCTTCAACCGATAGGAAGAGTTTCCATCCATGAAGACCCCCTCCCGTGCTGCCCTGGCCCTCGGCTGCATCGCCGTCGCCACCTTGCTCGCGTCGTGCGCCGAGCCCGGCCGCGACGAAGCGGCCAAGGCGCAAGCCGCCGCAGCCGCTTCGTCAGCCTCCGCCGCGGTCTATCCGCCCAACGCCAACCTCGTGGTCCAGGGGGTGCCGCCGATTCCGCAGAGCCTCGTCAACCAGGTCGCCCGCTACACGCAGTTCCGCGGACACGGTCTCGTCGACTGGCACCCCACCAAGCGTGAAATGCTGGTCGCCCACCGGCCGGCCAACGGCAACACCGCCCAGCTCTTTCGTGTCCCCGCACCCGGGGCCGAGCCCGAGCAGCTGACCGACTTCGCCGATCCGGTCACGCAGGCGAGCTACGAGCCGCGCGAGGGCAAGTACATCGTGTTCGAGCGCAGCTCGGGCGGCAACGAGGCGGCGCAGGTGTTCCGGCTCGACCTGGACACGCGGCAGGTGGCACTCATCACCGAGCCGAGCGAGAAACACAACATCGAGGCCTGGCTGCACAAGTCCGGCCAGCTGCTCATCAGCTCGGTGCCGCTGGACCGCACGGCGCAAGGCGGCACGCGCGCCAGCGTCACGCAGCGCCTCACGCTGGTCGACCCGACCAAGCCGACCACCAAGCGGCGCCTGGCCGAGCTCGACGGCGCCGGCTGGGGCGTGGGCGGCGTGTCCTGGGACGACAAGCAGGTGGCGCTCGTGCGCTACATCTCCGCCAACGAATCGCAGGTGTGGCTGCTCAACATCGCCAACGGCCGTCTCACGCAGGTGTTGCCCGCGGCCGGCAGCAAGGATCGCGGCGTCTACATGGCGGTGGGCTTCAAGCGGGACAACAGCGGGCTCTTCGTGCTGAGCGATCACACCGGCGAATTCAACGAGCTCGGCTTCTACCGCTTCTCCAACAAGCGCATCACGCCGATCACGCACCACATCCCCTGGAACGTGGACGGCACCGACCAGTCGGAGGACGGCCGCTTCATCGCCTTGCGCAGCAACGTGGATGGGCGCGACGAGCTCAAGATCTTCGACGCGAAGACCTTCAAGGAACTGCCCACGCCCAAGCTTGCCGGCGGCAGCGTGACGGCGATGCACTTCCATCCGAAGCTCGGCGAGCTGGCGTACTCGGTGACGAGCGCCAAGGGCCCCAACCAGATCTACGCCATCGATCAAAAGACCGGCGAGAGCGAGCAGTGGACGCAGGCCTACGTGCCGCCGGGCATCGACCTCGCCGCGTTCCAGGAGCAGCAGGTCGTGCGCTGGCCGAGCTTCGACGGCCGCGTGATCTCCGGCCTGCTGAAGATGCCGCCGCCGCGCTTCACTGGCGCGCGGCCCGTGCTCATCAACATCCACGGCGGACCGGAAGGCCAGGCCAAGGTGGGCTTCGGCGGGCGCATGGACTATGTCGTCAACGAACTGGGCGTGGCCGTCATCCAGCCCAACGTGCGCGGCTCGTCGGGCTACGGCAAGACCTTTCTCGCGCTGGACAACGGCATGAAGCGCGAGGACTCGGTGCGCGACATCGGCGCGCTGCTCGACTGGATCGCCAAGCAGCCGCAGCTGGATGCGTCACGCGTGCTGGTGATGGGCGGCAGCTACGGCGGCTACATGAGCCTCGCGGCGGCCACGCACTACGCCGACCGCATCGCCGGCAACATCGACATCGTGGGCATCTCCAACTTCGTCACCTTCCTGCAGAACACCGAGAGCTACCGCCGCGACCTGCGCCGCGTGGAATACGGCGACGAGCGCGACCCGGCGATGCGTGAATTCCTGCAGAAGATCTCGCCGCTCACCAACGCGAGCCGCATTACCAAGCCGATGTTCGTGGTGCAGGGCAAGAACGACCCGCGCGTGCCCTTCACCGAAGCCGAACAGATCGTGGCCAAGGCGCGCGAGAACCGGACGCCCGTGTGGTACCTGCGCGCCGAGAACGAGGGCCACGGTTTTGCGCGCAAGGAGAACGCGGACTACGAGTTCTACGCCACGGTGCTGTTCATGCAGCAGACGGTCCTGCGTTGACGCCGGCGGGCGGGCGGCTCAACCGCCCGGCCCCTGGAACGACCCCGCCCGGAAGGTCAGGACCAGCGTGTCCCGGTGGCCGCCCGGCTGCGACGCATCCACCGGCTGGATTGGCGTCGTCTCGTGGATCACGCGCTCGTCGTCGAGCATCAGCGTGGTCCAGGGCTCGGTCATGGTGAAGCGCGTGCCCGACGGGCCGGCCGCATCGAAGACGCGCGTCTCGCCCCCCTTCACGCCCGCACGGTCCACCAGGGCCACGACCACGAAATCCACGCCGTCGCGATGGGCGCCTTCCGGCGTGGGCCGCCCGATGCCGTCGGTGGTGTCGATGCGGAACTGGTGCGCCTCGACGTACCAGGGCTGCGCGCCCTTGATCGCCGAGCAGGTGGCGGCCAGGCGCCGCAGCAGCTGATCCCACACCGGCTGCGCCACCACCGCGGGATCCATCGGCTCGAACCAGCGCTCCAGGCCGCCGTGCAGGGCGTTGTATTCGACCGGCTGCCAATGCGCCCGATGCGGCACCTGGTCGACCAGGTTGCCCGTCACCACGAAGCACGAGTGCCGGCGCCGGCGATAGCGGCCGCCGTCGCGCAGGTAGGCATCGGGCGGCAGGTCGTTCCAGCTGGGCCGAAGCGCCATCAGCTGTGATCCGTCTGCATGCAGCAGGCTGTAGAGGCCGATGGGGCTCAGGGCGGCGTGGCCGGACGATTGCAAGGTGTCTTCGAACCGCGCGGGCTCGATGAACAAGGGGGCGAGTGGCTTGGTCATGCCGAGATGATGCCAGCGCCCAAGCCGATGCAGTCCGGCGCACCATCCCCCAACAGAGGGTGAACACGTGAGCCCGCATGCGTTAGATTGCGCGCCATGTCCAGCACCACCGACGCCAAGCCTCGGCAACGCCTCCACGGCGCCATCACGAAACTCAAGCGCACCGGCGCGGCATTGAAGAAGCTCAAGCCGCCCAAGCCCGATCCGGCGAAGGCCGTCGCCACGCTCAGGCAGCGGCACAAGGCGCGCCGCACCGCCACCGGCCTGCGCTTCGCACTCGCCGACCGCATCGACTTCCTCAACCCCGCGCACTGGGATTCCCTCGCCGCCCAGACGGTGTTCCTCTCGCGCGATTACCTGCGCGTGCTGGAGCAACATGCGCCGGACAACATCGAGCCGCGCTACGCGATGGCCTACGCCGACGACCGGCCGGTAGCGATCATGCTGTTCCAGCGCGTGGCCGTCACGGGCGACCGCCTGCGCAAGCCCGGGTCGCGCCGCCTGCTGGACAAGCCCATGGCCGGCCTGCAGGAGCACCTGCTGGTCTGCGGCAACCTGCTGGTGTGGGGTGCACGCTCTGTGGCGTTCGCGCCAGACGTGGACCCTGCACTGCTGTGGCACGGCGTGGGCGAAGCGACCTACCGCCTGCGCCGCGCCGACAAGTTGCTCGGTGAATCGGACGTCGCGATGATCAAGGACTTCGCCGCGACGCAGGAGGTGACGCGCGATTCGCTGCGCCTGCTCGGCTACCGCAGCCTGGACACCGAGCCCGACATGGTGCTCACGCTGCAACCGGGCTGGCTGCGCTATGACGACTATCTGGCCAGCCTCACCTCCGGCTACCGCAGCGGGGCGAAGAAGCTCTTCAAGGACTGCGCCTCGGCCGGCGTCACGCTGCGCGTGATCGACGCGGCCGAGATGTCCGCGCGGCAAGACGACATCCACGGACTGTACGAGCAGGTGCACCACGGCCAGGGCCTGCGCCTGGCGACCTTGTCGGCCAGCTACCTGCCCGCGCTCGCCCACGCGCTGCCGGGCCGCTTTGTCTGCCGCATCGCCGAACGCGAGGGCCGCATGGTCGGCTTCGTCACGAGCGTGGGCGATGGCGACACGGCGATCGGCTACTACATCGGCTACGACCGCACGGCCAATGCCGACGCGCCGATCTACCTCACGCTGCTGCAATCGACGGTGGAAGACGCGATCACCCTGGGCGCGAAGCGGCTGTCGCTCGGCCGCACGGCGCTCGAGCCCAAGGCCAAGATGGGCTGCAAGCCGGAGCCGCTGGCCTGCGCCGTCCGGCACCGCGTGTCGGCGCTGAACCTGCTGGTGAGCGCCCTCACCCGCACGGCCAGCCATGACGAGCCGCCGGAGCGCAGCCCGTTCAAGAAGGGCGCGGAGGCCTGATGCAGCCGCTGCATTCGCGGGCTGCGGCCCTGATCGAACAACTCGGCCTGCAGCCGCATCCGGAGGGCGGGTTCTACCGCGAGATCTTCCGCTCGTCGGCCACGGTGCAGACCAGCGATGGGCGCGGTGCGAGAAGCGGCCTCACGAGCATCGACTTCCTGCTCGCACACGGCCAGTTCAGTGCATGGCACCGTGTCGCATCCGACGAGGTGTGGCACCTGCTCGAAGGCGGACCACTGCGCCTGTGGCTCGCGCCGCCGTCGCTCGATCGCATCGAACAGGTGACGCTCGGCGCGGTCGGTGCAGTGCAATCGCCCCGTCACGTCGTGCCGGCGAACTGGTGGCAGGCAGCACAGCCGCTGGGCGACTTCGCCTACGTGGGCGCGACCGTCGGCCCGGGCTTCGATTTCGCCGATTTCAGCTTTGCACGCGGCAGCCAGGCGCAGGCCGCGATCACCGCACTCGATGCGGACGCGGCACGCTTTCTCTAGGGCGCCCCGCCAGCCGACCCGATCGCCATCAGGGTTTGTGGTGCACATGCATCACTGTGGTGGCTGGGCCAGGGTGCCTGCCTTGGAAGGCACGTCTGCCGGGCGGTTCCCTCGTCCTCCTCATGTCCTACAGGGTTTGACTCACCTTTACGGTCGCCCACATCGAGATACGAACGAGCCACCTGCGCTTCACCGGCTCCCGGCAAGGTAGAGGGGTCGAAGGCGTCGACGTGAGGCATGAACTTGCTGTGCGACGGCGCTCCAGACATCCCTCAAAAAAGGAGTCACACATGAAGTTCATCGCCAAGGCACTCGTTTCCGCGGCCGCACTCGCCGCGTTCGCAGCGCACGCAGAAGGGCCGTACGTCGGCGGCTCGATCGGCAGCTCCCGCTACAAGGGGCCGGACGTGGGTGGCCTGTCCACCGACCGTTCTTCCACCGGCGGCAAGCTGTATGGCGGCTACGGAATCACACCGAACGTGGCCGTCGAAGCGGGCTACGCCGACCTCGGCAAGGCCGAAAGCGCGGCGGGCAGCGTGCGCGGACACGGCCTGTTCGTGGACCTGGTGGGCACGGTGCCCATCTCCGACAGCTTCTCGGCGCTCGGCCGCATCGGCGCGTTCAACGGGCGCACCAGCCTGAGCGGCGGGGCGAGCGAATCCAGCACCAACCCCAAGTACGGCCTGGGCCTGCAATACGACCTGAACAAGCAGACGGCAGTGCGTGGTGAGTGGGAACGCTACAAGTTCAAGGCGTTCGGCGAGACCGCGAACACCAACCTGTACACGGTGGGCGTGAACCACAAGTTCTGACCGCGCGCCGCGTGATTCGAAGCGGGGCGGACGGCCTGGCCGGTCCGCCCCGCTGCATTCACGAGTCCTTCGAAATATTGCCGGCCGCCGGCAGCACCTTGACCCGCGTGCCGTGCACGCTCACCACCTGCCCGGCCCGGATCTTCGCGGTCTTGCGCAGCTCGTCCCGGCCGTCTACCTGCACGAGGCCCTCGGCCACCATGGCCTTGGCCGCGCCGCCGGTGATGGCCAGGCCCGTGGCCTTGAGCAGGTTGTCCAGCGTGACGAAGTCGCCGCGCAGTTCGAAGTCGATGAGTTGCATGTCAGGAGAATTCGCGAGCGATCAAGGCATAGGAGTGTCGCCGCACGGCGGGGTCGTAAGCCCAGGTGTTGATGACGATCTCGTCGAGTTCGAATTCGGTGGCGAGCGAGCGCAGCTTGTCGGCCACTTGCGCGGCGCTGCCGACGAAGGCCTTGGCGCGCATGCGCTCCACGGTCGGCCATTCGGCATCGCTGAAGCCGCGCGCAAGGATCGCCTCGGGCGATTGCAGCGCACCGAAGACACCACGCTCGCGGTCCACGCGCCAGCGTTCGCGGCTCACCGCATGGTGCAGCGCCTCTTTCTCGGTGTCGGCGGCAAGCGCCCAGACGCACAGCGTCGCCTGCGGCTTCGGATGGCGTTCGCTCGGCTGGTAGCCCGCGCGGTACACCGACATCGCCTGTTCGGCGCCCTGCCCGTCGGTGAAGAAGTAGGCGAAGGCATAGGGCAGGCCGAAGTGCGCCGCCAGCTGCGCGCCGTAGTCGGAACTGCCGAGGATCCAGATCTGCGGCGCATGGTCCCCAAGCGGATGCGCGGTGATGCCGCGGTGCCTCGGCAGCGAGGTCCAGGCCTGCAGGTCGCGCACCTGCTGCGGAAAGGCCTCGGCCGCGGCATGCGCGTTCGGGTTCAGCGCCATGGCCGTTCGCATGTCGCCGCCCGGGGCGCGGCCCACGCCCAGGTCGATGCGCCCGGGCGCCAGCGCCTCCAGCACGCGAAACTGCTCGGCCACCTTGAGTGCCGAGTAGTGCGGCAGCATCACGCCTGCGCTGCCGATGCGGATGCGTTCGGTGCGCGCCGCGATAGCCGCCATGAGGATTTCGGGCGCGCTGCCGACGATGGTGGGCAGGCCATGGTGCTCGCTCAGCCAGAAGCGCTGGTAGCCGAGCGACTCGCAGTGCTGCGCCAATTCGAGCGTGTCGCGGATCGCGGCGTCCTCGCCGCGGCCCGCAATGGACACCGATTGATCGAGGACGGACAGTTTCATCGCCCCATTGTGTGCGTTCATCGAGGGTGCTTAACCCTTGGTTTCAAGAGTCCGCAGGCCGATGAGGTACATTAGCCGCACAGGTATACGCAAGACAGTGTGTGAGAGATCTTTTGCTTCACCGGTCTGGTTCCAGAACGGTTCTGTTAGAAATCCCCGAATAACGTCCTGAGTGTCTCTGCATGCGGAGCATGTGCTCTGCATTACTTTGTTTGAAAGATAGGAATCGTCCATGACGACTCAAACCGGTACCGTGAAGTGGTTCAACGAAGCGAAGGGCTACGGCTTCATCGCTCAAGACGCGGGCGGCGCTGACCTGTTCGCCCACTTCCGTGACATCCAGGGCAATGGCTTCAAGACGCTGACGGAAAACCAGCGCGTCGAATTCGAAGTCAAGCAAGGCCAGAAGGGCCTGCAAGCCGCGAACATCCGCCCGCTGTAAAGCGCGAGGTTCAAAGCAAAGAAGCCGCGGCATGCCGCGGTTTTTTTACGTCTGCTTCCTGGCGCGATGGCAGCGCAGGAGTCGGGCTCGGCCCTGCGATCAGTGGTTCTCGATCGCCAGCTTGTTGTCCACGCCGGTCACGCCCTTCTCCGCCGACGCGATCTGCGTGGCGCGTGCACGCGCCGCCTCGTTGGGCGCCGAGCCATACAGCGACACGCGGCCGTCCTTGGTGTCCACGTTCACACGCAGCGCGCTCAGCTCCTTGTCCTTGGCGAGCCCCGCCTTGATGCCCGCGGTGATGGCCATGTCGTCCACCGTCTTGGACACCTCGGCTGACTTCTCGCGGGTCTTCTCGGCGGCTTCGTCCACGCCCTTCTTCGCGGAGTCGCGCACGTCCTTGGTGGCCTTGTCGGCCGATGCGACGGCCTGGTCGACGCTCTCGCCGACCTTCTGGCCCACGGTGCGCCCGTCGTTGCCCTTGTCGCAGGCGGCCAGGCCCAGCATGACGGAGATGGCGGCGATGAGTGCGGTGGTCTTCATGGTGTGTGTCCTTTTCAGTTGATCGTCAGACGATCAGTGGGGGCCGGGCCGCGTCGGGCCTCAATCCTTCGAGCACGCGCTGTGGCGTCAGCACGAGCTGCTCGACCGGATAGCGTTGCGCGCGAAGCTGCGTGACGATGCCGTCATAGGTAGCGGCGTCCAGCGACGGCGCGCGCGACAGGATCCACAGCGAGCGGCGTGTCGAATCGCTGACCACCGCATAGCGGTAGTCGCCATCGAGCATCACCACCCAGTGGTCGGTCCGCGTGCCCGGCCACCAGCTGAGCCAGTCGGGCACGTAGCTCAAGCGCAGCCGCGCCGGGTCACCGCCGAGGGGCGTCGCGCGGCCGACGGCCACCTTGACCTGCTCGTTGGCATCGACGCAGCGGTTGAGCACGGTGACCGTGCCATCGTCCTTGAGACGGTAGGTGGTGGTCGCGTCGTAACGGCAATTCGCCTGCAGCTTGTTGGGCATGCGCGCCACCTCGAACCAGGTTCCGGCGTAGCGCGACAGGTCCAGCTTGTCCACGCCGTGCACCGGCGGTGTGGCCGTGGCCAGGCTCACCGCCAGCGCCGCCGTCGCGACGGCCACGCCGGCGAGCTTGGCCGTGGCGGTGGAAAGGCCGGCGGTGGCGAGTGGCCCGGTGGGCATGTGGTGTCCTCCTCTGGTGCACGGGCGCCCGCCATGGATGACGAAGGTCCGCGCATGAGGACACCTTACGCAGGCAGCCACGCTGCAGCCATCGGCAAGCAACGGTTGGTGGCGTCGGACGAATCCGACGCCGCGGGGGCACGGACAACGCAGGTAACATCGATCGCACAGCACCGTGCGCCAGTCACCTAGGAGACACCTCGATGCCCCACCTTTCCGAACTCCAGAACCACCAGATCCGCCTCGCCTCGCGCCCCATGGGCGAGCCCACGCGCGACAACTGGAGCTTCACCACCGAACCCGTGGCCGAACCCGGCGAAGGTGGCGTGCTCATCAAGACGCTGTACCTCTCGCTCGACCCCGCGATGCGCGGCTGGATGAACGACGCGAAGAGCTACATCCCGCCCGTGGGCATCAACGAGGTGATGCGCGCGGGTGGCATCGGCGAAGTCGTGGCAAGCAAGAACCCGAACTTCGCGGTCGGCGACCTCGTCAATGCGGGGCTGGGCGTGCAGGAGTACTGCCTCATCCCAGCCGACCAGATCAAGCGCAGCGGCATCTTCAAGATCGACACGCGCGTCGGTTCGCCCACGCAGTGGCTCAACGTGCTGGGCATGCCGGGCATGACCGGCTACTTCGGCCTGATGGACGTGGGCCAGCCCAAGCCTGGCGAGACGGTGGTCGTGTCCGGCGCGGCCGGCGCAGTGGGCCAGACGGTGGGCCAGCTGGCCAAGATCAAGGGCGCACGCGCGGTGGGCATTGCCGGCGGCAAGGCCAAGTGCGACTGGGTCGTCAACGAACTCGGCTTCGACGCCTGCATCGACTACAAGGCCGGCAGCGTGCGCGACGGGCTCAAGCAGCATTGCCCCGAGGGCGTGGACGTCTACTTCGACAACGTGGGCGGCGAGATCCTCGACCACGTGCTCGCGAAGATCAACCGCAAGGCCCGCATCATCATCTGCGGCGCGATCAGCCAGTACAACAACACCACCGCGGTGCAAGGCCCGAAGAACTATCTCTCGCTGCTGGTCAACCGTGCCCGCATGGAAGGCATCGTGGTGTTCGACTACGCCGACCGCTACCACCTCGCCGTGGCCGAGATGGCCGGCTACCTGAAGCAAGGCCGCATGAAGTCCAAGGAAGACGTGGTGCAGGGCCTGGACACCTTCCCCGAAACGCTGATGAAGCTCTTCCGCGGCGAGAACTTCGGGAAGCTCGTGTTGCAAGTCGCGAAGTGAGCCGTCTTGGGGTGGGGCCGGGAGCTGTTTTCGGTAGCGCGAACGTGTGTCGCCGCCGAAACTAGGACCGCGATGACGTTCCCGCAACGCGCCACCCGCCCCGAACCCGCCCCAGAGCTTGCGGAGGCCGCCGCATGGCTGGCATTGGCCGAGGTGAGCTCGGACATGCTCGCCCTGCTGGATGCGCAAGGACACATCAGCTGGGTCAACCCGTCCTTCGTCCGATTGAGCGGCTTCACCGACCCGACCGGCCAGTCGCTCACGGCACTGATGGGCTTCATCGGGGGTCCCGGCGCCTGGGACGAGGTGGCTGCAGCTCTGCAGGCCGGCCGCGCGGTACACACGGTCGAGCTGCCCTGGCGCCACCAGAGCGGGGACACCCGCACCGGCAGGCTCACCGCCCGTCCACTGCGAGGGGACGGCGCGTCCATGGGCCACATGGCGGTGTCATTGCAGGACATCAGCGAGCAGCACCGGCTGGCGGAGTTGCTGGACACTGCGCAGGAGTTCGGCCGCCTGGGCGTGTGGGAGCGCAAGATCCCCTCGGGCGAAGGACGCTGGGACCGTCACGTCTACCGCTTCTTCGGGATGGAGCCGACCGCCGTCTCGCCGGACTTCGACACCGCGGCCAAGCGCATCCACCCTGACGACGTGCCGCTTGTCGGATACCCCGAGTCCACGCGCCACGCCGGCCGCTACGAGGCGCGCTACCGCGTGTTGCTGCCCGACGGCAGCGTGCAGCGCCTGCACTCGCAGTGGGAGGTGAAGAACTCGCCCGAGGGCGTGCCGGAGCGCACCGTGGGCATCATGGTGGACGACACGCAGACCTACGAGCTCGCGCAGTCCTTCAACGACACCAGCGAGCAGCTGCGCCTGGCGGTGGACCTGGGCAACATCGCCATCTGGCGCCAGGACCTGCGCACCAACCGCTTCCACTACAACTACCGCGCCTACCAGGTGCTGGACCTCACGCCGCGCCCCGAAGGCATGTCGCTCGAGGAAGTGCGCGCCATGATCCACCCGGACGACCTGCCGCGGGTGCTGGCCGCTGCGAGCGCGGCTCTGAGCGCCGACCGGCCGGTGGACATGGAGGCGCGCTATCGCCGCCGGGACGGCAGCTGGCGCTACGTGCTCACGCGTCGCGTGCTGCGGCGCGATGCCGCGGGCGAGCCGCTCGAATTCGTCGGCGTGGCACTGGACGTGACCGAGCAGGTTGAAAAATCGCGCCGCGCCAACGAGCTGGCCCAGCGCCTGGAGATCGCCACGCATTCGGCCGGCGTCGGCGTGTTCAGCCGCGACCCGCAGACCGAGGAAGGCGAATGGAACAGCGAGATGTTCCGCCTCAACGGCCGCCCGCCGGAGCTCGGCGTGCCCACGCGCGAGGAGTGGGTCAATACCATCATCCACCCCGACGACCGCGCCTCGATGGGCCAGATGCGCGAGGAGCTCTTGGCATCGCCGCGCGACCAGCTCGAGCAGCAGTACCGCGTGGTGTGGCCCAGCGGCGAGGTGCGCTGGCTGGTGAACCGCGCGCGGCGGGTGGAGCGCAACAACCGCACGATGATCTTCGGCGTCACGCTGGACGTGACCGACCGCGTGCGCACCGAGGCGGCCCTGCGAAGCGCCAACGAGCGCGTCGCACTGACCGCAGCGAGCGTGGGACTGGGCACCTGGGAATGGGACCCGGCGACCGACACGTCGACGTGGGATGCGCAGATGTACCGGCTGCGCGGCATCGAGCCGGCCGCCGTGCCGCCCAATGCGCCGCGCCGGCGCGAGATGGTGCACCCCGAGGACCGCGACCGCGTCGACGGCCTGCTCAATGCGGCGGTGGCGGCGCGGCGGCCCGCGGCCTACGAATTCCGCGTCGTTTGGCCCGATGGTTCTGTGCACTGGCTCGCGTCGCGATCCACGCCCATCCCGGGCATCGATGGGCAAGGCACGCAGTACATCGGCGTGAACTGGGACATCACCGACGGCGTCAACGCCGAGGCCGCACGCCGCGAGAAGTTCATCGCCCAGCGTGAAAGCGAGGCGAAGTCGCAATTCCTCGCGCGCATGAGCCACGAGCTGCGCACGCCGCTCAACGCGGTGCTCGGCTTCGCGCAGCTCCTGCAGCTGGACAGCGACATCCGCGCCGACGCGCAGCGCGCGCGCATCGAACACATCCTCGCCGCCGGCGAACATCTCCTGTCGCTCATCAACGACGTGCTGGACCTGTCCAGCCTGGAGAGTGGCCAGCTCAAGCTCGACATGCAGGCGGTGCCGCTGGCCGAGCTGGTGGCCGAGGCGCTGCCGCTGGTCACGCCGCTGGCGCACGGCTTCCATGTGACGGTGGAGTGCGGCGACATCGTGGGCGTCGCCTGGGGCGACCGCATCCGGCTGCGGCAGGTGCTCATCAACCTGTTGTCCAACGCCATCAAGTACAACCGCCGCGACGGCACGGCCCGCATCAGCACGCAGCTGCACGATGAGCAGGTGTCCTTCGCAGTCACCGACACCGGCCGCGGCCTCACCGCCGACCAGCGTTCGCACCTCTTCGAGCCCTTCAACCGGCTGGGCATCGAGCGCGAGGGCATCGAAGGCACAGGCATTGGCCTGGCGATCGTGAAGACGCTGGTGGCGCGCATGGGCGGCGCCATCGAAGTGGCGAGCGAGCCCGGCAAGGGCTCGACCTTCCGCGTGAAGCTGCAGCGCGCCGACCAGAGCGTCCCGGCGGCCACGCCCGCGCCGCAGGAACCCGCGCCCGCAGCAAAGCAGGCCCCCACCGCGCGGCTGCTCTACATCGAGGACAACCCCATCAACGTGATGCTGATGGAAGAACTCGTCGCCAGCCGCAAGGGCTGGTCGCTGGTGAGCGAGATCAACGGCACGCGCGGCGTGGACCGGGCGTACGAGATGCACCCCGACCTGATTCTCGTGGACATGCAATTGCCGGACTTCGACGGCTTCGAGGTGCTGCGCCGGCTGCGCGCCGACCCGCGCACGTGCGGCATCGTCTGCATGGCTGTCTCTGCCAACGCCATGCCCGACGACGTCGCACGGGCATTGGCGGCGGGTTTTGCCGAGTACTGGACGAAGCCGATCAACTTCGGCGCCTTCCTGAAGTCGCTGGACCTTCGCCTCAACCACGGATGAGTTCGCCGCCCGGCGGCGCCCCCTTGTTGTTGCATCCGGCAACCACCGCTTCACCGAGCTTTACGTGGGCTTCACCTTCATCGGTGATCCCCCGGCGAACGCAGGCGTTGAATGGTCACGGCGCACGCTTTCACGAGCGCCGCCAAACTGGAGAAACCACATGCGCAGCACCAAGATCCTCGTCACCGCCGCTCTCGCGCTCATTGGCGCCACCGGCGCCGGCCTGGCCCAGGCCCACGATGACGTCCAGTGGTCGGTCACCATCGGCTCCGACATGCCGGTGTACACGCAGCCCGCGCCGGTGTATCGCCGTGCGCCGGTCTATGTCGCGCCCGCACCGGTGATCGCCTATCGCGGCTACGAGCAGCGCGGCTACGGCTGGGGCGACCGCGACCATGACGGCATTCCGAACCGCTACGACCGCGTCGACAACCGCCGCTGGGACCGCGACCACGACGGCATCCCGAACCGTTATGACCGGTACGACAACCGCCGCGGCTGGGGCGATCGTGACCATGACGGCATCCCGAATCGCTACGACCGGTACGACAACCGCCGGTGATGTCCCACCCCCGGAGCGCCTTCGGCGCACCCCCTCAAGGGGGCGCCGCTGGCGGACCGGCGGAGCCGGATCCGCGGCGGCTGCTTGGTCAGGCCGGTTCCTGTTCCGCAAGCAAGCCGCGCTTGCGCAGCATCGGCTCCACGGTCGGGCCGCGCCCGCGGAAGGCTTCGAAGGCCTTGCCGGGTTCGAGTGAGTTGCCCGACGAATAGATGAACCGGCACAGCTTCGCGGCCGTCTCGGCATCGAAGGGGTTGCCGGCTTCGGCGAAGGCGTCGTAGCCGTCCGCATCCAGCACCTCGGCCCACAGGTACACGTAGTAGCCGGCGGCGTAGCTGGAGCCGGAGAACAGGTGTTGGAAGTGCGGCAGCCGGTGGTTCATGCCCACGCCCGGCGGCATGCCGATGCGCTGCAGCTCGGCGACCTCGAAGGCGACGATGTCCGGCGCCTCGGCCGATTCCTGCGAATGGATGGCCATGTCCACCAGCGCCGACGCGGTATAGCGGACGGTCTCGTAGCCCTGGTTGAAGTTGCGCGCCGCTTCCAGGCGCTTGACCAGCTCGTCGGGAATCGCCTCGCCGGTGCGGTGATGCCGCGCGTGCTTCTTGAGCACTTCAGGCTCCAGCAGCCAGTTCTCGAAGATCTGCGAAGGCAGCTCGACAAAATCGCGCAGCACATTCGTGCCCGACAGCCGCTCGAAGTTCACGTTCGACAAGAGCCCGTGCAGGCCATGGCCGAACTCGTGGAACAGCGTGCGCGCGTCGTCGAAGCTCAGGAGTGCCGGCTCGCCGGGCGCACCCTTGGCGAAGTTGTTGTTGTTGACGACGATGGGCAGCACGCCGGCGCCGCCATGGCGCGACTGCTGGCGGTAGGAGCTCATCCACGCACCGCTGCGCTTGCTCGGGCGCGCGAAGTTGTCGTGCAGGAACACGCCGATCAGCGAATCGTCGGCCGCACGCACCTCGTAGGTCTTCACGTCGGGGTGATAGGCGCGGATCTGCGGCTGCTCGACGAAGCGGATGCCGAAGAGGCGCTGCGCGCAATCGAACACCGCCTCGACCATGCGGTCCAGCGGAAAGTAGGGCTTGATCGCCGCTTCATCCAGGTCGTAGCGGGCCTGCCGCACCTTCTCCGCGATGCAGCGCCAGTCCCAGGCTTCGATCTCGTGGTTCTCGCCGCGCGACAGCTGCATGGCCTTGAGCGCGGAGCGCTCTTCTTCGAGCGCCTTCTTCGCCGGCACCCACGCCTTCATCAAGAGATCGCTCACCGCGGACGCCTGACCGGCCATCGTGTCAGCGAGGCCAAAGTCGGCGTAGCTGTCGTGGCCGTGCAGCCGGGCCTGCTCGCGGCGCAGGGTCAGGATCTCGCGGGCGATGGGCCGGTTGTCGTGTGCGCCCTCGTGCTCGCCGCGCGTCGTCCACGCCTTGTAGGCCTGCTCGCGCAGGTCGCGCCGCGACGAGAAGGTGAGGAAGGGCACGATGTGCGAACGCGACAGCGTGATGACGTGCGCATCGCGGATGCCGCGCTCGACCGCCGCCTGGCGCGCGGCCGCGCGCACGAAGTCGGGCAGCCCCGCCAGGTCTTCCTCGGTGCGCAGCACGAGCCGGTAGCTCGATTCATCGGCCAGCACGTTCTGCGAAAAGGTGGTGGAGAGTTCGGCCAGGCGCTCCATCACCTGCGCATAGCGCGCCTGTGCCTTTGCATCGAGCTTGGCGCCGGCGCGCACGAAGTCGAGGTGGACGCGCTCCAGCAGGCGCAGCTGTTCGGGGTTCAGGCCGAGGCCGTGACGTCGCTCGTGGAGGCCGTCGATGCGCTTGAACAACCCCGCATGCATGTAGATGGCGTTGTTGTGGGCGGCCGCGGGGCCGGCCAGTTCGCGCTCTACCGCCTGCAGCGCGGGCGACGTTTCGCTGGCCGTGAGGTTGTAGAACAGGCCGTCGAGCCGGGCCAGCAAGCGGCCCGCGCGGTCGAAGGCGGCGAGCGTGTTGTCGAAGTCGGCAGGCGCGGGGTTGGCGGCGATCGCGTCGAGCTCGGCGCGGTGCTCGGCGAAGGCGGCATCGAAGGCCGGCTTGAAGTGCTCGGCGCGGATGGCGTCGAACGGCGGCAGGCCGTAAGGCGTGTCCCAGTTCGCCAGCAGGGGGTTGCTCGTGGCAAGTGTCATGACGGCTCTCGTGGTGGGAGAGCCGTCATTCTATGGACACGAACTACTTGCCTTTCTTGATCGCGGTTTCGTCTTTTTCGTCGAATCGGCGGTTCTCGCAATCGGTCTTGTAGGCGGTGAGCGCAAGCTCGAGCGACTCGAGCTTGGCGTTGTAGTCCTTGCTGCTCGACTCGAAGGCATCGATGCGCTTCTCGCGTGCGTTGTTCGCATCGACGTACTTGGCCACCAGCTCCGCGTTCGTCCGGTCGAGTGCGGCGAGCTGGTCTTTCAGCACGGCGCCCGACTGCACGATGGATTCCTTCTCGGCATCGAGCGACGACTTCACCTGCACAAGGCCATCGCGGTCTTGGTGGAGCTTGGTCTGCCGTGCCATGCAGGCACGCAATTCTTCGCGGGTCAAGAGCGGCGTCTTCTTGCCTGCGGAGGCGGCGAGCGCGGCAGACGTGAACGACATCGCACACGCGGCGATCAGGGCAGCGTGGACGAGGCCACGCGAACCAGAACTCAAACGAAAGGGAACGGCAGGCAACATCGGGACTTCCTGGCGGTGACACAAAACCGGCGATTATCGGGCGCTCAGCGGCCGACGGGCTCCCGCATGGTGACGAATTCCTCCGCCGCACTGGGGTGAATCCCGATCGTCGCGTCGAAGTGCGCCTTGGTGGCGCCTGCCTTCATGGCCACCGCGAAGCCCTGCACGATCTCGCCCGCGTCGGCGCCGACCATGTGCAGGCCGATCACCCGGTCGTTCGCGTCATCGACGACCAGCTTCATCAGCGTGCGCTCGGCGCTGCCCGACAGCGTGTGCTTGAGCGACTTGAACTCGCTCTGGTAGGTGCGGATCTTCGGGTGGCGCTCGCGCGCCTGTGTCTCCGTCAAGCCGACCGTGCCGATGCTCGGCTGCGTGAACACCGCGGTCGGGATGAAGTCGTAGCTCATGGTGCGCCGGCCGTCGCCGAAGAGCTGGTCCACCACGACCATCGCCTCGGCCAGCGCCACCGGCGTGAGCTGCACGCGATCGGTCACGTCGCCCACCGCGAGGATGGACGGCACGCTCGATCGGTACTGCGCATCGACCACCACCGCGCCGCGCGAGCCGAGAGTCACCCCCACCTCCTCGAGCCCCAGCCCATGCGTGTTCGGCCCGCGGCCCGTGGCGTAGAGCACCGTGTCGGCTTCGATCCCCTCGCCGTCATGGGTGGCCGCCATCAGCACGCCGTCGGAGCGCTGCTCGATGTTCTGCAGATGCGTGGACAGGCGGATGTCCACGCCCTTCTTGGACATCTCCCCAGCGAGAAAGGCCGCGATGTCGTCGTCGAAGCCGCGCAGGAGCCGCGAGCCGCGCACGAGCTGCGTGACCTGCGCGCCGAGGCCGCGGAAGATCGATGCCATCTCGCAGGCGATGTAGCCGGCGCCCACCACCACCAACCGGCGCGGAAATCGCGCCAGGTCGAACATCTCGTTGGAGCTGACGGCATGCTCGCCGCCCGGCACCTCGGGGACCAGCGGATGGCCGCCCGTGGCCACGAGGATGTGCCGCGCGCGATATCGCTCGCCGTTCACCTCCACCTCGTTGGCCGACACGATGCGCGCGCGGCCCTGGATGAGCACGACGCCGGCGCCTTCGAGCACCGCGCCGTACACCGTATTGAGCCGGCCGATCTCCTTCGCGCGGTTGGCCTTGAGCGTGTCCCACTCGAAGGCCGGGGCCTGCACCGGCCAGCCGTAGCCGTGTGCCTCCTCGAAGCCCTCGGCATAGTGCGCGGCGTAGCTGTAGAGCTTCTTGGGGATGCAGCCCACGTTCACGCAGGTACCGCCGAGTGCACCCATCTCGGCCACCGCCACCTTGGCGCCGCGCTGCGCGGCCATGCGGGCGGCCCGCACGCCGCCGCTGCCGGCGCCGATCACGAAGAGATCAAGTTCCTGTTGCTGCATGTGGGTTCTCCGAAGTGGCGATGATGCGCTACCGGCTCCAGAATTTCTTTCCATGACAACACCCATCCGTATCGGACTCGTCGGCTACGGCTACGCCACCAAGGTCTTCCATGCCCCGCTGATCGCAAGCGTCCCCGGCCTCGTCATCCAGGCCGTGTCCAGCAGCGACGCCGCCAAGGTGCACGCCGACTGGCCGGGCGTGAGCGTGTGCGACAGCCCCGCTGCCCTGGTCGCCCGCGGCGACATCGACCTCGTGGTCGTGGCCACGCCCAACGAAACCCACTTCCCGATCGCGCGCGACGCGCTGCTGGCCGGCAAGCATGTCGTCGTCGACAAGCCCTTCACCCTCACGCAGGACGAGGCGAGGCAGCTTGCCGCCCTGTCCGCCAAGCGCAAGCGGGTGCTCTCGGTCTTCCACAACCGGCGCTGGGACGGCGATTTCCTGACGATGCGCGAAGTGATCACCGGCGGGCGGCTCGGGCGCATCACCCATTTCGAATCGCACTTCGACCGCTTCCGGCCGATCGTCCGCGGACGCTGGCGCGAACAGGCAGGCCCGGGCAGCGGCCTGTGGCTGGACCTCGGCTCGCACCTTCTCGACCAGGCCTTGCAGCTCTTCGGCCCGCCGGTGGCGCTGCAGGCAGACCTGGCCACGCAGCGTGACGGTGCCGTCACCAACGACAGTTTCCACGCGCTGCTGCGCTATGGCCACGGGCTGCGCGTCGTGCTGCACGCCACGGCACTGGCCGCTTCTCCCGGTTTGCGATTCACGGTGCACGGCACGGGGGGCAGCTGGGTCAAGGCCGGCCTCGACCCGCAGGAAGACGCGCTCAAGGCCGGCCAGCGGCCCGATGGTGTCTCGCACTGGGAGCTGCCGCTGGAGAGCGCGAGCTTCAGCCTGCTCGACGACCGCAGCCCGGACGTCGTGCGAGCGTCGCCCCAGGTGATCAAGCCCGGCCGCTACGCCGACTACTACGCCGGCGTGCGAGATGCGATCCTCGCCCAAGGCCCCAATCCGGTGAGCGCCGAAGAGGCGACGACGGTGATGGCCCTGCTGGAGCTGGGCATCCAGAGCAACGAGGCGCGTCGCGAGCTGCAAGTCCACCCTTGAACGCGATGCACATCCAGTGCAGACTCGCGGGCCAATTCAAACGAAGGTGGGTGAATGAAGATCTTGAAATGGATCCTGATCGTCGTGCTCGCGCTGCTGGCGGTGCTGGTCGTCGGCGGCTACCTGCTTTCGCCCAAGTTCACCGTCTCTCGCAGCATCACCATCAACGCACCGGCCGACAAGGTCTACGCCTTCGTCGCGAGCCCCAGGCAATGGAAGCTGTGGTCGGTGTGGAACCAGCGCGATCCGAACATGCAGATCGAGTACACCGGGCCCGAGAGCGGCACCGGCGCCAAGTGGTCGTGGAAGAGCAAGAGCCAGGGCGACGGCAGCATGACCTTCACCGCCACCGAGCCGGCGCGCAAGGTCGCCTTCGATCTCTACTTCCCCGACTTCGGCACCACCTCGCAGGGCCTGCTCGAGTTCGTCCCCGACAACAACAGCACCAAGGTCACCTGGACCATGAACGGAGACATGGGCAGCAACCCCCTCTTCCGCTGGATGGCGCTGGGCGCCGACGGCATGGTCGGCAAGGACTTCGAGGCGGGCCTGGCCAACCTCAAGGCCGTCGCGGAGAAGCAGTGATTGCCGGACTTCGCGCCCCATGCCCGGTGGGCCCGGGTAAGGCATCGATGAAGCGCCCATGAGCCGAGCCGGCAAGAGTTTTCTCGGGGCTGCCGTGCTGGTGCTGCTGCTCGCCGCGGGCACGGCCTGGTGGTTCTTCACCAACCTGGACGGCATCGCGCAGCGCGCCATCGCGCACTACGGCAGCGAGATGTCGGGCTGCAAGGTCCGCGTCGAGGGCGTGCAGATCAAGACCACGGACGGCGTGGGCACGGTGCACGGCCTGGTGGTGGGCAACCCCGACGGCTTCAAGAGCGCGCATGCGATCAAGGTCGGCGTGATCGAGGTGGCGGTGGACATCCACACGGTGGCCGACCCGGTGGTGGTGATCAAGCGCATCGTCATCGACTCGCCCGACGTGAACTACGAGAAGGGCTCGGACGGCACCAACTTCGACGCCATCCAGCGCAACATCGCCCGGGCCCTGGCCAGCGGCTCGACGGGTGCTGCGCAGACGAGCGCCACCGGCAAACCCGCCAAGAAGATCATCGTGGACGAGTTCGTCATCCGCAACGCACATGCGCGGGCCACTTCGCCTGCGCTGCTCGGCCAGACGGTGTCGGCCACCCTGCCCGACGTGGTGATGCACAACCTCGGCCGCGCCGAAGGCGGGCTCACGCCAGCGCAATTGGGCGACCCCGTGGCCAAGGCCATCAGCCAGCGGCTCGTGGCCAGCCTCGGTTTCGAGCGGGCGCTGAAGTCCCTCGGCGATCGGGTGAAGGGGATCTTCGGGCGCTGAACGCCCACGGCAGGCCACCGCGCGACACGCTCGCCTGGCGTCTCTGTCACCATGCCGGCACCGCGAAAGAACCGACGCGATCAACGGAGACTCCCGTGGACAAATGGCTTGCCGCTGCACTCGACTACATCCCGCGCTGGATCGACTACCAGATGCGCCTCGCCGAGCAGCCGGGCTGCGCGATGGCCGTCGTGCACAAGGGCAAGCTGGTGCTCGAGCAGGCCTTCGGCCATGCCGACATCGTGCGCGACGTCGCGCTCACGTCGCGGCACCGCTTCCGGGTCGCGTCGCATTCCAAGACCTTCACCGCCGCGGGCATCCTCAAGCTGCGCGAGGAAGGCCAGCTGCAGCTCGATGACCGCGTCGGCGACTTCGTGTTCGGGCTGCATGCGGACGTGGCCGAGACTTCGATCATGCAGTTGCTGTCGCACACGGCCGGACTCATTCGCGACGGCTTCGACGCCGGGCAGTGGCAGGACCGCCGGCCCTTCCTGAACGCCGACGAGCTTCGCGAGGATCTGTCGCGCGGCACGACCATCGAGCCGAACACGCGCTTCAAGTATTCCAACCACGGCTACGGCCTGCTGGGCATGGTGATCGAGGCGGTGACCGGCGAACCCTACGTCGACTGGATCGCCCGCGAGATCGTCGACGCATCGGGTCTCGAAGAGACCGTGCCCGACGCGCCGCTGCCAAAGTCCACGCCCTTCGCGCCAGGACACAGCAGCAAGCTGCCGCTGGGCAAGCGCGTGGTGATTCCCGCCACCAACCCCACGAATGCGCTGGCCCCGGCCACCGGATTCATCAGCACGGCGGCCGACCTCGCGCGCTTCAACGCCAGCCTCTCGCCGAGTTCGCGCAAGAGCGTGCTCAGCCCCGAGAGCCGGCGCGAGATGACGCGGCGCCACTGGCGCGATGAGTACAACTCGATGCAGCGCTGGTATGGCCTGGGCACCATCTCCGGCACCTTGGGCGCCTGGGACTGGTTCGGCCATTCCGGCGGCTTCCAGGGCACGATCACGCGCACCGTGTGCGTGCCCTCGCAGGACATCGCCATCTCCGTGCTCACCAATGCCGCCGACGGTCTGTCGCACGTGTGGCTGGACGGCGCGCTGCACGTGATGCAGGCCTTCGCCACGCACGGCGCGCCTTCGCGGCGGGCGGCAGCGTGGACAGGTCGCTTCTGGAGCCTGTGGGGCGCGACGGACTTCCTGGCCATGGACGGCAAGGTGCTGGTGGCCAACCCCGCCTTGCCCAACCCGGTGATGGACGCGTCGCAGATCGAGCCGCTCGGGCGCGATCGCCACGGCGTCGAGCGCGGGCGCATCGCACTGGCCGGCGGCTTTGCCAACCATGGCGAGCTGGCGCGCATCGAGCGCGACGCCCGCGACCGGGTGGCCGCCGCCTGGCTGGGCGGCACGCGATTGCTGCCCGAGGCACGCGCGGCCAAGGACCTGGCGGCGCGCTACAGCGGCTGAGCGCCGCTGCGCGATCTGCGGCCGGCGAACGACGTCGGGGGCCGCTTTACATTGTGTTGACCGACTGAATCACGAGCGACAAGAAATCCGTCGACAGTCGCATGAATTCGGCCGATTGATCGCCTGCTCGGCAACTCGCGGGAGCGCCGTTTGCTGCTCAAGCATTGATGCTCCGTCCAGCCGAGCATCACCCTTTCCATTGGTTCGAAGAACATCGTCCCCGACCAGCCAGCGAGTGCTCATGGAAGAACAACAACAAGGAAAGCCAAGCCCCGACGCCGTGCCTGCGCCCCACCGCGGCACTGAACTCGTCCCCACGGTCGACACGGTCGAGCCGGTTCGTGCCAAGCCTCGCCATCGATGGCTGGGCAGCCTTATCGCCGTCATCGCCCTGGCCGGGCTGGGCGCGTTGGCCTGGAGCCTGACGCATCCATCGAACCCGTCCGCCGGTTCAGCAGCCGGACCGGGCGGGCCAGGCGGACCCGGTGGTCCGGGCGGCCCGGGCGGGCCTGGAGGCGGCGGGCGCCGCGGCGCGCCGGCCACCACCGTCGGCGTCGCCACGGCGGAAGTGGCGGACATCCCGGTGTGGCTGGACGCCCTCGGCACGGTCACGCCCTCGGCCACGGTCACGGTGAGGCCGCAGGTCTCGGGCGTGCTCAAGCAGGTGCTGTTCAAGGAAGGCCAGATGGTGCGCGCCGGGCAGTTGCTGGCCACCATCGACGCGCGGCCTTTCGAGATGGCGGTGATGCAGTCCGAAGGCCAGCGCCTGCGCGACCAGGCCCAGCTGGACAACGCAAAGCTGACGCTCGAGCGCTTTCGAACCTTGCTGCAGCAGGATTCGATCGCCCGGCAGGACGTGGACACGCAGGCAGCGCTGGTCAAGCAGCTCGAGGGCACGGTCATCTCCGACAAGGCGGCCGAAGGCACGGCGCGCCTGAACCTCGGCTACACGCGCATCGTCGCGCCGGTGAGCGGCCGCCTGGGCCTGCGGGTGGTGGACACCGGCAACGTGGTGTCCTCGGGCGACACCAACGGCATCGCCGTCATCACGCAGCTCGCGCCCATCGACGTGGAGTTCGCGGTGCCGCAGGACCGCGTGCCCGACGTCGAGCGCCGCGTGGCGCAAGGCGCGGCCATGCCGGTCACCGCCTTCGACCGAAGCCGCACCAACGAGCTCGATCGCGGCACTTTCTCCACGCTCAACAACCAGATCGACACGCAGACCGGCACGGTGCGTGCCAAGGCACGCTTCGCCAACGCGAAGAGCACGCTCTTCCCCAGCCAGTTCGTGAACGTGCGCCTGCTGCTGGACACCATCAGCGGTGCCGTCGTCGTGCCCACCACGGCCTTGCGCCATGGCGGCGAAGGCGACTTCGTCTACGTGCTCAACGAAGACCGCACGGTCTCGCAGCGCAAGGTCACGCCGGGCCAGGCGACGGGCGACCGCGTCGCCATCGCCTCGGGGCTTGCCGCCGGCGAGAAGGTCATCACCGAAGGCGCGGACCGCCTCAAGGATGGCGCACGCGTGCAGTTGCCGGGCGATCGGCCGGCATCGGCGCCGGGTGGCGCACGCGGCAACCGTGCGTCGGGTCCGCCCGCCGGAGCCAGCTGGCCCGAAGGAGCGAGCAGGCCGCACCGCCGCCGTGCCAGCGATGCCGCGCAGCCCTGAGCCCCCGCGACCATGAGTCCGTCGCGTCCTTTCATCCTGCGCCCGGTCGCGACCTCGCTGCTGATGGTCGCCATCGTGCTCGCGGGCATCGTGGGCTTTCGCTTCCTGCCGTTGTCGGCACTGCCGCAGGTCGATTACCCGACCATCCAGGTGCAGACGCTGTACCCCGGCGCGAGCCCGGAGGTGATGAGCCGCACCGTCACCGCGCCGCTGGAGAAGCAGTTCGGCCAGATGTCCGGCCTGCAGCGCATCAGCTCCACCAGCGCGGCGGGCGTGTCGATGATCACGCTGCAGTTCGGACTCGGCCTCGCGCTGGACGTGGCCGAGCAGGAGGTGCAGGCCGCCATCAATGCGGGCGGCTCCACGCTCCCCGCCGACCTGCCCGCGCCGCCGGTGTATGCCAAGGTGAACCCGGCCGATGCACCGGTGCTCACGCTGGCCGTCACCTCCGACAGCCTGCCGCTGACCGAAGTGCAGAACATGGTCAACACCCGGCTGGCCCAGAAGGTGAGCCAGGTGACGGGCGTGGGCCTCGTCACGCTGTCGGGCGGGCAGCGGCCGGCCGTTCGCATCCAGGCAGACACGCAGGCGCTGTCGTCCTACGGCATCGGGCTGGACACCATCCGCAGCGCCATCGGCTCGGCCAATGCCAACAGCGCGAAGGGCAGCTTCGAAGGGCCGACGCGGTCGTACACCATCAATGCGAACGACCAGCTCGTCACCGCCGACGACTACAAGAACCTGATCGTCGCCTTCAAGAACGGAGCGCCCATCCGCCTGAGCAACGTGGCGCGCGTGGTGGACAGCGCGGAGAACGTCAAGCTCGGTGCCTGGGCCAGCCAAGCCTGCCCGAAGACCGCGGCGTCTTCCGCAAAAGACGACTGCGCCGATGGCAACGGCCGCCACTTCAAGCCGGCCATCATCGTCAACGTGCAGCGCCAGCCCGGTGCCAACGTGATCCAGACGGTGGACGCGATCAAGAAGCGCCTGCCCGAGCTCACGGCCAGCATGCCGGCGAGCGTGCAGGTCGACGTGCTGAGCGACCGCACCACCGGCATCCGCTCGTCGGTCGAGCACGTGGAGACCGAGCTCGTGCTCGCGGTGGTGATGGTGGTGCTGGTCATCTTCGCCTTCCTTCACAGCGTGCGTGCCACCGTCATCGCGAGCCTCGCGGTGCCGATCTCGCTCATCGGCACCTGCGGCGTGATGTACCTGATGGGCTACAGCCTGAACAACCTGAGCCTGATGGCGCTCACCATCGCCACCGGCTTCGTGGTGGACGACGCGATCGTGATGATCGAGAACATCTCGCGCTACATCGAGGACGGCGACCCGCCGATGGAGGCGGCACTGAAGGGCGCGACGCAGATCGGCTTCACCATCATCTCGCTGACGGTGTCGCTCATCGCGGTGCTGATCCCGCTGCTCTTCATGGGCGACGTGGTCGGGCGGCTGTTCCGCGAGTTCGCCGTCACGCTGGCGATCACCATCCTCATCTCGGCGGTGGTCTCGCTCACGCTGGTGCCGATGATGTCCGCGCGCTGGCTGCGCCATGACGAGCACCCGCACGGCATCGGACAGCGCATCCAGCGCGGCTTCGACCGCATCATCGCGCGCTACGACCACGGCCTGCAGTGGGTGCTTGACCGCCAGCGGCTCACCTTGTGGGTGGCGCTCGCGACCTTCGCGCTCACGGTGTTCCTCTACATCGCGATCCCCAAGGGCCTGTTCCCGACGCAGGACACCGGCCAGCTGCAGGCGCGCATCGAGGCGTCGGAGACGGTGAGCTATGCGCGCATGGCGGGCTTGCAGCAAGCGGCGGCACAGGCGCTGCTGGCCGACCCCGACGTGGAGAACATCGCATCCTTCGTCGGCGTGGACGCGGCCAACAACACCATGCTGCACACCGGGCACATGCTCATCAACCTCAAGACTGGCCGCAGCGGCACGCAAGAGGCGCTGATGAACCGCCTGCAGCAGCGCGTGCGCCAGGTGGCGGGCGTGACGCTGTACCTGCAGCCCACGCAAGACCTCACCATCGATGCGGAAAGCGGGCCGACGCAGTACCGCGTGTCCATCGAAGGCTCGGACGACGCCACCGTGGCCCTGTGGGCGACCAGGCTCGCGCAGAAGCTGCGCGAGGTGCCGCAGGTGCGCAACGTGGTGTCGGATGCGAACGCCGCCGGCATGGCGGTGCAGATCGACATCGACCGCGACACCGCGTCGCGCCTGGGCATCAGCGCATCGACGGTGGATGAAGCGCTGTACAGCGCCTTCGGCCAGCGCATCGTGTCGACCATCTTCACCGAGACCAACCAGTACCGCGTGATCCTCGAGGCGAGGCAGGACGCGCTCGCATCGCCGCAGACGCTGGGCAACCTGCACCTGGCCACGAGCAGCGGCGACACCACGCCGCTGTCGGCCATCGCGAACATCCACGAGGTGCAGGCGCCGCTGCAGGTGACGCACGTCGCGCAGTACCCGGCCACCACCGTCGGCTTCGACACGGCTGACGGCGTGTCGCTCGGCCGCTCGGTGGATGCGATCCGCGCGGCGGCCAAGGACATCGCCATGCCGGCCAGCGTGAGCATGACCTTCCTCGGCGCGGCGGGCGCCTACGAGAACTCGCTGACCAACCAGCTGTGGCTGATCCTCGCGGCGATCATCTGCGTGTACATCGTGCTGGGGGTGCTGTACGAGAGCTACGTGCACCCGCTCACGATCTTGTCCACCCTGCCCTCGGCCGGTGTGGGCGCGCTGCTGGCGCTGATGATCGGCGGGCACGACCTGGGCGTGATCGGGATCATCGGGATCATCCTGCTCATCGGCATCGTGAAGAAGAACGCGATCATGATGATCGACTTCGCGATCGACGCGGAGCGCAACGATGGCAAGGCACCGCGCGAGGCGATTCATCAGGCGGCGTTGTTGAGGTTCAGGCCGATCTTGATGACGACGATGGCGGCGTTGTTTGCGGCCTTGCCCTTGATGTTCGGGTGGGGCGAGGGGGCGGAGTTGCGTCGGCCGCTGGGGTTGTCGATTTTTGGTGGGCTGGTGGTGAGCCAGTTGTTGACGCTGTTCACGACGCCGGTGATTTATCTGGCGTTTGATCGGTTGGGGGTGAGATTGCGCGGAGGCCGTCGCCCCCACCCTCCTTCGACAAGCTCAGGACAGGCCAAGCCTCCCCCAGCGGGGGAGGGAGCTTCTCCTCTCCTTCCCTCGCTGGGGGAAGGCCGGGATGGGGGCGTGGGCCCATGAACCTCTCCTCCCCCTTCGTCAAGCGCCCGATCGCCACCGTCCTGCTCACCATCGGCGTGGCACTCGCCGGCGTCGCGGGCTTCTTCACCCTCCCCGTTTCCCCGCTGCCGCAAGTCGACTATCCCGCCATCTCCGTCTCCGCCGCCATCCCCGGCGCCAGCCCCGAGACCATGGCGACCAGCGTTGCCACGCCGCTGGAGCGGCGGCTGGGCATCATCGCCGGCGTGAACGAGATGACCTCTTCCAGCGGCCGCGGCTCTGCCCGCGTGACGCTGCAGTTCGACCTCAACCGGAAGATCGACGCGGCCGCGCGCGAGGTGCAGGCCGCCATCAACGCCTCCCGCGCCGACCTGCCCGCCACGCTGCGCAGCAACCCCACCTACCGCAAGATGAACCCGTCGGATGCGCCGGTGATCATCCTTGCGCTCACCTCGCCCACCCGCACACCGGGGCAGATCTACGAAGCGGTCTCCAACATCGTGCAGCAGAAGGTCGCGCAGGTGGACGGCGTGGGCGACGTGGAGATCGGCGGCGGCTCGCTGCCGGCCGTGCGGGTGGAGCTGAACCTGCTCGCGCTCAACCGCTACGGCGTGCCGCTCGAAGACGTGCGCGCCGCCATCCAGGCGAGCAACGCGACGCGGCCCAAGGGCAGCATCGAGACCGATGCGCAGCGCATGCAGATCTACACCACTGCGCCTGGCCACAAGGCGGCCGAGTACCGCTCGCTGGTCGTGGCGTGGCGCAACGGCGCGCCGGTCCGGCTGTCCGACATCGCCCAGGTGACCGACGGCCCCGAGGACGTGCGCACGCTGGGCCTGTTCAACGGCAACCCGGCGGTGATCGTGCTCGTCACGCGACAGCCGGGCGCCAACGTGATCGAGACGGTGGACGGCGTGCGCGCCCTGCTGCCGCAGCTTCGTGCGCAACTGCCGGCCGACATCGACGTGCAGGTGGCGTCAGACAGCACCAACTCCATCCGCGCCTCGCTGCGCGAGATCGAGCTCACGCTCATCATCTCCATCGCGCTGGTGGTGCTGGTGGTGAGCGTCTTCCTGCGCAGCGTGCGCGCGACCATCGTGCCGGCGGTGGCGACCATCGTGTCGCTGCTGGGCACCTTCGGCGTGATGTACCTGCTGGGCTTCAGCCTCAACAACCTGAGCCTGATGGCGCTCACGGTCGCCACCGGCTTCGTGGTGGACGACGCCATCGTGGTGCTGGAGAACACCAGCCGCCACATCGAGCAGGGCATGGGCCGGCTGCAGGCCGCACTGCTGGGCGCGCGCGAGGTGGGCTTCACCGTGCTGTCGATCAGCCTGTCGCTGGTCGCCGTGTTCATCCCGCTGCTCTTCATGGGCGGGCAGGTGGGGCGGCTGTTCCGCGAGTTCGCGGTCACGTTGTCGGCGGCGGTGATGATCTCGCTGGTCATCTCGCTCACCACCACGCCGATGATGTGCGCCTGGCTGCTCAAGCCCGGCGCGGGCCCGCAGCGGCGCCCCGGGCGGCTCGCGCGCTGGTCGGAATGGGGCTACGACAAGGTGCACCGCAGCTACGAGCACAGCCTGGACTGGGCGCTGCATTCGAAGGCGCTGGTGATGTTCATCCTCATGGCCGTCATCGGCCTGAACGTGTACCTCTTCAGCGCCGCGCCCAAGGGCTACTTCCCGCAGCAGGACACCGGCCAGCTCAACGGCGGGCTGCGCGCCGACCAGAGCATCTCCTTCGAGGCGATGCAGGCCAAGCTGCGGCAGCTCGTCAACATCATCAAGGCCGACCCGGCGGTGGACACGGTGGTGGGCTTCACCGGCGGCGGACGCGCGGGCGGCGGCTTCCTGTTCGTGAACCTGAAGCCGATCTCCGAGCGCCACGTGGGCGGCCAGGCCGTGATCGCCCGGCTGCGCCCGCAGCTCGCTCGCGTGACCGGCGTGAGCCTCTTCCTCAACCCGGTGCAGGACTTGCGCATGGGCGGGCGCCAGACCAATTCCACCTACCAGTACACGCTCAAGAGCGACAACGCCGCCGACCTCAAGCGCTGGGCCACGCGCCTGGCCGACGCGATGAAGCTGCAGAGCGCCATCACCGACGTGGACACCGACCAGCAGGACAACGGCATCGAGAGCTTCGTCAACATCGACCGCGACAGCGCTGCACGGCTGGGCTTGACCAACCGCGACGTGGACAACGCGCTGTACGACTCCTTCGGCCAGCGACAGGTCGCGACCATCTACGACCAGCTCAACCAGTACCACGTGGTGATGGAGGTGAGTCCCAAGTTCGCGCAGGGGCCGGTGGCGTTGAACGACGTGCAGATCCCGTCGAAGGCGAGCGCCACGTCCGCCGCGGGGGCTGCGTCTTCAGCCACGGCGGCGACGCCCACCTCGGCCAACGCCGGGTTGCGCGATGCGTCCACCGGCGCCACCGTCAACACCAGCGTGAGCCCGATGGTGCCGCTGCCGGCCATCGCGCGTTTCAGCGAGGAGTCGACGCCCAGCAACATCAACCACCAGGACGGCGAACTCGCGACCACCATCTCCTACAACCTCGCCGAGGGCAGCACGCTGTCGGATGCGCGCGCCGCCATCGAACAGGCCGCCGCCGACATCGGCATGCCCACCAACGTGCGCGGCAGCATGCAGGGCACGGCCGCCGCCTTCCAGGACACGCAGAACCAGCAGCCGCTGCTGATCCTCGCCGCGCTGGTGGTGATCTACATCGTGCTGGGCGTGCTGTACGAGAGCCTCGTGCATCCCATCACCGTGCTGTCCACCCTGCCCTCGGCCGGCGTGGGTGCGGTGATGGCGCTGCTGATGTTCAAGATGGAGTTCTCGCTCATCGCGCTGATCGGCGTGTTCCTGCTGATCGGCATCGTGAAGAAGAACGCCATCCTGATCATCGACTTCGCGCTGGAAGCCGAACGCTCGCGCGGCCTGAGCGCCTTCGATGCCGTGCGCGAGGCCTGCCTGCTGCGCTTCCGGCCCATCCTCATGACCACGCTGGCCGCTGCGCTGGGCGCGCTGCCGCTGGCCATCGGCTTCGGCGAAGGCGCCGAGCTGCGCCGGCCGCTGGGCATCGCCATCATCGGCGGGCTGATCGCGAGCCAGTTGCTCACGCTGCTCACCACGCCGGTGGTCTACCTGCTGCTGGACAAGCTGCGCCACCGCAGCGCCAACGAACGCCTGCTCAGCCGCACGGGCGGCGACCTGAGTGCCGCCACTGCCGCGAAGGCTGAATGACCATGAAGACCTTGCGACTGACCCAACTTGCCGCGGCCTCGCTCGTGCTGGCCCTCACCGCCTGCGCAACCACCACTCGCCGCGACGAGGTGCCCACTTCCCCCACCTCCGCGGCCTTCAAGGAAGCGCCTGCCGGCTGGACGCAGGCCGCGCCCGCCGACACGCTGGACCGAGGGTCGTGGTGGACGCTGTTCAACGACCCGGCGCTGACCGCGCTGATGGAGCGGGTGGAGGTGTCCAACCAGAACGTTGCCGCGGCGGCCGCTGCCTACGCCCAGGCGCAGGCGCTCGTGCACGAGCAGCGGGCCTCGCTGTTCCCGAGCCTGGGGCTCAACGGCGCGGCCACGCGATCGGGCGGCGGGTCGGGCTCGACGACGACGTCGTCCTCGTCGTCGTCGTCCGGCAGTTCGGCGTCGTCGAGATACTCTCTGGGCCTGTCGGGCAGCTGGGAGCCGGATGTGTGGGGCCGCCTGCGTGGCGGCGTCAACGCGGCCGGTGCGCGCGCGCAGGCCAGCGCCGCCGATCTCGCGGCCGCCCGGCTTTCGGCGCAAGGCGAACTCGCGACGGACTATTTCTCCTTGCGAGAGACCGACTTCGAAGCCTCGATGCTGCGCACGACGATCGCGGGCTACGAGCAGTCGGCGCGCATCACGAAGAACCGCTACGACGCCGGCATCGTCCCGCGCAGCGACTTGCTGCAGGCGCAGACCCAGCTCGCCAATGCGCGCGCCGACCTGGCCGGCCTGCAGCGTACGCGCGCCCAGCTCGAGCATGCGATGGCGGTGCTGGTGGGCGAGGCGCCGGCCAACTTCTCGGTGGCCGTGGTGGACTGGACCTGGCCGCCCCTCCCCGCCGTGCCGGGCATGGTGCCATCGGAGCTTTTGCAGCGGCGGCCCGACATCGCCGCTGCCGAGCGCCGCGTGGCCGCGGCCAACGCCTCCATCGGCGTGGCACGCGCCGCCTTCTTCCCGAGCTTCGGGCTGAGCGGCAGCTACGGGCTCGGCGCGGCGAAGCTGGGCGACCTGTTCAGCGCCTCCGCGGTGGCCTGGTCGCTGGGCCTGTCGGTGGCGCAGACGATCTTCGACGCTGGCGCCCGCAGCGCGCAGGTCGACGAGGCGAAGGCGGCGTGGGAACAATCGGTGGCGCAGTACCGGCAGACGGTTCTCGGCGCCTTCCAGGACGTCGAAGACCAGCTCGCCGCCGCACGCGTGCTGGAACAGCAGGAAGGCCTGCGGCGCGAAGCCTCGCAGGCGGCGGACCAGACGGAGCAGCAGGTGCTCAACCGCTACAACGCCGGGCAGATCAGCTACAGCGACGTGGTGGCCGCGCAAGTGACGGCGCTGAACGCCCGGCGCTCGCTCGCGCAGGTGGTGGCGGATCGGCAGACGGCCGCGATCGCGCTGATCCGCGCGCTGGGGGGTGGTTGGAAGCAGCCGGGTGGTGATGCAACGAAGTGACAATGTCGGCATGGCCACGACACCGCTGGACCCTTCCGACCCCGAACCCCTGCCGCCGCTCGCGCCCGGCGACGACGAATGCTGCGGCAACGGGTGCGACCCGTGCATCTTCGATTTCTATGCGATCGAGCGGGAGCGGTATCTCAAGGCGTTGAAGGCCTGGCAGGAACGTCAGGCTGGTCGAGGTATTGCTCCCTCCCCCAGCGGGGGAGGGAGCAACACAACATCACGCGGGCTCGATCTTTGACCGCCCCTCCTCCACCACGAAACTCGCCAGCGTCTCGATGCCCGCATCCCGCTTCGTCACGTCGCTCACCACACGCAGCGTCGTCGTCATCCGCTTGGGCGTGAACTCGCACACGCCATAACCCTTGCGCTGCGCATCCGCGAACACGAAGTGCGGGTTGCGTGCCAGCCTTTCCGCGGTCTTCTCATTGCCACCCGAACGCGACGTGATGCTTGTCCCACAGAACTCCACGCCGATGCTCGCGCTCTTCGCATCTGCGTAGTCGGCCTTCACATGGCCCACCCAGTTCTCGTGAACGTCGCCGCCCAGCAGCACCGCGTTGCGCAGCGCGTGCCGGCGCATCTGCCCGATCAGCCGTTGCCGCGCCGCGGGGTAGCCATCCCAGCCGTCGTTCCACACCTGCGGTGATGCCGAGCCCGTGGCGAAATCGCGCGTGCCGAAGAGCGTCTGCTGGCCGAGCACGTTCCAACCCGGGCCGGCGTGCGCGAACTTCTGGTCCAGCCAGGCCTCCTGCGGCGCGCCGAGCAGCGTGCGCTTGGGGTCTGCCAAGGCCGCGCAAGCGGCCGGGTCGATGGTGCTGGAGCCCGGCTTGCCGCCCTTGGTGCAGACCTGCGCATCGCGGTATTGCCGATCATCCAGCAGCACGATGGAGGCGAGCTTGCCGAAGCGGTGCTCGGCGTAGACCCGCGTCTCGGCACCCTTGACGAGCCCCGCCACCGCCTGCGTCAAGGTCGATGCGCGCAAGGGCATGTGCTCGTAGAAGGCCTGGTAGGCCGCTGCGCGCCGTGCCGCGAAGTCACTCACCTCGGGCCCGTTCTCGCCCCGCGTGAGGCCGGCGTAGTCGTTCTGCACCTCGTGGTCGTCCCAGGTCACGAGCCACGGGCAGGCCGCATGCATGGCCTGCAGCTCGGGCTCGGCCTTGTGCAGTGCGTAGCGCTGCCGATAGTCGTCCAGCGTGACGACCCAGCCGCCGGTGGGCACTCGCACCGCGTCCTTCGCACCTGGGTATTCATAGATGTAGTCGCCAAGGAAGAGCACCGCGTCCGGCTGCTCGGCCGCCATGTGGCGATAGGCGCTGAAGTAGCCGTGCTCGTAGCGCTGGCAAGACGCATACGCCAGCCGCAGTCGCGCTGCGTCGGCATCGGGCGCCGGGAAGGTGCGGGTGCGGCCCACGGGGCTGGCCTCGTCGCCTGCGAAGAAGCGGTAGAAGTACCAGCGGTCGGCATCGAGCCGGTTCGCCTCCACGTGCACCGAATGCGCAAGCTCGGGCAGCGCCTGCGACTGCCCACTCTGCACGATGGACTTGAACGACTCGTCGCGTGCCAGCTCCCAGCGCACCGTCACCGGCTGGTTCAGCGCGGGCGCGACGAGACGCGTCCACAGCACGACCGAGTCATGCGTGGGCGAGCCACTGGCCACGCCCAGCGCGAAGGGGTTGGAGGTGAATTTCGCCTGGCTCCAGGCACTGCGCGGCACCCACAAGGTGGAAGCCGCTGCGCCGGCGAGCTGTAGAAGACGGCGTCGATGAAGGGGCATGCTGCGTCTCGCGCTTGGGGGGACACGAGTCTGGCATGACACGGCGCTCAATCGGCGGAAACCCCGTCGGCGGCGAACCGATCGGCCGGAAAGCGCGCCTGCCAGGTTTCGAGCGGCACGCGCGCGCCGTTGCACACATAGGAGATGGCGCGGTACCAGCCGGCGAGCATCAGCAGCTCGATGCACTGGGCCGGCGTCCACACGGCAGCAATCCGCGCCCACAACGCATCGCCGACGTGGGATGTCTCGTGCAGCTCGTCGACCAGCCGCACGAGCAGGCGGTCGCGTTCGGGCAGTGCGTCGAGGCCGCTGGGGCGGACGTCGGCGATGGCGGCAACTTCGGCGTCGGTGAAGCCCGCGGCGCCGGCGAAAGCCGCCACGTGCACGCCCCATTCGTACTCCGCGCCGCAGCGCGCGCAGACGCGGTCGATCACCACTTCACGGTCGCGCAGCGGCAGCGAGGCCTTGGCGCCAAGCAGGTAGCCGCCCCACGGCATCATCCGCTCGGCCATTGCCGGGTTCACTGCCAACGTGCGGAACAGCGCGAGGACGCTGGGCGCGCCCGGCGGGTTCATTCTGGCGAGGAGCTGGTCGATGGATGGGTCGAACGGGGCCTGGACAGGCGGGATTCTTGGGGGGTGTCGCATCACTCAAACTCCCAGATTGCTACCGAATCGGTAGCAGTCAAAGGATATCGCTACTTATTGCGTAGCGCAACGGGAGCTATTTACCACAGAGAACACAGAGACCACAGAGGAATTGCATCTCCTCTGTGGTCTCAGTGTTCTCTGTGGTGAGACGGCTTGTGGCGTCGTCCGCCTCCGCTACTTCGCCAGCCTCTGCCACCTCACGCCCCACTTCATCAGCGGCGTAAACGCCTCCACCATCTCTTCGCCCAGCGCCGTGAGGGCATAGCCCTCGCCCTCACGCTGTTCCACCAGCGCCGCCTCTCGCAGGTCGCCCAGCCGCGCGTTGACCACCGTGGGCGAGAGGTCGTCACACGCTTCCTGCAGCGCCCGGAACGTCTTGGGCCCGAGATGCAGCTCCCACACCACCCGCAAGAGCCACTTGCGCTGGAAGAGTTCGAGCGTTGCGTTGACGGCTTGCTTGACTTCGGCTTGGCGGGTGCGTGCGGTGGCCATGGGAGGTGCGGGGTGGTTGCTACAAGGAATGTAGCAATTCGCAGAACGCACCCGCACGATGGGGTTGTCGCTGCCGGTACAGCAGGCTCTGCGCATCGTTCCCATAATGGCCGCATCGTCCCCCCACCCCCTGCGCCGCCATGACACTCACGCCGCTGTCTTCCATCCTCTCTCGTCGCCGCCACGATGGCCACGAAGTCGCCTTCGAGATTCCGGCCGATTGGTTGCAGGGCCGCACCTCCTTCGGCGGGCTGGTGTCGGTGTTCGCGGTGCAGGCGATGCGCGACGTGGCGTCCGGCAGCTGGCCCGACCACGTGTCGCTGCGCGCGCTACAGACCAACTTCATTGCGCCCGTCGAAGCGGGCACCGTCACTGTCAGCGTGCATGTTCTGCGCGAAGGCAAGACCGTGCGGCAGGTGCAGGCCACGGTGAAGCAGCGCGACGAGGTCTGCGCGCTGATGGTCGGTGTCTTCGGCAGCGACCGCGAGACCGCCGTGCCGGCGCTGTTGCCCACGCGCCCCGCCGTCCCCAAGGAGCCTGTGGACCTGCCCTTCGTTCCTTTCGTGGAAGGCATGCGCCCGAACTTCACCGCTCACCTGGACCTGCGCTGGGGCGATGGCGCCCCGCCCTTCACCGGCGTGGACACCTGGATCGCGGCGCTGCACATTCGCCTGCTGGATGACGACGCCGCCACGCTGCCGCGCGAACTCATGACGGTGCTGATGGCCGACGCGTCCCCCACGCCCGTGCTCAGCCAGTTCAGAAAACCCACGCCGGCCAGCTCGGTGTCGTGGGCGCTGGAGCTGCGGCCGCTGGCCGCCACCGAGGCGCTCGACGGCTGGTGGCGCGCGGACAACCGGGCCATTGCGGCCTCGGGCGGCTATGTCAATCAGCAGTCGATGCTGTGGGCCCCGAGCGGCACGCTGGCGGCGCTGGCGTACCAGGTCGTCACGGTCTACGGCTGAGTGACGCGGCGGCGCCAAGCCGCAAGCCGCGCATGAATCCCTGAGTCGGCGCATTCGCCGGCACCAAATTCACTCACGCACCACGCCATGCCGGCGTGTGGTGCGCGCTGCGCCGTCCGCACGCCTGCCGGCGGTGCACATCGGGCGCCATACCACGCAAATGCGTTGGCACGTTTGATGCTGATCATGACCTGTCATAACAGGTCGAGCATTCCGCATGAACGCTGCCCGCAAGCCGTCGCCGACCGTCGCCCTGATGCCCTCGGTGCCCATGCACTCGCAGATCCGCGAGATCGTGCGGCGCCGCATCCTCGACGGCACCTACGCCCCGCATTCGCAGATGCCGTCGGAGAGCCAGATGATGGAGGCCTTCAAGGTCAGCCGCATCACCATCCGCCAGGCGCTGGGTGATTTGCAAAAGGAAGGCCTGATCTTCAAGGTGGCCGGCAAGGGCAGCTTCGTCGCCAAGCCCAAGGCCTTCCAGAGCCTGTCGAAGCTGCAGGGCTTCGGCGAGGCGATGGCCACTGCCGGCTACGAGACCTTCAACCAGGTGCTGAGCACGCGCCGCACCGCCGCCAACGAAATCGTGGCCAAGCGGCTCGAGCTGGACATCGGCGCCCCGGTGTTCGAGATCAAGCGGCTGCGCTACCTCAACCGCGAGCCGATCTCGGTGGACGTGAGCTACTTCGCCATATCGCTGGGCGAGCGGCTCGCGCAGGAAGACCTCGCCACGCGCGACATCTTCCTCATCCTCGAGAACGACTACGGCCTGCACCTCACGCATGCGGATGTGCAGATCGAAGCCATCTCCGCCGACGAGTCGCTTGCACGCCACCTGCGCACGGCCGAGGCCTCGCCGCTGCTGCGCATCGAGCGGCTCACGCATGCGGACGACAAGCCGGTGGACTTCGAGTTCCTCTACTACCGAGGCGATGCCTTCCAGTACCGGCTGCGCATCGATCGTTGCTGAGAACTCAGCACCACTGCTTGAAACCCGACAACGCCACTGTTCAAGAACCCACAGGCACCGGAGCATCCATGAACACCATCGATCTGGAATTCGACCTCGTCGTCATCGGCGGCGGCACCGGCGGCCCGATGGCCGCGGTCAAGGCCAAGGAGCGCAACCCCAAGCTGCGCGTGCTGCTCATCGACAAGGCCAACGTGAAGCGCAGCGGCGCGATCTCCATGGGCATGGACGGGCTGAACAACGCCGTCATTCCCGGCCACGCGACGCCCGAGCAGTACGTGAAGGAGATCACCGTCGCCAATGACGGCATCGTGGACCAGGAAGCGGTGATGGCCTACGCCGCGCACAGCTTCGACATGATCCAGGAGCTGGACCGCTGGGGCGTGAAGTTCGAGAAGGACGAGACCGGCGACTACAGCGTGCGCAAGGTGCACCACCTGGGCGCCTACGTGCTGCCCATGCCCGAGGGGCACCACATGAAACGAATCCTCTATCGGCAACTCAAGCGGGCGCGGGTGGAGATCACCAACCGCGTGGTGGTGACTCGCGTGCTGACGGGGACGGATGGCGAGGTCGCGGCGGTGATGGGCTTCGACTGCCGCACGGCCGAGCTCTACGTGATCCGCACCAAGGCCGCCGTCATCTGCACCGGCGCCGCCGGGCGGCTGGGCCTGCCGGCCTCGGGCTACCTCATGGGCACCTACGAGAACCCCACCAACTGCGGCGACGGCCATGCCATGGCCTTCCATGCGGGCGCGGACCTCGCGAACCTGGAGTGCTTCCAGATCAATCCGCTGATCAAGGACTACAACGGCCCGGCCTGTGCCTACGTCACCGGCCCGCTGGGCGGCTACACGGCCAACTCCAAGGGCGAGCGCTTCATCGAATGCGACTACTGGAGCGGCCAGATGATGCAGGAGTTCTACAACGAACTTCAAAGCGGCAACGGCCCTGTGTTCCTGAAGCTCGACCACCTGGCGGAAGAAACGATCCAGGAGATCGAGACCATCCTGCACACCAACGAGCGGCCGAGCCGCGGCCGCTTCCACGAGAAGCGCGGCAACGACTACCGCAGCCAGATGGTGGAGATGCACATCTCCGAGATCGGCTTCTGCAGCGGGCACAGCGCCTCGGGCATCCACATCAACGCGCGCGGCGAGACCTCGGTGAAGGGCCTGTACGCGGCCGGCGACTGCGCGAGCGTGCCGCACAACTACATGCTGGGTGCCTTCGTGTACGGCAAGCACTGCGGCCTGAATGCGGCGGCGTATTGCGAGGAGGTGGGGCATGCGGCGGTGAATGCGGATGCGCAGGCCGCGGAGTCGGCACGCATCCTCGCGCCGCTCGGCCGCGACGGCGGGCTCACGCCTTACCAGATCGAATACAAGACGCGGCGACTGGTGAACGACTACCTGCAGCCGCCGAAGATCACGCGCAAGTACCAGATCGGCCTGCGCCGCTTCGCCGAGATCCGCGAGGACATGGCGCAGATGAGCGCGGGCAATGCGCACGAGCTCATGCGCGCGATGGAAGCCACGTCCATCCTCGACTGCGCGGAGATGGCGGCGCACGCGTCGATGTTCCGCACCGAAAGCCGCTGGGGGCTGTACCACAACCGGGTGGACCACCCGGAGCGCGATGACGCGAACTGGTTCTGTCACACCCTGCTCAGCCGCGACGAGCATGGCGAGATCACGCTGCGCAAGAAGGACATCGAGCCGTACATCGTGCCGGTGGATGAGGAAGAGCGCACGGCCTACCAGCGGCTGCGCGTGGCACGGGCGGCGGAGGCGGCATGAGCGGCCTGCTTGTCGCGACGGCCGTCGCCCTCACCCTGGCCCTCTCCCAGAGGGAGAGGGGACAGAGCCGCCTGCATGCCTGCCTTCGGCAGAAGGCCCATCCCGCGTTGCTCTCTCTTCCTGGGAGAGCGCAGTCGCATTGCTCCCTCTCCCCCTGGGAGAGGGCTGGGGTGAGGGCGACGGCCTCTCACGCCAACCCATCGCAAAGGACCATCGCATGACCATCGCCCTCACCCCCACGCAAGTCCCCGTCGTCATCGACGAATCGAAGTGCATCGCCGAGAAAGGCTGCACTGTCTGTGTCGACGTCTGCCCGCTCGACGTGCTGGCCATCGACTTCGTGAAGAACAAGGCCTTCATGAAGTTCGACGAATGCTGGTACTGCCTGCCCTGCGAGCAGGACTGCCCGACCGGCGCCGTGAAGGTCGAGATCCCCTACCTGCTGCGCTGAGGCCTGCGATGACCACCACCCTCAGTTTCATCCAGCGCCTGGCCGACACAGACGCCACCGTGCGCCGCCTCGCGGTGATCGACCTGCCCTACAGCGACGAGGACGACATCGTGCCGCTGCTGCTGCCGCGCCTGGCCGACGTGGACGCCGGCGTTCGCATCGAGGCAGTGCGCGCGCTCGAAGGCTTCGAGGAGCTCGATGTCGTGCGCGCCCTCGCGCCGCTGCTGCTCGACGAAGACGCCGGCGTGCGCCGCGCCACCGCCGACGTGCTCGCCGAACTGAAGGAGCCCGGCTCCGCCGAGCCGCTGCTGCCCTGGCTGCTCAGCGGCCCCGCCGAAGCACGCGCCTCGGCCTTCCGCGCCGTGCGTGCCCTGCGCTCGCCGCAGGCCTTCGAGCCGGCCATGCAGTCGCTTCGCGATCCCGATGCCGCCGTGCGGCGCGAAGCCGTCGGCGTGCTCGGCTATCTCAAGAACCCGATCGCCGTCGGCGAGCTCGCCGAAGTGGCCGCCAACGACCCGGACGCCGAAGTGCGCCGCATCGCCATCGGCGCGCTCGGCTACTCCAACACGGTGAGCGTGCTCCCTGCCTTGATGCGCGCGCTGTCCGACGGCATCTGGATGGTGCGCGAGGAAGCCGCCCAGACCATCGGCAAGCTCAAGCTCGCGCCGGCCGTGAACGAACTCGTGCGCGTGATGCAGGACGAGTACTGGCAGGTGCGCGTCAAGGCCGCGCGCAGCCTGGGCTGGCTCAAGGCCGAGGCCGCCCTGCCCGCCCTCGTCGCCTCGCTCACGCACCCGGTGAGCAACCTGCGCAAGGAAGCCGTCATCGCGCTCGGCGAGATCGGCGACACGCGCGCCATCGCCCCGCTGGAAGCATCGATGGACGACCCCGACCCCGACGTGCGCAAGCTCGCCCGCCTCGCGCTCACCGCCATCCAGATCGTGCAAAGGAAAGCGACATGACTTTCGTCGTCACCGAAGCCTGCATCCGCTGCAAGTACACCGACTGCGTGAGCGTGTGCCCGGTGGATTGCTTCCACGAAGGGCCGAACTTCCTCGCGATCGATCCGGATGCGTGCATCGACTGCGCGGTGTGCGTGCCCGAGTGCCCGGTGAGCGCCATCGTGGCCGACCACGAACTCGCTCCCGAGCAGCAGCACTTTCTCGCGCTCAACGCCACGCTGGCCCGGCAATGGCCGGTCATCAACGCGGCACGCGAGCCGCTGCCCGATGCCGAGCACTGGGCGAACGTGTCGCAGAAGCTGGACCAGCTTCACGCGAGCCCCTGAACCTGATTTCGCCATGCAGCCCTTGCAAGCAGCCGCGCCCCGCGCGCCACACGACCACCCCAGGTGGCACCTGACTTGCAATCGAGGAGACCCGACGTTTCCCTCAAACACGGAGATTCGTTCATGAAGCACATCGTCTTGCAGGCCTGCGCCGCACTCTGCCTCGCGGCGACGGCAACCGCCTTCGCCGCAAAGCAGGAGCTGGTCATCGGCATCGGCACGCAGAACACCACCACCAACACCGTCACCGGCGGCGTGGTGCTCAAGGAGCTGCACCTCATCGAGAAGTACCTGCCCCACACCGGCAAATACAAGGACATCACCTTCAAGCTCGACTGGCAGAACTTCACTTCCGGGCCGCCCATCACCAACGGCATGATGGCCAAGAAGCTGCACATCGGGATGATGGGCGACTACCCGCTGCTCGTGAACGGCGCCACCGGCCAGGCGCAGCAGGGCAACGAGACGCAGTTGGTGGCCGTCATCGCCTACAACGCCTTCGGCTCGGGCAACGGCATCGTGGTCCACAAGGATTCGCCCTACTACCAGCTGAGCGACCTCAAGGGCAAGACGGTGTCCGTGCCCTTCGGCTCGGCCGCCCACGGCATGGTGCTGCAGGCGCTGCAGGCCCGCGGCCTGAGCCCCGACACCTTCTTCAACCTGGTGAGCCAGAGCCCGGAGGTAGGCACCACCAACCTGCAGGAAAAGAAGATCGACGCGCACGCCGACTTCGTGCCCTTCGCCGACCTGCTGCCCTACCGCGGCTTCGCACGGAAGATCTTCGACGGCGTCGAGACCAAGGTGCCCACCTTCCACGGCGTGGTGGTGCGCAAGGATTTCGCGACCGAATACCCCGAGGTCGTCGTCGCCTACATCAAGGCGCTGATCGAGGCCGACGCCTGGGTGCGCGCGAACCCGGTGCAGGCCGCCACCAAGGTCGAGGAGTGGACCAAGATCGAGAAGGAAGTGGCCTACCTCTACCTCGGCCCGGGCGGCATCCACACGCTGGACCCGAGCATCAAGCCGCGCTGGCTGGACACCATCAAGACCGGCCATGAGGTGCTCTCGAAGATGAACCGCGTGAAGGGCCTGGACATCAACGCCTGGGTCAACGAGACCTATGTGCGCCAGGCCTTCAAGGAGCTCAAGCTCGACTACGACGCGCAGAAGCAGACGCTCGCCAACTACGACGTGAGTGGCACCGACCCGCTGTGCAGGATGCCCATCGCGCGCCCGAAGGAAGCCGGTGAAGTGTGGATCGAGGGCGCGGGCATCACGGCCTATGCGTCGCCCGCCTGCACGCTGGCCGCCGTCAACAAGGCGCAGGCGGAGAACAAGAAGGTGCGCGTGGCCTACCTCGTGGACCGCGCGCTCGGCATCAAGCTGTTTGCCGACAAGGCCTTCTACGCCCTCGACACCCGCGACCCGAAGAAGCCGCAGATCGTGCCCTTCCTGCTGAAGAAGGACGCCGAGGCGCATGCCGCCACGATCGGCGGGCGGCTTGCCACCTACACCGACGCGCTGGCTGCGGCCGCGGGTCTCTGACGCCACGCCACGAGGGGAACCCATGTCGACCGCACCGCGCCGATTGTTCGAGGAAGTCTCGCCCGCCCATCCGCCCGACCCTGGCCCGCCGGCCATCGCACTGGTGCGGCTGGAGGACACGCTGCGCCAGCCCGCGGCGCCGACGCCACCGGCCGCAGCCACCGTGCGTCCACGCTTCGCCGAACGCGCCGCCGACGCGCTGCGCGAGCACGGGCCGTGCGTGTTCATGGGCGCCTGCTCGCTCTTCGGCGTGCTGCTGTTCTGGCACCTCGCCACCACCTACCGCTGGGATTTCTACATCCGCTTCAACAACATCCCCACGCCGCTGGACGTGCTGGACAAGGTGATGCAGGTGAATGCCAACGGCAAGTTCATCACCAACGTGGGCATGAGCCTGCGCCGCATCTTCCTCGGCTTCGCGGTGGCCACGGTGGCGGGCGTGGCCATGGGCCTGGCGATCGGCCGCTACCGCATCACGCGGGGACTGCTGTTCCCGGCGCTCGAGGCGATGCGGCCGATCCCCGCGATCGCGTGGGTGCCCATCTCCATCATGCTGTGGCCGGACAACGAGGTGAGCATCGTCTTCATCACCTTCATCGGCGCGTTCTTTCCCATCCTGCTCAACACCGTGAGCGGCGTGCAGGCGGTGGACGGCGTGCTGCTGCGCGCAGGGCAATGCCTGGGCGCGAAGGAGTCGCAGCTGATGTGGCACGTGGTGCTGCCCGGCGCCGCGCCGCAGATCTTCACGGGACTCGCGGTGGGCATGGGCGTGGCGTGGGTGTCGCTGATTGCGGCGGAGATGATCTCCGGCCAGTTCGGCATCGGCTACTTCACCTGGGAGGCCTACTCGCTCATCTCCTATCCGGAGATCGTGCTCGGCATGATCACCATCGGCCTGCTGGGCCTCGCATGCAGCGGACTCATCCGCTTCGCCGGCCGTGCGCTGATGCCGTGGCTGAGCTTCGCGGCTCGCTCGGGAGCCGCACGATGAGCGCCGTGCCTGAGGTCCCCGCGGCGCCCGAAGTTCGCCGTGGCCACGTCGAGATCCGCGACGTGTCGGTGCGCTTCGGCAAGAAGGGCCAGGCGACCGAGGCGGTGAGCCGCGTGTCGCTGGAAGTCAAGCCGGGCGATTTCGTGAGCGTCATCGGGCCGTCGGGATGCGGCAAGTCCACGCTCCTGAACATCGTGGCCGGCTTCATGAAGCCGAGCGACGGCGCGGCCTGGCTGGACGGGCAGGCCATCGGCAGCCCGGGCGCGGACCGCGGCGTGGTCTTCCAGCAGTACTCGCTCTTCCCCTGGATGACCGTGCGCAAGAACGTCGAGTTCGGGCTGAAGATGCAAGGCCATGGGCAGAACGCCCGTGAGTCGGCCGCACGCACACTGCTGGGCCTGGCCGGCCTGCTGCAGTTCGAGAACCACTACCCCGACCAGCTCTCGGGTGGCATGAAGCAGCGCGTGGGCATCGTGCGCGCGCTCGCCACGAGCCCGCAGGTGCTGCTGATGGACGAGCCCTTCGGCGCACTCGATTCGCAGACGCGCACGGTGATGCAGGAGATCCTCACCAACATGTGGCAGCAGCTGCAGCTGTCGGTGCTGTTCATCACGCACGACATCGAGGAGGCGATCTTCCTGTCGGAGAAGGTCTACGTCATGACGGCGCGCCCCGGCCGCATCAAGGCGGAGATCCCGATCCCGCTGCCCCGGCCGCGCACGCCGGAGATGATGTCGTCGCCCACCTTCCACGCACTGGTGCGGCAGTTGAAGAGCCTCATCCGCGAGGAGAGCCTCGCGGCGATGGGCGGTGAGCTGGGCGCCTCCGGCTTGCAAGGCCTGGACGGGCACATCGGGTCGGCAGGCATCAAGGCACTGACATGAACGATCTGCTCGCGCACGAGTTTCCGCAGGCGATCGTGAACCACGAGGCGTCGGCCGTGCTGGCGCTGACCTGGCAGGACGGCAGCGTGAGCGCCTTGCCGCATGCGGTGCTGCGATCGGCCTGCAAGTGCGCGGCCTGCGAGCAGCACTTTCGCAGCACCGGGCAGCGCATCGATGCGCCTGCCGGCACGCGCATCGCCGACATCCGCCTCGTGGGCGACAAGGGCCTGAACCTCGTCTTCAGCGACGGGCACGGCCGCGGCATCTACCCATGGGCGCATCTGCGCGAGATCGCCCGAGTGCAACCTCACTGAGTCGACACCATGTCCAACCTCGGCACCGAACGCGTCCTGCACGTGCACCACTGGAACGACACGCTGTTCTCGTTCCGCACCACCCGTGACCCGGCCCTGCGATTTCGCAACGGCCACTTCGTGATGATCGGCCTGCCGGTCGACGGCAAGCCCCTGCTGCGCGCCTACAGCGTGGCCAGCGCCAACCACGACGAGCACCTCGAG
>Ga0207648_10000195_pt1 | contig 63743 bp, 66 predicted proteins | sample KBSMisM32_FD_184310 | JGI IMG/M metagenome (GOLD analysis project Ga0207648, IMG submission 184310) | Miscanthus rhizosphere microbial communities from Kellogg Biological Station, Michigan, USA - KBS Miscanthus M3-2 (SPAdes) (version 2) | ecosystem: Host-associated > Plants > Roots >...
CTGACTCACTGGATGCGCGAGAGCGGGCTCGCCGACATGCTGCCGGAGATGACGGACACAGTGTGGGTCGGCCTCAGCGGGGGCAGCATGGCGATGACGCCTCGGATCGGCAAGTGGTTCATGGGTTGGCAGCCGCCCTCGGGCGACGATCACGCACTCGGCTTCGTCGACTTCGCCATCTACCCGCATCTCGACAACCCGGGGCTCCCGTACAACACCATGGCCAACGCCGAGAAGTGGGCGGCAACGCTCGACTGCCCGGCATACGCGATCGACGACGAGACCGCCATTCGCGTCGTCGACGACGAGATCGACATCGCCTCGGAAGGGAAGTGGCGGCGGTTCGATCTCTAGATCGGAACGAGCCGGCCGTTCAGTCGAACAGGTCGGGATCGGTTCGGCAGATCTCGTTCCACATCGGCTGGAAGGAGAACCACCCGGCCTCGTGGAAGCCGGTCTGCTCGAACGTGTACTGCGCCATCTTGTGGTCGATCAGCTTCGGTGTGCCGGCCGCCATCGCCATCAACTGCGCCTGGCACGACCGCTCCATCGACAGGAACCAGAAACAAGCCTCGTCGACCGTGGTACCGACGGTGAACAAGCCGTGGTTCTGGTGGATGGCGGCCTTGCCGGTGGGGAACGCCGCAGCCAGTTCCTTGCCGGCATCGAGGTCGAACACGACCGCGCCACCCTGCTCGGTGATCACCCGATGGTCACCGTAGAACGCGCAGGCATCCTGGGTGATCGGATCGAGCGGGACGCCCAGCGAGGCGAAGGCCTTTCCGTGAACGCTGTGGCTGTGGGCCGCCGAGATCACGTCGGGCCGGGCCTGGTGGATGGCCGAGTGGATCACGAACGCGGCGCGGTTGACCGGACGGCTGCCGTAGACGACGTCGCCGGTGTGGTTGACCAGCAACAGATCGCTGACCTTGACGTGGCGGAAGCTCATGCCGAAAGGGTTGACCCAGAAGTGGTCGGGAAACTCGGGGTCGCGCACCGTGATGTGGCCGGCGACTCCCTCGCCGAAACCGCACCGTCCGAAGATGCGCAGCGCGCCCGCCAACTTCTGCTTGCGGTGCAGCCGCTCGTCCTCGACGTTGGCGAACTGCGGCGGCCCTTCGAGGGTGACGGCCTTCGGTGTCAGCTCGATTCCGTCGATGGTCCGCACGCCAGATTCTGTGATCGTCATGGGGGTTCACGATACGCCTTGAGGCGCCCGGATCGCATCTCTAGTCTGCGGTCATGGAAGACGTGATCGATTGGCTACTTCACGGAGATCCCGCGATCCGGTGGCAAGTGCTCGAGGATCTCACCGATGCGCCGGCGGACGAAGTCGCAACCGAACGAGCGCGTGTCGAACACGAGGGCTGGGGCGCACGCCTGCTGTCGCTGGAAGGCGCCGATGGCTTGTGGGACGGCGGCGCGTGCTTTCCAGCGGGGTATCGCGGCGACGAACCGGGTCAGCCGTGGACGGCCACGATGCACACTCTGCAGACACTGCAGCTGCTGGGCCTCGATCCGGGCTGCGAGGCGGCCCGCAAGGCCGTCGCCCGCGTCGCCGAGAACGGGCGATGGGAGCACGCCGGCCAGCACTACTTCGACGGCGAGGTCGAGCCGTGCATCAACGGGCGCACGATCGAATCCGGTGCGTACTTCGGCATCGATGTGTCCGACATCGTCGAGCGGATCGTCGGCGAACGAATGGCCGACGGCGGGTGGAACTGTGAGGCCGAGAACGGGTCGGTGCGCTCCTCGTTCGACACGACGATCGACGTGCTCGACGGGCTCGTCGAGTTCGAGCAGAGGACCGGTGGCTCGCCAGAGGTCACCGAGGCGCGCCGCAGCGGCGAGGAGTATCTGCTCGAGCGCGGCTTGTTCCGGCGCAAGAGCACGGGTGAGGTCGTCGATCCCGGATATCTGGGTTTTGCATTCCCGTACTACTGGCACTACGACGTGTTGCGAGCGCTGGACTACTTCCGTCGTGCCGGACGCGAGCCCGACCCGCGCATGGCCGAGGCCGTAGATGTAGTGCGGTCGAAGCGACAGCCCGACGGCCGTTGGCTGCTCGACAAGACCTATCCGGGACGTGTCCACTTCGACTTCGAAGAGGTCGGCGAGCCCAGCCGTTGGAACACCCTGCGCGCGCTCCGGGTGCTCGACTGGTGGGAGCAGTCCTAGAGTCGGGCCATGAACAGGGAGATCATGCCGTCGACCATCGCGCCTCCGGCCGCGAACTACGCCCACGCCGTGCTCAGCACGAACGGCGCCGAGCTGCTCCACGTCAGCGGCCAGGTGGCGGCCCGGCTCGACGGCACGATCCCTGACGGAGTTGCGGATCAGGCCGAGGTCATCTGGTCGAACATCGCCGCGATCCTCGCCGAGGCCGGCATGGCGATGACCGACATCGTCAGCATCACGACCTACGTCGTCGTCGACTACATGGCGGATCTGTCACACGTGATGGCGGCACGAGATGCTGCCTTGGCCGGCCACCGCGCCGCCAGCACGTTGGTCACCGTGCCGGCGCTGGCCCGACCGGCGTGGAAGATGGAAGTCGCGATCGTCGCCGCGAGAGCCCGATGAGGATGAACGATGAGCTCGCACGATGAGTGATCACAAGCGCACCGATTCCGGCATCGAGGTCAAACCTCTGTACGGCCCGGCCGATCTCGACGGCTGGGACCCGGCCGAGCGCCTCGGCGACCCGGGCTCACCGCCGTACACACGCGGCGTCTACCCGACGATGTACCGCGGCAAGTTGTGGACGATGAGGCAGTACGCCGGATTCGGCACGGCGAAGTCGACCAACGAGCGGTTCAAGTTCCTGCTCGGCGCGGGCCAGACCGGTTTGTCGTGCGCGTTCGACCTGCCGACGCAGATGGGCTACGACAGCGACCATCCGCGTGCCGAGGGCGAGGTCGGCAAGGTCGGTGTCGCCATCGACTCGATCGCCGACATGCGCATGCTGTTGGCCGACATCCCGCTCGACACCGCGTCGATGAGCATGACGATCAACTCGACCGGGGCGATCCTGCTGCTGCTCTACCAACTCGTGGCCGAAGAGCAAGGCGTGCCGTCGACCGCGATCAGCGGCACGATCCAGAACGACATCCTGAAGGAGTACATCGCCCGCGGCACGTACGTGTATCCGCCGCGGCCGAGCATGCGGATCATCACCGACAGCTTCGAGTACTGCGCGGCCAACGTGCCCAAGTGGAACACGATCTCGATCTCCGGCTACCACATCCGCGAGGCCGGCAGCACGGCGGTTCAGGAGATCGCTTTCACGATCGCCAACGGCATCGCCTACGTCGAGGCCGCGCTCGCCGCTGGAATGGACATCGACGCGTTCGCGCCGAGGTTGAGCTTCTTCTGGAACGCCCACAACAACTTCTTCGAAGAGGTCGCCAAGTTCCGCGCTGCTCGGCGGATCTGGTACCGGGTGATGAACGAACGGTTCAAGGCGACCAAGGAAGCCAGCAAGCTGCTGCGGTTCCACGCTCAGACCGGTGGCTCGACGCTCACCGCGCAACAGCCCGAGAACAACGTCGTCCGTGTGGCCGTCCAGTCGATGGCGGCGGTGCTCGGCGGCACGCAGAGCCTGCACACCAACGGCTACGACGAGGCGCTCAGCCTGCCCTCGCAGCAAGCCGCACAGATCGCGTTGCGGACGCAGCAGATCATCGGTTACGAGAGCGGCATCGTCGACACGCCCGACCCGTTGGCCGGCTCGTACTTCGTCGAGTCGTTGACCGACGAGGTCGAGCGCCTGGCGTGGGAGTACATCGACCGCATCGACGAGATGGGCGGAGCCGTCGAGGCCATCGAGGCCGGTTTCCAACAGGGCGAGATCGAGCAGGCGGCGTACGAGTACGCCAAGTCGATCGACGACAACGAGCGGGTCATCGTCGGCCTCAACAAGTTCGCCGTGCCCGCCGACGGCGACCCTGTCATCTTCCCGGTCGACCCCGAGTTGGAACGCGGGCAGAAGGCGGCGCTCGGTGAGTTCAAGTCGTCACGCGACATGGCACTGGTCGAGGCCCGTCTCGCCGACGTCACAGCCGCGGCACGCGGCTCGCAGAACCTGCTGTATCCGATGAAGGAGGCGTTGCGCGCCAACGCCACACTCGGCGAAGTCAGCGACGCACTGCGAGCCGTGTTCGGGACGTATCGACCAGGGTCCTAGATTCGTCGGTATGTCGGTAGAGCCCGAGGGGCCGATCTCACGAGCAATGCACGGACGGCAACCGTTCGGCCCGATGGAGCACCTTGACGCGGCGCGGCTGCGCAAGGAGCAACTGGCAACGCTGGCGTCGCCGCGGCGCACCCCGTCGCTCGCGGCCGGGATGCTGTTCCTGATCATGGATGTGCTGTACGGCAAGGAACGCACCCTCGAGAAGTTCCGCGTACTCGAACTCGTCGCCCGCGTTCCCTATCAGGCGTGGGAGAACGTCGCCTACGTCGCAGTGACGCACACGGCGCGTCAGCCGGGCTTCGCTCGGCGGATCTTCGAACGGGTGCGGATCAGCCGCTGGGAGCAGGACAACGAACAATGGCATCTCCTCATCCTCGAAGAGATGGTTGCCGACCGGCCACGAGGATCGTGGCTCCGCAATCGGGTGATCCCGCAGATCCTCGCCTTCGGCTACTACCAGTACTCGTGGTTGACCTACGCCATGAAGCCGGCGTGGTCGTATCGACTCAACGCCGACTTCGAGGATCACGCCGAGCATGAATACGCGTTGCTCGTCGAAGAGCACCCGGAGTGGGAGACGGCCACGTTCTCCAGTCAGTTCAGCGCCGACTTCGGTCAGTACGACTCGGTGGCCGATCTGTTCCGCCAGATCGGCTACGACGAGCGCTTGCACAAGCAGCAGAGCCTCGCCGCGATCGGCGGGGCGAGGTTCGGGTGACGAGGACCACGCCGTGAGCTGGCCCGCAGATCATGCCGATGTCGAGTGCTGCGATGTGGTGACCACCGGGCGACGCACCGGCAACCCACACGAGATCGAGATCTGGTTCGGCGTCGATGACGACACGATGTATCTCATCTCCGGCAACGGCCCGGGCGCCGACTGGTATCGCAACGCGCTGGCCAACCCGGGTGTCGTCGTCGAGCTGGCGGGGGAGACGCATCGCGGCATTGCCAGAGACGTGACCGATCCCGACGAACGTCGCCGGGTCGGCGACCTGATGGGGGACAAATACCGATGGGACGGCGACGCGTCGATCGGCCTCACCCGGCAGGCGTGGTGCTACGAGGTGCCGGTGCTGGCGATCTCCAACTGGGACGCCGATGGCTGAGGTGTCGACCGATCAGCTGCTGACGTGGCTGATCGAGGTGCTCGACGAGATGCGCGAGACGAGGAACCTGTTGCCCGCCGCGGAGCTCACGCGCACATCACAACGTCGCGGGTGGCGCAAGTTCGTCTACGCCTTCGCGCGCAGTCGTGGCGAGATATCCGCCGGCTACGCCATGCAATACCTCACGGAGAACACGGCACGGGCGCGGGATCACTGGCGTGAGGCGCTCGCGTCGCTGGCCGAGATCGAACGCGCCGGTGAGCCGCTCGCCCAACTTCCGGAAGATCTGCGAGCTGCGGGCATCGACGAAGTGCTGCCGCGGTTGGGATCGGATGCAATTCCGTACGCCACCGCGCAGGCGGCCACTCATCTGTCGGAAGTCGTCGCCACGATCCGCGACTGCGAGGAACTTGTTGTCGCGGCGCGCAACCGGTTGGTGTTGCAGCGGTCGCGCGACCAGCCCTAGGTGTTGGCGTCGGCCATCTCGGCGGCGAGGTCGGCGGCGATGAAGATGATCTGGTCCTCCTGGCCGCCCACCAACTTCTGCTCACCGCATCGCAGCAACACGTCGGCGCCACTGACCCCGTACTGCTCGGCGGCTCTGTACGCGTGCTTCAGGAAGCTGGAGTAGACGCCCGCGTATCCCATCACCAGCGCCAGGCGATCGATGATGCACTCGCCATCCATCACGGGACGAACCACGTCTTCGGCGGCATCCATGAGCGCCAACACGTCGAGCCCGGTCGTGATCCCCAGCCTGTCGGCAACCGCGGCGAACACCTCGTTCCTCGTGTTGCCGGCGCCCGCCCCGAAACCGCGCACCGATCCATCGATCTGCACCGCACCGGCGCGGACCGCGATCACGGAGTTGGCCACCGCGATGCCGAGGTTGTCGTGACCGTGGAAGCCGACCTGGGCATCGTTGCCGAGTTCGGCCACGGCGGCCTCGACGCGGTGTTGGACGTCTTCGAGGATCATCGCCCCGGCGGAGTCGACCACGTACACGCACTGGCATCCGGCGTCGGCCATGATCCTGGCCTGCTTGGCGATCAACTCCGGCGGTTGGCTGTGGGCCATCATCAGGAAGCCCACGGTTTCCAGTCCCAGCGCGCGTGCCAGACCGAAGTGCTGGATCGACACGTCCGCCTCCGTGCAGTGCGTGGCGATGCGAACGATGGACAACCCGATGTCATGGATGAACCGGATGTCGTCCATCGTGCCGATCCCGGGAAGGAACAACGCCGCGATCTTGGCCTGCTTCGCGGTCTCGACAGCGGCGCGCATCAGCAATCGTTCGTCGGTCAAGGAGAAGCCGTAGTTGAACGACGAGCCGCCGAGGCCGTCGCCGTGTGTCACCTCGATCACCGGCATCCCGGCCGCGTCGAGTGCGCCGACGATGTCGCGCACCTGTTGCTCGGTGAACTGATGGCTCTTGGCGTGCGAGCCGTCGCGAAGGCACGTGTCGGTCATGCGCACGTCGAGTGAACTCGAGTAGGGCATCACACACCATCCTTTCCATTCGAATCAGCACTCAGATGTCGGGCCATCCGGTCGCCGGCCGCGACCGCGGCGGCGGTCATGATGTCGAGGTTGCCGGCGTAGGGCGGGAAGTAGTCGCCGGCGCCCTCGACCTCGACGAGCACTGCAACGCGCGGCCGGCCGTCGCGTGACTCGCCGAACTGCGGCGGCGACTTCAACCGATACCCCGGTACGTATTGCGACACGTTCGCAACCGCGTCCTCGACCGCCTTCGTGATGAGCGCCTCGTCGACATCACGCGGCAGTTGGCAGAAGATCGTGTCGCGCATGATCAGCGGTGGATCGGCAGGGTTGAGGACGATGATCGCCTTGCCCAGTCCGGCACGGCCGACGTCGGCGATGGCCTGCGAGGTCGTACGTGTGAACTCGTCGATGTTGGCGCGGGTTCCCGGACCTGCCGACACCGAGGCGACGGTGGCGACGATCTCGGCGTACTCGACCTCCGTCACCGATGCCACCGCGTGCACGATCGGAATGGTGGCCTGTCCGGCGCACGTGACCATGTTGATGTTCATGGCGTCGAGGTGGTCGTCGAGGTTGGCGGTCGGGACCACGAACGGGCCGACTGCGGCAGGAGTGAGGTCGATGGCTCGGATGCCGAAGTCGGCGTACCTCGGCGCGTTGGCGACGTGCACGTAGGCGCTGGTGGCTTCGAACACCAGGCTCGGCGGCTCGGGTCGTGCCAGCAGCCAGTCGATCCCGTCGGCCGACGCCTCGAGGCCTTCCTTGCCGGCCCGCTCCAGGCCGTCGCTCCTCGGGTCGACCCCGACCATGTAGCGGGGTTCGATCACGTCGGAACGCAACAGCTTGTACATCAGATCCGTACCGATGTTCCCGGAGCCCACGATCGCGGCGGTCAGCTTGGCCATGGCAACACACTCTGCTCCAACGGTGCCCCCCTTGGAAGTGGCGATGTTCCTATGTGCGGAACGCGGCGGCAAGCTCGGCGACGACGTCGGCAGCGCCCAGCATCGCGTGGACGGACCCGACCGACCGTCCGGCGTACAGCGCCATCGCCGCGATGTCGCCGGTCGTGTCGCGTGTTGGCGAGCTGACTGCGTAGCGCGGCACGGGCGTCGATTCGCCGTCCGCCAGTGTGGTTTCGCCGACCACGTCCGCCGGCGCAGCGCCCGCCGCCTCGATCGCCGACCGCAGCACGCGGTGCGGTGCCGACGGCCATCCGACTCCGAAGACTTCGGTGAGCACCGCGTCGTCCGTGTGCGCCTCGACGAGTGCGGCGATGTAGTCCGGATGGGCATTCGACTCCCGGGTGGCGACGAATCGTGTGCCGACGCGCACCGCGTCGGCGCCGAGTGACATCGCCCGCCGAACGGCCGCGACGTCACCGATACCGCCGGCCGCGACCACTGGAACGTCGACCGCCGTTCGCACTGCCGGCACGACCTCGTGGAGGGGCAGCTTCCCGCGGACATGCCCGCCCGCTTCCAAGCCCTGGGCGATCACGTACCGGCATCCGGCATCGACGGCAGCCTTCGCCTCATCGACCGACCCGACCTGCCAGCCGCAGATCACGTTTTCAGGAACACGGGCCGGGTCGGGCCACTCGTAGAAGAACTCGATGATCGGCACGCGCGACGCCGCCAGCTCGACGACCTCGGGCCGCACGAAGTGAGCGATGCACGTGCAGCCGACCGGCGCGGTCGTGAGGCCGTCGACCTCGTTCAGGTAACGCTCGATGAGATCGAACTGTTGTCGTCCGATGCCGATCATTCCGAGGCCGCCGGCGTTGGCGACTGCGGCGGCGAGCGGCGGCGTCGCCGTGCCACTCATGCCCGCCTGCTGCAACGGCAACCTGCAGCCGACGAGCTCGGTGAAACGGTTCACGCGGCCGCATTCACGGCCGACTGCATGGCCGCCAGGTACTTGCCCGTGGCCCGGTGCTGCAATTTCCTCGCGACCGGCGGACAGACGCGGGCCGCCCACATTCGCGGCCGCGACACGGCGAGGATGTCGAACGTGATGCTGAAGTCGGCGCCACGTGTGATGGTGAACGACTCCTCGCCCTCCTCCGGATGCGCGGACAGCGTGCCGTAGGTGAAACCGAACTGGTCCTGCTGGTCGACGGTGTCGACCACGCGGCAGGCGAGGTCGATGAAGCCGACCGGCAGGGGAGCGCTCATCGCCACCACGAGATCGGTGCGCGGTTCGTCGTCGGCGAGCACGACGATGCCGGAGCCGCGGTGCACCTGCCATTCACGCAAGGCCTGCACGGCCTTGTCGAAGACCTCGTCGCCTCTTCCCAACTCGCAGGTCCGCCGATCCATTCGGAAGCCGGACGGTGCCTCGGCGAGCTTGGACAGCCCGACGAGCTCGTACGACAACTCGTCGAACGCGCCGCCGACCACCAGCGGCCGCAACGCCTCGGGTTCGGGACGGGTGAGCCGAAAGTGCACGTCAGGAGTCTTCCACGGTTTCTCATGGGGATCTGCGAGTGCGAGCATGACGGCATGGTGGCGATCGTGTTGGAGCCGTATTCGAGCGAGTGGCCCGAGATGTTCGAGGTCGAGAAGCGGTGCATCGAGACAGCGCTCGGCACGCAGGCCGTCGAGGTGCACCACACCGGTTCGACATCGGTGCCCGGCCTGCGCGCCAAGCCGATCATCGACATCACGCTGGCTGTCCCGGACAGCACCGACGAGGACGCGTACCTTCCGGCGCTGATCGGCGCCGGTTACGAGTTCGTGCTCCGTGAGCCTGATTGGTTCGAGCATCGGTTGATGCGACGCGCGGAACCACGTGTCAACCTGCACATCTTCTCGACGGGGTCACCCGAGATCGAACGGATGCTCACTTTCCGCGACCATCTGCGTGTCGACGAAGCGGACAGGTCGTTGTACGAATCGACGAAGTTGTCGCTCGCCGAAGCCGAATGGGGAACGGTCCAGGACTACGCCGACGCCAAGACCGACGTGGTCACGGAGATTCTCGGGCGAGCGACGGCGTCGCGTGCGTCCGACTAGTCGTATCCAGCGCTAGTACGCCACATTTCAGCGGTGTCGCTGGAACACGCAATGGCGATATGTCTGGTCGCTCAGTCGGTGGCCATCGACGCCGAACTTGGTGACAAATCCGGATTCGGTTACCCCGGGAATGTCGACCGGAACAAAGCTCTCAGCGACGCGTGTGTCGGTGAATCGGTAGTTGGCGTTGTAGACGACCAACAGGCCTTCTTCTGTGAGCAGCTCAGCGAGTTGCTCGCAGGCGTTCTCGAACGTTGAGAACGGATAGATCGGTGCACAGTTCTCGAGTTCTGCGGTCAATGGATGCCGGCACAGCACTGACATGGCAAAGACCACGTCGAACGGGCCGAGATCTTGCAACCGTTGTCTGTCGCTGTTGACGATCACAACGTTTCCCAACTCTGCGCACCTGCGCACAGCTCCGGCTACGACAGTGGGACTGATGTCAGCGCCGACCACGGTTGTGTCAGGAAAGTAGGAAGCCAGCGCGGCCGGCTCCTCACCTGTCGAGCAGCCGAATGACAAAATTCTGGCGAAAGGACGTGTCATCCCGGCGACGCCCGCAAAGATGTCGGGATATCGATCCTCCTTGGTCGAGTGCGAAAACTGTTGCGCACCGGGTCGTCGGGCCTGGACGTGTTCGCTCCACTTGACCAGCACGCGTCGGATCGCGGCCTGCGCGTACAACAGTGGTTGTCGAACACCACCGCCGGGCGGCCCGATTCGAAGATGAATCGGCATTGCCGGTCACGGGCTCGGTGCCTGTGCCGGTCTGTTCCCCGTGCGTGCGGTTCGCCGCACGCGGCTTACGATCGGTCTGCTTGGCATGGTGTACACGGCTTTCCTCACGGATGGAGCCAACCTCTCTCCAACGTCGCGAAGGCCGGCTCAACCGGTTCGGAGCCTCGTTTACCCGATCGTTGACGCTGTTAAGCACGCCGGACCGATCGTTGTCTAGATCGCTTCGACGCGAGCAATCGCCGCAGCGTGGCGTCGTTCTGCCTTCTCGCGCGCTTCCTCCGCTTCGCGGAGGAGCTTCTCCGCCTTGCGGACCTCGCCCTCGGCCGAACGGACCTCGCGTTCGGCGGCCGCGAGTACGCGCGCAGCCTCGGTGACCTCGCGGCGCGCCTGCTTCACCGCCTCGGCCTCAGCCGCACGCTCCGCACGGTTGTCCTTCCGTTCAGGCGTCTTTTGTTCTGCACGCGATTTGGTCGGCGTGTCGGGAACGACGTTGAAGGTACCCAACGCCCCGAACCCGAATTCCTCCTCCGGAAGCTCGCGCAGCGTGCCGTCGATCCAACTTTCGGCCAGCTCCGGGTGTCGTGACAGCTGATCGACGATCTCGCGGATCTCGGCCCGCCGAGCCTCGGCCGTCTTGTCCGACGCCAACGCCTTGACCGCTCGATCGACAAGATCTTCGATCGCCTTGCGCCGTTCCTTGGTGGCGGTCGACACCGCACCCGCTGTGCCCGATGCCTGGGTCTCGCCGAGTTTGCTGGTGATCGACACGACCTCGTTCACCGCGTTGGCGTCGTCACCGGCAGCGAGCACGGCCCACAGCGACAGCGCCGGGCGTTTCAGCGACTGGTAGAACTCGGCCAGCGGGCGGTCCTTGTCCGCTTTGGCCTGCTTCACGAGGCGAGTGCGCTCCTGCACGTACTCGTCGGGCGGCACCTGCAATAGCGCCCGAGCGTCGGCGGTGTCGATCGGCATCGTGACGTAGATTCCCACATCGCCGTGCTGTACCACTTCAGCGAAGATCCGGGCATCGAACGGTTCGTGCCGCATGTGCCCGCGACCAATCCGACGCATCGCGCCGCGGTATGGGCGATCGATCACGAGCACGCACCGCTGTACTGGTTCCCGCGTGACTGCCCGCGAGTCGCAATCTGGCCGTACGACGACTCCGGTCTCGAAGCATTCCGATCAAGGTTCACGACGACTGCCCGACGGCTGCACGCCATCGAGTCCGGTTGGCTCGGGCGCATGCGAGCCGCGACTGTCTATCGCTACGAGTTCGACGCCGACGGATTCGTCCCATGGGAAGCGGCCAACGGCCAATGGGTCTGCGAGCACGAGGTACGGCCGGCGTCGGTCACCGCGGTCGGTGATCTGATCGCCGCGCATGCCGAAGCCGCGATCGAGTTGCGCGTCACGCCGTCGCTGTGGCCGCTGCGCGACGTGGCGGTGGGTGGGGAGTTCGACTTCAGCATCGTCCGAATGCACAACGCCCAGCCGCGGCCGGGCTCCTAGCATCGACCCGTGGTCGAGTCGCCTTCACCGGTCCAGCTCGACGACGCATCGACGTTCTTGGTGCAACGGTTCGGCACCGATGTCAGCCATGTGGAACACGTCGGTGAAGGTGCCTGGTCGCGCTGCTTCGGCTTCACCCTGAACGGCAGCGAACTCGTGATCAGGTTCGGTCGCCACGTCGAGGATTTCCAGCGCGATCGTCTGGCCGCCCGCTTTGCCGCACGTGATCTGCCGATCCCACAGGTGATCGAGATCGACCGTGCCTTCGACGGCTGGTACTGCATCTCCACCCGGTCACGAGGCACGCCGCTGGAGCAACTGGATGTCAGCGACTGGCAGGCCACTGTGCCGTCGGTGCTCGCCACCCTCGACGCACTCCGCCGAACCGACATCTCCGCGACCACCGGCTACGGAGGGTGGAACGACGAGGGCACGGCGCCACACGCCACGTGGGTCGACTACCTCGCTTCGGTGATGGACGACTCATCGGACAATCGCACACACGGCTGGAAGCGGCGCCTCGTCGACTCGTCGATCGGCGACGAGAGCTTCTGTCGAGCATTCGATCTGATGGTCGACCTCGCCGGCACCGTGCGTGTCGACCGGCAACTCATCCACAACGACATGCTCAACCGCAACGTGCTCGCGTCGCAGGGTCACATCACAGCCGTGTTCGACTGGGGCTGCTCGATCTACGGTGACTTCCTCTACGAGCTGGCCACGATGATGTTCTGGGGTCCGTGGCATCCGGCGATCGAGCGGAGCAACATGTTGTCCGTATCGGTCGACCACTACCGGGACATGGGGTTGGAGTTGCCGGATCTCGACGCGCGGTTGCGTTGTTGTTTGCTGCACATCGGCCTCGTCCATCTGGCGTACAACGCGTTCCTCGGGGACGAGGAGACGTTGCTGGCGACTGATCGAAGGATGGCGCGCTTCGTCGACGGCGCGCCGTTCAGCTGATGCGCGCGAGACTCCGACCGTGGAGTTCACGCGCCTGGGTGGAACGGGCCTGAGGGTCAGCCGCTTGGCGCTGGGCTGCATGAGCTACGGCGACCCCACGGTTCCGGGTGCTCACGCGTGGGCAATGGACGACGCCGCCGCCCAGCCGTTCTTCCGTCAAGCAGTCGAGCTGGGGATCACCCTCTGGGACACTGCGAACAACTATCAGGCGGGCTCGTCGGAGGAGCTCGTCGGTCGAGCCATCACGCGTTACTCGCGGCGCGAGGACATCGTGCTGGCGACGAAGGTCTGGGGACGGATGCACGACGGCCCTGGCGGCCAAGGGTTGTCGCGAAAGGCCATCCTGGAGCAGGTCGATGCCTCGCTGTCCCGCCTCGGAACCGACTACATCGACCTGTACCAGATCCATCGTTTTGATCCTGAGACGCCGGTCGAGGAAACGATGGAGACACTGCACGACGTGGTGAGGGCCGGCAAGGCTCGCTACCTCGGGGCGTCGTCGATGTACGCCTGGCAGTTCGCCAAGCTTCAGCATGCTGCGGATCTCGGCGGCTGGACTCGATTCGTGTCGATGCAGAACCAGTACAACTTGTTGCGACGCGAGGAAGAGCGCGAGTTGATTCCGATGTGCGTCGACATGGGTGTCGGGCTGGTGCCCTACTCGCCGCAGGGCAAGGGTCGCCTGACACGGCCGTTCGGTGAGCAATCAGAGCGATCGTCGGTCGACCGGGTGGTGCAGTCGTACGACATGGCGCAAGACGAGCCCATCGTGAACGCGGTCCAACAGGTCGCCGAGGCGCGAGGCACGAGCATGGCCCAGATCGCGCTGGCGTGGGTGTTGCACAACCCTGCTGTGTCGAGTCCGATCGTCGGAGCGACCAAGCAACATCACCTCGCCGACGCCGTCGGTGCTCTCGACGTGCACCTCGCCGACGACGAAGTCGCCAGGCTCGAAGCGCCCTACGTTCCCCACGGACCGTCCTGGTTCTCGTAGGTCAACCGTGTAACAACCCGCCGCGACAAGGGCGGCCTGAACCGCCAGGTCAGGTGAATCGGACTCCAACGGTGCCGAGGTGTTGCACGCGCGCGCTGACGTGGTCACCGGCGAACACGGCGACGGCCTCGGTGACGCCGCCGGTCATCACCAGACTGCCTTCGGGCAGCGCCTTGCCGGCGCCGGCCAGCCACTTCACCAACTCGACGACCGAGGCTGCCGGATGACCCATCACGGCCGCGCCGGCGGCGGTGCCGACGACCTCGCCGTTGCATTCCATCACGACGCCGAGCAATCGCAGGTCGAGACCCGCCGCCCGGCGCGGCGAACCGCCGACCACGTAGCGAGCAGCGGACGTGTTGTCGGCGACCACGCTCTGGATGTCGAACTTGAAGTCTTTGTACCTCGAATCGATCACCTCGATCGCAGGCAGCACGAACTCGGTGGCCGCCAACACTTCGTCGATCGACACGTCGCCGCTCAACTCCCGCGACGTGACGAACGCGATCTCCGCTTCGACCTTGGGATGGATGAGGCCGTTCATGTCGATGACGTCACCGTCCGGCACGCACGTATCGCCCATCAACACGCCGAACACCGGCGTGTCGAGTCCCATCTGCACCATCTTCGCCTTGGAGGTCAGACCTCCCTTGTAGCCGGTCAGCCGCCGACCTTCGCCCTGCCACCGACGGAGGAGCTCTGCCTGCACCGCGTACGCATCGGCCAGATCCATCTCCGGCTGGTCGTCGGTCAGCTTGACGATCTCCGAGGCGTTCCGCTGCGCGTCGTCGACGACCGTTGCCAACTCCGAGATCACTGATGCGGAAAGTGCCACGAGATGCCCCTTACTCGAACGTCACACTGCAGCTGCCGAGCCCACCGAACTCGCACGTGATGGTCTGTGGTTCCTTCAGCCAGGCCATCAATGTCAGCGAGCCGGTCAGGATCACTTCGCCGGCCCGGCAGGTCATCCCCAGTTCGCCCAGCGTGTTGGCCAGCCACAGCAACGAGTTGACCGGCGAACCCTTCACGGCGGCACCGGCTCCCGTGCCGAACAGCTCGCCCGCCGCCTCGCCGGGTCGGTGGACATCGATGGTCATGCCGACCAGTGCGAGGTCGACCTCGAGGGGATCCCTCGGCTCCGTTCCCAGCACGAACACACCGCAGGAAGCGTTGTCCGCGATGGTGTCGACCACCTTGATGTCCCAGCTGTCGATCCGCGAGTCGACGATCTCGAAACATGGAACGACGTAGTCGGTGGCGCGCAGCACGTCGATCGCCGTCAGCCCCGGGCCGGCGAGGTCGTGCTTCAACACGAACGCGATCTCGCCCTCGGCGCGCGGCTGGATCAACGAGTCGAGCTTGATCGTGTCGCCGTTTCGATACACCATCCCGCTGAGGAGCTGACCGAAGTCGGGCTCGTCGAGCCCCAGCATCGTCTGCACCGCCTTGCTCGTGGCGCCGACCTTCTTGCCGACGACCGTTTCGCCGGCGTCGAGGCGGCGTTGCACCATCCGCGTCTGGATCCGATAGGCGTCGGTCTCGTCGATACCCGGCGCGCGGTCGCGCAGGTTCGGAACGGTTCTCCTGTCGAGCAGCGCGGAGTACAACTCGTCTCCGTAGTGGTCGACGTCGGACGGGCTCAGGCTCATCGACGTGCATCATCATCCACCACGGCTTCCGTGGCCAAGCCTCCGTTCCGGCGGACGGGACATCGGACGCAGTGTCGCTGCCGACACCGGCCTACTGTCGTGCCATGGCCGCAGCCTTCGAACGCGAGGTGACGTTCGAGATCGACGGCCGTCAGTTCACCTTCGCGACGTGGTCCGACGTCTCGGCCTTGTTCGCCATCAGGTTCCTGGCGAAGTACGACCGTCCGCGTCGTGGATGCGAGGCGGGGCTGTGCGGGACGTGCGAGTCGTTGGTCGACGGCCGGCCGATGCGACTGTGCCTGATGCCGTCGACATCGCTCGACGGCGTCTCGATCGTCAGCGGATCGCGGCCGGGACGTTGACGAGGGCCTTGGAGATCTCCGCCGCTGTCTTCACCACCATTCGCACCAACGAGTCATGTCGTTCGGCCGGCATGCGGATGAGCGGCCCGGCGACCGACACCGCGGCGACACATGCGCCCGAGCTGTCGAATATCGGCGCGGCGATCGAGACGACCCCGGGTGCTGCCTCGTCGGTGCTGACCGCGTAGCCGGCCTTGCGAACCTCGGCCAACGCTTGGTTGAGCCGGGTGCGTGTGGTGATGGTGCGCGGTCCGAGTCGCGGTAGTCCACCCGACACCGCGTCGTCGACGTCGGCCTGCGATCCGAAGGCCAGCAGCACCTTGCCGGACGATGTCGCGTGCGCAGATCGTCGCCGCCCGACCTTTGTGAACAGACCCATCATCTGCGGGCTCTCCAATCGGTCGAGGTAGACCACGTCGGATCCGCTGAGCACTGCGAGATGGGCGGCCTCCTGGCTGTCGTTGTGCAGCTTCTCGAGCGGCACGTGACCGACCTGTCGCAGCGCTCGACTGCTGACGACCTCCTGACCGATCTCGTAGAGCCTCAGACTCAATCGATAGCGCTCGTCGGCCGTGCGCTCGACGAAACCTTCGTTGACGAGGATCGTCAGCAGGCGGTGGACCGTGCTCTTCGGCAGGTGCACGCGCCGCCCGAGCTCCGAGACGCCGAGCACCGGATCGGCGAACGTGAACGCGTTGAGCAACGAGAGCGCCCGGGCGACCGCGGACTCCGGCGACTCTCGCTCACGTGCGGCCACGGCCGCACATTACGGGTGTTCCAGCGCTACCAGCTGCACTCGCTGAGGTTGTCCCAACAACGTCGGGTCAGCTCGGCACCGGTGAAGTACGCGGCACGCGCCGCTCGGCGCTTGGCGTCGGTGTCGAGGTAGCGCTCGGCGAACTCGCCGACGTGGCCGCCGTGGTCCTCGTCGACGGTGATGTGAATGGTGTGGAACGCGTAGTCGTCGGGCTGCAGCACGTCGGCGTAGTGGGTCTTGAACCCGTCAACCGCCTTGACGTACGCGGCAGGAATCTGGTTCTCGATCGCCAGGATCCCGCCGAACGTCAGCTCGTACCACGGCTGCTGCAGCGCCAATGAGTACAGGAACGCGCTGCTGGCCATGGCGTCGACGTTGGGCGTCGCCTCGTTGATGACCTCGTCCGGCGCGCCGAGCGCCCGCGTGAACTGGAACAGCCAGTGCAAATGTCCGAATCCCGACTTCGACGTCGTGCCGAGCACTTCTTCGGCCATGTTGTCGATCACGCCGTCGGTCATCTCGTAGGGGATGCGGGTGACCCAGCCGGCCAGGATCCGGCGGGTGTGATACGTGACGCCGTGATAGTGCTGGCGGGCCCATGCCACGAGGTCTTCCTTGGTGGCCTCGCCCTGCTGGGTGCGCTTCACCCAGTCGGCCTGATCGAGCGTGCGGCCCGAAGCCTGCAACTCGCTGCGCAACTCCTCCACGAACGCCTCACCGTCAAATGCCATGGTGCACAAGCTCTCACGAACGGAACGGCGCGGGGAACGGAGCCGTTCCGCCCATCAGAACAACGTCCTTCCAGCGCGGAGACCACGCAACCAAGATGGGCGCATGGCCATCTTCCGTCTCGGACACGTCGAGGTCCGAACTCCCGATCTAGAGCTGTGCGCTGCCTACTACACCGAGGTGTTGGGCCTGCGCGAGGTCGCCCGCGACGACAACCACGTCTACCTCAAGGGCTGGGACGAACAGGACCACCACTCGTTGATGCTCACCGGCGCGAACCGCTACGGACTCGAGCACGTGGCGTTCAAGACGGAGTCGATCGACGACCTCGAGGGATACGAGACGACGCTCGAGCGGTACGGGTGCACGGTCGATCGAATCCCGGCCGGCACCGAGCTGGGCCAGGGCGAGGCCATCCGCTTCGACTCGCCCACCGGCCACATGATGGAGATCTACGCCAAGATGGACAAGGTCGGCAACGGCCTGCCGCTGTTCAACCCGCCGCCGATGCCGATGGATCTCGTCGGCATCGCCCCGCCACGGCTCGACCACTGCCTCCTGATGACCGAGAACGTTCCCGACGCGGCCCGGTTCATGGGCGACGTGTTGGGGTTCCGGCTCACCGAGCAACTCGTCACCAACGAGGGCTACCAGCTGATCGTGTTCTTCGAGCGTTCCCGCCAGCCGCACGACATCGCCTTCACCCGCGGTGCCAACGGCGGTCTTCACCACTTCGCCTACTGGCTCGACAGTTGGGCCGAGGTCGGCCGTGCCGCCGACATCTTGCGGATGAACGGGATCGACATCGACGTCGGCCCGACCCGTCACGGCATCACCCGCGGCCACACGATCTACTTCTTCGATCCGGTCGGCAACCGCAATGAGGTGTTCACCGGCGGCTACAAGACCGACACGGATTGGGAGACCATCACGTGGACGGAGGATCAGTTGGGCAAGGCCTTGTTCTACTACGAGAACCGCGTCGTCGATTCGTTCGTCTCCATCTACACATGAGCGTCACGCGCGACGACGCGCCGCTGTACCTCGCCAAGTACGAACGGCGCCGGGCCGAGCCGGTCGCTCCGCTCGAGGGCACCGACGACGAGCCGGCGTTCGTGCTCCGCGCTCGCGAGCGGGCCACGTTGCGTGCGCTCGAGGAGCTCGACCGCGACACCGCGCCGCCGGGTCGCACCGAGGAGTTCGCTCGCGAGACGGTGTCGCCGCGCGAACAGTTCCCCGGCGAGTTCCGCAAGCGCATCACGACGTCGATCGACGTCCGCCTGATCCGTCACGGTCAGACGCAGGGCTACGTCACCGACGGCGCGTTGACGCCGCTCGGCCGTTGGCAGGCCCACCGCAAGGGACAGGATCTGGCCAAGGGACTGAAGGAAGGGATGACCGTCAAGTTCCCGCACGCCCCGACGGCTCGTGCCACCGAGACAGCGGACGGCGTGCGCAGCGGAGTGCTGCAGGCATTGAGCCGTTACGGCATTCGCGACGTCGAGGTCGAGGAGCCGTATCCGCACGAGGCGTTCAAGAACTTCCAGGTGTGGGCCGGCGGTCGCGAGGTCGACGTCACCGCGGCGTTCCAGGAGTTCGCCCAGATCCACGAGGGCTACCAGCGGTTCGGCGTGGGTGACCGGCCGGGCTGGATCACGGAGATGAACCGCTTCTACCGGGTGCTGCAGGCGGGCGGCGATCCGATCACGGTGTGGTTGACGCAGCCGCTGTTCTACTTCGAGCCGCCGATGATCGTCGTCCGCCGGCACTGGGAGGGGATCCGCGAGATCGTCGCGGCGAGCGGTCCCAACACCGCGATCTACGTGTCCGGCCATTCGGGGCCCATCCGCGCCGTCGCCGCGTCGGCCGTCGGCCACGACCCGGGCGAACCGAACAACACCGAAGACGTGCGCATCAAGGTCTACGAGGACAACGAGCACGCGGTGCTGACCTACCGAGGTCGCGGTCTCGAACTGGAGATCCCGACGCTCGCCACACCGAGTTGGTACGCGTGATCATCGACGGCGGCGGGTTCGCCGGTCTCGGTGAACCACCCGTGCTCACGGTGCTGACCGTCGACGACGTGGAGTACTCGATCGTCGCCGACCCCACGATGGCGGCTCTGAAGGCCATCCGCGAGATCGCCGGTCACGAGCGACCGCGCCGAGGTTGCCAGGAAGGCATCTGCGGCAAGTGCGAGTCGAAGGTCGACGGACGCGACACGCGGCTGTGCATCACGCCGATCGGCTCGTTGATGGGTGCGGTCGTGGCCACTCCCGTGCCCAGAAAGAGCATTTGGGGCTGACGCCGAAAACCACAAGAGCCCGATCGTCGGGCGGCGACCGGGCTCCATGTGAAGTTATTCGGATACGACCCTTCCGCTGGACGGGCTTGCGGGGTCACGCTCATTGTCCGCGGCGACGAAGTGATGCGCTATTGCACCTTGGTACTAGTACCCCTCAGTCGCGGGCGGCGATGACGTGAATTTCCGGGGCTGGGCGGCTGGGGGATTCGACGGTCGACGTGGCCCATCCGAGGTAGATCAGGGCGCTGATGTGGGTTCCCGGCTCGAATCCGCACAGCTCCACGACGGCATCGTTGGCGCCCTTCGGGCACGATCCCCAATAGCTCGCCAGACCTTTAGCGGTCGCTCCCAGCAGGATGATCTGGACGCCGGCGGCGACGGCATCGCGGTTCTCCGCGGTACGCAACGACGAGTCGCCAGGTGCCGAACCGACCACGAGCGTGATCGGAGTTCGCAGGTACTTGGTGCGGGCCTTCTCGACCTTTTCCGGTGGGTCGCCGTGCACCCGCAGGGCGTCGGCGATCACCTCGCCGAGCCGTGCCCTGGCGTCGCCGTCGGCTATCGCGAATCGCCACGGCCACGTCCGCTTGTGGTTCGGCGCCCACTGGGCCAACTCGCACAACTCATGGATGAGTTCGTGCGGAACCGGGCGTGTCTTGTCGACGAGCATGCTGGTTCGGCGGCCGCGAACGAGGTCGGCCAAAGCGGTCATGGCACGGTCGGACGGTTGCACGCCACCATCATCGCAGCACCCATACTCACACCGCCGTTCGTCTCGTTCCGGGTGTCGGAACGGCAATCTTGAGCGACGTCCGTTGCGGTGCAACAGTGCCGTGAACTCGAGAGGGGATCACACATGTCGTTCGACGGTGAGGCATTCGTAGACGAGATGCGGGCGGAGCTGGTGGCCTCCGGTCGCACGCTCGACAAGGCGTTGTGGGTCGAGCGTGTCGTGCAAGGTGAAGCGACGAAGGAAGACCTCGTCGGTTGGGCACGCCAGCACTATCACGGCGTGACCTACCACACCCGACGGTTCCTGTCGATCTGGCTCGGGCGGATCCCGTACGAGATGACCGAGAGCGTCATCGAGAACATCGGCGAGGAGGTGCTCGGCATCCAGTCGAAGTCCGGCCACGGCCACCTGCACTGGTTGTTCGAGTTCACCAGGGCGCTCGGCGCACCCGACGAGGTCATCACCGAAGCGACACCCAATGTCGCCGCTGTGCTGAGCGAGAGCTTCCTCTACAACCTCGCCCACCAGCGGCCGTGGTACGAGTTCCAGTTCGGCGCGAGCCTCGGGATCGAGAACCAGATTCCTCCCGCCTACATCCGCGTCGTCGAGGGTTTCAAGCACCACTACGGGCACATGCTCGAGCCCGACGACTACGCGTTCCACACGATCCACATCATGGTCGACGAGGATCATGGCGGACACGTGGGCGAGTTCGCCGAGCGGTACCTCGACACCGAGGCCAAGCGTCGTTCGGCCCGTGCTGCATACTTCGCCGGCGCCGAGGCGACCCGTCGTTGCTGGGATGCCTACGAAGGAGTGTCCTGGTAGAGGGCGAAATCGCAGACGAGGTTGGTCCAGCGCTCCCACAGTTGCGGCGGGTAGTCGTGACCCATGCCTTCGATGGCCTCGAACCGTGCCCCTGGGATCAGTTCGGCGGTGCGGCGGCCGCCGCTGATGTCGATCAACGTGTCGCAATCGCCGTGGATCACCAGCGCAGGGGTGGTGACCTCGCGTAAACGGTCGGCGCGCTGCGGCGCCGCGGCGATCGCGAGGAACTGCAGCCCCGGACCGGAGGGATGGAAGCACCTGTCGACGGCGCGCTGGGCATCGCGACGCCACCGCTCCTCGTCGGCGAACGCCGGACTGCCCCACACGCGAAGACCTTCGACGTGGCGGTCGATCGACTCCTCTCGACTGGTCGGTGCCGGTGCAGTCAAGAGCGCGAACGCCTCCGGCGTCGAACCGCCGTACTCCGGCTCACCGGTGCGTGACATCACCGACGTCACCGACAGCAGGCGATCGGGATGCTCGATCGCCATCACCTGCACGATCATCCCGCCCATCGACAGGCCCATCACGTGGGCACGGTCGACCCCGGCCGCGTCGAGCACTGCCATGCCATCGGCGGCCATGTCGGAGATCGTGTACGCCTCACCTCCGGCGCCTCTCGGAGCGTCGTCGTATTTCGTCGTCAGACCGACGTCGCGATTGTCGTAGCGGATCACCTGTAGGCCGCGATCGACGAACATCGCGCACCAGTCCTCGTGGTAGTTGATGCACTGGCTGCCGAGGCCGTTGACCATCAACAGCGTGGGATCCGACGGATCACCGAACGTCTCGTAGTAGATCTCGCAGTTACCGTTCCGGGCGATGGGCATGCCGCGACGGTAATGCACGTGTCAGGCGAAGGTCACCACGACCTTGCGCTCCTCGGTGCCGCGGACGACGGTCAACTCGACCGTTTCGCCCGCCTGATCGAGAACCTGGTGCAGCGCCTCGATCGACGTCAACGCAGTGTCGCCGGCTGCCACCAGCAGATCGCCTTCGTCGATGCCCGCGTTCGCAGCTGGACCCTCGGGTTCGACGCCGCGAACGAGCAGGCCTTCGCGGGGAGGCAGGCCCACCGAAGCGCGCAGCTTGGCAGCAACGTCGGGGGGTGCCAACGCGACTCCGAGGCGCGGGCGGACGACTGACTTGCCGGCGGCGAGGTCTTCGATCGTTGCGACGAGAGCCGCGTCGACGGGACGGGCCACGTAGAAGCCGCGTGCGATGCGGTGGGTGTTGAGGCCGACCACCCGTCCGGCGGCGTCCGTCAGCGGACCACCGGACGACCCGCGCACGAGCGGGGCGGTGTGTTCGACACCGCCGTGCACCTGACGGCCGCGCGGGCCGTCGAACGCCAGGTCGACCGCCGACACCATGCCGAACGTGATGCGCGAACGATGCCCGCCGCGGCTGAGTGCGAAGACGACGTCGCCTTCCTCGGGCACTTTCTCGGCCCACGCCGCGGGCGTCGCCGATCCGGTGTCGACGTCGAGCACGACGAGGTCACCGTCCTCGTCGGCACCGGTGACCGAGCCTTGCTCGGTGCGCCCGTCGGCGAAAGTGACGAGGGTGGTGCGGTCGCGGAGGTTGTGGGCATTGGTCAGCACCCTGCCGGTGCCGATGACGAGACCGCTGCCGCGGCCATCGGTTCCGATGGTGACGACGGCGTCGCTCAGTCCGGCCAGGACCGAGCGGGCGGCGGATGAGAGTTCTTCGAGGACCGGCATGTCCTGCTCCTTTCGATGCAGTTACTATTGATTCACTAGTAACTTGCGAATATCTAGTAACATAGCCGTGTGACCGACAACTTGGCAACAGCCCTGGAAGTGCTCGGTGATCGGTGGACCCTGCAGGTCATCGCCTCGATGCTGAACGGCCCGAAGCGCTTCGGTGAGTTGTCGGCTTCGCTCGACGGCATCGCCCCGAACGTGCTCACCGCCCGGCTTCGCCAACTGGAACGCGATGGGCTGGTCATCGCCACGCCCTACAGCCGTCGGCCGGTGCGCTTGGCCTACGCACTCACCGACGCGGGGCGCGAACTCGACGATGCGATCGCATTGTTGGCCGGGTGGGCGGCGCGGCAGAGCGGTGAAACGGAAGGACCGGTGCACCAAGCGTGCGGCAGTGCATTGGAGACCCGTCTCTACTGTCCGACGTGTGATCGCTCGGTCGACGCAGGGACACCGGAACCACTTCGCTGGATATGACGACTCGCGGTCGCCTCAGTGTCCGTCGCGGACCATATAGCTGACAGCGGTAGAAAGAACGGCCGTTCGAACGGCGGCTAGACCACGCTCATGATGTAGGCGGTGTCCATGTACTCGCGGAGGTGGCAGACCTTGTCGTCCTTGATCTGGATCACCCAGGCGTAGCGATTGTGGTAGTGGTTGCCGTTGCTCAGCTCGCCGATCGCTTCGGTCTCGGCCCCGACGATGTCGCCCTCGCTGAACAGCCGCTTCACGTGCACCTTCGGGTCGCCCGGTTCGAACATGCCGCGCACAGGTCGAAGGAAGTCGTCGATCACCGCGTCGCGGCCCTCGGTCAGACCGGCGCCCGGCACTGCGGTCGACATCACTTCCCAGGAGCCGTCGGGGTGCAGCAGTTGCCGCAGTGCTTCGAGATCGCCGGTGCTCAAGGTGGCGAAGAACTCGCGCACGAGATCCTGGTTGCGTGCCGTCATGTCGAGATCCTCTCAGCCGGCGAGTAGTTGCTCGCGCAGTTGCCGCTTGACGAACTTGCCGTTGGCGTTGCGTGGCAGCGGATCGTCGAGGAACCACACGGCTGACGGGATCTTGTACTTGGCGATGCGCTCGGCAAGGAACGCCCGCAAGTCTGCTTCGGTCAACTCGGCACCGGGGTGCAACACGAGTGCCGCACCGACCTGTTCGCCCAGTCGCTCGTCGGGCACGCCGAACACGGCTGCCTCGGCGACCGCGTCGTGTTGGTAGATGGCAGCCTCGACCTCGCTGCAGTACACGTTCTCCCCACCACGCAGCACCATGTCCTTGGCGCGGTCGACGATGAACACGAACCCGTCGTCGTCGATCCGGGCGATGTCGCCGGTGTTGAACCAACCGTCGCGGATCGAGTCGGCAGTGGCCTCGGGCCGGTTGAGGTAGCCCTTGATGACGATCGGGCCGCGCACACACAGCTGTCCGATGACCTCGGGCCCCGCCGGCAGATCGTGGCCTTCTTCGTCGACCAGCTTGGCGTCGAGAGTCGGAACGATGGGCCCGGCGGATTCCGGTTTGGCGAGGTACAGGCGCGCCGCGTTGGCCGTGACGATCCCGTGGGTCTCGGTGAGGCCGTACCCCGTCGCCGGCGCTCCGTTGTCGAGCGCCTTGTCGATCTTGCCGACGAGGTCGGGTTGCACCGCGGCCCCGCCGCCCGCCATGCCGACCATCGAACTGGTGTCGCGGGTGGCCCAGTCCGGGTGGGAGAGGAGCTCCCGGCTCATCGTCGGCACGCCGGAGAAGTTGGTGACCCGCTCGCGTTCGATGAGTTCGAGGGCACGGCCCGGGTCCCAGCGGTGCGTGAATACGACCGTGCCGCCGATGAGGGTGGCCGGGTGCAGGATGCAGTTGCACGCCGTGACATGGAACAGCGGGGTCGGCGCCATCATCACGACCTGCGCCGGTGTTGCCGCGGCCGGCGGTGTGGCCTTGATCTCACCGGCGGCGATGGCCTTCGCTTCCGCCGCGGACAACGCGGTGGTCATGTACGCGAGGTTGAAGATGTTGTGGATCGAACCGCGATGGGTCAGCTGGGCACCCTTTGGGAATCCGGTCGTGCCCGACGTGTAGAAGATGCACGCGTCGTCGTCCGGGTCGATGTCGGCGTCGGGCAGGTCCGACGGCGCGGTTGCTGCATCGACGATGTCATCCCACCGCACGGCGTCGGCCGGCAGCGGTCGATCGGAACGCACCGACACGATGTGCAGCGGTGCCACGGCCCGAAGTGCGTCGAGGATCGGCAGCGCCCGCTCCAGCCGTTCGTCGTCGGCGATCAACACTTTCGGGCGCGAGTCGGCGAGCCCGTACTCCATCTCGGCGCTCGTCCACCACGCGTTCATACCCACGACTGCGGCACCGATCGAGACCGTCGCCCAGTACGACACCACCCACTCCGGATAGTTGCGCATGGCGATGGCCACGCGGTCGCCGCTGCCCACGCCGCACGTGTCGCGCAGGTAATGGGCCAACGAACGCACCTTGGCCTGGACCTCGTCGTAGGACAGCCGCTCGTCCTCGTAGACGATGTAGGTCTTGCCGGCATGGGCCGCCGTCAGCTGCCACAACATCCGCAAGTTCGGCGGTGCGGCGACGAACACCCTCATCGGCACGCCGCGGACGGTGATTTCCGTCGTGGCGAACGGTCCGCTGTCGAGTTCCTTGCGAGCTGTCCTGTAGTGGTCGATCACGTTGACATCATGGCTTGGCATCGTCTCAGAACGCGATTCGGGCCGGACCCGCTGATGCAGGCCCGGCCCGAACTGCCTAGAGGAATGGAGTCAGGGAATGTCCGGCGGGTCGTTCGGCGCCTTGGGGTTGTAGAGCAAACCCAACAGGCCTCCCCAGATGAGGTGCCACAGCAGCACGGCGAACGGCAGCTTCCAGTGGTCGGGGTTGGTGCCGAGGGCGTTGTCCCCGAAGCTGAACAGGCCGAAGCCGAGATGCGGTGCGTACACGTACGGGAACAAGAACCCGAGGCTGATGATCGTCTGGATGATCGCGAAGAACATTCCCTTCTGAACGCTCTTGAACTTCGAGAAGAACGTCGGCAGGGTCTTGTACGCGATCAGCGCGAACATCAGACCGAACACGATGCCGTTGACGTAGTGGACGGACTGGCCGAGCCAGTAGCTGGCGGGGTTGCCGAAGTTGTTGGTGCCGTCGGCATTGAAGGTGACCGACGGGGGCGAGAACAGCAAACCGTTGTACGACGGGAACGGGAGCGAGGGCAGCCCGATGCCTATCGCGTAGTAACCCCAGATCGTCGCCACCTGCGTTGCAATGAAAGCGGCCAGTGTCGCACCCGCAACCGGATGCCGATACACCCATCTGTCGTAGCGATCGTCGATGTCGAGCGCTCGTTCAAGGTCTTGTACAACCATATGAAACCCCCACGGTTCATGTCGTCGTGACGGGCGTCACGGACCAATCGCGGATCGTAGTCACTTGTGCGCTTGTGATACGTGATCCTGCTGGTCGGGATTCAGTCGTTGTGATGCAGGGTTGCGTTGAGCCCTTCCCAGCGCACCGACCGCGGGATTGCCTCCACCGCGCCCGACTGGCTGTTGCGCCGGTACAGCAGCCCTCCGGCACCGCTGAGCTGGCGGGCCTTGACGATTTCACCGTCGGGCATTTTCACCAACGTGCCTGCCGTGACGTACAAGCCGGCTTCGACCACGCACTCGTCACCGAGGCTGATGCCGATGCCGGCCTCGGCGCCGAGCAGGCAGCGCTCGCCGATGGTGACCTGGTCCGTGCCGCCGCCCGACAACGTGCCCATGATCGAGGCACCACCGCCGATGTCGCTGCCGTCGCCCACGATGACCCCGGCGGAAATGCGGCCCTCGACCATCGAGCGGCCGAGTGTGCCGGCATTGAAGTTGACGAAGCCTTCGTGCATCACCGTCGTGCCGGGGGCGAGGTGCGCGCCGAGGCGCACGCGGTCGGCGTCGGCAATCCGCACGCCGCTCGGCACGACGTAGTCAGTCATGCGCGGGAACTTGTCGAGGCCGTGCACGGTGAGGGCGGAGCCGTCGGCGCGCACTCGCCAGCGGACCTCGTCGACCTGATCCACGGGGACCGGACCGAGATTGGTCCAGGCGACGTTGGTGAGGATCGAGAACGCATCGTCGAGGTTGACGGTGCGCGGTGCGCACAGCCGGTTCGAGAGCAGATGCAACCGGAGGTACAGGTCGAGCGGCGTCTCCGGCGGGGCATCGAGATCGATCGTCGTCTCGGCCGCGATCACGTCGACGTTGCGCACATCGTCGTGACGCTGCGCGGCCTCGTTGCGGGTGTCGAGGGGCGCCTCAGGAATCTCACCGAAACCCAACGTCGGATACCAGGCGTCGAGCACCACACCATGGGTGTCGACTGTTGCCAGCCCCACACCCCAGGCTGTTCGCGAGCTCTCGTCGACGGACATCTACATCACCTCCGGGCGCAGTGTCGGGAACAGGATGACTTCTTTGATCGATTGAACACCCGCGATCAACATGGCGACGCGGTCCATCCCGATACCGAGACCGCCGGTGGGTGGCATGCCGTACTCCAGGGCGCGCAGGTAGTCCTCGTCGACGGTGCCTGCCTCGAGGTTGCCCGCCTGTCGGGCGGCGTGCTCGTCCTCGAACCGGGCGCGTTGTTCGAGCGGATCGTTGAGCTCGCTGTATCCGTTGGCGAGCTCACGTCCGAGCACGAACAGCTCGAATCGCTCGGTGAGGTACGGGTCGTTGCGATCGGTGCGCGCGAGCGGGGAGATCTCGACGGGATGGCCGGTGACGAACGTCGGGTGGATCAGTGCCGACTCGGCCGTTGCCTCGAACAGTTCCTCGATGACCTTGCCGCTTCCCCACGTGGGATTGCAGCTGACGCCGTGCTGATCGGCGAGTCGCCGCAACTCCTCGACCGGCATCGACGGATGGACCTCCGTGCCGATCGCCTCGCTGGTGAGGTCGATCATGCGCGCCCGTCGCCACGGCTGTGCCAGATCGACCTGATCGTCGCCGAGCGACACCACGCTGGTGCCGGTCGCGTCGACGGCCGCTTGTGTGATCAACCGCTCGGTGATGTCGATCATCTCCGAGTAGTCGGCGAACGCCTGGTACAGCTCCATCATCGTGAACTCGGGGTTGTGACGAGTCGAGATGCCTTCGTTGCGGAAGATGCGCCCGATCTCGAAGACGCGCTCCATCCCGCCGACGATCAACCGCTTGAGGTGTAACTCCAGCGCGATGCGCAGATACAGCTGCATGTCGAGCGTGTTGTGGTGAGTCACGAACGGCCGGGCGTGGGCGCCGCCGGCTTCGAGATGGAGAACGGGTGTCTCCACTTCGATGAATCCCTCGGAGTGCAGCGTTCGCCGGAAGCTGGCGATGATCTCGTGACGAATCCGAAACGCTCGTCGCGCGTCTTCGTTGACGATGAGGTCCGCATATCGCTGGCGGAATCTGGTGTCGACGTCGGTCAGGCCGTGCCACTTGTCGGGCATCGGCCGCACGGCCTTCGCCAACAGCTCGACGCGTTCGACCTTGATGCTCAGCTCGCCTTTGCGAGTGGTCATGACGGTGCCTTCCGCACCCAGCCAGTCGCCGAGGTCGAAGCGGGCGAACGCCGCGAACGCGTCGTCGCCGACGACGGCCTTCGAAACGAACAATTGGATCTCGTCTTCGCGGTCGACCAGCGTCGCGAAGATCAGCTTGCCCTGTTCGCGGCGCAACATCATCCGCCCGGCAACGGTGACCCGCGTGTCCGTCTCGGTGCCGGCCTCCAACGTCCCATAGGTGTTGCGCAGTTCGCCGAGTGTGTGGCTGCGGTCGAACCGATAGGGGTATGGATTGACGCCTGCATCGCGCAGGCCCTGGATCATGTCGAGCCGCTTGGCCTTCTCGGCGACCAGGCCACTACCGGTCGTGTCGCGCTCGGCGTCGGGCTGTTGCTCGTCACTCACAAGGGCATGACGGTATCGCTTCGGTGACGCCGACCGCGAGCCCTTTCAGGGCGCTGGTGGTAGGTTGCGCTCCCGAATGCCCCGCACTCGAACAACTCGAACTGCCGTGCTGCTGATCGTGGCGAGCACACTCTGGGGAGCCATCCCGGGTTCGGCGGCGGGCCCTGCGGCCGCGGTCAGCACGGCTGCAACCGGTGGTGCGCCGGCACAGAACGTGACGCCGCCCGGCGATCTCGTCTCGGTCTACAACTTCGGTCCGCTGCAGCAGGGCGTGATCAGCGCGGCCACCGCGGCGGCGACCGACGCAGGTGGTGTCGGTGTGCTCGGTCGTGGATTCGGTATCGGATTGATCCAAGTCACGCGCGCGGGAGCCGTCGTGCATCAAGCCCCGGCGCCCCTCGGTTCGTGGACCTTCCCGATGTCGGTCACTGCGTTGCCGATCGATTCGGTCGGTGTGGTCATGGGCCGCGACGTGTCGTCGATCATCAGCCAGAACCAGGTCGTGATGGGAGCCACGTCGGCTGCGCTGGTCGGCGCGCAGACAGGAGATGTGCTGCACCTGCTGTCGGGTGACGGTTCCATCGCCCAGTTCCTCGTCGGCCGTGTCGCTCCCGACGAAGAGGTCGGTGGCACGGAGATCGTGATGTCGACGTCACAGGCCGATCTGCTCGGCGCGACGCTGTCGACCAGTGTGCTGATCTACGGCCAGTTCAACCGGGGGTTGCTCGACAGCGGTCTCGCGGCACGAGGCCTCAGCAGCAACCCGGCCGTCCGCATTCGCAGATCATGGGACCCCTTCGACCCCGACAGCACATTGGGCCTCGCCAAGACGAAGAAGGCTCTTGGCGAGTTGGCGTACAGCGTCACCGCGAGTGGCGGGGTCTTGGTCGACAGCGCCTGGCAAGCGGCGTTCATCCCCGATCGGGAGCCGTATCCCACCGGCATACGCGCCGCGTGCAACAACGCCATCAAGGCCGACCTCGCCGCGGCACTGCAGGCGGTCGTCGACGCCGGGTTGGCCGGATCGATCGACGTCAACAACGCCAACACGTTCGGCGGATGCTTCGGCCCGCGGTTCACCCGCATCGTCGGAACCGAACTGGGAACGCTGTCGCGCCACACGTGGGGGCAGGCGCTCGACACCAACACGACCTCCAACTGCCAAGGATGCGTGCCGCAGATGGACTGCCGCGTCGTGCGGATCTTCCGTGCCCACAACTTCGCGTGGGGCGGCAACTTCATCAATCCAGACGGCATGCACTTCGAATGGGTGGGCGAACCGCGCAACACGTTGCAGTATCCGTCGCGTTACTGCCCCAACGTGCCGAGCGGGGCGTTCGAGTCGTTCGGCGCCACGCGCGACAACCGCTCGTCGATGTTCGCCGACGATGGATGGGCACTCGCCGCTGACTGACCGCCGCTAGCCTTTCGCCTCGGTGGCAACTCGATTCGTGATCATCGGCGGCGGTCCGGCGGGCAACACCGCAGCCACGTACGCCGCCCGTCTCGGTGCCGAAGTGTCGATGGTCGAACGCGACGTCATCGGCGGCGCGGCCCACCTGTGGGACTGCATTCCGTCGAAGACGATGATCGCCACGGGCGGAGCGATGAGCTTCTCGCGGCGCATCCACGGAATGGGCCTGGAACAGCAAGAGGCCGAGGTCGACATCGAGGCGCTGACGACACGAATCGAAGGCATCAAGTCGCGGTTGCAGCAGGGCACGACGCGGCTGTTGGAGAGCCAGGGTGTGCAGCTCTTGCACGGTTCGGCGCGGCTGCTCAGCGACCACGAGGTGGAGGTCGTCACCGCCGAGGGGACGCGTACGCTCACCGCGGACGCGGTGCTGATCTCCACGGGATCGCGGCCGCGTATCCCCGACTGGTGCACCACCGACGGCGAGCGGATCCTGACGACGCGCGACTGCTATCCGCCGACGATCTTCCCGGAGAGCATCACGGTCATCGGTTCAGGTGTCACCGGCGTGGAGTTCGTCCACATGTTCAGCAGCTTCGGTTCGAAGGTCACGCTCGTGGTCAGCCGTCAGCAGGTCCTGCCGCAGAAGGATCCGGAAGTCGCGGCAGTGCTCGAGGACGACTTCTTGAAGCGCGGTGTGCATCTGCTGAAAGGTGCACGCGCCACGGCGATCGAGCGCGTCGACGACTCCGTGGTGGTGCACTGCGACGACGGCCGCGTCGTGCACAGCTCCCATGCGGTGCTCGCCATCGGGTCCATCCCCAACAGCGACGGACTCGGCCTCGACTCTGCCGGGGTCGAGACCGACAGCGGCGGGTTCGTCACCATCAACCGCCATTGCCAGAGCAACGTGTCGCACATCTACGCCGCCGGCGATGTCAGCGGCAAGTTGCCGCTCAGCAGTGTGGCCGCGATGCAGGGTCGCAAGGTGGCCGAGCACGTGATGGGTCTGCAGAAGGTTGCCCATCGCCATCTCGACTACGACAAGGCGGCGAGCGCGATCTTCACCGAGCCGGAGATCGCCGACGTCGGCTTGGCCGAGGCCGACGCCTTCGCCGTCGGTCGCAAGATCCGAGTGACGAAGGTGCCGTTCAGCGCGACGCCCAAGGCGTTGATCAACAACGACTTTCGCGGTTTCGTCAAGATCATCAGCGACCCGGCCACAGGGGTGGTGCTCGGCGGTTCGATCGTCGGACGGCACGCCGCCGAACTGATCAGCGTGGTCGCGTTGGCGGTCACCGCCAACCTGAAGGTCACCGACATCGTCGAGAGCCTGCTCGTGCACCCCGCCCTGGCAGAGGCGCTCGCAGAAGCCGCCGAATAGTGTTTCCCGCCAGCGACGACGTCAGCCGACCGGCGGTTCCCGTCGGATTGACGCTGGCGCCGATCGTGCGGCGTGCCGGAGGTCTGCTGCTCGACCAGTTCATCGTTGCTCTGCCGGTGGTGCTGATCTTGGTGTCGGCCGGCTTCTCACCGGGTGACGAGGTCACGAGCCGAACGCTGTTGGTCTTCAACATCTCCGTCACCGCAGTCGCGTTCGTCTACGAGACGGTGATGATCACGATGCTCGGACGCACGGTCGGCAAACTCGCGTTCGGCACACGTGTGGTCCGCACGGATGGCAGTGCGCCGGGATGGTCGGAGTCGTCGATGCGAGCCCTCGTGCCGCTGTCGCTCGGCGCGATCCCACGCATCGGCCTCTTCCTGAGCATGCTCGTGTACTCGCTGGCGCTGTGGAGCCCGCTGCGCCAAGGCCTGCACGACAAGGCGGCGGGAACGCTCGTCGTGCGCGTGCGATCGGCCGATTGACGCGAGCGTCAGCCGATGACGACCACGACGTCGCCGGCGCCCACGGTGTCGCCGGCTGCCACCTTGATCTCGGTGACGGTTCCGGCCTTGTCCGCCGCGATCTGATTCTCCATCTTCATCGCCTCGAGCACGACCACTGCCTGACCCGCCTCCACCGCCTGGCCGACGGTGACGAGCACCTTCACGATGGTGCCCTGCATCGGCACCTCGACGTTTCCCGAGCCGCCCATGGATGCGCCGCCCCCGCCCGACGCCCGCGGTGCCTTCTTGGCGACCTTGCCGGGCGCGGCCGCCACGACGGCGGGCGAGTCGGGCACCCACATCTTCACGTCGAACCGCCTGCCGTTGACCTCGACGGTCGTGGTGCGCTCGACGAGCGGGGCGGCCTCGTCGTCGGCGGGTGCCGGAGCGGGCGGCGCAGCGACGCCGGAGAGGTCGAGTGATTCCTCGACCCACTTGGTCGAGTGCTGCATCGCTTGGAAATCGGCGTGGCGCAAGATCGCCAGGTCCGCAGGAATGGTGGTGGCTACACCCTCCACGACCATCTCCTCGAGCGCGCCGATCGTGCGGGCGATAGCTGTGGGGCGATCCTTGCCCCAGACGATCAACTTGCCGACGAGGTTGTCGTAGTACTGGCTGATCGTGTCGCCGCTCTCGTAACCGGCGTCGAAGCGGATACCGAAGCCATCCGGTGCGACCAGCTTGGTGATGGTGCCGGGGGAGGGCAGGAACTTGCCGCCCGCCGGGTTCTCGGCGTTGATCCGCACCTCGATGGCGTGGCCGCGCCGGCACGCCGCGATCTCGTCCTGCGTCATCGGCAGGGGCTCTCCACCGGCCACACGGATCTGCCATTCGACGAGATCGATGCCGGTGATCGCCTCGGTGACCGGATGCTCGACCTGAAGGCGGGTGTTCATCTCGAGGAAGAAGAAATCGCCGTCCTGATAGATGAACTCGACGGTGCCGGCGTTGTAGTAGCCGACGGCTTTTGCTGCCTTGATCGCCGCTTCACCCATGGCGTCCTCGACGCCGTCGGCCATGCCGTAGGACGGAGCCTCCTCGATGAGCTTCTGGTGTCGACGTTGCGCCGAGCAGTCGCGGGTGCTGACCCACACGACATCGCCGTGCTGATCACCGACGATCTGCACCTCGACGTGGCGGGGCCAGGTGAGGTACCTCTCGAGGTAGATCTCGTCGCGGCCGAAGAACGCCTTCGACTCGCGCTTGGCGCTGTCCATCGCCTCTTGGACCTCGGCCTCGCTGCGCACCACCTTCATGCCGCGACCGCCGCCGCCGTAGGCCGCCTTGATCGCCAGGGGATAGCCGTGCTCCGAGCCGAACTGCCGGATCTCGTCGGCCGACGTGACGAACTCGGTAGTGCCCGGCACGATCGGGGCGCCGCCACGCAGTGCCGCCTTGCGCGAGCTGACCTTGTCGCCCATCTCGTCGATTGCCTCCGGCGGAGGCCCGATGAACGTGACGCCTTTCGCCGTGATCGCCCTGGCGAAGTCGGCGTTCTCGCTGAAGAAGCCGTATCCGGGGTGGACAGCGTCGGCGCCACTGCCGTCGATCGCCTCGAGGATCGCCGTGGTGTTGAGGTAGCTCTCGGCCGCGGTCTGGCCGCCGAGCGCGTAGGCCTCGTCCGCCAACCGCACGTAGAGCGAGTTGCGATCGAGCTCGCTGTAGACCGCCACCGTCTTGATTCCGAGATCCCGTGCGGCGCGAATGACGCGAACGGCGATCTCACCTCGGTTCGCGATCAGGATCTTGGTCAGCACGGGTGCCAATCTTGGTCGATGACCACCCCCGGCGCCACCTGGCACGTGTCCGTTGTCGAGGAAACCGGTAGCACGAACAGCGATCTGCTCGCCGCGGCGGTCTCTGGTGCCCCGGATCGAACCGTGCTCCGCGCTCGGCACCAGACCGCCGGGAAGGGCCGGTTGGACCGCCAGTGGAGCGCACCCCCTGACGCGAACCTGTTGGTGTCGTTGCTGTTCCGCGACGTCCCGGCCGACCCCCATCGACTGACGCAGCGCGTCGCGTTGGCGGCGGTCGCCGCCTGTTCGGAGGTCGCTGCGGTGACGCCGACGTTGAAGTGGCCGAACGATCTGCTGCTCGACGATCACAAGCTGGCCGGCATCCTCGCCCAGGCCGGTGGTGACTTCGTCGTCGTCGGCATCGGGTTGAACGTCCGGTGGGCGCCCGCCGGGGCCGCGCTGCTCGGCGAGTCGTGCGACCCGGCCGACGTGCTCGACGCGATGCTCGCCGCCTACGACCGGCTGCCGTCCGACATCGCCGAGTCGTACCGCGCGTCGCTCGACACCATCGGCAAGTCGGTGCGGGTCGAGCTCGTCGGCTCGACGGTCGTCGGGCGCGCCCTCGACGTGCTCGCCGACGGGCGCTTGGTCGTGCTCGACGACTGCGGCATCACCCACCGATTCGACACCGGAGACGTCGTCCACCTCAGGTAGATGACTGACGCGCAGTGGGCTGCACCGGTACCCTCGATGTGTGCTCACCGCTGACGTCGCCCCGCGGTCGCGCCGTCGCCGCCGCCTGCCCAGCGTGCTGGCTGTGGCCGCGCTGGTCGGCATCACGGGCGCCACGGGTCTGCTCATCGCCGCCCGCAAGACGATCGAATCGGTCGGCCGGGTGCCGGATGTGGGCAAGCACCTCAGCCCGGGCGGCTCGAACATCGAGAACTTCTTGTTGGTCGGGTCGGACAGCAGGGCCGGCGCCGATCCGACGTCGGCCGATGCCGGAGGGATCGGAACGGAAGACCAGGTGTCGGGACATCGCAGCGACACCATCATGATCCTGCGTCGCGACAAGTCGACCGGTGAAGCATCGCTGTTGTCGATCCCACGCGACCTGTGGGTGCAGGTGCCCGGTCACGACGGCAAGCGACGCATCAACTCGGCGTTCAACGACGGTCCCGACGTGCTCGTCCAGACGTTGCAGGAGCAGCTCGGCCTGCCGATCCACCACTACGTCGAGATCGATTTCTCCGGCTTCAAGTCGCTGGTCGACGCCCTCGGCGGTGTCGAGGTGTGCGTCGACTACGCGACACGCGACACCAACACCGGGCTCAACATCACCGAACCGGGTTGCCACGTGCTCGACGGCGTGCAGGCGTTGGCGTACTCCCGCAGCCGGCACTACGAAGAGTTCCGCGAGGACGGCAAGTGGCACGAGGATCCGGCGTCCGACCTCGGGCGCACAAAGCGTCAGCAACAGTTCGTCAACCTCGCGCTGCAGAAGGCGTTGGACCGAGTCAAGGTCGATCCGTTCGCCGCCGGCCGGTTGGTGACGGCGATCGGCGCATCGCTGCGCGTCGACGACGAGCTGGACCCGATCTCGGCGGCATCGTCGTTGCGGACCGCGGTCGATGCAGGAATCGCCACCTACTCGCTGCCGGTCGTCGGCAAGACGATCGGGGGCAACGCAGTGCTGCTGCTCGGGGACGGCTCCGACTCGGTGCTGGCCTACTTCCGTGGCCAGGGGCCCCCACCAGCCGCGAACGGCTGACCGCCCCGCCATACTATGCGACTGACATGAAGGCTCTCATTCTCGCCGGCGGTGCCGGCACGCGGTTGCGCCCCATCACGCACACCAGTGCCAAGCAGCTCGTCCCGGTCGCCAACAAGCCCATCCTCTTCTACGGCATCGAAGCGATGGTCGCCGCCGGCATCACCGAGATCGGGGTCATCGTCGGCGACACTCAGGCAGAGGTGATCGCAGCGCTCGGCGAAGGCGAACGCTTCGGGGCGAAGTTCACCTTCATCCCCCAAGACGCACCGCTCGGCCTCGCCCACTGCGTGTTGATCGCCGACGAGTTCCTCGGCGACGACGACTTCGTGATGTACCTCGGCGACAACCTGCTCGAGCAGGATCTCGCCGCGTTCGTGCACGCCTTCGAGATGGCCCGGCAGGGCACCGAGCCACCGGCCGCACAGATCCTGCTGAAGCAGGTGCCTGATCCCCACCGGTTCGGCATCGCCGAGCTCGACGCCAATGGCAACGTCGTACGTCTCGTCGAGAAGCCCGCGGATCCGCCGAGCGATCTCGCTCTGGTCGGCGTCTATCTCTTCGATCGCACCATCAACACCGCCGTGCGGGCCATCGCGCCGTCGCCCCGTGGCGAGTTGGAGATCACCGACGCGATCCAGTGGCTCGTCGATCAGGGCATGCGCGTTCGATGCGAGCTGCTGACGGGCTGGTGGATCGACACCGGCAAGCTCACTCCGCTGCTCGAGGCCAACCGGCTGCTGCTCGAGAAGATCGAGACGCGCATCGACGGCAAGGTCGACGAGGCATCGAGCGTCGACGGTCGGGTCATCGTCGAGGCCGGCGCGATCGTCACCAACTCGATCCTGCGCGGTCCGTTGGTGATCGGTGCCGGCGCTCGCGTGACCGACAGCTTCGTCGGCCCGTTCTCGGCCGTCGGTGAGGGATGCGAGATCGTCAACAGCGAGGTCGAGCACTCGGTGATCATGGAACGCAGCAAGGTCGTCGACATCCAACGCCTCGAGGACAGCTTGATCGGCAAGGAGGCGGTGGTCAGCAGGTCGCGCCTGCGGCCACGTGCGCTGCGCCTGATGGTCGGCGACCACTGTCAGATCGACGTCGAGTGAATCGGGCCCGCACATGCCGACCGTGAGCGAGAGCGACAAGATCGCCGGAGTGTGGATCGTCGAACCGTCGATTCACGGCGACCAACGCGGCCTGTTCATCGAGACGTATCGGCGGGAGTGGTTCCCGAACGGTCGGGAGATGGTGCAGGGCAACCGCGCCAACCGCCAGGCCGGGGCACTGGTCGGGCTGCACTACCACCTCCACCAGGCGGACTACTGGTACGTGCCGTTCGGGCACGCCCGAGTGGTGCTGCACGACCTCCGCGACGGCGGGCCCACCGACGGCGCCACGCTCGAGCTCGACCTCACCGGCGACAACCACCTCGGCGTGTTCATCCCGCCGGGTGTCGCCCACGGGTTCGCGGCGATCACCGACATGGTCATCACCTACCTGGTCGACGGCTACTACAACCCGGCCGACGAGCTCGGGGTGATGTGGAGCGATCCGGCGGTCGCCGCCGACTGGGGAGTGACCGACCCCATCCTGTCGACACGCGACCAGAACAACCCGCTGCGCGCCGATCTGCCGGCAGGTCGTCGGCCCTACTTCCCGATGAGGACGTGAAATGAAGTTGTTCGTGACCGGCGCAGCCGGCTTCATCGGATCCAACTACGTGCGTTGGCTGCTGGCCAACACCGACGACGAGGTCACCATCTTCGACGCGCTGACCTACGCCGGCAACCTGGCCAGCATCCGCGACGTGCTCGACGATCGGCGATTCAAGTTCGTGCACGCCGACATCTGCGAGGAAGACGCCGTGCTGACGGCGATGGACGGCCACGACGCGGTGGTGCACTTCGCCGCCGAGACGCACGTCGACCGCTCGATCAAGGACGGCTACTCGTTCGTGCGCACCAACTGCTTCGGCACCAACGTGCTGTGTGACGTCGCCAGGCAGGTGGGCATCGAGCGCTTCGTGCACATCTCCACCGACGAGGTGTACGGCTCGATCGAACAGGGCTCGTTCAGCGAGACCGACCCGTTGACGCCGCGCTCGCCGTATTCGGCGGCGAAGGCCGGCAGCGACCTCATCGCGTTGAGCTACTACACGACGCATGGCCTGCCGGTGATGGTGACGCGGTGCAGCAACAACTTCGGCCCGTACCAGTTCCCCGAGAAGGTCATCCCGCTGTTCACCACCAACCTGCTCGACGGCGAGAAGGTGCCCCTGTACGGGGACGGCGGCAACATCCGCGACTGGATCCACGTCCACGACCACAACACCGCGGTGGATCTCGTGTTGCGTTCGGGCACCGTCGGCGAGATCTACAACATCGGCGCGGGCAACGAGATCACCAACCGCGAGCTGACCTACCGGCTGCTGGCGTTGACCGGTCGCGACGAGAGCTTCATCCAGCCGGTGGCCGATCGCCTCGGCCACGACCGCCGGTACTCGATCACCCACGACAAGATCTCCGCGCTGGGTTGGAAGACCGAACACAACCTCGACGACGGACTGGCGGCGACCGTGGAATGGTTCCGTGCCAACCGCGAGTGGTGGGAGCCGCTGAAGGCCAGAGCAGGGTTCTAGATGCGGGTGCTGATCACCGGCGCCGGCGGTCAGCTCGGCATCGATGTCGTCCGCTGTTGCAACGACGCCGGTGACGATGTCACTGCCGCGGGCCACGATCAGCTCGACATCGGCGATCGCGACGCCGTGCTTGGTGCGTTGACGACACTCCGTCCCGATGTGGTCGTCAACTGCGCGGCATGGACGGCGGTCGACGCCTGCGAGAGCGACCCGGCGCGCGCCATGGCCGACAACGGACTTGCCGTGCGCTGGTTGGCAGAGGGCTGCGACCAGGTCGGTGCCCGACTGGTGCAGATCAGCACCGACTACGTCTTCGACGGGTTGCTCGACCGGCCGTACGTCGAGTCCGACACCCCCTCACCGCAGAGCGTCTACGGATCGTCGAAGCTCGCCGGCGAGACCGAGGCATTGGCACTCGGCACCGCGGCCACGGTGGTGCGCACATCGTGGGTCTGCAGCCGGCACGGATCCAACATGGTCAAGACGATCATGCGACTCGCCGCCGAGCGGTCGGAGTTGGCGTTCGTCGACGACCAAGTCGGACATCCGACGTTCACGTCTGATCTGGCGCCGATGATCCGGCGCTTGGCGATCGATCGCCGCAGCGGCATCCACCACATCACCAATCAGACGCCGACGAGTTGGTACGGCTTCGCTCGCGAGGTCGTGACAGCGATGGGCAAGGACCCGGCGATGGTGCGACCGATCACGACTGGCGAACTGCTACCGCCACGGCCCGCCCGTCGGCCGGCCAACAGCGTGCTCGACAACGCCGTGCTGCGTGCCTCGGGCATTCCACTGCTGCGCGACTTCGTCGAACCGCTGCGCGAGACCGTCGAGGCATTGCAGTGAGCAACCGGCGGGTGCGGGTGATGTGGTCCGACCTCAACGGTCTGTCGCATGGCCGCTACGTGCCTCGCAACCGCCTGGCCGAGCACGGTCATCACGCGGTCACCACGTTGACGATGGGAATCAACGGCGACATCCTGCCAGTCGCGGGTTACGGCCCCGATGTCGGCTATGCAGATCTGTCGACCTCGACCGTCGGCGAGTCGCTGCGCCGTGGGTGGGAGGTCGACACCGACGTCGCCATCGCCGACCTCGAGTACAACGGGCAACCGCTGGCGTTGTGTCCACGCGCCGCGCTGAAGCGCGCCGTGGGTGCATGGGCGTCGCTCGGCTACGAGCCACAGCTCGGCTTCGAGATGGAGTTCTACGTCATGCAACCCGACGCAGATTCGCCGGGTGGTTACGGTCCGCTGCGACTTCCATCGCATCGCGTGTACGGGGTCGGGCTCGGCGGCGACAACACCGGGCTGATGTTCGACCTCTTCGACGCCGCGGAGCAGTGCGAGCTCGAACTCGAGGGCGTGCTCGGCGAGTTCCACCCCGGGCAGATGGAGCTGAACCTGCGATACGGGCCGGCCCTCGACGCCGCCGATCGCGCGTTCATCTGCAAGGAGATGACGCGCGAGATGGCGGCGCGCAAGGGCTATTGGATCACGTACATGGGCCGACCGATGGCGCACCTCGTCGGCAGCGGTCTGCACGTCAACATGTCGTTGCGGCCGGTGCAGGGTGGCGCGAACGCGTTCGACGAGCCGTCCGCCGAGTACGGGCTGTCGACGCTGGCGCGCCAGTGCATCGGCGGGCTCATCGCCCATCACGAGGCGATGGCGGCGATGTCGGCACCGCTCGTCAACAGCTACAAACGACTCGTGCCCGGCATCATCGCCGGCTACTGGGCCAACTGGGGTCTCGACAACCGCATCACCACCTATCGGGTCCCCGGCGAGCGCGGCGCGGCGACGAGGATCGAGAACCGCATGCCGTGCGGCAGCGCCAGCCCCTACCTCGCCGCGGCGGTGATGCTCAACGCCGCGCTGCTCGGCGTCGTCGACGGCAGGGATTGCGGCGACCCGCAGATCGGCGACGGCGACACAGCACCCAACACCGACCGGCACACGCCGCACGATCTCGAACGCGCCCTCGAAGCTCTCGAAGCCGACAGCGTGTTGTGCGAGGCCATGGGCAACGATCTGGTGACAGCGTTCACGACGATCCGACGCGACGAGGTCGACAAGTGGCGAACGGCCGACGGCGTCTGGGACGTCAGGTCGATCTCCGACTGGGAGCTGGAAACTTACCTGCCGTTCTACTAGGCGCCCTTCACTGCCTGCAGCGTGTAGGTGTGGGGCAGGCGCCAGGGGCGGTCGGCGAGCCGCCACTCGCCGAGATCTATCTGTTCCATCTGCCCGGGCAGGGCCTCCCACGGCACGCTGTCGTGCTCGGTGAGACCGGTCACCTGCATGCCCGACGCGAGCACGGCAGCAACGATCTCGCCCAATCCGTGGTTCCAGCTGTGGGTGGTGTTGTGGGTGAACGCGACTTCGGTGGCGACGTACGTGCCGGGAGCATCCTCCACCAACGGCTCGGGGCGTTCGAAGTACGGGTATCCGATCGCCAACCGGTCGGTCTGCCGTTCGTCGATCGACCAGAGGACCGGATGACCTTCGCGGATGAACAGCCTCCCGCCCGGCCGCAGGAGCTTGCCAACCACCTCGGCCCACCGGCGCACGTCGGGAAGCCAGCACAGCGCGCCGATGCCGGTGAACACCAGATCGAACGTTCCCGACCCAAGCACGGCAGCAGCGTCGTACACGTCGGCCTCGACGAAGTCGACTGCCGTGCCGCACGTCGCGGACAGTCGCCGCGCTTCGGCGATCGCCGCACCCGAGAAATCGAGACCGGTCATCGTCGCACCGAGCCGTGCCAGCGAGATCGTGTCGGTGCCGATGTGACACTGCAGGTGCACTCCGCGCATGCCGCGTACGTCGCCGAGCAACGGGAGGTCGAAGCGCACGACGTCGCTGAGGAACTGCGGGTCGGCGACGAACTTGTCGAACGCGTAGTCGGGCGACGCGGCATGGGCCGGCGCGCGCTCGTCCCAGCTCGCCCGGTTGATGTCGATGTAGTAGTCGTCGGCCATCGGCGCGGCTAGTCCCCGTGACTAGTACGCCGCGACTCGCGCCGCGTTCTGATCGCGCTGAGCCTGCGACATCTCGGCGATCTGATCGATCTCTTCGCTCTTGAACCCGGCCATCTCGCGGAACTTGCGGGCCAGCTTGATCGCCGCCTCGTTGCTCTCTCCACGCGAGCCGCGGAAGTTGAACAAGCCGTCGACCGTTCGTTGGAACTCGAGAGCGCGCGACTGACGGTCCTTGTCGTCCTTGGTGAGCTCGCGCAACCAATTGCTGCCCATCTTCACGTGGGTCACCTCGTCGGCCAGCATCCAGTCCTCGCAGAAGTACAGCACCGGGTCGCACATCTCGCCGGCGAAGTCGCGCATCGTCGTGAACACGTCGATCGCCAGACCTTCGAGGGCGCGGTTGACCCCGGCAAGTCGGAACACGGGATCGGCGTGGCACGCGGCCTCGAACAACGTGACGGCCTCGCTGAACTCGCCGACCTCGGTTCCCATGTGCTCGCCGAGGCGCAGGCTGATCTCCACGTGTCGCGCTTCGTCCCAGCACTGGCGGGCCATGTCGAGCTTCAGCTGCAACGGCGTTTCGGCCGTCGTGTAGTCGAACGCGGTGCGCCCCGCACCTTCGAGTGCCTGGATCTCGCCGACGAAGATTCCGTGCATCTGCCGGCGGGCGCGGTCGCCCGACTCGGCTGATTGCGGGTCCATGCGACGATCCTGACCCAGGTCGTTGGGACGCTGATCGGCGAACCGCTCTTCGGTGGTGATGCGATTGAAGCGGCTGTCGCGCTGCAATGCAGTCGGTGGCAGTTGCGTACGCATCGCGGAAGCGTAGACCAGCGGGCATGATGGAGGACGTGCGTGTGGCCTACACCTTGGAGCAGTGCTGGCATCGTGTGCCGGGCGGAACGGGTGTCGCGGCGATGCGCATCGCCGAAGCGTTGAGCGAGGAGCCGGACGTGACGCTGCTCGGCGTTGCCGGCCGGCACCGTCACGTGCCGAGCGATCCGTGGTCTCCTGTGATCCCGATCGCCCATCTTCCCGTCGGTGGGCCGCTCCTCTATGACCTGTGGCTGCGGCGGCAATGGCCGAAGGTCGAGCGCGCCACGGGCCCTGTCGACGTCGCTCACTCCACCACCCTGATTCCGTGCCCGACCGATGCCCCCTTGATCGTCACGGTGCACGACCTCGCGTTCGTGCACGACCCGACGCAGTTCACCCGGCGCGGTAACGGGATCTTCCGCCGCAGCCTCGAACAGATTCGCCGGCAGGCCGATCTCGTGCTGTGCAGCAGCGGGGCGACGATGGACGACTGCGTCGACGCCGGCTTGACCGCCGATCGCCTGCGGCTGGTCCCGCTCGGCGTGGACGCGGAACGCGTCGCCGCCGCCGAGGTGGCGCGCGTCGCCGCCGTGTATCAACTCCCACCCCGCTACCTGTTGTTCGTGGGCACGGTCGAGCCGCGGAAGAACCTGCGCGGCCTTGCCGAGGCGGTTGCGCGTCTGCAGGAGCCGCTACCTCTCATCGTCGTCGGCGCGCAGGGATGGGGCGATGTCGACGTGCCGGCGGAGGCCGACGTGCGGTTCCTTGGGTTCGTGCCGGCGCCCGACCTCGGCGGCCTGTACGCCGGTGCCGAGGTCTTCTGCTATCCCAGCCAGCGCGAGGGCTACGGCCTCCCGGTTCTCGAAGCGATGGCTCAGGGCACGCCAGTCGTCACGAGCCGAGGCACCGCGACCGAGGAGACCGCGGACGGCGCGGCCGTGCTCGTCGATCCGTTCGACGCCGACGACATCGCCCGGGGCATCACCGAAGCAGCGACGCGCCGAGAAGAACTCGCCGCGGCCGGTCTGGCCCGGGCCGCCCGCGCGACATGGCGACAGACAGCGAGCGCGACCGCCGCGGCCTATCGGGAGTTGTGCTGATGGCGGAGCCGGCAATCGCCGTCAATCTGTTGTGGTGCGTTCCCGGTGAGGTCGGAGGCTCGGAGGAATACCTCGTGCGCCAGTTGCTGGGCCTGGCCGAGGTGTGGCCGCAGCTGCGTCCGACGCTCTACGTCGTCGACGGATTCGTCGAGGCCCACCGTGATGTGGCCGAGTTGTGTCCCACGGTCGTCGCGTCGTTCGACCGTTCATCTCGCCCGCGCCGCATCCTCGGCGAGCTGACGTGGTTCCGCAGCCGAACCAAGGCGGCCGATCTGCGTCATCACGGTGGAGGCACGGCGCCACTGGGCGCGCAGCGCCCGTACGTGCTCACGATCCACGATCTGCAGTACCTCACCTACCCCGAGCACTTCAGCCCCACGAAGCGGACGTACCTCGCGGGCATGATCGGTCGCTCGGTGCGGCGGGCGAGGATCGTCGCCGTGCCGAGTGAATACGTGCGGCGATCGGTCATCGACGCCTTCGGCGCCGGCGAGGACAAGGTCCGCGTCGTGCCTCACGGCGTCGAAGCCGACCTACTGGTCAACGCCACCCCGGAGGACGAGTTGCGCCGGCGCTACTCGCTCGGCGACGGACCGGTCATCGTCTACCCGGCAGTCACCAACCCTCACAAGAACCATCGATTCCTCGTCGACCTGATGAGCTCGAAATGGCGCGACGCCGACCTGCGCCTTGTCTTCACCGGTGGCGCCGGGCCTGCTGAGGACGAGGTCGTGGCTGCGACGTCGGACCCACGCATCCGCCGTGTCGGCAGGGTCTCGGCGGCCGACCGCAACGGTCTGTTGAAGATGGCCGAGGCGATGACGTTTCCGAGTCTGTACGAGGGTTTCGGTGCACCGCTGATCGAGGCGATGGCGATCGGTTGTCCAGTCGTCGCGTCGGACGCGACCTGCATCCCGGCGGTCGTCGACGGTGCCGGTCTCGTGCTGCCATTGGACGTCGACGCATGGGCCGGCGCGTTGGACGTTGTTCGTCGCGATCGCGACACCCTCGTGGCGGCCGGCCGTCGCCGCGCCGAGGCGTTCACCGCCCGTGCCTCCGGTGCGGCGTTGGCCGAGGTCTACCGCGCCGCGTTGGACCATTCATGAACGCATCGCGGTTGCGGATCGCCGTCCTGTGCCCGCACTTCCGACCCGACACCGCTCCGACCGGCGCGGTGATGACGCGGATCGTCGAGGAGCTTGCCGTGCTCGGCCACGAGATCGATGTCACCACCTCGCTGCCGTGGTACCGGGGTCACGCGGTGGAACCGGGGTGGGGCGGCCGTTGGGTGCAGCGGCAGGAGACCGAGTGGGGCTCGATCACCCGGATCAATCCGTTCGCCGGTGCCGACAAGCGCAACATCGCTCGGCGCGCCGCGGGCTTTGCCGCGTTCGGCGCGCTCGCCGGTGCGACCTCGTTGCGCGGCGGACGGGTCGACGCCGTGATCGCCATGTCGCCGCCGCTGACCATGGGACTGACGGGTTGGGTGACCCACCTCGTGCGGCGCGGACCTCTGATCTTCAACATCCAGGACGTGTTCCCCGACGCGGCCGTGCGCACCGGGGCCATCACGAACAAGCGGCTGATCGGTGCCGCCGAGCGACTCGAGCGGATCAGCTACGAGCGTGCCGCGGCCGTCACCGTGCTGAGCGACGACCTCCGCGACAACGTGGCCGCGAAGGTTCGGCCCGACAAGCGAGCCGACGTGCGCGTGATTCCGAACTTCGTCGATACCGAGTTCATCCGTCCGCAAGATCGGATGACGGCGTTGCGGCGAGAGCTGGGCATCGGCACCGAAGTGGTCGTGTTGTACGCCGGCAACGTCGGGTTCTCGCAGTCGCTCGAGATGGTGATCGACACGGCCCGTTCCCTTCCGAGCGTCACGTTCCTGATCAACGGCGATGGTGCGGCGCGCACCGATCTCGAGCAGCGCGCGGCAGGACTGGCCAACGTCCGCGTCTCCGGCTATCAACCTGCAGAGCGCCTGCCCGAGGTGCTGGCGACCGGCGACATTCACCTCGTGCCGTTGAAAGCAGGGCTCGGCGCGGTCAGCGTGCCGTCGAAGACCTACTCGACCCTCGCCGCCGGGCGTCCCGTGTTGGCGGCGATCGATCCGGGAACCGAGATCCCCCGGATCCTCGACGCCGCGCACGCCGGAATCAGCGTTGCGCCCGACGACCCGTCCGCGTTTCGGGCGGCGTTACAGCAACTGATCGACGACACGGCGGGCCGACAGTCGATGGGTGTCCGCGGTCGCGAATGGGTCGAAGCGGCTGCGTCACCGGCGTCGATCGCCCGCATGTACGCCGACCTGATCGTCGAGTTGAACCGCCGTCGGTGACCCTGTTTTGATTCGGGGAGGCGATAGCCTCGCATCTTCGTGGCTCCGTCATCATCTGCCAAAAAGGTTGCCAAACTCGCTTCTCGGGGCAAGGGCAAGAAGGTCCGCTTCCAGGGCGGATCGATTTTTCCGATTGCAGTCGTCCTCGTGGTCGTCCTCGGTTTGTTGGTGATCTTCTACGGTCGCCAGAGCCGGCCGAGCAGCGGCGTGGGTGTGCCCCGCGTCAACGACGGCACCAACATCGACGCCCACTGGCACCAGGCCTTCGGCATCTACATCTGCGACACGTTCCAGCCGAAGATCACCGGCACGCTGGAGGAGACGGGCGTCGACTCGCAGGGCAACACCGTGTTGCTCAACGACAAGTTCGCGATTCTCGGCATCCACAGTCACAACGACGGGATCATCCACTACCACCCGGCGTCGACCAAGTCGTCCGGCAACCGCGCCAAGCTCGGCGTCTTCCTCGACTCGTACAACATCAAGCTCTCCGACACCGAACTGGTCATGCCGCCCGAGCAGGGTGGCGAGAAGTGGTCGACCAAGGACACGAAGTGCGACGGGAAGGACACGCAGCTCATCACGCGCGTGTGGGATCACTACAACGACCCCAGCTCGTTCCACGACGTCGTCACCGACTTCAACAACATCCGCATCACCAACGACGGCATGGTGTTCACCGTCGCGTTCGTGCCGAAGGGTACGGACATCCCGATGCCCGATTGGGCGGCGCAGTTGCCGACGCTCGGCGCGTCCGACGGTGGGGCTGTGATCGCCAGCACCACGACGTTGGCTCCGGGTGAGACGGTGCCGCTGCCGACCACGGTCGGCTCCGGCGTCACCGGCTCCGTCGCGCCGGCATCCGGCGACACTTCGTCGCCGACGACCACTGCGGCCTCCACGCCAACGACGACACCGGCGACGACCACCACAGGCGGCTGATGCGCGCCGTCGTCCTGGTCGGCGGTTTCGGGACGCGGTTGCGACCACTCACGCTGACCACGCCGAAGCCGATGCTTCCCGTGGGGCACGTGCCGATCATCGAGCGTCTCGTCGACAACCTCGCGCGAGGTGGGGTCACCGACGTCACTCTGGCGCTCGGCTTCAAGCCCGAGCCGTTCATCGAGGCCTTCCCCGACGGCACGTGCAACGGCGTGACGCTGCACTACGCGGTGGAACCAGAGCCGCTCGACACCGCCGGGGCGATCAGGTTCGCCGCGGACTTCAGCGGCATCGACGACACGTTCGTCGTGGCCAACGGCGATGTGCTGACCGACCTCGACATCGGTGCACTGGTCCGCTTCCACCGGGCGCACTCGGCCGAGGCGACGATCCACCTCGTTGCCGTCAAGGACCCTTCGGCGTTCGGCGTCGTCGCCCTCGATCCCGAGGGCAGGGTCGAACGATTCGTCGAGAAGCCGGCACCCGGCACCGAGCCGAGCAACCAGATCAATGCGGGCACGTACGTTCTCGAGCCGTCCGTGCTCGAGCTCATTCCCAGCGGCCGCAAGGTGTCCATCGAGCGCGACACCTTCCCGCGAGTCGTGGAGCACGGCCGGCTGTTCGCCATGTCCACCGACGACTACTGGCTCGACACCGGCAATCCCGTGCAATACCTGCAGGCCAATCTCGACCTGCTCGCAGGAAGGCGCCATCCGCTCGGCAGCGCCGGAGCGCACGACGACGCGATCGTCGACGACACGGCCGTCGTCTCCAACAGCATCGTGGCCGCCGGTGCAACCGTCGGCCCCGCCGCGATCGTCACCGACTCGGTGCTGCTGTCGGGGGCCGTCGTCGAGGCCGGTGCAGTAGTGGCAGACTCGGTGGTCATGGGCAGGATCGGGCAGGACGCCAGACTCGACGCATGCGTCGTCGGCTTGCACGGTGTCGTTGCGCCCGGCGAACGGTTGTCGGGCGAGTATCGACCTTCCCCCGACTCGACGTGAACGTCTTGGTCGTCGGCGGTGCCGGGTTCCTCGGATCCCATCTCGTCGATCGACTCATTGCCCAGGGCGACACCGTCGATGTCGTCGACGACCTCTCGAGCGGGTCACTGGCCAACCTGGCCGATGCCCGCGCCGCCGGTGGCAGCCTGAAGATCCACACCCTCGACGTGCTCGCTGATGAGTTCGCCGCGCTCGCCGCCCGTCATCCACCCGACGTCGTGTACCACCTCGCCTGGCTCGCGCCGGGGCGTGCCACCGTCGCCGGCGCCGGGCAGGCGGTCCACGGAATGCTCTCCGTGCTCGAGATGGCGCGGATGCAAGGTGCCAAGGTGGTCACGACACTGCCGGGCACAGCGCTGTACGGCGAGGTGCCGTTGCGCGATCTGCCGATCAAGGAGGGTCACGCCTGGAATCCGATCGGGTTGAACGGCATCGTCGCCAAGGCCGTGGTCGATCTGCTGAACCTCTACCGCGAAGACCACGCCGTCGAGTTCACCGCGCTGGCGATGAGCACCGTCTACGGGCCCCGTCAGCGTCCCGACAGCGGAGTCGTCGGGGCGTTCGCTCACGCCTTGCAGACGGGCGCCAAAGCACAACTCGACGGCGATGGCCGTCAGACCCGCGACTTCCTCTACGTCGACGACGCGGTCGATGCGCTGGTACGCGCCGGCACACGAGGCGGGGGACTGATCGTCAACATCGGCTCGGGCGTCGGCACCGCGATTCGCGACCTGTGGGCGACGATGGCCGGTCCCGGCGCGCCGGACCCGATTGGCGCGCCGCGACGCCCGAACGACGTCTCGTGGTTCGCGCTCTCGCCCACACGAGCCCGGATCCACCTCGCCTGGGCACCGTGGACCGATCTCGCGCTGGGTCTCAGGTCACTGACGTAGACCGGCGCGCAGCACCGAGTCGGCCAGCTGCCTGCCGATCTCGGGCGTGCTCATCACCGACGGTGTGACGACGGCACGCATGCCTTCGGCTTCGACCATCTCGGCAAGATCCGCATCCACCGGGTCGATCACCAACGTGCCGGCAATCGGTGCGTACAGACGGGCGACACCGACCACGGACGAGTCGTGACCGAGTTCGCGCAGCAGTCTGTCGGCTGGTCCCTTCAACGCCGCGCCGCCGACGATCGGCGACACGGCGACAACCGATTCTCGTCGCCCGCCGAGGATCGCGTCGACGCCGTCGAGCGCCCGGATCGGCCCGATCGACACGATCGGATTGGAGGGGGCGATGACGACGCACTCGGCGGCGCGCATGGCCTCGTCGACACCCGCAGCGAGGCGAGCCTTCGATGCGCCGTCGAATCGAATCGCCTCGACGCTGACGTCGTGGTGCATCTTGACGAAGTACTCCTGGAACGAAACGTCGCCGACTCCGTCGACGGTGACGATCGTCGACACGCGGTCGTCGCTCATCGGCACGATCCGCTGGCTCAGTCCCCACGCGGCAGCGATCTCCGCGGTGACCTTCGACAGAGAGGCGCCCTCGGCCAGGCGCGTCGTTCGGTAGAGGTGGGTGGCCAGATCGCGGTCGCCGAGGTTGAACCACGTCGACGCAGCGTCCGACTGCGCCGGTCTCGCGGTCGCCAATCGGGCGAGACCCTCCATCGCCCGCCACGATTCGTCGGCAAGACCCCATCCGCGCTCGGGATCGATGGCACCGGCCAAGGTGTAGACGACGGTGTCGAGATCGGGAGAGATCGACAGTCCGTGCATGATCGCGTCGTCGCCGGTGTTGACGATCGCGGTCGTCTCGCTCGCCTCGACGACACCGTCGAGGGCGCGCAGGAACCGGGCGGCGCCGACTCCGCCGCACAGGACGGCGATCATGCGGAGTGCTCGTCGGCCAGGCGGTGATAGAGCGCGCCGAGCTCGGCGGCGCATCGTGCCCACGAGAACGTGGCGAGCTGAGCGTCGGCGGCGGCGACGAGCCGTGCCCGCGTCGCGTCGTCGAAGGCGGCGCTCGTCAGGTTCTTCGCCAACGTCGAGATGTCGTCGGGATCGCACAGCAGACCGGCGGGTCCACACACCTCGGGGATGCTGCCGCGGTTGCTGGCCACGATCGGCAGCCCGATCTGCATCGCGTCGAGCAGTGGGAATCCGAAGCCCTCGTCGAGCGACGGATAGGCGAGCACGGTGGCGTTGCGCAACAACCACGAACGCGACGCTTCGTCGATCCGGCCCGTGAGCACGATCCGACGGGCGACGGCCGGATCGAGTTGATCGATGGCCGCGTTGATCCCCTCACGGTCGTCGCCGTCGGCGCCGGCGAGCATCAGCAAGATGTCGTGGTCGTCGTCGGCCATCAATCCGAAGGCGCGGACGAGCGCGGGGATGTTCTTGCGTCGCTCGAGCGTGCCGATGGCCGCGATGTACGGACGGTCGACCAGTGCGGGCACCGGTGGTCCAGCGGACGGTTGCGGCACGGGCACCGCGGCCAGAGGAATGGTCACGGTGCGGGCACCTGGGAACAAGTCGGCGATCTCGGCCGCGGTGGACGCCGAGCTGGCGTGCACCGTCGCGCCCCGTTCGACGGCCCGACGCAGCACTCGACCGGCGCGGTTGACGTCGCCATTGGCCAACGACGGATGCCGCAGGAACCAGCAGTCGTACACGGACACCACCCGCGCGGCGCGGCACGGCGGTACGACGTAGTTGGTGCCGTGGACCACGTCCGGCTTCCCGAGGAAGCGATCGGCGGAAGGATGGTCGGAGATCGCCCACAGTCGGTGAGCCGCGGCGGCAGGCATCGGCAACCGATGGGCACCCTCGGGCGGCTTCGATCGGAACGAGGTGATGTACTCGCGGATCTCGAGGTCCTCGCGATCGCCGAGCGATGCCCGGATGCCGGCGACAGCTTGACCGACCCCTGTTCGCGGACCGACCAGCGGACCGACATCGAAGGCGACGCGCAGTGGGTTCATCGGCACGCCGACCATACTCGTCATCGTTGGTCGTTGCCGTCCCAACACCGCTCGAACCCGTAGACTTCCGTGTTCCGCTTCACGGCCCACCCGAAGGACCTTCCGCATGCCTCGCGCATTCATCACAGGTATCACTGGACAAGACGGACAGCATCTTGCCGAGTTCCTCCATTCGAAGGGCTACGAGGTGTTCGGGATGGTGAAGGGTCAGAACAACCCGCGGATGACGATGATGCGCGACGAGTTCCCGTTCATCGAGCCGGTCCCGGGCGATCTCGCCGATCTGCCATCGCTGGTCAAGGCACTCGATTCGACCCAACCCGACGAGGTGTACAACCTCGGTGCGATCTCGTTCGTGGCCTTGAGCTTCAACCAGGCCGAACTCACCGCCAACATCACCGGCACCGGTGTGTTGCGCATGCTCGAGGCCATTCGCATGGTCGGCGGCGCGGAGAACAACCCGATTCGCTTCTATCAGGCCAGCAGCAGCGAGATGTTCGGCAAGGTCCGCGAGACACCGCAGACGGAACGCACGCCGTTCCATCCGCGTTCGCCGTACGGCTGCGCCAAGGTCTTCGGCCACGACATCGTCGTCAACTACCGCGAGAGCTACGGGCTGTTCGCGTGCAGCGGCATCCTGTTCAACCACGAGGGCCCGCGCCGCGGTCTCGAGTTCGTCACCCGCAAGGTCACCAACGCGGTAGCCCGGATCAAGCTCGGTCTGCAGAACGAGATCGTGCTCGGCAATCTCGACTCGAAGCGCGACTGGGGCTATGCCGGCGACTACGTCAAGGCGATGTGGTTGATGCTGCAACGTGACGAGCCGAGCGACTACGTCGTTGCCACCGGCATCACCCACAGCATCGAGGACCTCGTCAGGCTGGCCTTCGCCGAGATCGGTGTCGAGAACTGGCGCGACTACGTGCGTCAGGATCCGAAGTTCTTCCGTCCGGCCGAGGTCGACCTGTTGATAGGTGACGCCTCGAAAGCTCACAGCGAGCTGGGGTGGCACCCCGAGGTCGCGTTCCCCGAACTGATCCAGATGATGGTCGCCAACGATCTGCGCGTCGAGACCGAAAAGGCCCGCCGCAGCTGACGCTCAGGTCTCCAACGGCAAGTTGGTGACGGCGTCGATCATCGAATCACCGGTCGGGATGTCGCCGCTGTGCAAGCGGGCTCGCAGCGCCAGTGAGAATGCGCACAAGGCGGCGAACGACGAGGCGACCAGACCGAACTCGACGCGGCGGAACAAGTCGTCGGAGCTCAGCCAGGTGACGAGCACGAAGGTGACGACGCCGACGCCCCATCCGAGCGCGACCAGGGCATGGCCGCGCAGGGCGATGACAGCCTGGGCAATGGCCAGCGCCACCATGTAGAGGGCGCTGCCGAGCGCCAACATCCCCATCGTCTGGTGGCTCAGTGTGGCGTCGTAGAAGCGCTTGATCACGAACGGCCCGAGCAGGTACGCGCCGATCGTGCCGAGAAGGCCGACGACGAGGACCAGCTTCATCAGCCTGGTGAGGCCGGAACGGAACTCGGCGATCTCGTTGCGTGCCGCGAGTCGCGACAGCCGCGGCAACAGCGCGGCCTGCACGGCCTGGAACAGGAACAACGGGATCCGCGCCAACAACACGCCGTACGTGAAGGTCGTGACGAGGTGCTTCTGGTCGTCGTCCGCCAAGAGCGTTGCCGCCAAGGGACCGGCGTTGACGAGAGCAGCCGCGAAGACTGACCCCAGCAGCAGCCAACCGAGGTTCGGAGTGACCTCGGCCCACGACGACTCCGGCCCGGGTTCGGTCCGTAGCGAGCCCCTCGCCTTGACGTAGAGCACGCCCGGCAACGGGGACAGCGCGACCGCGAAGCCGTACAGGCCAACGGTCTTGACGCTGAAGATCGCCAGCGCCGCGCAGAACAGGATGCGCACCGCGCCGTCCGCGCCCATCACGATCGCGTACGCGTGGAACCGCCCGTTGCCGCTGGCGATGCCCCTCGACAGGTGCGCCGGGCAGTACGCGCAGAAGGCGACGATGAGGGCGATCATCAGCACCCAGTCGCCGTCGAAATAACCGTTGACGATGAACGGGCTGAACAGCAGGGCGACGATCGTCACCATTGCGGCAAGGCCGATGCCGAGCGTTCGCACTCGTTCGACAACGGGGTGTCCGCCCTGGCCGATGGCCCGGCGGTGGGCCAAGGTGCGAGCCAGTTCCTGTTCGACCGGCAGGAAGAATCCCGGAGCCAGGGCGAAGGTTGCGATCCACAAGCTGGCGATCGGCTGCACGGCCTCGTCGCTACCGAGGGCGACCTTGGCGACCTTCAGGAACAGGTAGCTGGTGACCCCGGCAACGAGGAGGCCGATGCCGACAGGGATCGTGCCCTCGGGAAGCGGTGCCCGCCCGAGGCGTGACTTGTTGTCACCTAGCGTGTTGTCGCCGGGCTTGTCGTCGAAGGGGTCCACCAGATCAGCGAGGCTAGCGGCAGCAAGCCGCTGGGCGAGGCCAGTCGGTGAAGACGAGTCAGGCGGCCTTGCGAACCAGTCCGCGGAGCTGCTCGAGGCCATCGTTCACCGCGGCGGTGAACGTTTCGCTGTGGGTCTGGGCTCGCTCGACGAGCGTTGCGCCAAGACCGACGACGACGTAACCGGCGTCACGAACGACCGACGCCAACTTCGCAGTGTCGATCTTCGGCACGTCGACGCCCGGCACGTCCACCTTCGGCAGGTTGAACTTGGACAAATCGAACTTCGAAAGATCGAACTTGGACAGATCGACCTTGGACAGATCGAACCTGGTGACGTCGAAGTTGGTCAGGTCGATGGTCGGGAACTTGATGGAGGGCATCTGGGGGAGTGTGAACATGCGGCTAATATAGCGCATAGTGCTTGCAATTGCAAGCACTATCTCAGAGGTTCACGGTTTGCCCGGAGCCGACTCCGAGGGGTTCTTGTCACTGCCGCCGGGAGCGATATCGGCAGGACCGTGTTGGCTGTGTCCCGGAGCAGTGCCGGACGGGTTGTCGTCGCTGTGGCCGGGAGCCGTCGCCGACGGGTTGTCGTCACTGTGCCCGGGTGCAGCGTCGGAGTTGCCCGGTGTGGCATCGGCGCAGAACTGGTCGACCGTCTGGCCGGCGGCGGCAGCAGCGTCGGCGAGGTTGCGGAAGGCAACGGGAACATCGATCGAACTCGAGGTCACGTCTTCGTCGCCGTGCTTGCTGTGTGCTGCGAACGCAGTGCACAAACCGAACTTCGCTGGGCCCGTGGCGTCGGGACCGACGGCCTCGCTCACGAGTGAGTCGTCACCGGCCTCGGTCGCTTCCGTTGCCTCGGTCGCCTCGGTGGTGGTCGCCGCATCGGTGGTCGTCGCCGCCTCGGTGCTGGTGGTCGCCTCGGTGGTCGTGGCACCGTCGTCATCGTCCAGTTGCTTGGCCACGTTGTCGCGGGCGACGTCGGGCACGTGCTGGGCGGTGACTTCTCTGGCCCTGTCAGATGCGAATGGCGACGGCACGGTGCCGGTCGCAGCTGCGGCGGCACCGGCAGAGACCAAGGTGACGGCACCGATCGTGGCAATGGCTTTCGTCGTCAGCAGTTTCTTCAGCATCGGTCGTCTCCTCGAACTCGACGAGCCCGCAATAGGTGTGACGACCCCACCTTGGAATGCGGTGACAGCGGCCTCCATTCCCCGGAGCTCTGCGGGGTCCGCCGGTGCTCGTAGGGAATGGAAGACCGCGTCGAGTCCCGCCACCGAAGCAGCGTGCCCGCGAGTGGTCCCCGACAAGAGTTGTTCCGCCAGCTCGTCGGAGATCGGCGTGTTCGTCACGTCGTACAGATCGTCGTAGTCGCTCACCGAATTACAACAATCTCTCCGTCGAGCATCCTGGCCAGGTTGCGAATGGCTCGATGCTGAGTGACACGGACCCAGTTCGGCGTGCGCTGCATGACTCCTGCGACCTGATCGACGTCGAGGTCACCCAGCAGACGGAGCAACAGCACCTCGGCTTGGTCGCCGGACAACGACGACGTGATCAATCTCGCCGCCTCCTGGCCCGACAGCGAGTCGAGGACCGCCTGTTCGGGGTTCTCCCGCGCCGGACGGAGCTCGAACACCTCGGAGTCGACGACATCCGTTCGACGCCGCACAGCGGTGCGCCGGTGGTCTGCCAACCGCCGGCGGGCGATCGTGAAGAACCAAGCCCGGAAGTCGACCCAAGTGCCTTCGAACTGGCTGATCCGTGTGGCGACGGCCAACCACACCTCCGCGGCGATGTCGTCGGCGGCGCGGGGCTCCTGCGCCACCAGGAACCGAAGCAGTCGCGGCTGGAGCTGCACGAACAGCGATTGCGCGGCGTGCTCGTCGCCGCGTTGTGCACACGCCAGCACGTCAGCGAACGACGTTTCGTCAAATTCGGACGACGTCATGTCCCCTCATCGGAAGGTTCACGCCGCGACCTTAGGTCGGAACTGCAACGCGACCGGCCGCGCCACACATGAGGTGCCTCCTGTGCGCGGCGCCCCGGCGATAGCCTGGCCAACTCGTGGAAGCCGCCAACGAACTCGCCCCGCCCGTCGTGGCCGTGATGGTGGTTTTCGACCCGGGCAGCTGGTTCGACGAGGTGCTCGAGGGTCTGGCGGACCAGGACTACGCCAACCTCAAGTGCTTGTTCCTGATCGTCGGCGACCCCGGCGACGTCCCCGATCGTGTGCGCGACCGGGTACCCAACGCCTTCGTCCGAGCAGTCGGCAACGTCGCCGGTTACGGCGCGGTGGCCAACGAGGTGCTGCGCCTCGTCGAGGGTGACAACGGTTTCTTCTGCTTCCTGCACGACGACGTCGCACTCGACCCGGGCGCCATTCGGCTGCTGGTGGAGGAGATGTACCGATCCAACGCCGGGATCGTCGGGCCGAAGCTGGTTTCCTGGGAGGACCCGGGCGTCCTGCAACACGTCGGTATGGGCGTCGACCGCTTCGGTGAGATCGACTCGTTCGTCGAGGAGGGCGAGGTCGACCAGGAGCAGCACGATGCCGTGCGCGACGTGTTCGCCCTGCCGTCGGCGTGCATGCTCATCCGCGCCGACCTGTTTCGCACTGTCGACGGATTCGACTCGGCCGTCGACTTCTACGGCGACGACGTCGACCTGTGCTGGCGGGCCCACCTCGGGGGAGCGAGGGTCGTGGTCGTTCCCGCAGCGCGGGCTCGCCATCGCGAAGCGCTGTCCGAGCGCCGTCCCGACCTGCGGCCGGCGCTGCTCCAGGCCCGGCACCGCATGCGCACGGTGGCCACTCTCACCGGCGCCCGGCGCCTGCCACTGCTGTTCCTGCAACTCATCTTCGTGACGCTGTCCGAACTCGTGGTCGGCGTTTTTTCCGGCAAGCCACGTGAGGCGTGGGCGTCGTTCCGGGCGTTCTTCGGGTTGATCCCCCGCACTGCGGGGATCGTGGTGCGACGACGCGAGATCCGCGCCCTGCGCCGGGTCCCCGACGGCGAGATCGCCGGCTTGCAACTTCGTGGCTCGGCCCGTGTCGCCGCCTACCTGCGAAGTCGCGACATGCGTCCGGCACGGGGCGAGAGCTCGATCGAACGGCGCTGGCGCCAGACCGCCGGCTCGGCCCCGATGTTCGCGTGGGTCGCCGTGCTGGTACTCGCCTTGTTCGGCAGCCGGCACCTGCTCGGCGGCATCCCGAGTTTCGGCGAGTTCTTGAAGCTCCCGGAAAGTCCGCGCGCCATGCTCACCGACTACCGGTCCGGGTGGTGGGGTCACGGCCTCGGCGCGACAACTCCGGTTCCGACCGGCGTCGCCCTCACCGCCATGGCGAGCGTCTTCACGTTGTTCCACATGGGCCTGTTGCACACGATCGGGGTGCTCGGCCTGCTGCTGGTCGGATACCTCGGCATCTGGCGGTTGGCCAGCCTGTTCCCGACGGCGCGCGCCCGTATCGCCGCCCTCGTGGTCTACGCGGCGGTGCCGTTGCCGTCGCAGTTGTTGTCGACGGGGCGCTGGGCGGCGCTCGCCTGTTACGCGACTGTGCCCTGGGTCGTGCACCTGTTGCGCCGCAGCGCGGGCATCGAATCCTTCGATCAGGTCGATCCGGCCCGCGATTCCAGCCGGGCCGACGGCCGAGTCGAGATCGCCCCGCGCAATCGCCTGCGGATGCTGTGCCAGTTGGCGCTGCTGACTGCGATCACGGTTGCGTTCGTGCCGTCCTTCGCTCTCCTCGTCGTGGCGATCGCTGTGGTGCTCGCGCTGGGCACCTTGCTGGCGGGAGGTTCGTGGCGGCCTTCCGTGGCGATGATCGGCGTGGCTGTGGCCGCCTCGGCACTCGCGTTCATCGCCAACCTGCCATGGGCCTCGTCGATGTTCGGCCGCCATGGTTGGGATCTCATTGCCGGCGTTCCGTCCCCGTCGCCCAACGGCGCGTCGGCCGGTTCGATCGGCAGCCGGGCCCTCGGCGTGGCCCGCCTCGCCCGGTTCGGGCTGGGCAGGGGACAGTTCGGGGTGCTCGCCATCGCACTGTTCGTGCCGGTGTTCGCGGCACCGCTCGTCGCCCGCAGTTGGCGGTTGACGTGGGCCATTCGATCGGCCGTCCTCGTCGTCGCCTTCGGCTGGCTCGCCGTGCTCGATGACCGGGGATTGAAGATCCGCCTGCCGGAGCCTGGGATCCTCCTCGCACCCGTCGCAGTGGGTCTGGCGCTGTCGGCCGCCTGTATCGCCGCGGCGTTCCAGGACGACGTGCTGGCCGGCTCGTTCGGATGGCGGCAACCGCTCGGCCTGCTCAGCGCGGCGGCCGTGGCCTTGGGCGTGCTACCAGGCATCGCCGCCGTCAGTTCCGGTCGTTGGGGCATGCCGAGGCTGACGCTGACGTCGGTGCTCGGCCAGTTCAACGAGAACCCTCCGGAGGGCGACTACAGGATCCTGTGGATCGGCAATCCGAAGGTGATGCCTGTGCCCCCGTGGACGCTGGCGCCGGGCATCGGCTACGCCATCACCGACGACGGCCCGCTGACGCAGTACGAGACGTGGCCGGGTCGGCCCTCGAAGGTCGAGACCGAGGTGGCCAACGTCATCGGCCAGATCGCGACGGAGTCCACGCTTCGCGGTGGCCGGCTGCTGGCACCGTTCGCGATCCGATACATCGTCGTGCCGGTGGCGGACGGCGCGGTCAGCACCGTCGACAACCCGCTGCCCCTGCCCGGCGGTCTCCTCGACGCGCTCGACGACCAACTCGACTTCGCCGCGCCGCTGACCCGGCCGCTGAACTTCGTGGTCTACGAGAACACCGCGTGGATCCCCACCCGAGCCCAGTTCTCGACGACCGACGCCGATGCCACCCGCCAGGCGGGAATGGATTCGCTGGCCCGCTTGGAACTGCGGCCCATCGTCACGCCGGTCGCGGTTGGCGCCGGCGACAGCGCCGATGCCAACTTCTCGGCGCAACCGGGCGTTGTCACGGTGGCCACCGGCGTCGATTCGCGATGGACCCTGCACATCGGTGATCAATCGATCCCGCCGCGTCCCGCGTTCGGAGTGACGACGGGTTACGACATCACCGCGGCCGGCCCGGCCACGCTGCACTACGACACGTCGATCTCGCGTGGGCTGTTGTTGATCGTCGAGCTGCTCGTGTGGTTGTTGCTGGCCCTCGGTGTCAGCCGGTTCGACACGGCATCGATCACTCGTTGGCGGCGTCGCCGCGGCGATGCGGTGCCCGAGGCTCCACTCCTGTCGATCGACGCGCCGGTCGGTGCATCCTTCGCTGTGCCGCCGGACGCGTCCACGCTCGTCTCGCTCGGTGACTCGGAGGTTCCGTGGCAGGAGACCGAGGAGACTCCTGCGCCCGCGCCCGACAGCCCCGAGCCGCGTCCCACCGAACAGCACGAGGCCGGTGTCGAATGACCTCGGCGCGCCGTCTCGCGGCCACGCTGCTCGTCCTGGCGACGATCGTCGGTGTCGTCGTCCTGCAGAAGTCACGTCCGGTTCAGAGCAGCCCGGCGCAGTTCTCGCATCTCGGCACGGCCACCATGCCGTTCGTGCCGAAGGGCGACTTCGTCACGTCCGCATGGTTCTGCGCCGGCGTGCCGATCGGCGGGCCCCAGCTCGGCGGGGCGGCCGTGGTGGCCAACCCGTCCGAGGTCGCCCTGACCGGCAAGATCTCGATCTTCACCGATGCCCCGGACGTCGCCGCCATCGACCAGTCGTTCGAGGTGCCCGCACGCGGCACGCTCACGTTCGACCTCGGCCAACTCCAGACACAGGGCACGTTCGTCTCGGCGATGGTCGAGATCTACGGCGGCGGCGGGTTCGTGGAGCAGCGCGCCGACAGCGCCTCGGGCAGCGCCGTCTCGCCATGTTCGAACTCGACCTCGTCGACGTGGTACTTCGCCGACGGCTACACGGTCGAGGGCAGTAAGGAACAACTCGTCATCACCAATCCGTTCCCGTCGGATGCGTTGGTGAACATCCGTGAGGCCACCAGCACCGAGACCCGGGCGCCGCAGATCCTGCAGACACTCCTCGTCAAGCCGAAATCGGTCCTCGTCATCAGCCAGGACCTGTTGGCCAAGCGCGAACTGGTGCTGGCGATCACGGTCACGAGCTCCCGCGGTCGCGTGGTTGTCGGCCGTGCCCAGGAATACCTGACGTCGGTCGGTCGCGCCGGTTTCACCATGACCCTCGGGGCACCGTCGCTCGGCGAGCAGTTCTACTTCGCCGACGGCGAAGTCGGTGCCGGAGCGATCGAGCGCTACAGCGTGTACAACGCCAGCGAGACCGACGCCGTCGTCAACGTGGCGTTCCTCGGCCTCGATCCGGCAAGTGGGTTCGTCAATCCGGAACCGCTCACCGTCCCGGCGGGGAAGGTGGTGTCGCTGATCGCCGGCGATGCCGGCGTCCCCGAAGGTCGCCACGGCGCGGTCTTCTCGACCGAGACGCCGGGTTCGATCCTCGTCGAACGGGCCATCACCCGACAGACCGGCGACACGGTCGCGACGACGGTCGTGATGGGCGCGCCCCCGGTGTTCGCCTCTCCTCGATGGAGCATGGCGATCGGCACGGACCTCGCGGTCGACAACGTGCTCGTCGTGCTGAACGCGACTGGATCCGAGGGCACCGTCACGGTCAAGACACTCGGTGCCGGCGGCGAGGTACCGGTACCCGGCATGGAGTCGATCGCCCTCCCGGCCAGCGCGGTGATCACCATCGGCGTGTCCGACCCGACAGCGCTCGGCCATCCGTTGATCGTCGAGTCGACGCAACGCATCTTCGTGGAACGACTGCTGCCACGCGATCCCGACCTGCGCGGTCGATCCGGGTCGTACGCTCTGCCAGGCTGACGCCGTGACGCAGGTTCTGATCGCCGTCGGCGTGCTGGTGATCGCCCTCGCCGTTGCCGCGGCGCTGCGTCGCCGACGCACGGTCGACGCACCGACGCAGCCCAGCTTCGCCGCCCCACGGCAGATCGACCGTCGCGACTTTCCCGAGGTCGATGCCCCGTGGTTGGTGGCCGTGTTCTCCTCGGGGACGTGCATGTCGTGTGCCGACGTCGTGGCCAAGGCCGAGGTGTTGCGATGCTCACAGGTCGGCGTCGTCGACGTCGAGTACTCGACGGCACCCGCGTTGCACCAGAAGTACAACGTCGACGCCGTGCCGATCGCTGTGATCGCCGATCGCGACGGAGTGGTCAGGGCCAGCTTCGTCGGACCGATGTCGGCCACCGACCTGTGGGCCGCCGTCGCCGAGGTACGCGACCCCGGCTCCAGCCCGGAACCCCGACTAGGTCAGTAGTTCGATGGAGGTCGAAACACTCAGTAGTTAGGGGTGATGTCGATGATCGGTCGATCGGGGTCGTCGACCGGCTTGTCGATGATCTCGTCGGACGGACCCTCACCGAGGCTCTCGTGAACGATCCGCGCGACCTCGCTGCCGTCGATCGTCTCGCGCTCCAGCAGTGCCTCGGCGACGAGATCGAGCGCCCGGCGGTGCTTGCCGAGGATCTCATGGGCCCGAGCCTCTTGCTCGTGCAGGATCCGGAACACCTCTTCGTCGATCATCTTCGCCGTGTCGTCGCTGTACTCGCGACCCTGCGTCATGAGATCCTCGCCGAGGAAGACCTGCTGGTGACCGCTCCATGCCATCGGTCCGACGGCATCGCTCATGCCCCACTCGCGCACCATGCGTCGAGCGATCATCGTGGCCTGCTCGAGGTCGTTCGCAGCACCTGAGTTGAGGTGACCGAAGACGATCTTCTCGGCGACACGACCGCCCATGGCGCGGCAGATGACGTCGTCGAAGTACTCCTTCGAGTACGTGTGCCGCTCTTCGGGAAGGCTCCACGTCACACCGAGCGCCATGCCTCGCGGCAGGATCGTGACCTTGTGGAGCGGATCGGCGTTGGGCAACACGGTCGTCAAGATGGCGTGGCCACCCTCGTGAATCGCGGTGGCCCGCTTCTCCTCGCCGCTGAGCACCAGGCTTTCGCGCCGGGCGCCCATCACGACACGGTCGCGAGCGTTCTCGAAGTCGATGCGCTCGATCTGCTTGCTGCCGCGCCGCACTGCGAACAGTGCGGCCTCGTTGACCAGGTTGGCCAGATCGGCGCCACTCATGCCGGGTGTGGCCCTCGACATGACCTCGAGATCGACGTCGGGCCCCATCCGCTTGTCGCGGCTGTGGACCTTGAGGATCGCCAACCGCTCCTCGTTCTCGGGAAGCGGCACGACGATCGTGCGGTCGAAGCGGCCGGGACGCAGCAGGGCCGGGTCGAGGATGTCGGGGCGGTTGGTTGCCGCCATGATGACGATGCCCTCGCTGGTCTCGAAGCCGTCCATCTCGGCGAGCATCTGGTTGAGCGTCTGCTCACGTTCGTCGTGACCACCGCCAAGGCCGGCGCCACGCTTGCGGCCGATCGAGTCGATCTCGTCGACGAAGATGATGGCCCGGCCCATTTTGCGGGCCTGCTGGAAGAGGTCGCGCACGCGGCTGGCGCCGACGCCGACGAACATCTCCATGAAGTCGCTGCCGGTGACCGACAAGAACCCGACGCCTGCCTCGCCGGCGACGGCGCGGGCGAACAGCGTCTTGCCGGTTCCTGGCGGACCGACGAGCAAGATGCCCTTCGGGACTCGTGCGCCGATCTCGCGGAAGCGCTCGGGCATCCGCAGGAAGTCGACGACTTCGGTGATCTCCTGCTTCACACCCTCGTAGCCGGCGATGTCGGCGAACGTGGTCGACGGCTTGTCGGTGGTGTACGCCTTGGCGCGGCTACGCCCTATGGACATCACGTTGCCCATCTGACCGGCCGCTCGGCGCTGCATCCACATGAAGAACCCGATCAGCAAGATGAGCGGCAACAGCAGGCTGGCCCAGCTGAGCAACCAGTTGGAGCTCGGGGTCTTGGCCTCGAACTCGACACCTTGGCTCTGCAGCTCTGCGCTCTGGGCGTCGTTGGGGAAGTTGTTGGGGGCGGTGGTGGTGAACTTCTCACCGGTCTCCAGCTCGCCGGAGATGTTGTTGGTGTCGTTGTTGACCGTGACGCTCTTGACCTGACCGTCTTCGACCATCGTCCAGAACTCGCTGAACGGCTTCTTGGCGGAGCTCGACGTCGGCCAGACACGCGGCAGGGCGAACGACAACATCAGTACTGCGAAGAGCACGGGAATCACCCAACGAGGCCAGCCGGTACCCAGGGGTCGCCGTCCGCCGCGATCGGGTGGCTGTTGGTCGTTCTGCTGGCCGCGACCACCCGAGCGGCCTGGCGGCGGCGGGGGTGGCGGGGGAGGCAGGTTGCTCATGTGACAATGCTACGGCTGATTGCAGCAATTGCCGATGCAGGTGCATCCACCAATCGCGCCCGCCCTCCGCATAATTTTGCCCGCATGAACCGGCAGTGTTCGCGAAGCGGGTGTGCGCAAGCGGCGACGTCGACGCTGTCGTACCAGTACGGCCGCGCCATCGTCTGGCTCGACGACCTCACGGTCAGTCGCGACCCTCACGACTACGACCTCTGCGAACGCCACACGGCTCGCCTGTCGGTGCCCAACGGGTGGCGGTTGGAGGACCGGCGCAGCCGCCGCGTGCTCATCTTTGCACCGGCATCGCGACTCGCCGGCTAGAACGCGGCGACGGCAGTCGCCCCGCGTTCGGCGCCGGTAATCTGTAACCCAATGCCCGGTGTCCAGGTCTCTCCGACGCGCGTCGATCCAGACCAGGCGCGAATCTCCGTTCCGCAGGCCTTCGGGGTCTGGGCGGCGACGTGGATCGTCGGCAACCTCCTCGGCGCTGCGGTGGTGGCGGCCACGGGCTACAGCAGCACGACCGAGGCTCCCGTGTGGGTGTCGATGGTGCTGGCGGCGACGCTGTGGACGCCGATGTTGATCGGCTTGTGGCTGCTGAGCGACCGTCTCGACGCCCGCCCGTTCGTCGACGAATACGGATTGCGGTTCAAGCTCGTCGACCTCATCGGGATCCCGGTGGGTGTGCTGGCACAACTCGTCGTCGTGCGCCTCGTCTACTGGCCGCTCGAACGCGGGTGGCCCGACATCTTCAGCAGGTCGCGTGTCGAGCGCAACGCCCGCGACCTCTACGACCAGGCCCACGGTGGCTGGCTCGTCGGCCTCGTCGTCATCGTCGTCATCGGCGCACCGATCGTCGAGGAGTTGATGTACCGGGGCCTGCTGCAGGGGGCGATGGTGAGGCGTTTCAACGACGTCGTCGCCGTCGTCGCCGTGGCCGCGTTCTTCGCGGCGATTCACTTCCGGTGGGTCGAGTTCCCCGGGCTGTTCGTGTTCGGTCTGATCCTCGGCGTGTGCGCGCTGCGCACGGGTCGTCTGGGAATGGGTATCGCCGCGCACATGGCGTTCAACGCGACCGGTCTGCTGCTGGTGGCCAAATTATGAGTCCGGAATCGAGAACGGGTGAGCCCAGTCGCCTGGCCGGGAATGAAACAATGGCCGCCGAGATGAGCACGCCTCCCACACTGACGATACTGGCGACCACCCATGCGACGAGGCATCGCGCACGAAACGTATTCACGAACATGGCGGCACATGCGCCGGGGATGATCAGGAAGCTGAATTTTTTTATTAATGACGCGGCGACCACCGAG
>Ga0207648_10000198_pt1 | contig 63567 bp, 58 predicted proteins | sample KBSMisM32_FD_184310 | JGI IMG/M metagenome (GOLD analysis project Ga0207648, IMG submission 184310) | Miscanthus rhizosphere microbial communities from Kellogg Biological Station, Michigan, USA - KBS Miscanthus M3-2 (SPAdes) (version 2) | ecosystem: Host-associated > Plants > Roots >...
CTTCGCCTTGTCGACGTCCTCTGGCAGCACGTAATAGTCGAGGGGCAGATCTCCATAGCGATCGCTGAAATGCTCGTATGCGGCGATGTTGAGCGCCACGCTGTAGTTGTTGATCGGGTAGGTGACGGCCCAGTCCCACCGCGTGTAGCCGTCGCGCAGATCGGTCTTGCCTGTGAGCGTGCCGTTGGAGACGTCCATCAGATTGTTCGGCACCGCGACGCTGATCTGCATGTTCTCGACTTCGTCGCGCCACTGGTCTTTGTTCGGCCACCAGTAGCTGGCGCCTGCGTCCTCGCATGCGGTCGTGATCCAGGGGCGTCCGGCCGTGTCTTTCTGGAACGTAATGCAGCCGAATCTCGCCGTCGGCTCGGGTGTTCCGGAGTACTGGAACTCGATCGAATACGTGCGGCCCGCCGTGAGCGTCTGTGGGAAATCGATGAACACCGCGTTCATCTCGCGCGTGTACTTCAGCGGCGTGCGGCCAAGGAGGACGCGGTCGACCGTCCAGAATGCGTAGAGATCGATCTGGATGCGGTTGTCGTCCTGCAGCATCCGGAACCGGATGGTGTTCCTACCGGCCAGGAACTGCTTGACGGGATCGACGCGGATGTCGAGATGGTACGAGAGCACATCGTTGTTGGCGCGGTAACGACCGTACTCGCCGCGCAGGATGTCGGCGCGCGTCTGCGCGACTGCGGGCGTGACCAGCGTCAGCAGGACGATGACGGCGCTAGCGTGAAGCTTCGTAGGCGTCTGCCTGTTCGTGCGCGTGGTAGGAGCTGCGCACCAGCGGGCCGGATTCGACGTGCACGAACCCTTTCGCGAGCGCGACCCGCTTCAGGTCCGCGAACTCGTTTGGGTGGTAATAGCGCGCCATCGGCGCGTGGGACAGCGATGGACGCAGGTATTGGCCGATGGTCAGAATCGACACGCCCACGTGCCGAAGGTCGTCGAACACGTTGACCACTTCATCCACCGATTCGCCGAGGCCGACCATGATGCCGGTCTTTGTGGCGATCGCCGGGCGGTAACGCCTCGATCGATCGAGTAATTCCAGCGACCTGGTGTATTTGCCGCCCGAGCGTGCCATCCGGTACAGCCGCGGTACGGTTTCGATGTTGTGATTGAGCACGTCCGGGCCGGCGTCGAGTACCGTTCGCAGCGACGACTCCAGACCCTGGAAATCCGGGATCAGGACCTCCAACCGACAGCCTGGCACGCGTTCACGTGTCCGGTGAATCGTCTCCGCGAAGATAAAGGCGCCGCCATCCGCGAGATCATCGCGATCGACTGACGTGATCACGGCATGCCGAAGCGCCATCCGCTCGATGGCATCCGCCACGCGCGCTGGCTCTGCCAGATCGAGTTCATTCGGTTTGCCGTGCGCGACCGCGCAATACGCGCACGCCCGCGTGCAGACATCGCCGAGGATCATGAACGTCGCCGTCCCGTGGTGCCAGCACTCGCCGATGTTTGGACAGCGTGCCTCCTCGCACACCGTGTGGAGCTTCAGCTCCTTCATCACGCTCTTCAGGTGTAGATAGTTCTCTGAACCCGGAGCGCGCACCTTCAACCACGGCGGCTTCGGCTCGCGTGGGCGGATGAACTCGACCGGCGCTTCGACCATCTGTACCTAGTGTAACTACAATCAAACCCATGCAGCGGCTGTCCATCACATGGCTCGGACATTCGACGTTCATCGTACGTACGCCCGGCGGCAAGCGGTTGTTGTTCGATCCGTGGCTGTCGTCGAATCCCTCGTGCCCGGTGTCCCTGAAGAAGCCGCCGAAGGTCGATCTCATCCTCGCCTCGCACGGCCACTTCGATCACATCGAAGATCTGGTCGCCTGTGCCCGCGAGAGCGGCGCACCTGTCGTCGGCATGTTCGAGCTCTGTGACTGGCTGACGCGCAAGGGGCTCGCGAATACGTCGCCGATGAACAAGGGCGGCTCGCAGGAGATTGGCGGCGTCCGCGTCACCATGACCGATGCGCGGCACAGCAGCGGATATTTCGACGACGGTCAGATGGTCTACATGGGCGAGCCCGCAGGATACGTCGTGCGGCTCGAAGACGGGATGTCGATCTATTTCGCCGGTGACACGTGCCTGTTTGGCGACATGCGGCTGATTGGCGAGTTGTACGCGCCAACGATCGCATTTCTGCCAATCGGCGATCGCTTCACGATGGATCCGGCGCAGGCCGCCCGGGCAGCGGATCTCCTGGGGGTGAAGCAGATCGTTCCAATGCACTGGGGGACGTTCCCGCTGCTCACGGGAACGCCTGATGCGCTCAGGGCGCTGGTCGAGCCACGCGGCATTCAGGTGTTGGAGCTGACGCCGGGTGAAACGTCCGAATGACTTACTGAATGACGATTGAACCCCTGAGACTGTTGTTCGTGTCGTTCAAGTGATCGTGGAAGCCGCACGTGCGTCTGGTGTTCAGGTTGCCCGTCAATTTCGTCTGCCCTGGGGTGAGCAGATCCACCTGATTGATCTCGGGACAGTCCGTATGATCCGGGTGCGGATCGGAGTCCATCTCGTGCACGCGCGTGTCGTTGTTGACGAATGTCACGCGTGTTCCGGGCGGCACCGTCAACGTCCTTGGTGACACTCCCGCGGACGTAATCGTGAACGTCGTTCCGCCGCTCGGCGTTGGTGTTGGCGTAGGGGTCGGGGTCGGGGTTGGTGTTGGTGTTGGTGTGGGGGTTGGTGTCGGCGCAGGAGTTGGTGCCGGCGACGGGCTTGGCGAGGTACCGCCGCCGTCTCCTCCGCATGCCACCGCAATGAGAAGTGTCGCCGCACATGCCGCCAGGATCGCTCGTTGCCTCCAGTGGTTCATCGCCAGAATTTCCTCGTGATGTTGAAGCCCAGGAACGTGTCGTTGTCCGAACCGCCTCGCGCGACCTGACTGATGGTCGTCCCGACGCTGTTTGACACGTTGATCTGAAACATGTGGCCGCCGACCAGTTTCTCTACGCCCGCGGTCCAGTGGGCGGTCTCGGGATCATAACCGGCCAGACGCGGGGCTACTTCGACGACGATGTAGACGGTGCGCCGGACGCGGAAACGTCCGCCAAGTCCGAGCATGAACGTGTTGTTGTGATCGACGATGTCCGACGGCAACGGGTTCGTGTTGTTAACCCAGATCGGCTCGACGTAGAGCGCTCCCAATTGGGTCACTTTGCGCGAGACGACGGCACCAAGCGCGGGTGAATAACTGGCCGTGAAGTTGTTGGTCCCGTCAATCGACGCCCACGCGCTAAGCCCGACGGGGCGCGTATCGGACTGTTGCATCACGCTTTGTTCGACGAAGAACTCGATCGTGCGGTCGTTGGTGCGGTAGATGCCGCCCTGCGTGCCACGCATGAAACCGAACCGGAGTTCCAGTCCTATTTGCGCGCTGGAGTCGAGCCCGAAGAAATCGGAGAGGAGGTCGTCGAAGTCGCCCTGGCCGAGAGGCCGCCCGAAGCGGTGCGTCACCCGAAAATCGAACTTATATCGCGGCAGTCGAAGCGTCGTCGGCAGAGACGAGATCGTGAAGTCGGGCTGCAGCGCGTCGAGGTTCTGATCCGGGTCTCGCTCCGGTGGTGCCGGCTGGGCTGTCTGCTGCGCGTACGCGGGGGTCACCCACAGGACCGCGGCGCACAGCGCGGCGGCCGCAAGAAGTCGCCTGACTGTCATGCGGATGCTCCTAGTTGTTGTTGGCGCCGGTGGCAATCCAGCGCTTGAGGATGGTCATCTGTCCTTCCGTGAGGAACGGACCGCCGGTTCGCGGCATCCGCTCGCCGACAATGCCCGATCGACCTTCGAGTTTCTGAATCATGTAACTGTTGTCCGCATCGCCCGCAATGACGCGGACCGCACCGGTCTTGCCGCGGCTCGCTACCCCGACGAGCGCTGCATACGCGACCTCGTGACGCAGGTTCAGACCGCCGCTCGGAGTCCGGCCGCCGACGTCGGTGTGGCAATTGGTGCACGCCGCACGCCCAGACTCGTCGGTTGTCTCGAAGATTTCGTGCTGGATGCTCGCAAACGTCGGCTGCAGGTTCGGGGAGGGCCCGGCAATGTCGGCGAGCTTCTCATCGCAAGCCGCCGCGAACGAGGCAAACGCGACAAGCAGGACGATCCAGAGACGGCGATAGCAGGATTCAAACATAGTGACACCCAGCTCCACGTGAAGGGACGGGCGGCGACCTGCAAAGCTGATTCCGAACTACTGGGGCGGAGTTTCGATGGATGGTAATGGAAATCAGCAGACCCGACGTGACCGCGGGTTTCTTCGCAGGTAAATCGGCACGCGTCACGTAAACGCGTTGCGTCAGTCGATGCGGTATTTCGCGAGGTAATAGCTCAGGGCGCGTTGACTGATCCCCATCAATTCCGCGGCCTCTTTCTTCACGCCGCCGGATTGCTCGAGCGCCCGCCTGATCGTTTCGCGTTCGACCCATTCGAGGTTCTGATGAAGGCGCATCGAGGGCAGCCCGGGAGAAGGCGTTGACGACGCCCCGAGCAGCGAAATGGCGGATCGGGTGATCACCGGGCCTGTCGCAAGGACGACTGCCCGCTCGATGGTGTTTTCGAGCTCGCGCACGTTGCCCGGCCACTCGTACTTCTCCAGCGCCTCTACGACCTCGTCATCCAGTTTCTCGATGTGCTTGCCGGTCCGCTGGCGATGCTTCTCCACGAAGTGGTCGATCAGCACGCCGATATCCTCGCGCCGTTCGCGGAGCGCCGGAATCTGGATGGGGATGACGTTCAGCCGGTAATAGAGGTCCTCCTGGAATTTGGCCTCGGACACCATTTGCTTGAGATCCCGATTGGTGGCGGCGATCACGCGCACGTCCACCCGCTGCGTCCGTTCGGCGCCAAGTGGCTCGAATTCCCGCTCCTGCAACACGCGGAGCAGCTTCACCTGGATGGCGGTCGCCATCGTGCCGATTTCGTCGAGAAAGATGGAGCCGCCGTCGGCGAGCGCAAACTTACCGCGCTTGGTCATCGTCGCGCCGGTAAAGGCGCCTCGTACGTGGCCGAACAGCTCGGACTCGAGGAGCGTCTCGGGAATGGCCGCGCAGTTGACCTTGATCAGCGGCATGTCGCGCTGCGCGCTGCGGTGATGAATCGCGCGCGCGACCATCTCCTTCCCGGTTCCCGTCTCACCCGTGATCAGCACGGTGCTTTTCGTCTGCGCAACGAGCTCCGCGCGTTGAATGACCTCCTGCATCGCGCGGCTTCGGCCGACGATGCCGTACTGGTTGAATTCGGCGCTTCGTTCGCTGATCAGATACTGCCGCTGCGATCGCAGGCGCTGATGTTCGAGCGCGTGGCTGACCAGCGCGATCAGCTCTTCGACCTCGAATGGCTTCTGCAGATAGTCCAGCGCGCCGAGCTTCATGGCTTCGATGGCGCTTTCCACGGTGGCGTGCGCCGTCATCATCAGGACCTGCGGACGTTCCGACGGCGGCATGGTGTGTGACAACTCGCGAATGAGCTCCAGACCGGTCATGCCGGGCATCACGTTATCGACGACCAGTAGATCGAATGACTTCTCCACGAGCTGACGCTGGGCGCCCTTGGCCGAAGTCGTTTCCACTACCTCGTGCCCCTCGTCGCGCAACGCCCGCCCGAGGCGCTTGAGGATTTTCTCCTCGTCATCGGCGAGGAGGATCGAACCACGGATACTGCTGGTCACTGGTGCACCTCGGGAGGGGTGATCGGGAGGTCGATCAGGATCTCGGTGCCGACGCCGAGCTCGCTGTCGACCGCAAGTGTTCCGCCGAGGCCTTCGATGATGTTCTTGGAAATCGGGAGGCCGAGGCCGGTTCCCGCGCGTCGGGTCGTGAAGTACGGGTCGAAGATGTGCGGCATGTCTTCGGCCGCGATTCCGATGCCGCGATCGCGTATGGAAATAACGACGTGGCCGTTGCCGTTGCCACGGGTACGCACCACCACACTGGCCCCGTTCTCCTCGATGTCAGCGCCGTGCACCGCATGTCGTGCGTTGGTGAGGATGTTGACGAGCGCCGCGCGAAGGCGCTCGGGATCGGTCGTGATGCGCGGCAGCGACGAGTCGAACTCGAGCGCCACCTGGCCGTCGAAATCGCCCGCCCATGCCGCGGCGGCCGACGAGAGGCAGATGTCATTGATGCTCGACTCGACGAACTCGAATGTGATCGGTTTCGCGAAGTCGAGCACCTCGGTGACGATGCGGTTCAGGCGCGTCGTCTCCTCGGCGATGTCGGCCACGGCGTCACGCCGCTCCTCGAGCGTCAGATCCTGCCGTCGCAGGGTGCTGAGCGTCGCCTTGATGATCATCAGCGGGTTTCGGATCTCGTGTGCGATCACCGTCGAGAGCCGCCCAAGCGACGAGAGACGTTCGCGCTGCGCCGCTTCTGCCTGGAAACGGGCGATCGACTCCGTCAGTGTGTTGAACGTCGAGGCAAGCAGCCGCGCATCTTCGTCATCCCATGGACCGCTGTGCAGCGAGACCTTCCGCGTCAGATCGCCCGTGGCGGCGACATCACGCATGGCGTGCGTGATGGCGGACACAGGGCGCGTGACGGTGCGGGCGACCGCATAGCTGGCGATCGTCGCCAGGATGAGTGTGACGATGAGCGCACCCTCGAGGCCTGTCCGAATCGTGTCGAGGAAGCGAAGACGCTCTGTCCGGGACCGCAGGGTGATCACCACGGGCGACAGTTGGGTGGCGCCCCCGCTGTAGGGGCCGACCGTACGGTCGGCCGCTACGTTCCCGCGAACTCCGTTGGAGGGACCCAACGGCCGCGCGAGTGCAAGGAATTCTTCGTCGCCGATCCGTACCGTCGCGATGTCCCGCGTTCCGAGCACGGGCGCAAGGGCGGTGCGCGAATCGGGAGGAAGCGTCGACGCGAGGATGCGATCCCCGACGCCGAACGCGATTTCGCTGGCCGTCAGCCGCTTGATCTGATTCGCGAACTGATCGTCGAGGAAGAAGCCCACGGTGAGGCGGCCAAGGACGTCCGGCGGTTCGCCCTCAATGAAGATGGGAACGCTGACGACCTGCAGCACGCCGCGCGAGTGCGGCGCAAACGTCGAGACCTCGTCGGTCGAATCGACGTCTTTGAGCGCCGCTGGAACCGTGAGCTCGTTGGCACCGGCACCTGATTCTCCGAGCAGCTCACCACGCTTGCCTGTCAACAGCAGAACGTCGGCCCTGACCTGGTCACGATACTCGTCGGCAAGCGGCTGCACCGTGGGTGGATCGCCGGTCTCGACTGCGGCCTTCAGCTTCGGGAGATCGGCGACCAGACGTGCCAGACGAGTGAACGTGTCGGTCACGCCGACGCGATTCTGATCGACCAGGATGCCGGCCTCGTCCAGGCCGCGGCGCAGCTCCGCCTCCGCCTCACGCGTGGCACGAGCGTTGACGAAATAGAACGCAAAGCCGAGCGACAAGGTCGCCACCAACGCGCACGCGACGAAGATGCGGTTACTGAGCGAGAAGGTCGGGGGCATCACAGGGCGAAGAGGAACTCCTTCGATTCCGCAAAGGTCGGGCCACCGCGACCGTTGCGCCTTACACCTTATCTTTTCGGATCGAGAAAGGTCACTTATACGTGTCGCGTAAATCACGTCGCGGATCGTCGGAGAGCGGCCACTGGAGATCCACGACGATTAGCATCGTACCGGACTCCAGGCGCGTCAGATCGCGACTTGGGTACGGCGAAACCAGCGTCCAGGCTTCGGCCGGACGGCCGTCAGCGCCACGGGGGCCGCGTGCGACAACCGGACGGCGCGCCCCGTAGAGACGTGCGAGCCTCGAACGGTCGTAGCTGCCCGTCTGGCCGAAGGCATCGGCGGGCAGGACCGACGCCGGGACCCACGCACCCGGCGGGTGCAGCAGCGACGGATCCGGCACGAGCCGGCCAAGCAGCACGTCAATCGGGAGCGCCGTGACGAAAATGCGATATGCGCCCGCGCGCGTCCCGAACGGCGCGAAGAGTGGCAGGTATCCCGCTGCGTCCTGCCACGCGCCGGAGGGCGGCAGCTGAGCGCTTGTGGCCGCGGCACCGAGCCACAGCATCGCCGCGGCAACGACCATGCGCCTCAACGCGTGAACCTCCGAGTTATACTTGCGCGCTGGACGGGGTGCCACTCCTGGCCTCGCTTGGGAGCTTTCCGCGAGACCGACCAGCAACGCGCCCCCCTCAGGAGAGCTGCGTGGCGTATATCATCACCGAACCTTGCATCGGCACGAAGGACACGGCGTGTGTCGATGTCTGCCCGGTCGACTGCATTCATCCGCGGAAGGACGAGCCCGCGTTCGAAACGGCGGAGCAGCTGTTCATCCATCCCGACGAGTGCATCGACTGTGGCGCCTGCGTTCCGGCGTGTCCCGTTGAAGCGATTTTCGCGCTCGACGAGACGCCGGAAAAGTGGAAGAACTTCATTACGGTGAACGCGCAGCACTATCAAAAGTAGAGGCGGACCTTGCGGCGTCCGCGTACACGGCAATCGACGTTCGTTTCTCTGGCCCGGAGGTTCCGAACCCATGACGCGTTGGACCCTTCGCTCGTTGGTTTGTGCAGCCGCCGTCGCGGCGGGGACGTTTGTTATCCACGCCGATGACAAGATCACGTCCGGCAATGCCGAACTGCAGTTCCAGCTGGGCAACCTGCTGACCGAAGAAACCCGGTTCCGTGAGGCGCTCGATGCGTACAACCGGGCGCTTCAGACCGACGACCACGATCTGCAGGTGCGTGCGCGCGCAGGCAAAGTGAAGAGCGCGCTGCGGATCGCCGAATTCGACCTCGCCCAGAAGGAAGGGGAGCTTCTCCGCGCATCAGCGCCGTCGGACCCTGATGCGCTGGCGCTCTACGCGGACTCGCTCTGGTCAGCCGGCCAGTTTGATGAGGCAGACCAGGTTTACCGAGACGCCCTCTCGATGAATGCGGAGTCGTCGCGGGCCCGGTTCGGGCTGGCGCGTTCGCTTGCGACGCGAAGCAAGCTCGACGAAGCGCTGACCGAGGCCCAGGCGGCCGCCGCGATGGCTCCGCGCGATGGCGAGATCCACGCCGAGATTGGCGAAATCTATCAGCGGATGCACCGCTTCGACGAAGCGGCCAACGCGTACAACAACTTCATCAACCTGCTGCCGAACAAGGACCGCAGCGACAAGGCCGCGTGGACGCGCTCGCAGGTCAAGTTCCTGAAGGCGTTCGAGGGACGCACACCGGTCGACATCGATTCGGAGGATCTTTCGGCACCGCACACGATGCCGTTCCGGCTCGTCGACGACAAGATCGTCGTTCAGGCACGGGTGAACGGCGGACGACAGCAGGACTTCATCCTGGACACCGGCTCTGAAGAAACGGTCATCTCGCGCGACACGGCGCAGCGCGCCAACATCAGCGCGATCACCTACACGCTGAGCGCGGGCGTCGGGGAGGTCGGGCTGCGAGGCCTGCAGCTGTCGCGCATCGATCGCCTCGACATCGGCGATCTGCAGGTCCGCAACCTGCCGGTGCTGATCAAGAACCCGGCGCTCCGAGGGCTCCCGAAACGCGAGGGGGAGAGCTTTTCGCCGCTGTCGTTCGGGATGTCGATGCTGATCGACTATCAGCGTCGGCAGTTGACGATGGGCCGGAACCTGCCCGAGCCCGAGGCCGATTCGCTGCGCCTGCCGATGCGCGTCCATCGCCTTGCGATGGTCCGCGGCATGCTGAACGCCACCCGTCCAACCTATTTCGTCGTCGACACGGGCGGGGAAGTCATTTCGATCAGCGCTGCCACCGCAGGGCACTTCAACCAGGGGACCTATCGCAGGATTCCCCTGAAGGTGTACGGCACGTCAGGCTGGGATCGCGACGCGTTCCTGCTGCCCGGCATGAATCTGAATTTCGATCAGATCGAATACAAGAACATGCCGCTCGTCGTGCTGAACCTCCGCGCGCCCAGCGTCCTCCTCGGCTTCGAGCTGGGCGGCATCGTCGGCCACAACTTCCTCAGCCACTATCGAGTGGCGCTCGATATGGAGCGGAGTGAATTGAGGCTGCAGAAGTTCTAGCGCGCGTCCATCCCGGTGCTGACGTAGTTCTCCGACAATTCTGGCCGCAGGACCAACGTGGTGAACGCGAGCGCCATGATATAGCGACCCTCCGAGCTTTTCGACACGGACATCGGCTGCTGATGACGAGTGTGCCAGTCGACGACGTTCTCCCAGACGCCGATGCCCACCTCGATGAAGTCGGGAAATTTCTGATTGGCTCTGAGAAAGACGCGCTGCTGATCGCGAATGCGCGCAAGCTCGGGAGAGGTCTGAGCGGCGTGCTGAACCGTCGCGTTCAGATCATTGATCGCCCTCGCAACCGCCAGGTCGTCGCGATTGTCCTGCGAGGTGCTGCGGGACTGCTGTGCGGGTGCGAACGCCGCAAGTCCAGACAACAGTGTGCCGTTGAGCAGCGAACGTCGATCGACCACCATGCCCCACCTCCACGGCAGCAAACAGCGTCAGCCCGATGCAACAGAAAAGGGCCGACGCGAGTCGGCCCTCAACACCATCCAGCTACGAATCTGGTCTAGAAGTCGTAGCCAATCCAGAGCGCGAACTTCGGTTTCCTGAACGCGCTAGAGCCACCCTGCAATGCAAAGACGACGTCTTCGTAGTCTTTGTTCAGCAGAGTCTTCCAGGACCAGTCGAAATGGACCGGGAAGCCGATGAGGAAGGTTTCGAGACCCAGCCCGTACGACGCGCGTGAGTCGATCAGCCGGAATCCACTGACGGTCGTCGTGGGACCGAAGATTGGCTGCTGCAGCCCGGTCACACGATCGGGAGCCGTCAGACCAATAACCGGCGTTTCGACGCTTGAGCCCGTCTTCCACCACGTAAAGGGCTGGCCATCGAAGTAGGCCCCACCCATGCCGGCGAAGAACACGCCGCGGATGCCGCCCAGAACGCCGAGCGGAGTGAGCATCGCTTCGATGAGCGGGAACCGGAGTTCCGCGTTCGCAAACGCGGTTTGGGAGCCCAGGAACTCGAGATACTCGTAGCCGCGCAGCTCGGAGTTGCCGCCGAAGTAGATGAAGTCCGGGACGTCGCCCCAGCTCTTGAAACCACGCAGGCGCAGCGCCAACAGGCCTGTCGTACCAAGGCGCGTGTAATGCCTGAGATCTGCATCGAGCGTCTGACGCGAGAGCAGACCGCCGATTCCCGGCGAGGTTTCGTACGACAGGCGCATCGTCCGGCCTGACAGCGGACCGAATTCCCGGAAGATCGTCGTCTCTTCGACGAAGGTCGCGGTCAGCGGCATGAACGTGCCGTTCTGGAACAACTGACGGCCGAACTGCTGCTGCTGATAACCCTCGGAGTACTGCTGCAGGCTCGGATCGTTGAACGACTGCCGGTACTGAAGGACGCCGCCGCTCAATTCGACGCGCCGGTACCGGTTGAACGGGTAGATGCCGAAAATCGATCCACCCTGAATCGTGCTGGTCGCCTGGGCCAGGTCGCGATCGATGAACCCGCTGTAGCCCGGGTCGTAGAAGACGTTCGCGAGCTGGCCATAGAAGAACAGCGTCTGCGAGTACGCCTGCATCGCGTACTGGAAGCGCTTCGAGAGGTTGATGAAGGAGAACGACAGCGTCCGGTACTGGGAAATTGACTGTGCGTAGAGGTTGAACTGCTTGTCGCCCAGCACGTCGCTGAAGGTCACCGCCGAGCCGCCGAACACATTGCCGCCGCTGGTCACACCGACGTTCACCGGTGGACGGCCGTCGAGGAACAGCTTCTCGAAGGCGCCCTTCTTCTTCTTGTTCGCCGCGATCAGGGTATGCGTGAGCGGAGCCTGGAAGTCGATGATCGGCCCGGGCGAGCCGAAATCGGACGTCGACGTGGTGATGATCGGATCGCGGCGTTCGAGCGCATGCAGCTCGTAGTCACCCTTGTAGTAGCTGACAAAGGCGATCTGTGAGCGATTGTCGTTCTGACGCAGGACGATCGGACTGAGGTTGCCGCCGACCGCATCCGTGTACTGGCGCAGCTCGCCGTTCTTCAGGCTGAGCGTCCAGATGTTATAGATGTTGCCGTTGCGCGCGACGTCCGGATCGATCGGCTGATTGGGATCGGTAGCGGTCGACGAGAACACGATCGTGTCGTCGTCGACAAACTGGGCCGACGCGTCGTCATGGGTCCCGAACGTCAGCTGCGTCTTCGTCCCGGTCGCCGCATCCACCTTGAACAGTTTTTCGTTTCCGCTGACGCGCGCGACGTAGACGATGTACTTTCCGTCCGGCGACCACGTCGGGCCGGAATCGGCGAAGTTGTCTTTCGTCAGGTTCGTGACCTGCTTGGTTTCGAGATCCAGCACGAAGAGATCGCCGATCGCGCCCTGCAGGCCGGCGAAGACGACCTTCTTGCCGTCGGGCGAGAAATCAGGCGACTCGGGATCGTCTACGGTTTTGATCTCGATCATCTCCTCGACTTTTCGCGTCAGGACATTTTGAATCACGAGCGTGCGCGTCTTCTCGCGCCGGACGAAATAGGCGAGACGGTCGCCGCTTGGCGACCACGACATCCAGGGCACGCGTATGAAGCGGCCTCCTGGTGGCGAGATGTACTCCCACCCTTTGTTCTGATCGAAGCCGTTGGTCAGGTTGCGGATGACCGCGCCATCCTTCGCGGATACGAGGACGATATCGAGCTCGCCGTCCTTGTGATTGCCGGTCGCCACCGCAATCAGATCGCCCGAAGGCGATGGCTCCGCTGACATGGCCTGGCTGAACGCGCTGCGTTCGGGATTCGGCGCGAGATTGCGTCCGTAGTCGGCGGGCCGTTCCTTGTCGCGGAACGGCTTGAAGCGCTCCTTCAGATAACGTTCGAACTGCTGATCGAATTCGTCGCCCTTAATCTTGAACGCTTCCTCGAACGCATCATCACCACCGCCGATGACCGACTTGCGCAGGGCGAAGAGGAACTGGCGGACGCCTTCCTTGCCCCATCGCGATTCCATGAACTCGTAGCAGGCGTGGCCGAGGTTGTAGATCAAGCGCGGGTTGTTGAACCCGCCGTACCCTTCCATGCTGCTCATCTTCGGAACGATGTCGGCAACGGCAGCGTCGCGCACCGTCATCATGTCGAGCGGATCCCAGTAGCCCGCCTCATAGTCGGCGCCGCCTTCATTCAGCCACAGCGGAAGGTTGCGGCGAATGAGTGACGTCGGAATGATGTCGAACTGGAAGATGTGGGTAAGCTCGTGCGTGATGGTGCGGTACAACAGATCGGGCGGCTCGTCGAGCGGCAGGAGCATCCGGTCACGTTCCGGCTCGGCGAAGGCGGCGACGCCCTCGACCGCGGCGCCCGGAATGACGTTCTCCTGCTGGAACTCACTGCTCGTCTTGAAGATGATCAACGGAACTTTGAACGCGAGGTCGTGCTTCAGATCCGAGCTGACGTGCTGATACGCGCTCTCGGCATAGCCGGCGATGCGTTCCAAATGCTGTTCTTCTTCGGGGTAGTAATAGATTTCGAAGTGGTCGGTGGTGTAGATGCTCCACCTGAAGTTCGTGTATCGAATCTGGTTCTTCCCGAAGTAGGGGACCATGGGGGTCTGCGCCGACATTTCGATGGGCGCCAGCACCACCGCGGCGGCCACAACTGCCAGGGCTGCCTTCATGAAGTTTCTCCTCGCAGGATTTCGTGGTACGTAGTTCCCGGTTCGAGACTGGGCGCTGCTTCGTCGCGCCAGCCAAACGGTGGGTCGCAAGGCGTTCGTTATGCCTAGCTGCATTAGTTGAGACGCGCCACTCGTCGACGTGGGCATGTTAGTCGAACGCGGCGCAGGTGAGCAAAGGATGTACCGAAGAGTTGTCCCACTTTGTCGCCGGAACGGAAGGCGGCTCACAGGTGGACTGTCCTCGCCGCGCGGCGGGACTGTCCCCGCGGGTACACTGGACGAAGGCCCGAAAAAACCGCAGTTCCGGCGACCTGGAATAATTCGGCCGGGTGCCGGGTTAACCCTTTGGGCCTGACCGATGTTCGGCCGACCGTCATCAGCCCCTTCGAGCGCGGATGATTTTTCCGCCGAGGCGCTTCAGTTTCTCGAGCCGCTTTTCGCGACGGCGATGCGGCTGACGCGGAACCGCGCCGATGCGGAGGATCTCGTCCAGGACACCTACGTCAAGGCGTTCCGGCACGCGGGGCAGTTCAAGCGCGGGACGAACCTCCGCGCCTGGCTATACACGATTCTCCACAACACGTGGAGGAACCGCCGTCGCGACGCGAGCCGCGAGACGGTCGACGTGGACAGCGAGCAGGTGGAGCAACTGGCCGCTGGTGGTGTCGGGGGCGAGCAGATCGAGACGCCGGAGCGCATCCTGATGCGGAGCACGCTCGATGCGGATCTGCAGGCCGCACTCGACAGTTTGCCGGAGGCGTTCCGTGAGGCGGTTTGGCTTCGCGACGTCGAAGAGTTCAGCTATGCCGAGATCGCGGAGATGTTGAACGTTCCGATGGGAACCGTGATGTCGCGCATATCGCGAGGGCGACGGATGCTCTATGAAAAGCTGTCGCCTGCTACGCCGGTGCCGGCAGAAGCGGCAGGAGGCCGGCGATGAAACCGACATGTCGCCGCATTTGCGATCTTCTCGCACAGTACGCCGACGGGACGCTGTCCGCTGTTGAGCGTGCCGACGTGCAGCGGCATCTCGAGGCGTGCCCACCGTGCCGGGTCATTGCAGGCAAGGAATGCGGCGCGCGCCAGCTCCTGCGAGTGTGCGCCGATCGCCTTCGGACCGGGCAAGTGCCGGAAACGCTTCGCTCGCGATGTGAGGAGTTGTCGCGGCGCTCGGTCGCCTCGCGGTTGTGGTCGCGCCGCTTCGTTCGTCTCGCCGTGGCGGCGGTTCTCATCATCTTTACCGGTTCCCTCTTTTCCTTCGTGACGCGTCAATCCGACGCACTCCTTGCTGCGCAACTCACCGCCGATCACGTCAAGTGTTTTGCGCTCTTTGGTCCCGAAGAGGGTCGCGCCCTCGACGCCGCGCAGGCGCAGCTGATGCTTCAGGAGCGATTTGGGATGGACGTGCATGTCCCGCCATCGTCGGCGTCAGGCGGAGTCGATCTGGTCAACGCCCGCCGGTGTCTGTACGCGGATGGCCGGATTCCGCACCTGATGTATCAGGCGAACGGTCAGGACATCTCGCTGTTCGTGCTGGAAGGGGAGTCGCGTCCGCCGGCGGAATTTACGGCATTCGGCCATCACACGCGCATCTGGTCGCGAGGCGACCGCACGTTTGTGCTGATTACGCCGGCCTCGGAAGCGCCGGTCGCTGAGGCGGCCCGGTACGTCGCTGAAGAGGCGCGGTAGCGCATACAATAAAGGTCACATTCATGAGCGACGAACAGCTGCCCGACGAACATCAGGATCCTGTTCCGCATGAGTCCAATCCGCCCGCTGAGGCACCGGCCGGCGAGTCGACTGTTGCAGAGCGCAAGCCCAGCACGCTTGCCGTCTTCATTGCGATGGCGGCCGTCGCGATCGCGATTCTCATCGTCATGCTCGCGCCCGGTTCCGACACCGCACCGCCTTCAACCGCTTCCAAGGGCAACCTGACCGGCTCGCCCAACACCGCCGAGGAGGACGCTGCTGCGGACGCGAAGGCCGCGGGCAAGCCGGCACCGCTCGGTTTTACGCTGAAGGACATGAACGGCGTCGACGTCAAGCTTGCCTCGTTCAAGGGGAAGCCGATCATCGTCAACTTCTGGGCGACGTGGTGCGGCCCGTGTCGTGCGGAGATTCCATCGCTCGTCGAGCTTCAGACCCAGTACGGGGCGGAGGGGAAAGACGTCGTCATCCTCGGTATCTCGGTTGACGACCCGATCGAAAAGCTGAAGCCGTACGCGGCGCAGATGAAGATGAATTATCCGGTCCTCGTCGGCAACGGCCGCGACGATGTACAGGACGCCTTCGGACCGCTGTGGGGCATTCCTGTCACCGTCTTCATCGATCGCGAAGGCCGCATCGCAAAGAAGCACTCGGGCATCGCATCGAAAGAGCAGTTCGAACAGGAAATCAAGGCGCTCCTTTAGTCAGGAGCGCCTCTCTTCTCTTCAGCCGCCTGAATCAGCCGCATCTCCAGCACCGTTAGGTGCTCAGCGTAGGCGTCCATCAGCGCCGTCTGGTATTTGATCTCGTCCTGACCGCGGTGCACGGCTTCGAGGGCGCGTTTGATCCATTTCGTTCGGCGCTCTCGCTCGTGCGGGTTCCGGACCGGTTGAGCCAGCACGCGCTCCAACCATTTTTGTTTGGCCTCGGCGCGCGATTTCCACAATTGCGTTTCAAGTTTGAGCAACGGTGCTTCCGCTTCGGTCGTTGCAGGCATCGTGTTGACCTCGCTTTTCGGTGTGAACCCGTTGAAGTGACAGCGCCGACAAGAGGCGGCGCTGCCACAGGCGGCGCAGCGGCTATGAAGCCGCGCGGAGCTTCGCTCCTACAGCGACCTTTTTGAGCATGCGGACACGGCGACGCAGCCGCGCTGCTGCGATCGCAAATGCCTACGCGCGGCGGCGATTGCGAATCGCCGCGATTCCCAGCAGTCGGGCGCGCTTGCGGTTGCGCAGGGCGGCGAGGGCAAACAGCCGTGCGCGCCGGCGGCGCTTCAGTGCCGCGATGCCGAGTAAGCGGGCCCGCTTGCGGTGGCGTATCGCTGCGACGGTAACCTGCCGCGCGCGACGGCGTGTGCGCAACCCCTGGGCGATTCGCATGCCCGGAAGCCGCTGGCCACTTTCCGGGCTCTGTTCGCTTTCCTCGTCGTACTCATCCTCTTCGTCCATGGCGTACAGCTCGTTGGGATCCTCTTCTTCCTCGTCGTAGCTGTCGTCCTCTTCGTATCCTTCTTCATCGCCGAGGCCCATCAGCTCGGTCGGTTCTTCTTCGTCGTCCTCGAATTCCGTTCCACCGAATTCGTTCGTGCCCTCGTCTTCTTCGAGTCCCAGGAGTTCGGTCGGATCCTCGTCCCAACTGGTCTTCATCAGCATTCTCCTTCCAGTAGCCACGGCACTTCGAGAGCGATCACAAAATCTCGTGGGGGAACGAATCTGTGACCATAATTGGCTGTCAAAAACGCGTCGTCGCTTTGAAGGCCGTCGCGTGTCGTCGCGCGAAGAGCAACGAACATTCCGGTTGTCAGTGAAGAACCGCTGCCGCCCGCGGTGTAGTATGATCGCGACATGCTGAAGGGATTCACGCACGCCCGTCTCGCCTGCGGCTGCAGGCTCGCGTTCCGCGAGGGTGTCGAAGGAAGCCCTGTGGCTGTCGTCGTCGAGGAAAAAGGCCGTGGCTGCATCATTCCTCTGCACGTACGGGATCTGCCGATCTACGACTACCGCGAAGCATTGCGTCCGCCGACGCGCTTCCTGCCGATGGAAGAAGAGGAATACGAGGAAGAAGGTTAGCTGACCTACCGGAACTGGATCTTCAGCTCCGCGACCAGGGGCAGATGATCCGATGCAATGAGCGCCCGCCGCGTCCGCGGCAAATCGAGCTTCACCACCTCCACACGCCCGTCGTAATAAATGTGATCCAGGTGTAGAACCGGAAACACACCGGGATATGTGCGTCGCCGCCGCAGGTGTGAGCGGAGATCAATGCTCTGCAGGCGTTCGGTGAGAAGCGTCGTCGCGAGGCCGCGCATCCACTCGTTGAAGTCTCCAAGAACGACCTTCGGCTGCGCAATGCGCCGGTCGTGGACGATGGCGCTCAACCGTCCGGCCTGATATCGCCGCTCGAGGAAGGCGGTTCCGAGATGGACGTTATAGAGGTGGAGCGTGTCATCGCCGAAGGCGATGTCGACGCGCTGGCAGCAGCGCGGCTCGCACGTCTTCCACGACAGGTCGTACTGCGCGTGATGGATGATCGGGTGACGACTGAGGACGACGTTGCCGAACAACGCACCCCTCAGATGACGCGTCGGCGCCATGACCCAACCCATGCCGAGCAGTGCCCCGAGCTCCTCGGCGTGGCCGGGCGAATGGGGGCTGGCCCCAATCACCTCCTGCAGCGCGATGACGTCTGGTTCGATCGACCGGATCACGTCGGCGACGCGCGAGGGAATGGTTCGCCCGTCGAGGCCGCGACACCGATGAATGTTGTAGGTCGCTATACGGAGGGTGCGCCAGTGGGTGTCGGTCATGGTTAGTGGTTGGTGGTTGGGAGTCCGTGGGGAGCGGGGTTCGCCGCTGACAGTCTTCCGACGCCAACCACGAACCGGCCACTAACCACGAGCCGCTAACCACCAACTAGAATAGTTGCATGGCGAAGTTGAAAAGCGAGCTCGAGCTCCAGTGTCCGTGCTGCAACGCAATTCTGGTCGTGGACACGAACCTCGGGCGGATCGTCTCTCACAAGGAGCCCGAGCGAGGGGACAAGCCGGAACTGACCGAAGCGGCGCGCATTCTCGCCGAGGAGGCACGCCGGCGCGAGGCGCTGTTCGAGCAGTCCGTGGAGGCTGAGAAGACGCGCGGCGATGCGCTGGCACGCCGGTTCGAAGAAGCGTTGCGCCAGGCGAAAGAGGAGCCGGTCACCAAGCCGTTGCGCGATTTCGACCTCGATTGAGATTCATCCGCGCCTGCGGACATGTTCCGGCAGCTCCGTCCAGCGATCACGGCGAGGATAGAACCTCCAGGGCTTGTAGTCGTGCGCGTCGCGGAATGCGCGATACCGCGCGCGCCAGCGCTGCTCTCGCGCCTTCGACCACTTGATGCGCCGGTGTGGCCATGCGAGCAGCATGCGCTCAACCTTCCAGATATTGGTGTCTGACAGCCGCCAGTCGTAATCACCCAGCACACGCAGATCGACCACCGTGTAGGCTTTGATGCATCCGGTGAAATCGATGTACGGGTCGAAGTAGCTGAGCGCCAGCGCGCGCGGCGTGGCGAAGACGGGTTTTCTCCCGTGCAGACCGGGGTCACGCGACCGTGCCACGGATCCCCATCCATGCGATCCGCGGTAGACGAAGATCACATGGTCGAGCAGGTCGATCGACTCGAAGCTCAGGACCAGCGGTGGGTAGCGATGCTGCTCCAGGATCACCGCTGCCGAGAGCGCCGCTTCGAGACAATGCGCGGCGCCGTGCCTGACCACGCCCCGGAAGCTGCGCAGTGTCTCGCCGTGTTGCTCGTGGTTGTACGGCAGCGAGTTCAACCAGCGTTGGACTGCAAGCGGCGTTCGCAGACGTTCGACAATCCGCCGTTCGGTGGATGTGAAGGAGAGCTGCGGCGCCGTCGCCGGATCAGTGCGCGGGAGCGGGAGCCGCTTTGAGGTCGGCAATGAGATCGGCTGGCGTCCACATATTGCCAGGGCGAATCTTGACGAGCCGGCCGTCGGCATCGATCACGGCGGTGCTCAGATTGTGGGTGAGGATGGCGGGACTCTCGTCGCTCGGTTCCGCGATGACGCCGAACTGCGCGGCGAACCCCTTGATGTCATCCGTGCTGGCGGTCACGAAATGCCAGACTGCGGGGTCGGCCTGCAATGCGTTCGCGTGTGTCTTCAGGACCGCCGGGGTGTCGTGCGTCGGATCGAAGCTGACCGAGACCAGCCGCACGTCCGCGAGCCCCGGCGTCTTCTTGATCTCGTTCTGAACCGCCGCGAAATTGCGATCCATCAACGGGCAGAAATCCGGCTGCGGACAGGTCGTGTACATGAACGTGAGCGCCACGCGATGTCCCCTCAGCGAGGTGAGCGGCCGCGGCCCGTTGTTCTCGTCCGCCAGCTTCGTATCGCGCACCGGTTCGCCCGGTTTGAGGATCTGCGAATCGGTGATTGCAGGACCACTCGCATCCGCGACCGGCGCGTGACCGGTCTTGTCGATCTTCGACAGGTGGGCTGTCGTCTCGCCGACAACGAGCGTGGCAGTGATGAGATCGCCGGCCTGCTTATCTGCAAGCAGCTTCGCATCCTCCACCTTGTAAGGCATCGTCATCGCCGGCATGAAGCCCGGAATGTCTTCGTGCCTCACGAGGACCTCGTTCGTGTCAGGTTTGACATCGAGGATTTGGCCGGTGAGTTGATACTGCTTGGTCGGCGCCGCGCGATTGCACGCGGTGGCTGCGATCGCGACGACGAACACCGTCTGTAATAGCGACTTCATCTCATAAACTGTAACAACTTTCGCTCTCACGGGCCACGGAGGCACGGAGACACAGAGGTGAGGAATGACTGGCTCCGTGTTCTCCGTGTCTCCGTGGTTCGTGAAGGGAAGGCGCTGCGAATGAATGTCTGGGTCGGTACGTCCGGGTACAACTACCCCGAATGGAAGGGCAGCTTCTATCCCGAGAAGCTGCCGTCGGCGAAGATGCTGCCGTACTACGCCGAACGGTTCGCCACGGTTGAGATCAACTACACGTTCTATCGCGCACCGAACGAAAAGACTCTCGACGGATGGAACAAGGCGACGCCGGCGCATTTCAAGCTCACCTTGAAGGCGCCACGGCGGATCACACATGACCGCCGGCTGCGCGATTGCGGTGATGTGGTCCGCCAGTTTCTCGAAACCGCCGCGACCCTTGGCCCAAAGCTCGGCGCGCTGCTGTTTCAGCTTCCGCCGAACCTGAAGAAGGATGCGGCGCTGTTTGATGCGTTTCTCGACGCGTTCCCGCCGCGAGTCTGCGCGGCATTCGAGTTCCGTCATGAGTCCTGGCTGGACGAAGAGATTTACGACCGTCTGCGAAGGCGGAACCTTGCCTTGTGCGTTGCGGACAGTGAGCGATTGTCGACGCCCGTCGTCGTCACGGCGGATTACGCCTACTTCCGTCTCCGCGACGAGGGCTACACGCCGGACGACATCGCACGGTGGGGCGACGTGATGCGCGAGAAGACGTCAGCGTGCCGGGACGTCTTCGTCTATTTCAAGCACGAAGAGGAAGGGAAGGGACCGGAGTTTGCGAAGCTGCTGGTGCAGCATCTCGGCGTCGCGCGAACTGATAGTCAATGAAACGGACAATCTCGCGCTCGGCCCAGTAGCCGTCGTACTCCCCATCGCCTCGCTCCACATACGCGCAGTGGCCGCCGTGCGGTGTGATGACGACGGTGATATGCGGATTGCCCGCCACCGCCGGATCACGGAAACTCGACACAGGGACGAACGGATCGTCTTCTGCCGTGATGATCAACGTCGGCACGCGGATGCAATCGGCGACACGCAACGCGCTCGCGCGGTAATAGTAATCGGCGGCATCGCGGAAGCCGTGATGCGGCGCCGTGTACGCCTCGTCGAACTGGCGCACGCTCCAGATGCGTCTCAGAGGTTCCAGCGAAAATTCACCCGGAAACACGCCGGCCTTGCGGCGCATGCGGCCCTTGAGATTACGGACGAAATTCCACTCATACGCGAAGTTTGAGCGCCGCTCGAGCGCTTCCATACATGCCGGCAGGTCCATCGTCGGTGAGATCGCGCACACGCCAATGAGCTGCGGCGGCGACGCCTCACCAAGCTCTCCCGCCAACTTCAGCGTCAGATTTCCGCCGAGTGAGTAGCCGGCAACGGCGACCGCAGGGACCCGATCGCCCTCGATGAGCTCGCGCACGACATGACGGACATCGTGCGTCAGACCGGAATGATAGAGACCGCGCGCCAGCCGTTCGGTGCCGCCGCAATTGCGCTGATTGAGCCGAATGACGTCCCAGCCGGCAGCCCACGCCTTGTCGGCGATGCCGCGCATGTAATGCGCCATGCTGGAGCCTTCAAGGCCGTGGAGCAGGATGAGGGTCGCTGCACCCGTCCCGCCCCTCCCGCGCTTGTCGCCCCCGAAGTGATAGTGGGCTAGCACGCGCGCGTCGGGAGCCACGTCGAAGTACCGCTCGACGGGCGCGGGCAGGCGGGAAAATTGCCGGGGTCGCGCCCATGCGTACAAAGTTTGCTTGTGGCCGCCGGTGAACCGTGGTCGGAACGAAGTGGGCGTGAACATCGACAGGTTTTTTCCAGCTTATCATCCGCTCATGGAACGGACGCTCGAATCAACGCTGCTGCACCTGACTCGCTCGCGCATGGTGGAGGATTACCCGACGCAGATCGGGCAATGCCTCGCGGTGATCACCGACGAGGACCTGTGGTGGCGGCCGGACGAGAAGAGTAACGCGCTCGGCAACATCATGCTGCATGTGATCGGCTCGAACCGCCTGTACATCGGATACGGCGTGGGCGCACGGTCCATCGAGCGCGATCGCGCTGCGGAATTCACGGCTCGGGGCAACCCGGATCGCGCGGCTGTGATCGGCTCGTGGAACGACACGGTGGCGATGATGCGTGAAGTGCTCGATGGCCTCGATGCGACGCGATTGCTGGAACGGACCGACCGCACGGGTAAGTCGACGACAATCGCGTCGATTCTCCTGCACGCGAGCCACCACACGGCGGCGCACATGGGCCAAGTGGTCTGGATTACGAAGATGCGTCGTCCCGGCGCGCTCGACGAACTCTGGATCAGGACACGGGACCAGCTGGCTTCAGCGCGTAAATCCTGAGCTGGGCATTGCGATAGACCTCCCGCAGCGGCAGCGCGGCTTCCGTGACCAGATAGTCGACGCCGAATCGTGTTGCCAGTTCGAGCGCGGATGCAGGCGTCAGACTGCTGAAATCAGCAAGCGCTTTCCGCCGTTCGACGACACGTTCCGCAATCGGGCGAGAGTACATCGCAACCGCAGAGTCCTTGTCGTCTTCAAGGAGTACGTCGCGGCATGCGGCCACACGCACGCTGACGCCGTACTTGAACGCGTGGTCGGGCGCCGCAACGACATGAACGTTGAGCGGCTGGCTGGCAATCCAGTGCATGGCATCCATCCATGGAGACGAGACGAGCGACACCTGGAAGAGACGCCGTTCCGGGTGTTCGCTCCACATGATGTAGGTGGCGCGTGCGACGGACGCGGTCAGCAAGACGACGGCAAGCGTCAGCACGCGCGTTCGACGTAACGCCTCGCCGGCTGCGGCAAGGACGTACAGGGCCGCGAGAAAGTCGACGACCCAGAACACGCGCGAGAACTGGAATTGGACGGCCAGGGCCACGTGTGCGGTGACAAGAGGCAACGTCACCAGGAACAAGGCGACGAGGGCCGTCGCGCCCCACACCAGTCCCGCGTCTCGCGCGCTCGCCGTGCCGCGTCGAAGGCGCACGTAATGCGCAACCCACAATGCACCCAGAAGCCCTACGTTCGCGGCCCACGCCCACAGGGGCCACTCGTTGGCAAAGATGAAATTGCGCCCGCCAAGCGCGTCGATCCAGGTGGCATCCATCGACGATGCAGCCATTCGGAGCGGACCAGCCGTCATCGCCCATACCAGCATCGCCAGAGTTACGGCGCCACCCACAAGTCCAGGTACGCGCCAGCGGCGGTCAACGACCATGAGCGAGGTGCCAATCACGATCGCGAACCACAAGGCGGTTGTGCCGTGGCAGATTGCGGCGAGGCCGACCAGTGCGACAGCCATTACGTTCCGGTGGCGAAGGAAGGCCGCGACGGCGATGATGCCCAACCCGAATGCGAGCAGGCGTGGGTGGAAATACGGCTCGAGCGAGTTCGTGCTCGTTCGCGGAATGTGGTGGCGAAGCGTCACGACCGCGGCGAGCGCGATCGTGAGCCACAGGCCAGTCAGATGCGGCGCGGACCTCTCAGGACGCGGTGCTTCCCTTCCATACAACGCGGACCCAATCCAAATGACACCTATCCACACCACCGCGACGGCAACGAGGTAGGCCGCGAAAAACCGCGACTCCATCGACGCGCCGGTTACGCGGCCGATCAGCGCGAGGACTTCGTCGACGACGAAGAATTGCCCTTGCGTGCGGATGAGCGGTGCGTCGCGCGGGAATGCCGCAGGGTTCTCCGCAAGCATGACTGCGGGCACGTAAGCAGCCCCGTCCGAGACGCCGTATCGATACCCGGCGCCATTAGCGGTCGCCAGTATCAGGAAGGCGAGGAAGCCTGCGACAACTGCTGCGGAGAGTCTCAAAAATTCGGCGCTTCGTCGGCGCTCGGACCGTACATGGCGGGCACCGGCACATCGTTCAGCCGCAGGTACACGCCAAGCTGCGCGCGATGGTGGATCAGATGATTCACGACGAAGCCGCGCCAGACGGCCAGTCTAGGCATCGTGAACAACTTCTGACCATTCGTCTTGAGCGACCACACGACCATCATCTCCGCGTCGGTCTTGTCGGCCAATGCCGCGCGCGTATCGGCAACGTTCTTATCGAAGCGGGCGAGCAGATCGGCACGCGAGGATGCAGGCGTGTTCAGGTTCTGTCCGCCAAGGTCGAGTTCAGGCTGGTTCAACGTGGGGACGCCCCAGCTGGGAATCGTGGCGACGTGTGTCGACAGTTCGACGAGCGACATCGATTTCGGATGCGGTTTCCACGCGAACCTGTCCTCGGGCACCCGTTCGAGGACCCGGCGCGTCACTCCCATCTCGTGATCGAACTCTGGGAGCAACGCGTCGACGAGAGCCACGATCAGTTGGTTCCCTTGCCGAAATTCACCTTGGGCACTTGTTCGGCCGCCGTCGGAGCGTTGAAGAGCGGGTACTCCTTGAAACCGAAGAGGCCTGCGGTGACGTTCGCAGGGAACTGACGCCGCGCAGTGTTGTACTCCTGCACGCGTTCGTTGTAACGCATCCGCTCCACGGCGATTCGGTTCTCAGTCCCTGACAGTTCGTCCATCAGCCGATTGAATGTCTCGCTCGATCGCAGCTGAGGATAGTTTTCGACGACCACCAGCAGGCGAGCGAGGGCAGCGCTCTGTTGATTGGCGGCCTGAATCGTTTCTTCCGGCGTTCGAGCACCCGCGAGGCGCGCGCGCGAATCCGCAATCTGGCCGAAGACGTCCTTCTCCTGCTGAGCGATCCCCTTCGTCGTCTCGACGAGATTTGGGATCAGGTCGTTCCGACGCTGAAGCTGGTTCTCGACCTGGGCCCACTGCGTCTTGATCGCTTCTTCCTGGCCGACAAACCGGTTGTACGAGCACCCGGAGGACATCGTCGCCGCGGTGAGCAGCAGCGCCAGCACGACGGTTGATCGCACGTGTCGAGTCATGCGAACAGATTACCACCCCGCGCCGCCACCACCGCCTCCGCTGCGTCCGCCGCCAAACCCACCGAAGCCGCCACCAAAGCCGCCGCCTCCGCCGCGGAAGCCACCGTAGCCTCCTCCGAACGGTCCGACGCCGCTGTTCCAGCCGCTCCATCCACCCGTACCCCAGCCGCCGAACCGTCGGCGCCTCCTCGTGCGACCGATGACACTCAAGAGAATGAAGAGCATCAGCAACGCGAAAATGACGTTGCCCCCGGAACCGACGTCAGGCGCCGTGTCGCGCTCCGGTCGTACACCCTGGAGAACGACGTTCCGCCCCTGCGCAATCCGAGCGACGATGCGCGACACGCCCGCCAGAAGCCCCGGCCCATACGCGCCCTGGCGAAACTGGGGCGCCATGTACTGACGACTCGTTTCGCCAGCGAATCCATCGGTGATGAACTGCTCGAGGTCGTACCCGACTTCAACCCAGACCTGGCGATCGTTGACCGCCAGGAGAATCAGGAGGCCGTTGTCACGTCCGCGCTGGCCGATGCCGCGGCCGTGGTTCTCGAACATCTTCACGGCGTATTCGCGAATGTCGCCGTACGGCTTGAAGGTGGGTACCGTGGCAACGACCACCACGTCGCCGCTGGCCTGTTGCAGCGAACGGATGAACGCCTCCATGGTTTGCGCGCTCTGCGGATCGATGACGTGCGCGAAGTCGTTGACAGGCTGCGTCAGCTCTGGCGGGAGTTCCTGTGCGCTGGCGACGGCCGCCAGCAGCAAAACCACGAGAGCGGCGAATGTCGTGACCTGCGCGATCTTCGTGGTCAACGCCATGTATCCACGTAGCGCGCCAGCTGTTCGACCGCCGCGAGATACTCGGGGAAGAGCCGCGCAGCGTCTACCGCTTTGACTCCCGTCGGCCTCTCCAGCGTCAGGATGCTCGTCACAAGGGTGTCGGCCAGTTGCGCGGCGCGCGCCCCTTCGCGCGTCGCGGCCGCCCAGTCTTTTTCGACCGAACCGTTCAGACGAGCGATATTGCGCAGCAACGCGCCGAATGCGGGGGCAGACGCGGTCACGATATCGGCGACGGCGCGCGGCGTGCCGGCAGCTCCGATGTAGGCCTCGCGAAGATGCACCAGGTGGCTCTTGATCTGCGCTTCGCACGCGCGGCGCAAGTCCGCGCGCTCGATCGAAATGCCGTCGAAGGGGTTGGCGCCGAACAGCACCTGATGCGCGCGAAGAATTTCACCGTATTCGAGAGGAAATGCATCGAACGACCGGCGGAATTCGTCTTCGGGGAGCAGCAGCGGCGTCGCAATCTGATGACGGGTCCACTCGTGCGCCCGGGCCGCCGACGCTTCCAGGTCGGCGATTGTCAGGTTTGCGACCAGCGCCAGGCACGACAACGGCTCGGCAACGTCGGCACCTCCGTTCTCTACCTGCGGACCGTACGCCACCACTGATCGGAGCCGCTGGCCGAAGATTGCATGCAGCGCGTTGACGATGCGATCGGCTGCTGGAGACAAGTGCGGCGACATGCTTTGGATTCTATGGCGGTTGTCCTGTTTCAGGTATGCTCCGCGCACGGATGGTCATCGTCGATTCACAGGTTCACATCTGGGCAGCTGATCGGCCGGATCGGCCCTGGCCGCCTGGACGCGCAGGGCAGGCGCAGAAGCCGTACCCGGTCACGAAGGAAATGGTACTGACGGCGATGGACGAAGCGGGTGTCGATCGCGCGGTCCTCATTCCGCCATCGTGGGAAGGGGATCACAACGATCTGGTTCTGGAAGCGGCGCGGGCACATCCCGATCGCTTCGCGGCCATGGGTCGCCTCGCCGTTGAGCGCCCCGAAAGCCGCGCGGTTGTTCCCGGCTGGAAAAATCAACCGGGAATGCTCGGCATCCGCCTCACGTTTCATATTCCCGAACATCGGAAGATGCTGTTTGAAGGAACGGCGGACTGGTTGTGGCCGATCGCGGAGCGTTGCGGCATCCCGGTCATGGTGTACGCACCGACCTCGGTCAGGAAGATCGAAGAGATTGCCGCGCGACATCCGGGGCTGCGGCTCGTCATCGATCACCTGGCGCTCGGCGTCCACGCGCGTGGGCACCTGGCGTTCGTCGAGCTCGCGGATGTGTGCCGCCTGGCGCGCTATCCGAGCGTCGCGGTAAAAGCATCCGCGCTGCCTTGCCATTCGACGATGCCGTATCCGTTTCCGGATCTGCACCCGCACATTCGTCGTGTCTACGATGCGTTTGGTCCCAAGCGTATGTTCTGGGGTACGGACTGGACGCGCCTGCCGTGTCCGTGGCGACAAGCGGTGACGCTCTTCACCGAGCAACTCGACTGGCTGTCCGCCGAGGACAAGGACTGGATCATGGGTCGTGCGCTGTGTCACTGGATCGGCTGGAAGTTGCCCTGATTCCTCGCTGACGCACCCGACGGCCCCGTGCTCTTGCACGTCAACGCTTGACACGCCGGCCGGCTTGGTGTTATTTATCTCGCACGTGCTACAAAAATAACATCATGGTCAAAACGCTCCATGCCGTCCTGAGCCGCCGCGAGCGGCAGATCATCGACATCCTCTATCGGCGCGGCCGCGCGACCGCCGCCGAGGTGATGGAGGACCTTCCCGGCGACTCGAGCTACTCGACGGTGCGCACGCAGCTCCGAGTGCTCGAAGAGAAAGGGCACGTCCGGCACGAGCAGGACGGCCAGCGCTATGTCTACAGCCCCGCGGTGCCGAGAGGCACCGTTCGGCGCTCAGCGTTGAAACATCTCGTCGAGACCTTCTACGAAGGATCGGTGGAGCAAGCCGTGGCGGCGCTCCTCGGTGGCGAAGGGTCGCGGCTCACCGACCAACAGCTCGATCGCATCGAAGACCTGATCAAGCGAGCCAGGAAGGACGGCGCGTGATGCTGCTGATGGCGCTGATCGTGAAGACGTCGCTGATTCTCACGCTCGGCATCGTCGCCGCGTGTGCGCTACGCCGGCGGTCGGCGGCGGTGCGGCACTGGATCCTGGCGTCCACGGTCTTCTGCGCTGCTGCGGCTCCGGTAGTCGGACTTCTCACACCGTCGTGGAGCCTGCCTTCGTCCTCCGCTGCCGCGTCCGGACGCGGCACGGTCGTGGACGTCTCCATCAGTGCAGTGACTGACCCGGGCGCCCGCGTCGCGACCGCAACCGTGCCGGCAGCCGGATCATCGTTCGCAGTCCGCGAATTCATTCGCGCCGCTGTCGTGCCGGTCTGGTGTTTCGGCATCCTGCTCAACCTGTTGCTGCTGCTGATTGGGATGTTTCGATTGACGCGTCTGCGGTCATCGCACGCGCGCGTCTCCCCGTCGATCATCGACTCGCTGAACCACGTGTCCGCAGTCTTCGGCCTCCGGCGAAAGGTGATGATGGTTCGCAGCACTCGCCGTGCCGTCATCGTCACCTGGGGCTTCGTGAAACCGAAGGTCGTGCTGCCCGCCGATGTCGACGAGTGGCCGCGGGAGCGGGTCGATGTCGTCCTGGCACACGAGGTCGCGCACATCACACGTGGCGATTGGTTCGTGCAGACTGCAGCGGAGCTGTGCAAGGCCATCTACTGGTTCAACCCGCTGTTCTGGATTGCCTGCGCGCGTCTGCGTTACGAGAGCGAGCGGGCGTGCGACGACGCGGTGATGAACATCGGTGTGAAGAGTCACGTGTACGCGACCGAGCTGCTGGAGCTGGCCCGCAGTTTCGGGCGGCATCGGCAAGCCTGGCTTCCAGCCCCGGCAATGGCGGCCCGCGCCTCCAACCTTGAAAGGAGAGTCCGTGCGATGTTGAACACCGGTCTCGATCGAGGTCCCATCACGCGAGTAGGCCGGTGCGCATCAGCCCTCGCGCTTGTCGCTCTCACACTGCCAATCGCGACCTTCGCCCAGGGCGGGTTCGTGACGTTCTCCGGGACCGTCGTCGATCCGCAGGATCGTGTGCTTCCCGCGACGACGATCACGATTGCCGATGCACGTCGCGACGTGAGGCACGAGACGAAAACGGACCGCAACGGACGATTCGAGCTGGTCGGTCTGCCTCCCGGCGACTACACCCTGGAGGCGAAGCTGCTCGGCTTCCGGAGTCTGTCTGAGCCCTTGACCCTCAACGGCCAGTCACTGGATCGAACGTTGAAGATGCAGGTGAGCGAACTGCAGGAAGCGGTCACTGTCACCAGCAATGACGGCGCGGTGACGAGCAGCCGTCAGAGCGGCAACGCGGTGAAGAAGCGACCGAATCCACCGTGCGCTCCAGGCGCGACCAACGCTGTCGGGGGAAACATTCGACCACCGCATAAGGTGAAGGATGTGCGCCCGGGCTATCCAGGCGTCAGCGGCGACGTGCAGCTGGTCGCCACGATTGGCACTGACGGTTCCGTCACCGACGTGCAGGTCGTGAAGGCTGATCGGCCGGAGCTCGAACCCGCGGCGATCGACGCGGTGCGTCAATGGGAATTTGATTCCACGCTGCTGAACTGCGTTCCGATCGAAGTGCAGATGAACGTCAACATCGCATTCCGTCGAGCCAGTAACTAGCAAATCCCAAATTCCAAATCCCAACCCCCAAATCCCAAGCGGCGTCATGTTGAGATGTGAAGTTTTGGGATTTGGAACTTGGGATTTGGGATTTGGGATTTACTAAAATGAACCCCAATGCAGCTCCGCGAGCTGAACATCGGCTGTTTCGGCGGCGGTACCGGACTTCCCAGCCTCCTCGGCGGCCTCAAGAACAATCCCTGGTTACATCTCAACGCTGTCGTCACGATGTTCGACAGCGGCGGCAGCTCGGGCCAGTTGCGCGACGAGCTCGGCGTGCTGCCGCCCGGCGACGTGCTGAAGTGCGCCCTTGCGCTCGCGCGCAACGAAGGCGAGGCCCGGCGCGTATTGCTGTCGCGGCTTCCAGCGCTTGAACATCATCCGCGCCTCGGCGGGCACACGGGCGGAAACCTGCTGCTGTCGATGATGGAACAGTACAGCGGCGACTTTCTGGCCGCGGTCGATGGCCTCAGCGTGCTACTCGGGTGCAGGGGAAAAGTCTGGCCGGTCAGCGTCGAGCCCGCGTCGGTCTGCGCTGAGTACGGCGACGGGACGATCACCCGCGGTGAAATCGAAGTGGATGCGGGACAAACGCGAGGCCATCAGGTGCGGCGCCTTTGGCTCGAGCCGCAAGCCGCCATTCATCCAGCCGTGGCGGATGCCGTGCGTCAGTTCGACGCGGTGATCATCGGGCCTGGCAGCTTCTTCACGAGCATCCTGCCGCCGCTGCTCGTTCGCGGCGTCCGCGAGGCGCTCGCCGATGTCCGCGGTCCGGTCATTCTCATCGCCAACCTTCTCACCGAAGGACGCGGGATGGCTGGCTTCACGGCAGCTGAATCAGCACGATGGGTCGCCTCGTCGATTGGCCGGCCGATCGACGTGGTGATTGCCAATACCGGCCGGCCGTCGGTGGACAGCTTGACGAAGTACGCCGCCGAACACAAAGAACCACTGGAGCTTGGGAATGTCGATGCGGATGTGGATGTCGTAGAGGGCCGCTTCTGGTGCACGGAGATCGCCCGTCACGATCGCCGCCGTCTGTCATTTGCCGTGTGGAGTGTGCTCAGCGCACGTCTGCTTCAGCAGGTGCCTACGCCCGTGGCGACGTCCTCCGCTTCGTAGCCTTCTTCTTCGCCTCCGCCCCACGTTTCGCACTTATTGCACTCGTCGCACCTTTCGCACTCGTCGCACTTTTCGCACCCCTCCTCGCACCTTTCGCACCGACCGGCGCAGCTCGCATTTCGAGCGCGCGCCGAATGATGTTTTCGAACATCGCGCCAGCCTCGCCACCGGACGCGGGTCGATGGGAAATCCAGATGTCGGGGTCGTCGGCTGCGAGGATGTCGGCGAAGTCTCCCTTGCTCTTGACGCTCAGCGGCGCGAACTCGGTGATGTCCACCTCGCCCGCCCAGTCATCACGATGCTTGATCAGCAGCCACGATCGGTCGCTGCCACCAGCCCACTTGCCCTTGGTGCGCACCAATACCCATGAGCCTTTGAGCTTGTAGCCGTTCAGCGTGAACTTCAGGTCGCCCTTCTTCAGCGCCGCGTCGACGTCGTCAACTTCCGGGGTCCACGTACCTTGATCCCAGAGCATCACGATTCCGGCGCCATAGCCGGAGGGGATGACCCCTTCGAATGTGCCGTACTCGACCGGATGGTCTTCGACCATCATTGCGAGCCGTTTGGTCGCTGGATCGAGCGCAGGACCTTTCGGCACGGCCCATGAGAGCAGTACGCCCTCGTGCTCGAGTCGAAAGTCGTAATGCAGATGACTTGCGAGGTGCTTCTGCACGCAGAAGAAACGCGGTTTGATCCCCTTGTTCTTCCGTGCGCGCTCGGCCGCGAGCTTGCTGTCGCCGGCCGGCTCGGGACTCTCCTTGAAATTGCGTTTCTCTCGGTACTTTTCGAGCGCCATTACTGCCGTTCTCCCATCAGTCGGCGCACTGGCTGGGACAGGAGGAACATGAGTACAGCCGTGACGATGAGCGCGACCGCAATGCTGCTGAACATTGAGTAGAGCGGCATCGTCGAGACATACGCGGCGAGCGAGCCGGCCAGCTTGTTGCCGAACGCAATCGAGAGGAACCAGACGCCCATCATCAGCCCGACGATGCGGGCAGGAGAGAGCTTCGTGATGGCGCTCAGACCAACGGGACTGAGCGACAGCTCGCCAAGTTCAGAGAAGAGGTTCCACGCGATCAACGGCCACGGACTTACCTTTAACGTGGCATCGCCGTCGACTGCGGCACCGGCGGGCATCATGATCACGAACGCGAGACCCATGAACAGCAGGCCGAGCCCGAACTTCACCGGAACGGACGGTTCATGCCGACCGAGCCTTATCCAGAGGGACGCGAAGACCGGCGCCAGAAGGACGACGAAGATCGGCTGCAGGCTCTGGAGCCACGAAGACGGGAACGGGAAGCCGAACACCTCGAGACGGGTGTTGCGGTCCGCCATCAGCGCTAATGTCGATCCCGCCTGTTCGTATCCCGCCCAGAACAGAATCGCAAACCCGAAGAGGACGACGATAGCGGCGATGCGGCGCCATTCGGCGGCGGTGAAGGCGGCGGAGCCTTTCGTATCGGGAGCGGACTTTTCGGCGGCGCGCGCGGCGCGCTCTGCGGCCATGCGATCGACCGCGATCTGGAGGTGGCGGCGATCGAACACGTATTGCGCAAGGCCGAGCGCCATTCCAACGGCGGCGCAGCCGAAGCCGAGATGCCAGTCAATCCGCTGCGCGACATAGCCGGCGATGATCGGACCGAGAATCGCGCCCGAGTTGATCCCCATGTAGAAGATCGAGAACCCTGCGTCGCGGCGGTGATCGCCTTGTGCGTAGAGGGAGCCGACGAGGGTACTCACGCTCGGCTTTAGCAGACCCGTGCCGAGGACGATCAACGTAAGGCCGGCATAGAAGAACGGCAGCGGGTGAAACACCAGCGTGAGGTGGCCGAGCATGATGAGGACGCCGCCCCACAGCACGCTGCGGTACTGCCCGAGGAATCGGTCGGCGACGATGCCGCCGAAAATCGCGGCGCCCCACGCGGACCCGGTATAGGTGCCGTATATGGACGCGCCTTCTGCGTCGGAGAACCCGAGGCCGCCGTTCGCGACCGACGCCGTGATGTAGTAGAGCAGGAACGCGCGCATGCCGTAGTAGCTGAAGCGCTCCCACATCTCCGTAAAAAACAATGTGGCGAGGCCACGTGGGTGGCCAAAAAATCCAGTGTCAATTGCCGCGTCCGTTCCAGCCAGGCGTGGCAGCGCTCGCGTCGCCATGCGCAAGGATAACTAAAATAGAGGGGTGCGCGTTCTTCTCGTTTCCACCTACGACCTGGGACGTCAGCCGTTCGGCCTGGCCTCACCGGCCGCCTGGTTGCGGGACGCCGGGATTGAGGTGGATTGTGCCGACACGTCGCGTGAGCCGTTAACAGACCAGCGGATCGCCTCCGCCGGTCTGGTTGCGTTTTATCTCCCGATGCATACGGCGACACGGCTCGCCTCGCCGCTGATCGATCGTGTCAGGCGCGTGAACCCGACTGCGACGGTTGCTGCCTACGGCTTGTACGCACCGCTCAACGCCGCATGGTTGCGCGACCAGGGCGTTGAGCACGTTCTCGGACCGGAAGGGGAAGTGGAACTGACTACGCTCGCCCGTGGGGCCGGCCTTGATGGCTCGCCTACGCGCGAACCACAGACGCTCGCGCCGCAGCAGTTGGAGAGGCGGCTGCACATCGTTCCGCATCGCACCAATTTGCCCCGCTTGGCCCAGTACGCTCGGCTGCAAATGCCCGACGGCTCGACGCGCGTCGTCGGCAGTACCGACGCGACGCGCGGCTGCAAGCACCTGTGCCGCCACTGTCCGATCGTGCCCGTCTACAAAGGGCGGTTCCACGCGATTCCTGTCGACGGCGTGCTTGCGGATATTCGCCAACAGGTTGCCGACGGCGCGCAGCATGTCAGCTTCGGGGATCCTGATTTTCTAAACGGCCCCACGCACGCGCATCGCATCGTCGAACGGCTTGCCGTGGAATTTCCAGGGGTGACCTACGATGCCACCATCAAGATCGAACACATTCTGAAACACGCATCGCTGCTTCCGGTGCTGGCCAGGACCGGCTGCCTGTTCATTACAAGTGCTGTCGAATCGATTGACGACAGGGTCCTGGAGTATTTGGCCAAGGGCCACACGCGCGGAGATTTCCTGGCGGCCGTTCACCTCTGTCGCGAGGCTGGGATCACGCTCGCGCCGACGTTTGTCGCGTTCACGCCGTGGACGACGCTCGAAGGGTACGACGAGCTGTTGCAAACCCTCGATGAGCTCGAGCTCGTGGAGCAGGTCGCGCCCATTCAGCTTGCCATTCGGTTGTTGATCACGAACAACTCGCCATTATTGGAGCTGCCGGGTGTTCAGTCCGTAATCGGGGAGTTCGATCCCGGGTCGCTGACGTGGCCTTGGCGCCATCCGGATTCCCGCGTCGACGCGCTGCAGCAGCAGGTGATGCGACGGGTTGGAAACAATCCGAATGTTCCGCGAGCTGAGATGTTTGACGCGATCCGCGATTTCTTCGAGGGGACAGAGTCAGGTGGGGCCACGACTCACGTGAGACGTTCCCGGCGTGAGTCGCGGCCCCACCTGACTCTGTCTCCGCAACGAGCGGTTCCGATACTCTCCGAAAACTGGTACTGCTGCGCGGAACCGTCGACCGAGGACATGCGACTCGTGTGAAGCGCGTCCTCATCATCGCGACCACCACGGGTTATCAGATTCGATCGTTCGGCGAGGCCGCCGCCACGCTCGGCGTCCGTCTCGTGTTTGCCAGCGACCGCTGCGATCAACTCGAGGACCCCTGGTGGGACCAGGCGATCCCGATTCGATTTCACGACGAAGCCGCCTCGCTTCGAAGCATTGTCGACGCGATGCGCCCCGCGCCTCCCGATGGCGTGATTGCCGTCGGCGACCAGCCGGTCACGATCGCGGCGCGGGTGCACGAGGCCTTTCGCCTTCCCGGGAACCCGCCGGCGTCGGCGCTCGCAAGCCGCAACAAGCTCGAGAGCCGGAAGATGCTCGAGGCGGCCGGCCTGCCCGTTCCTGCGTTTCGCCCGGTCTCAGTGACGGAGGATCCAGCGGAGATTTCATTGAGCGTGCGCTATCCCGTGGTGCTCAAGCCGCTGGCCATGTCGGGCAGCCGCGGCGTCATTCGAGCCAACAACACGTGCGAGTTCGTGAGCGCCTTCAATCGCCTCCGCGCGCTGGTCGAGCAGCCGGACATACGAGCGGAGCGTGATGAAGCTCACGGTACGCTGCTGATTGAATCGTTCATTCCGGGGAGGGAGTACGCGGTCGAGGGCGTCTTGACGAATGGACGCCTGCAGCTGTTGGCGATCTTCGACAAGCCCGATCCGCTCGACGGTCCCTTCTTCGAGGAGACCATCTATCTTGCGCCATCACGCGAGCCGGAGCACCTGCAGTCCGAGATCGTTTCGACGGTCGCGGCGGGGGCCTCTGCGATGGGATTGCGCCATGGGCCGCTTCACGCCGAGTGCCGTGTGAATGAGCAGGGCGTCTACGTTCTCGAGATCGCCGCGCGTCCAATCGGTGGGCTTTGTTCGAAGGCGCTGCGGTTCGTTTCGCCTCATGGGCAGGTCTCGCTCGAAGAGGTGCTGCTGCGCCACACGCTGGGTGAGGATGTTTCGCGGTTTTCGCGCGAGCGCGCCGCGTCGGGCGTGATGATGATCCCGATTCCCCGACGTGGCATTTACAAAGGCGTCGAAGGTGCGAGCGAAGCACGCCGCGTGCCCGCCATCATCGATGTGACGATCACCGCAAAACCGGACACGAAGCTGACTCCACTGCCGGAAGGGAAAAGCTATCTCGGATTCATCTTCGCGCACGCGCCGACACCACTGGCCGTCGAGCAGGCGCTGCGAGCAGCGCACGCGAAGCTGCGCTTCATCATCGATCGTGAAATCGCCGTCGTTTGATTACTTCGTCTGCTGAGGGACGTATCCGGGCGGCAGCGCGGCGCCCTGGCCGAAGAAGAAATCCTCCATGTGCCGGGCGATGAGTTCCTGCGCCTCTTTCTGCCACGGCATGAGCCGGTACTCGTTGAGGATCATCTTCATCCGGTCCTCCCACATCTTCCACGCCTGCACGGAGACGTTCTCGTAGATCCGCTGCCCGAGCTCGCCGGGCCACGGCGGCGCGTCCAGTCCGGGGAGATCCTTTTGAAACTTGACGCAGTGGACGATCCGGCCGCTCTTATTGCCGGCGGGAGGTTGGGTCGCAGCAGGTGTGGGATCGCAATCGGCCATCGTCGGGATCGTACAACGTCTCGCCGTTCGTGCGGACACTTGCCGTCAGATCAACCTGTTCGCCGTTGATTTAGACAGCAGGCCGTATAGAAACCTCACGCCGAACAACCTCAACTGTAGGGATCCACGTCAGTTTTGCCCCATGGTCGCTGGCATGGGTGGGGGTAAGTCGCGGTCGATCAGTCACTTAAATGCATGAAATTTTCTGCCGGGGTGGCATCCGCCTTGTAGGTCGCGCGCACAGCGTCGGTGGAACGGCCACTGGTCGCTTGGCATCAACGCTTCCCCCCCGAGGAGGATCGCCGTGGACGCAATGCGGAAGGAACGACGTGGTTTTGCTTCGATGTCACCCGAAAAACAGCGCGAGATTGCCAGCAAGGGCGGCCGCGCCGCGCATGAAAAAGGCACCGCGCACGAATGGACTCCTGACGAAGCCCGCAACGCAGGTCGTAAGGGCGGTCAAATCAGCCGTGGCGGCCGAGGCCGTCTAGTTGTCCCCGCGGCAGGAGATGTGAATACTGTGAGCGCGGCTTCCGCTTCCGGCGCGGAGCCTCGCCGCGCGGACTGACGACACCGTCACGCGGCACGACTCGATTCGACTCGCCGATCTGAGGTGTGCACGTGCGCATTGTGTGTTGCGGTTTGCTCCTCGCCGCGGTAGGCGTGGCCCCCGCCGCGGCGCAGACGTCCCCTTCGCCGAATCAGCCCGCTCCGACGAGCCCCCAGGAAACCTCCGAGACCAGACCCGCGCTGCCGACGTTCTTCGGCGACACGGGTCTCTGGTTTGTACCGACGGCCGAAACGCTGGTGAGGCACAAAGCGTCCGTCCAGCTCTTTCGCGCGAACTGGGACGAGCGACAGGGCCTCACCGATGTGAACAACATCGGATTGACTGCGGCGTTCGGTCTCAGTAATCGGGTCGAAGTCTTCGGCTCGTTCAAAGTCGTTCGCTTGCGACGTGGCGTTCGGGATCCCGTGTTTTCGCCGTCTGATCCTGTCTTCGCTGGCGTCGACCAGAACTATCCCTACCTGCGTCGTAATTTTTCGAAGACGCTTGGCAGTACGCCAGTGGCCGGCGCGAAGTGGAGCATCCTCTCCGAATCGCGCGACGACGGCGCGAGCCTCGCGATTCGTCCTGTACTCGAATTTCCAAGCGGGACGCAGTGGGGCGGCACGAGCGATTTCGCCTTCCACATCGACGGAGTCGGAAGCAAAGAGATCGCGGAGAAGGTTGAATTGACCGCGACGATCGGCGGCGTCTTCCGCGCCGATCCGGATCCGTTTGATCTGTCGAACGGGTTCACATGGGGACTCGGCGGCATCATCGGCAGCCGTTCACGCCTGCGCGGTCTCGCCGAATGGGTCGGCGAGCTGCCGACCAGCGACAACGTCGTGCTGCGTCAGCCGCCGTATCGTGGCGATGACGGCAGCATCGCGCCGCTGGCGAGCAAGATTCCTGATTTCCAGTCGGTCAAGTTCGGCGCCGTCTTCCAGGCGAGAAACGGCGTCTTCGTGTACGGCGGTGGCGAGTTCAGTGGAGACACCGGCACGCATGTCGTTGCTGGCCGCGAGATGACGAACCAGTCGTGGGGATGGGATGTGCGGATCGGCTGGCATCCCGGCGTGAAGGCGTTTGTACCTCCGCCACCGCCAGCGCCTGTTGCTCAACCACTGCCACCCGCTCCGCCGCCGCCACCGGCTCCGGCACCGACACCGCCTCCGGCGAACCGGCCGCCCACGTTCAACGGGCCGATCCAGGCCAATCCGGCGACGCTCGAGCCCGGACAGACGACGAACCTGAGCTCGCCCGCCACCGACGCCGACGGCGACATCATTGTTTACACATGGAGCGCGCAGGCGGGCACCTTCAGCGCGCAGACCGGCATCAACACGACGTGGACCGCGCCGAACCAGGAAGGCAACTATCCGCTCACCGTCACAGCGACCGACGGCCGCGGCGGCACGGCGACCAACGCGATCACCATCCCCGTCATGCGTCGCGCGCCGATCACTTTCGAGGACGTGCACTTCGACTTCGACATGTCGACGTTGAGGCCGGATGCGATCCAGATCCTCGACAGGGCGGTGATGACACTCCAGGCGAATCCGATGTTGACGGTGACGATTGAAGGGCACACCGACAGCGTCGGCACCGCGGAGTACAACCTGTCGCTCGGCGAACGACGGGCCAATGCGGTTCGAGACTATCTGCTCAATCGTGGCATCGCTGCCGGCCGCATGCGCACCGTCAGCTATGGCGAAGAGCGTCCGATCGCCGACAACGGCACCGACGCAGGCCGCGCGATGAACCGTCGCGCGCACATTGTGCAGATGACTATTCAGTAGCTACGGGTGTCAGGTTTCAGGTTTCAGGGGTGATTTGGATTCAGTCGCCCCTGAAACCTAGACCACGCCTGAAACGCGATACCCCGATACCTACGGGCATTCTTCCTGCAGCCGATTCCTCCATGAGATTCTTGAAGATCTACCTCATCGGCTATTTCATCCTGCTGCTTGGCGCCGGACTCGCGCTGTGGCAGGCAGGCATCCTGCGGCAGATACCAGGCGTCTGGCTCGCGATCGGCGCAATCATCGCGATCGGCCTCGGAATCATGCTCGCAGTCGCAAGTGGGCGACCCGCAGTAACGACTAGGGACTAGGGACTAGGGACTAGGGACTAGGGACTGGGGAAGGCGCGTTGTCAGCTCTTCCGTAGCCCCTAGTCCCGAGTCCCCAGCCCCAGCTAACGGTTCTGGCACGGCGTGTGGACTTGCCGTGTGGCCATGCCCCGAGCAAGTCATCCGCTTACCCTTTTGATCCCTCTCGTTGCCCTGTTCCTCGCCGGGTGCCGCGAGGAGGGTGACATCCAGATTCACAAGCTCGATTTCCAGGGCGTCGAGCAGGTTGACAAGACCGCGCTGGCCAATGCGCTGCAGACCAAACGCGGATCGCGTCTGCCCTGGGGGCACAAAGCCTATTTCGATCGCCGGATGTTTGAAGCCGATCTGGAACGCATCCAGGCGTTCTATCGCGATCGCGGCTTTCCGGACGCGCGCGTCGCCTCCTTCGACGTGAAGCTCAATGACCAGCAGGACCAGGTCGACGTCGTCGTCCACATCTCCGAAGGGATGCCGACGCTGGTTGCAGACGTCGATCTGACCGGGTTCGATGTGCTCTCAGCCGACGAACAACGAAGCCTGCGTGAGTCGCTGCCACTGCAGCCGAAGAGACCGCTGGATCGCCAGCTCGCGGTGGCGTCGCGCGAGCGTGCGCTCAACGCGCTGCGCGATCACGGTTATCCGTACGCGGAGGTTGACATCTCTCAGGAGGGTCTCGGCGACAAGAGGGTCAACGTCGCGTTCGCGGCGACGCCTGGCGCGCTCGCGCATTTCGGCCCGATCGAAATCGACGGTCAGAAGAGCGTCGAAGAAAACATCATCCGCCGCCAGCTGTCGTACCAGGAAGGCGGCATCTTCTCGCGACGCGAGATGCGCGAGTCGCAGCGAAAGCTGTATCGGATGGAGTTGTTCCAGTTCGCGAACATCGAGTCGAAGGAAGACAAGACCGCGCAATCGCCTGACGTGCCGACGCGTGTCACCGTGGCTGAAGCAAAGCATCAGCGGCTGACGACGGGAATCGGCTACGGGTCGGAAGAGAAGGCGCGGGCGATGCTGCGCTGGGATCATCTGAATTTCTTCGGCAGCGCCCGGCACGCTGGTGTCGAAACGAAATGGTCGTCGCTCGATCGTGGTGTGCGGCTCGACTACACCGAGCCCTTTTTTCTGACCGGTCATTACTCGCTGAACTTCGAGGGCCGCGCCTGGCAGGCGGTCGAACCGGTCTACTCGTTGAAATCGCTGGGCGGCCGCGCCTCGATCCGTCATCAGGCGAACTCGCAGAGTTACTGGACGGTGTCGCTGATCAACGAGTTTCAGCGTAGCTCCATCACGAATGCGGGCCTCGAGGACTTCAGCATTCGGGACGATCTGATTGCGCTCGGATTGGATCCACGCGGTACGACGCGCGGCACGATGGGAGCGATTGCATTCGACGTGAATCGCAATACGACGAACAACCTGCTCGACGCCAATCAGGGCTATGTGCTGTCGGGACACGTCGAACAGGCCGGCAAGTGGTTGTGGGGCACGTACAACTACTGGGAGGTGAGCGGCGAAGCGCGGCAATACCTGCGCGTCGGTCGGTCCTTCGTCTGGGCGAACCGCATTCACGCGGGCACGATAGACGCACTGGGTGGCGAGACCAGCGTGCCCTTCTTCAAGCGCTATTTCCTCGGTGGGGCATCGAGCGTCCGTGGGTGGGGTCGCTTCGAAGTCAGCCCGCTGAGCGGTTTCGGCTTTCCGATCGGCGGGTTGTCGATGCTGGAGGGCTCGACCGAAATCCGCAAACCGTTATTCGGCAAGCTCGGAGGCGTCGCGTTCTTCGATTTCGGGAACGTGTCGGACCGATCTGTCGACGTCCCGACGAGTCTCTTGTACGCCGTGGGACCAGGTCTGCGATATCTCACCCCTGTCGGTCCAGCACGTATCGACTTCGGCTATCAGCTGAATCGCATTCCAAACCTGAAGGTCAACGGCAAGCCGGAAACGCGCGCGTGGCGTATTCACTTCAGCATTGGTCAGGCGTTCTAGAGGTGGTTCCAGGGGTGTAGGGTCATGACGGTCGCACGCAAATTCCTCCAAGTCGTCGCGTTCATCTCCACGCTGATCGTTGGAGTGACCGCGATGGCGGTGATCGTGTCGCAGACGACCTGGTTCAAGGAGTGGCTGCGCGGGTTCATCGTCCGCCAGGCCGACGACTACGTAAACGGCCGTTTGAGCATTGGTCGCCTGGACGGGAATCTGTTCTTTGGCGTCGAGATGGAAGACGTCGACGTCACGGTGAACGGCCAACAGGTTGTGGCGCTCAAGGACGTGGGCCTCGACTACAACTTCCTCACCTTCCTGAGTGACCACGTCGTGCTCGATCACATCCGGCTCAATCAGCCAACGCTGCATCTCGAGAAGACGGATAACGGGTGGAATCTCGTCGATCTGATCAGAGCGCAGACGCCCGAGAAGCCGCGGAATCGGAAGCCGATCGAGATCGGGGAAATCGGCATCAGCGAGGGCACCCTGTACCTCGAATCACAGCCGGGAGACCCGGTCGGCACTTCCGGCGTCAACGTCCCAACGGCTATCGAGAAGATCGACGCGTCACTCGGTGTGTCGAGCGATGCGAACGAGTTGAAAGTCGACGTGCGCCACATCGCGCTGCGCGGTAGCAACCCTCGTTTCGGAATCAATGATCTGTCCGGCATCATTCGCCGTCACGAGGACAGTGTCACGATCGAGAACCTGTCGCTCCGGACGGAAGAGACCTCGTTACGGGCCGGCGGATCGATCCGAGCTCTCGACAGCGGCAATCCGGTCATCAACATCAAGGCGTCATCGGACAAGTTCTCCGTCGGCGAATTGGCGAACGTGCTGCCGGCGCTGCGCCCGTACGAGAACCTGCAGCCGGCCTTCGAGATCAATGCCAGCGGGCCCGCCGATCGGCTCGACGTGCAGCTGAATGCGCGTGAGAAGCAGGTCGGCCAGATTGCGGGAAATCTGACGGTCGATACCCTTGGTCCGGAACGGCGTGTCGCGGGCGATGTGCAGACCCAGCACTTCAACGTCGGCCCACTCGTCCGCGGCGCAGCGGTCAAGACCGATGTCACCGGTCGTGGCAAGGTGGACCTCGAGCTGCCCTCGAACAACCACCCGTTCAGAGGAACGTACGCGATCAACGCGCAGCGTGCGGTGGTCGTCGGCTACGAAGCGCGCAACGTGGTGGCAAGAGGGCGCATCAACTGGCCGACGATCACCGTGGATGGCAGTGCATCGGCTTATGGCGGCCGCGCCACGGCGAAGGGCACCATCGCGGCCGCGAGTCCGTTACGGCTTGACCTGACTGGCCGCGCCACGCATGTGGATCTGCGCAACCTGCCACCACAGCTGAAAGCGCCCGGTGTTGCGAGCACCCTTCAATTCCGCTACGCGCTGATGGGCCGTGGTCCGGTGTTCTCCGGCGATCTCACCCTGGACGAATCGATGCTCGCCGATGCCACGCTGGGGGCGGGGACCGTCGGCTCCTTCCGCGTCGGCGGCGGTGCGCCCGAGTATGCGGCGAAGGGACATGTCAGCAACCTGGACCTTCAGAAGCTCGGCCACGGCTTCAACATTCCCGTGCTCGACACGGCGAAGTATGAGAGCCGCTTGAACGGAGATGTCGATGTGAAGGGAAGCGGCGGCGGCCAGTATCCGCTGAGGATCGACGCCAATGGTACGCTCGTCGATTCCGAGATATTCCGGGCGCACACGCCGCGTTTCCAGTTCACCACGAACCTCGCGGAGGGCAACGCGCACATTGTCGCCAACGGCGAAATCATGGGGCTGGATCCGTCGGCCATTTCCGGCGATACCCGCATCGCTGGACGGGTGAATGGCACCGTTGACGTCGATGTCGCGCTTCGGGAGTACGCCAACGGCGTCACTCCCGAGTCGATCGACGTTTCGGGCCGCGTCGACATGAGCCAGTCCACCATCGGCGGAATCGACATCGACACGGCGGTCGTGAACGGGATGTATCAGGACCGCTCCGGCAATCTGACGGAACTGGTCGTCGATGGTCCAGACATTCACGTAAAAGGGCAGGGGCCGATCGCATTGAACGATACGGGATCGTCCAATCTGGTTCTGCACGTCGAGACGCCGTCACTCGATCGGCTCGGACGCGTGTTCGGCCAGAACGATCTCAAGGGCGCCGGAACGGTCGATGCGACGGTCACCGGCAATGGTCAGGCGCTGAAAGCGTCCGGCATGCTCGATGGCGCTAACCTGGGAGTTGGTGAGAACACGGCACTCGACCTCGACAGCACGTTCGACGTGACGCTGCCCGCGTTGAAGCCTGCCGACGCCATCGTTCACGCGAAGACGAATGCAACCTTCCTGAAAGTTGGCGGCCAGGAAGTGAACGAGTTGACGGCAGACACCACCTACACGCAGCAGAAGCTCGAGTTCGACGCCACGGCCAAGCAGGGCGTTCGTCAGCTCACGGCCGCGGGTTCCGCACTACTCCACACGGATCACCGCGAAGTGCACGTTGGCAGCCTTGCGCTGCAGAGCGAAAACGTCGTGTGGAAGACGGATCCGGCGTCGCATCCGACGATCCAGTACGGAAACAACCGCGTGGTGATCGACGACATCAAGCTCGTCAATGCGGATCAGCGCATCGAGGCGCAGGGGGCAATCGGATCCGCCGACGAGACGCTGCACGTGAAGGCTGAAAACGTCGACGTCGCGCAACTCGACGCGCTTGCGCTCGGCGACCAGCGGCTTGCCGGACGGCTCAACGCAAATGCAACCGTTGCGGGAACGACCGCTGCCCCTCGCGTCGCCGCGGATTTCACGCTGAACGACGGAGCGTTCCGCGATTTCAAGTTCATGTCGTTCACGGGCAAGGTTGACTATGCCGGCAGCGGGGTGAATCTGGACGTCCGGCTGGAGCAGGATCCGCAGGCGTATCTCACGGCAAAGGGATTTGCGCCGACCTCACTGTTCCGGCCGACACCGCGCGAGATGGAAGGCGAGCACATGGCTCCCCCGGCCGATGAGGCCATCAACATCGAGGTGGCGACCAGCCAGGTCAACCTGGGGGTCATTCAGGGCTTTGTCCCCTACGTCACCAATGTCACGGGCACACTGCAGGCGAACTTCAAAGTGACGGGATCGGGCTACGACCCGCACCTGGATGGGGCAGTCGATATCAAGGGTGGCGCGTTCCGCATTCCGGATCTCGGTACGTCCTACTCGGGTCTGGACACCAAGATCGATCTCAAGCCAGACCTGGTCACGATCAGCGAATTCCGGATCCTCGACAAGAACAAGCAACCGATGACCATCGGCGGCAGCCTCGCCGTACACGAACGTTCCGTTGGAGAAGTCGACGTCAAGGTTCAGTCCGACGACTTCAAAATCGCGGCAAATAGCACGGCGGACCTGAAGTTCGACACCGACGTGCACATTACCGGCACGGTGCGCGCACCGAAGGTGGAAGGCTCAATCGAAGTGGGGCCCGGCACGATCGATGTGGCAGACGTGCTCCGGATCGCGAGCAGCCGGAGCGCGTACTCGACAACGGCGACCGAGATTACGCCCGAGAATTCGGCGGGTCCTGAGCCGACGACCCCTGAACTGCCGGGTATGTTCGACGCGTTGGAGCTTCGGCTCGGCCTCGCGATTCCGGGCGACCTGCTGCTCAAGGGAAACAACATCAAGCCTGCGAACGCGCCTATCAATGTCGGCGACATGAACGCCTACGTCGGTGGCGCGGTGTCGATCGAGAAGCCGTCTGGCGGGAGACTCCGTTTGATCGGCGAGGTCAACACGGTCCGTGGCACCTACACGTTTCAGGGGCGCCGGTTCGACATCATGCGGGACGGCCGCATCCGGTTCCAGGGAAACGAAATCATCGATCCGTTGCTGGACCTCACCGCGCATCGCCTGATCCAGGGTGTGGACACGTTCGTCCATGTGCGCGGCTCGGTGCGGCAGCCGGAACTGTCGTTCAGCAGCAATCCACCTCAGGACGAGTCGGACATCCTGTCGCTCATCATCTTCGGTATCCCGACCAACGAGCTCGGTGAAGGGCAGCAGGTCGCGCTCGCCGTCCGCGCGCAGGAACTGGCCGGGGGATTTCTGGCGTCAGGGCTGTCGCAAGCGATCGGCGGCGCGCTCAACCTCGACGAGTTCGACATCCAGGCGGCCGGGGAGAACGGACTTGGACCGAGCGTTACGCTCGGGCAGCAGGTAAGCAAGGGTTTGTTCGTCCGCCTGCGTCAGGGGTTCGGTGCCGAACAGGCAACCGAATTCATTCTTGAGTATCAGCTGACGAATTTCCTTCGTTTGCAGGGAACGGTGTCCGACGCCGGGGGTTCACAGCAGCGGAATTCATTCCGGCGCGTCGAACGCGGCGGGCTGGATCTGATTTTCTTCTTTAGCTATTAGGCGGGTCTAAAGACCCGCCTCTACGAATCCTAGAGGCCTCGACGAATCGGAGAGGCGGACCTTCAGGTCCGCCTACACCCGTGCCACCTCGACCCGTGCGTCGTTGAAGCAGGCGCCGCCGCCGATGTCGGTGAGGGCATCGGACACGAGCGACGTGCCGGTGTAACCGTTCATCGTGTGCCGGCGCCAGATTCCCTTGGGCAGCGACACGACGCCCCGGCGAATCCAGCCGCCAAGCGTCGCCTTGCATCGCACGTCGCCGAGGGCGTTGAAGATGCGAATCTCGTCGCCATCCGTAATGCCACGCCGGGCGGCATCGTCGGGATGGATCAGGAGCCGTACTTCGGGTCGAGGAATCTCCGCCAGCGTCGAGCTGATGGTCTTGTCGCTCGCAGGAGAGATCAACGCCAGCGGGAAGTCGTGTGTCCCGGGATCCGGCTGATAGACATAGAGTCCCGCGTGCGCCTCATGGGCAAGCGCCTCGGGATACAAATCGATCTTCTGATCCGCTGTTCGCGGAAAGACGTCGACGAACTGGATTGGACGCCCATCGAACGGTGGTCTCGCCCTACCGTTGTCCCGGACCTCATCGCCCGACGTTCCAGGCAGACGATCGAGGACGTGGAGCATCTCCTCGAGTTCGCCGCGCGGGTCGGAGTCTTCGCGCAACTCGGTCAGCTCGAGGAGATCGCCGAATACGTCCGCGTTCGACCGCGACTCACCCACTGGTTCAATGACCGGGCGCCCCAAACCAAGCGTCCACGGTCCGTATGATTTCACCAGGTCGTAGCCTTCGAGGAACGTGGTGTTCGGCAGCAGCACGTCGGCATAGCGTGCGGTGTCGGTCATCACCTGTTCGAAGACCACCGTAAACAGGTCATCGCGCTCGAGCCCGCGCAGCACGCGCCGCTGATCGGGCGTGGTCGCCGCCGGGTTGCTGTTGTAGACGAACAGCAATCGGATCGCTGGATCCCCTTCGGTCAGAGCGCGACCGAGCTGATTCATGTTGACGATGCGCGTCGCGGGTTCGGCGGCGCCCGCCCAGGTATTCGTGATGCCCCACGACGCCGAGTTGCTCATCATGTAGCCGCCGCCCCGTTCGCCGAATTTGCCGGCTACGGCCGGCAGCGCGAGGATCGCGAGCGAGGCGCTGCCGCCGTTCCGGTTTCTCTCGGGGCCGTAGCCACATCGGATCACAGCCGGACGTGTCGCGGCGTACAGCTCCGCTACCCGGCGCAACGCGTCGAGAGGCACATCGGCCTCAGCCGCGGCACGTTCGAACGTCCACTCGCGCGCCCGTTCGCGGAGCTGTTCGGCACCGTGCGCGTGCGTGTTGAGGAACCGCTCGTCAGCGTGTCCCTCCTCGAACAGAAAACGGTGAATGGCGAGCGCCACGAGCAAGTCCGTACCGGGCCTGACCGCCAGATGAAAGTCAGCTTGTTTGGCGAGCGGCGTCGTGCGGGGATCGACGACGACGAGGGTTGCACCACGGCGCTGCGCTTCGCGAATGTGTGAGACCAAATGGATGCCGGATGTCGAGGGATTCGCGCCCCACAGAATGATCAGGCGCGATTCGGGAAAATCGGCGTAGGTGACCGACGGCATCTTGCCGTACATCGCCAGGTTCGCGGCACCGGTCGGTGCGGCGCAGACGGTGCGCGCGAGACGCGACGCGCCCAGCCGTCTGAACAGCGTGGCGTCGCTCGTATCCTGCGTCAGCAAGCCATTCGATCCACCGTAGGAGTACGGCAGGATCGCTTCGCCGCCCCACCTGCGTTTCGCATCCAGCAGCCGTTCCGCGACCGTCGCGAGCGCTTCCTCCCACGAGACCCGCGCAAAACTCCCCAGTCCCTTTGGGCCTTTCCGGATCGCCGGATACAGCAGCCGGTCCGGACCGTAGACGCGCTCAGGAAACCGGCGGACCTTCGCGCAAATGTAGCCATCGGTATTGGGATTGACGTGCGTCCCGTCGATCGATGTGATGCGTCCATCCTGCACCACAGCTTCCAGGCTGCACGCGTCAGGGCAGTCGAGTGGACAAACTGTTGCGACGGCGTGTTCGGTGGCGAAGGTGGTGGGTTTCATACCAGTTGGTCGCCGATGGTTGGCGGTTGGTGGTTTCTGGTTAAACATAGCTCGAAATGGCGCCGCACGTCGTCATCATCGGTGGAGGTTTCGGAGGGCTGAGCGCCGCCAAAGCGCTCCGAAAGGCGCCCGTGCGCGTCACCGTCGTTGACCGTCACAATCACCATCTGTTTCAGCCGCTGCTTTACCAGGTCGCGACGGCGACGCTCTCGCCGGGAGACATTGCCTCGCCGATCCGGTGGATCCTGCGCCATGCGCGCAATACCCGTGTATGGCTCGGCGACGTGCAGACGATCGATCTGAAGAATCGTCGCATCACGCTCGCGGACGGCGCGTCGATCGCGTACGACTACCTGATCATCGCAACGGGAACCAGCCACACCTACTTCGGCCACGATGGATGGGCTGCGCATGCCCCAGGCCTCAAGACGCTTGAAGACGCGCTCGCCATCCGGCGCCGCATCCTCGTAGCGTTTGAGCAGGCGGAGCGTGAAACGGATTCCGCACGACAGCAGCGCCTGCTGACGTTCGTGCTCGTCGGTGGTGGTCCGACGGGCGTCGAGCTCGCCGGGACGCTGGCGGAGATTGCGCGGCAGACGCGCTCGGAATTCCGCAACATCGACACCCACAAGACGCGCATCGTGGTGGTCGAGGCAGGGCCCACCATTCTGCCCTCGTTCGCGCCAGCGCTTCGCGACGCCGCGCGTCGGTCACTCTCGCGTTTGCATGTCGAGGTCCATGAAAACACACGCGTGACTGCGGTCGATGATGGCGCTGTGAGGCTCGGCGCGGATCGCCTCGAGGCTGGAACCGTCCTTTGGACCGCCGGTGTTGCCGCGTCGCCGATTACCGCGACTCTCGGAGTGCCCCTCGACCGCGCCGGCCGCGCCCTCGTCGAACCCGATCTGTCGCTCCCGGCTCGCCCTGAAGCATTTGTGATTGGAGATGCTGCCGCGTTCCTCGATGCCCAGGGGGTTCAACTGCCAGGTGTCGCGCAGGTGGCGATGCAGGGTGGCACGCACGCCGCGCGCACGATTCTCCGTCGGATGCGCGGCGAACGGTCGCAGCCGTTCGTGTATCACGATCGAGGAAGCATGGCGATCATCGGCCGCGGCTCGGCCATCGCCGATATCCGGGGACTTCGCTTTTCAGGTCCGATCGCCTGGCTGGCCTGGCTCTTTCTCCACATCTTCGAGCTGATCGGTTTCCGCAATCGCCTCGTCGTGATGATCGCGTGGGCGACGGCGTACTTCACACGTCAGCGCAGCGTGCGTCTCATCACGTATCAGGATCACTAGCGCAGAGTTGCGCAGGCTGCGGCGAGATGGCAGTTGATCGTGATCGGTCGCCGCAACTCGTGGCGCTTCACCGTCCACCCCGTCAGCCGGGCTGTTTCACCGATTCAACCGCCAGCGGCGCCGGCTCAGCGGGCTGTACGGTCATCACGTGCGCGAGTGAACTCTTCGTGGGGTCGCTGTCGGTGGCGAGAACCGGTTGGTACGTGATCGCTGCGATCTGTTCTGCCTGCGCCTTCGGATACAGGAATACGTCGCCCGCCGGATCGGTCGGATAGTAGAGAACCTTTACCGGTGGCGCGATGCCGCGCGGTGTCTCATGGAATCGCACGACCGGCCTGCCGCTCGCATGATTTATTTCGTGAATCGTGCGAACTTCCGTCCGTACGAAGAAGAACTGCGCGAGCACATGGCGCTCGTTCGCGTCGAGCACCTGCGACACAGTCTGGATGGTGGGATCCGCGATGCGGAATACATATGTGCCCGCCGGCAGCGTCGCGCCGGGCACCTGCACTGGGACCCTGAACGTCAGGAACGTGCGTTTGTTGATCGTCCCGGCCTGTGCGTGCAGGTGAGCGGATGCGGCCCTCACCATGAGGGCTGCCGCCAGGATGCCGGCGCCCCACGAAATGATGCGCGTCATGGTGAGTCTCCTGTCCAACATGCTGCGGCTGCATCCACCATGACCTCAACATTTCTGATGGCGTGTTGCGCCTGACAAGGACTCATCCGCATGTCGGGACCGCCATTTGCTAACCCACATCTGTTGGCGTGGAGGGCGTCATGAGACTCAGGGTTTGTGCGGCGACGGTGGCAGCGTGTCTGGGCGTGGCGTGTCATCGGGCCCCGGAGACGGAAGATAGTCTGCGTAAGGCGCTCGATCAGGCGAACATGCAGCAGGTCGAGGTCAAAGTCGACAACGACGTGCGCATCGTCCATCTGAAGGGCACCGTCGGTTCAATGGCTGAGCGATCGCGCGCCGAGGAGGTCGCCGATGCCGTCGTCGGGACCAGTGGGCGCGTGCTCAACGAGCTCACGGTCAAGGGGCTCAACGATACGACCGCTGACGATCTCGACGGCGACATCAGCAAGAACCTCGACCGGATGATCGACAACGATCCGACCCTCAAACAACGCGACGTCAACTTCGAGGTGACCAACGGCATGGTGGCCATCAAAGGGAGGGTGTGGACTGTTGACGAGAAGAATCGTGTCGGCGAGATGACGAAGGCAGCGCCAGGTGTAAAGGACGTCGCAAACGGTCTGCAAATCGAATCCGGCAAGTAGACGCCGTGGCACCCAGGGTTGGTCCCGACCCACTCACGTCGGCTGCATCAGCGGGCCTCCACTACGTCAGGGACGATCGACCGGGCATCACGCGAAAAAAGGGGGCGCTCGGCTTCCGCTATTACCGTCCGGACGGCCGCCTATTGAAGAGCCCTACCGACCTGAAGCGCATTCGCGCGCTGGCGATTCCGCCCGCATGGAAGCAGGTGTGGATTTGTCCCGATCCCCGCGGCCACCTGCAGGCAACGGGCCGCGATGCACGTGGCCGAAAGCAGTATCGATATCACCCGGCTTGGCGCGCCCATCGCGACGGCGACAAGTTCGATCGGCTTGAAGCCTTCGCCACCGTGCTGCCGGTGGTTCGCGCGCGAACGGCCGCCGATCTCGAGAGGCCAGGGCTGCCGCGCGAGAAGGTGCTCGCCACGGTGGTGCAGTTGCTCGAACGCAGCCTGATTCGCGTCGGCAACGACGAGTACGCGAAAGCCAACAATTCCTTTGGCCTGACGACGCTACGGGATCAGCACGTCGAGGTGAAGGGGTCGACGCTGCGGTTCGAGTTCAGAGGAAAGAGCGGAAAGCGGCACAGTGTCGGCATCAACGACCGTCGTCTCGCGCGTATCGTCAAGCAGTGCCGCGATCTTCCCGGCCAGGAGCTCTTTCAGTATCTCGACGAACATGGGCGCAGGCAGGACGTGAACTCCGCGGATGTCAACACGTACCTGCGGGAAATTACCGGGACTGATTTCACGGCGAAGGACTTTCGCACGTGGTTCGGCACGGTGCTCGCTGCGACAGCGCTTCGCGAATTCCGCCACGCGGATTCCAAGGCCGCGGCGAAGAGGAACACGCTGCGCGCGATTGAAGCCGTTGCGGGCGTGCTGGGTAATACCCCTGCGGTCTGCCGCAAGTCGTACATCCATCCAGCGATTCTCGACTGCTATATGCATCGATCGATGGAGACAAAACTGTCGCGCGCGTTGCCGCCTCCCGTCAAACGGGTCGCGTCAAAGCTGCGGCCGGATGAAGTTATGGCTCTCCGCATTCTTCACTGCATGCACCCGGCCGCGCATCGCACCACGGCCGCCTGATGTCTCACCGCCAGCGGCTGATTCGGGCCTCAAACTGATCGAGTGTTGGATCGCCGTCTTTCTGGTCGATGATCGGTTTGAACCGGTACGTTCTCGTAGGCGACTTGATCGTCAGCGTGTCATCCTGCACGACGTGGACAAATTCGTTGTACTTGAAGTCGAAGGCGTCTCTGCTCGTCCTGCTGTCGGGGACGAAGGCCATCCCCGCGCGCGTGGCGACGAGCCGACCGACACAATGTCCGACTCGGTGATAGTGCATGACGTGGATCGACAGCGACGTTGCACTTGCGAATGGCGTTTCGATCCGCGGTGGGGCGGCGGTGAGAGCGACCGGGGGAATCGGGGACGCGAATGACGGAGATTCAATGGCCGTTGGTGGCGGCGGCGCCGCGGCCGGCTCGTGCGGCGTGGGCGTCTCTGTTCTCGGCAAATCCGAGGAGAGAGCTCGTGGGGGCGCAACCGATCCTGAGAACGGGGTCGGGCCACGCTCTGCGCGAGGGGGAGCGATGACGCGCGACGGTGGCGTGCTCGGAACGGCGGGTGCGTGCGGAAGATCAGGCACGCCGGTCTGCTCGAGTGCAACGGGCAGAGATGACAGCATGCCGACAGCGAGCAACGCGATGACGGCCGCTGCGGCCCAGCCCCATCTGCCCGCAGACGCCTGCCTCCATTTGTCGATCGACGAGAGCGTGATTCCACGCTTCCTGCGTTTCGGAACCTGTACCCGCGTAGCAAGCCCGGTGCTCAGGATTTCCGTGGCTTTGACCTCGTCCAGCGGCTTTGCGAACAGGTAACCCTGCGCTGCATGGCACCTGAGCGATCGAAGCAGCGCAAGCTGCTGTTCGTTCTCGATGCCTTCGGCGACCACCTGCAGGCCCAGTTGCACCGCCATGTCGGTCAACGTGCCGACGATCGCCGCGCTGTCCTGACGCGTTTCGATGCCACGGACGAACGACCGGTCGAATTTCAGCGCGTCGACCGGAAACTGGCGGAGATGCGCCAGGGAGGAATATCCGGTTCCGAAGTCGTCGATGCTGATGCGAACGCCGATGGAACGGAGCTCCATCAGGAGGCTCTTCACACCGGTGGGATTCTCCATGGCCATGCTCTCGGTCAGCTCGAGCACGAGACTGCGTGGCTGCAGACCGGAGTCGCTCAGCGCTGCGCCGACACGCTGGACAAGCGTGGGGTCCTTCAGCTGCACGCCCGAGAGGTTGACGGAGATCCAGAGGTCGGCGGGAACCTTCGGGTTGTCCTGCCATGCCTTGAGGCGAATGCACGCCTCGCGGAGGATCCACTCGCCGAGGGGAACGATCAGTTCCGTCCTCTCCGCGATTGGAATGAAATCGATAGGTGAAATGACGCCGAGCACGGGATGGTGCCAGCGCACGAGCGCCTCGAAGCCGACGATCTGATTCGAGGCTATCCACACGATCGGTTGATACAACAGACGGAACTCGCGCCGCTCGAGCGCGTCCTTCAGGTCGCCTTCCAACTGCAACTCGGCCTGATGCGATTGAAGGATGGCGGTATCGAACACCTCGCAGTGCGACCCGCCGAGCATCCGTGCTCGATGCAGCGCCGTGTCTGCATCGCGCAGCACGTCCTCGGCTTCTGTATAGCCGGTTGCACTCACGGCCACGCCGATGCTCGCCGACAGAAACACTTCTCGACCATCGATCATGAACGGCGCGAGGATTTCCTTCAGGAGACGATCAGCAACGACCTTTGCATGGCTGATCGCCTTCAAGCCGTCCAGCAGGACGGCGAACTGATCGCCCTCCACGCGTGCCACGAAGTCGTTGCTGCGCAGGGTAGGGCTGGCGTTCGCGATTCGAAGGCTGGTCTCGAGGCGCCGCGCTGCCGCCGTCAGCAGCGAAGCCGATGATTGCCCTCCGAGATCGAGGAGCAGCGCCGCGTAGTGGAATCCCTCGTATTTCTGCGCCCGCTCGATCGAGTGCGCAAGACGATCGATGAGAAGTAACCGGTTGGGCAGCCCGGTGAGTCTGTCGGTGACGGTTTCGACCGTGATGTCCGCGTGAGCGCCCGTCAGCCGGACGGCCGCACCGCCGCTGTCGCGCACGACCGCCATGCGGCACGCGGTCCAGCGATACCGACCGTCCTTGTGCCGAAGGCGGTGCCGGAATTCGAGTTCGTCACCCTCTTCCGCGCGCGCGGCCTCGATCCGGCGCAGCACCTCGGGCAGTTCCTCGGGATGAACCCTGTTCAGCCACTCGTCGGGCGTGTTGCCGACTTCGTGCTCCTCGCAGCCGGCAAGCGAGATCCATCGCGGCGAGAAGTGAATCCGGTCTGAGGCCAGATTCCATTCCCACAATGCCTCGCTGTCCGCGCGAGCGCTGGCGACACGCTTTTTCATCAGGTGAAGGGGGGACCCCCGTTACAGTTAGTCGGCGGAAAGGCATGACGGGAATAGGACTCTGGTTTCCGCTTTTTGACGGAAAAAAGCCGAGTTACTGAGGTTTTCGGTGGCTAATTTGCCCGGTAGTTCAGTTGAAGTTCGCGACGGATATTCCTCATGCGGTCCGTCGCGCGTGAGTGGTCGCCGGCAAAGCAGTTCGTGACGACGTCTTGTTCGCCAAACTGTGAACGTACGCGGGACCACATTTCAATCGCGCGTTCGACGTCGAACCCACCTTCGTACGCGTATCGCAATCCGACGCGGTCCGCTTGCTCCTCCAGGGTTCGGCTGTAGCTGTTCACCCATGCGAGCAACGACAGCTTCGCATTCTTGACACTGTGACGCGTGTGGCGGTGGGTGTAGTGCGCCAACTCATGACCGAGGACGACCGACAGTTCGTCATCGGACGTATCGTTCAGCAGCCCCGTGTTGACCCAAATCGCGCCGTTTCCCATCGCGCGTGCGTTCCATTCGTCGCTGTCGACGACGTGAACGCGGATGCGCGTCGCGTCCACGTACGGTGGCACGATGCGGCGCATGATGCGGCGTACGCGGTCCGCGGCAGGGCCCGCGTCCACGATGCGACCGATGGTTCGCACGTCCTTTCCGTTCGCGAGGAACATCGCGCCTGTCGCCATCCATGCTCGTTCGACATCGTCAAATTCCTGGACGACCTCGCCTTCATACAACCCGACGCCGTTCGGTTTCGCGTCGATCCGTTCCGCCATCAACGAACCGTCGCGAGTGCGCCGACCGGTGACGACGACTTCGTAGCCTGGCGGCACGCTGCTGACGAAGGGGAGGCGGGCGAGTTGTAATTCCGTGTCTGGAGCCCAGCGAACGCGCTGACCATCGACGATGACGTAATTGCCCTTCTGCCACTCGAGATAACCACGGAGGGATTCCCGCTTCTGCCGTGGATCCACAGTCAAGTCAGGCGGTCGTTCGCCGCGCACGGCAACGCTCACGTTTGGCGATCCATCCAGGCTGCCATTTGAATTCGTGATGTTGAGTGGCGCCAGTTCGAGAACTGAACAACGGACATAGGCCGCACGCTCGCCCCAAATCGCATCCGCGAATCGAACCAGTCGCCATTCGCCTTCGGCAGCGATGCCGTTCACGCGCACGCCCGCCCCGATCGTCGCCAGCCGCAGACTGGAGGGGTCGGCTTTCATGAATGCGTCTGTGTTTCTCAGGACCACGAACGCGCGATGGGAATTCGGCGCGCAACCGCCACCAGCAGAAAGCGTGGCAACAGCCCGAGCAAGCTCCGTTACCGGGCTCGGAGGCGGAGCATTGGTGGGAGTGTGAACATCCGCTTCGTTGGGTGCGACCGGCTCGCGCTCTTCGGATCGGCGCACCGCGGCGCCGACGGTTGCGGTGGGTGCGAGCCGCTTCGCCGCCGCGCGGCTTGGCTTGGCCGCCGACGCTGCGCGCGGCATTGCTCGTGTGACGTGCGTCGCTTTGCTCGTGACGTCACGAGGGTTTTCGGCGCCAGGTGCCCTCTTGCAGGCCGAGACCAAAACGAGGATGCCCAATACGGAAATGCCGTGGAGCCATCGACGGGACCGCATCAAGCGCCTGCAATACATGGCTCAGAACAGAATCGATGCCCCGAGTGAAATGCCGAAGCGATTCACATCTGACACCGGGAGTACGTCGCTTGAATTGAAATAGCGTTCGTAGAAGGGACGCACGATCAACGCGCCTCCGCCGCCTCGCGTCAGGACACGGAACCCGGCCGACGCGTTCACGAACGTCGGATCGTCAACGAGGCCGGCGAACAATGCGGAGGCACCGAACCCTCTTCCAATCACACCGCCGACGAATGGGACGATCGGACCGTTCTCTCGAAAATTGACGAGCGCACCGCCTCCGACGGTGCCAAACGCATCAACGTCCGAGGCTTTGAGAATCGACGTGCTCACCACGATTTCAAAATGTCGCGAAGCCACGAGTCCGACCAGACTGTCTAGCTGAAAGACGCCGACCGTTTCGCCACCCGCATTCCACCCTGCCATCCCTCCCTCGACAACGAGCTCGACGTGGCCGACGCTGAAATCCGGATCCGGTAAAGGTGAGGTTGTCGTCGATGGGCTCTGCGCCGCCTGTGATGTGGCGGCAGTACCGTTCGGGACCAGCGCGACACCAGCCTCCGCGGGTAGCAATTCGATGACACTGCTATGAATCCAGCCGGTCCGCGGGACCGCCCCAAGCGTTCTGGCCTGATACCAGTCGCCCGTTCGCGCGAACAGCTGGATGACGACGCCGGGAGGAACGGTCATCACCACGTTGCTGTCCCCTCTCGGTTCCTGAAGGATCACCGAGCTCTGGATCGTCCTCGCGGCCGTCGGCGGCGTTTGGGCAAAGCCGTTATGGGTTCCGAGAAGGACGAGGACCGCGATCACGCAGCCCAACGACGATCGACGCATCGACACTCCTCACGTCGGTACGAACCGCTACCAGACAGGTCCGAACGCCTGGAAGTCAGGGGGTGAGGCTGCGCTGTCTCATGATTGGTGCCAAGAGCTCGGGTAAAACTGGGGCCAAAACGCAAACGACGCCTCTTTTAAGGGCGCGGCTTCGGAGCCTTTCTTCTACCAAGTCCCGGTCTCGCTCTGGACAGGCTGGACGAAGGTGCTACAGCGGCATGCGGATGCAGGAACCTTCGGCGTCGGCCCTATGTGGCCGCACGTACGATGTGTCTGTTGACGACCGCCGTTTCCTGATGATCAAGGAGCAGGACACAACATCGTCAACTGGCCCTGACCTCGTCCTCGTGGAGCACTGGGCGAGGAACTGAAGAAGCTCGCGAAATAATCTGACCACAGCGCCGCCCGATCGAACGATTGGAACGACGCGAACGGATCCGAACGATCCGAACGATCCGAGCGATTTATTCCCGCAGTCCGAACGTCGCCATGACGTTTCCGGAGTTCACGATCACGTACTGCTTACCGTCTACAGAATAGGTGACGGGCGCGCTCATGATCGCTCCGCCGAGAGCGGCCTTCCACAGCACGGTTCCCGTCCGCGCATCGAGTGCGTGGAAATACCCTTCACGGCCGCCGGTGAAGAGGACGTCGCCTGCGGTTGTCAGAATGCCAGCGTCGGTGACGTCATACATCTGGAACTTCCATTTCGGTTGCCCCGTTTTCGGATCGATCGCGATCACCGCACCGTTGCCGACGAGGTTCGTCCACGTATTAATCGACGGACGTGCGGCGGCCGCCCCCGGCATCACCGGCGCGTCCGGCACGGGCTTCACCGTTGCACCTGCGCCGCCGTTGAAACGCCGCCCCGGTTCGTACTCCACGGGCTCTTTGCGATAGACGGATCCGTAGTTCTCCCAGGCGGAGAGATAGAAGAGACCCGTACGCGGACTGTATGACGGCGAATACCAGTTGGTGCCGCCCTGCACGCCGGGATACGTCGGCATGCCGGCAGGCTGCGGCGTCTGAATCGGCCTGCCGCCTTCGTCGAAGCCGTTCATCCAGGTCACCTTCACGAACGGCGTGCCCGAGAGGAACTTTCCCGTCTCGCGATCGAGCACATAGAAGTTGCCGTTTCGATTCCCCCACAGCATCGCTTTGGTGAGAGAACCCTTCCACATCAGATCCGCGAGCACCGGCACCTGCACCGAGTCGTAGTCATAGGCGTCGTTCGGCGTGAACTGGTAATGCCACTTCAGCTTCCCGGTGTCGGGGTCGAGCGCCACAACCGAATCGGTGTAGAGGTTGTCGCCCGGACGCTGATCGGGATTCCAGTCGGGCCCTGGATTACCGACGCCCCAGTAGGTGAGGTTCAGTGCCGGATCGTACGAGCCGGTGACCCAGACTGATCCGCCACCGTGCTCCCACGCCTGTCCCGACCACGACTCGCTGCCGGGCTCGCCCTTGCCGGGAATCGTGTAGAAGCGCCAGAGCTCCTTGCCATTCTTCGGATCGTAGGCGGCCACGAAGCCACGAATGCCGTACTCGGCGCCGCCCACGCCGACGATCACCTTGTCCTTGACGACGAGCGGCGCGAGCGTGACGGAGTAGGCGAGCTTGTCGTCGGCGACCAGCACGTTCCACAGCGGCTTTCCGTTCTTCGCATCGAGGGCCACCAGATGCGCATCGAGCGTCCCCATGAAAAGCGTGTCGCCGAGAATGGCGACGCCGCGGTTTTGCGCGCCACAGCAGACCTGTTGCCGCCCGGAGTTCGTGTAGCGATACTGCCAGAACACGCGTCCGCTCTTTGCGTCGAGCGCGATGACGTCGTTCGGCCGCTGCGTGAGATACATGACGCCGTCGACGACGAGCGGCGACGTTTCCCAGGGACCAAAGACCTGGTTCTGGAACATCCACTTCAGCTCGAGATTCTTCACGGTCGACGTATCGATCTGCTTCAGCAGGCTGTAGCGTTGGCTCGAGTAGCCGCCGGAATACGTCAGCCAGTTCTGCGGCTCCTCAGCGGCGCGCAGGATGCGATCGGAGGTGACCTGCGCGTCGAGGCGGTACGAGGCGGCGACGAGCAGCACGGCGACGACAAGTTTCATCAGCTTCTTCACGGCTAGCGCCCTTTCAGCGACAGCAGGTACGCGACCACGTCGGCTCGCTCGTCTGCCGTCAACGTGTTCTGGAACGAGGGCATCGATGAGGCTGAAACGAGTTCCAGCGATCGGAGGTCCGCTTTCACCAATGACACCAGCCGCGACTGCTCGTCGATCAACTGGATGGTGTAGGCATCTTCGTTGAGGCGGCGTCCGCGAATCGTGCGGCCGTCGCGGGTGGCCGCGCGCACCGAGCGATTACCCGGAAGGTTCGCTTGCGCGGGGTCGATCAACGCGCGCTGCAGCGACGCCGGTGTCCGCACGCTCCCGATCTCGGTGAGATCTGTCGCGGTGTACGCGCCACGGCCGTTGACGCGATGGCACGACGTGCAACTGCCCTTGCCGTCGAAGAGGGCGGCGCCGCGTCGGGCGTCGCCGATTGTCACGCCTGTCGTCGTCGCGTCGAATCCGGATCGAATGTAGGCGATGATCGCGCGCGATTCGTCCGAGTGCAGTACGGCGAAGCTCGGCATGCCGGCGGCCGGCCTGCCCGTTGCCAGCACGCGCGTCAGGTCCTCGTCGGTTCGGACGGTCAGGAACCTGCCGGCACGCAAATCAACGCCGTTGATCAGGTCACCGTTGGTGCCGTGACAGACCGAACATTGGCCGGTGTACAAGCGCGCCCCCATTTCAATGACGAAACGATCGGACGGCGCTTGCGGATTCGGCGGAGCGTTCTGACCTGCGAGGCGGGCGGCGAGTGTAAAGACAACGGCCGCCCCGAAGAACATCGTTCGGATCGTTCGAGCCGTTCGAAATCCGTCCATAACGCTCGCGTTTTACCCGACTGGGCGCCGGTTGTCTAGCGATTTTCCGGGAGTTCGAAACCGAACGATCCGAACGTTAGGAACGACCTGAACGATCCGAACGATCCGAACGTTGTGTGTAATGCGTGGCGACGTAATTGTCCACGAGCGCGCGGAATCCCTCGGCGAGCTCGTCGTACGTGCCGCGCAGCGTCGTGAAATGGTCGCCATCGATGAACACGGGGCAGTGTGGCGCTTCGCCGGTCCCCGGCAGGCTGATGCCGATATTGGCGGCCTTCGATTCGCCGGGGCCGTTGACGACGCAGCCCATCACGGCGAGCGTCAGCGTTTCCACGCCGTCGTAGCGCGTTTTCCATTCCGGCATGCGGTTGCGGATGTAGTCCTGCGTTCGCTCGGCGAGTTCCTGGAACGTCGAGCTCGTCGTGCGGCCGCAGCCCGGACATGCGGTGACGCTCGGTGAAAACGACCGGAGGCCAAGGGCCTGGAGCAACTCGCACGCCGCATACACCTCTTCGCGCCGGTCGCCGCCGGGCCGCGGGGTGAGCGAGACACGGATCGTGTCGCCGATCCCCTCGTTCAGCAGCACACCCATCGCTGAAGCGGACCACACGAGGCCTTTGGTGCCCATGCCGGCTTCGGTCAGCCCCAAATGCAGCGGTTGATCGGTCTGCCGCGCGAGCTCGCGGTAGATCGCAATCAGGTCGCGCGGCCGTGAGACCTTGCACGAGATGATGATCTGATCTCTGCGCATCCCCGTCTCGAGCGCGAGCTCGGTGGACTGCAGCGCCGAAATCACCATGCACTCGTTGAGGATCTCTTCGGAGGAACGACCGAGCGCGCGGTCGGTGTTCTCCTGCATCTTCGAGACGACCAGTTCCTGATTGAGCGAACCGCCGTTGACGCCGATGCGCACGGGCCTGTCGTGATCGATGGCAACCTTGCAGATCGTGGCGAACTGCTCATCTCGTCGTCGTCCGGTGCCGACATTGCCGGGGTTGATTCGGTACTTGTCGAGTGCGTGGGCGCAATCGGGATAGCGTGTCAGGAGGAGATGCCCGTTGTAGTGGAAGTCGCCGATCAACGGTGCGTCGCAGCCCGCGTCGAGCATGCGACGCTTGATCTCCGGCACCGCCGCCGCCGCTTCCGGTACGTTGACGGTGACGCGGACCATCTCCGAGCCGGCCTGCGCCAGTTCGATGCACTGCTGCGCTGTCGCCGCGGCGTCCGCGGTGTCCGTCATGGTCATCGACTGGACGACGACCGGCGCACCCCCGCCCACTTGGACGTCGCCAACTCTGACACCGACTGTCTTGTGAACCCTGATTGGAGAGGGCACTCGAACCATCATACCGGCTCAGGCCGACGTCCACCCATCACGCTCGAGGACGCCACGGATTTGATCCGCGCGGGCGAGTGCGAGTTCCATCGATTCGTAGTTTTCGGCCCGGTCCATGATGTCGTCGAAAAACCAGGTAATCGTGGTCTGGGTGTCGCCGGGAAAAATCGTCGCGTGCGCGGTGGATCTGCCGCGTGTCATCCGCCATAACACCGTCGGATCGCTTGGCGTCAGTGGGTTCAAGGGATTCAGAGGGTTCAGTGGGTCCAGTTCAATGGCTTCATATCACCGAATCAGTAAAAGGCCCAACGAGAGCAGAGCGAGCAGCCACAACGTCACAGGAACTTCACGTGCGCGGCCGACGCACGCATAGAGGAGTGCCTGGAGAATGAAGCCGCAGAGGATTCCCTGCGTAATCGAAAATGTCAGCGGAATGAGCACGAGCGTCACGAACGACGGCAACGCGTCCTCGATGGCCGCGAAATTGATGTGCCCGACCATCTGAAACATCGCGACCCCCACGAGGACGAGTACCGGAGCGGTCGCGTAGGTGGGCACCGATGCGGCGAGCGGTGAGACGAAGAAACACGGGACGAAGCAGAGTGCCGTTACGACTGACGCTCGTCCTGTCCGGCCGCCCATTCGGATTCCGGCGACGCTTTCGACATACGCCGTGCCGGACGATGTTCCGGCGAGTCCAGCCACCAGCGTCGCAAACGCATCGACGATGAGGCCGCGCCGCAGGTTAATCGGGCGCCCATCGGGCTCGGTCAGGCCAGCTGCTGTCGCGACACCGATGAATGTCGACAGCGAGTCGAACAGATCGGTGAAAAGAATCGAGATGATGGCGGGCAGCAGGCTCAGTTGCAGCGCGCCGAACACATCCAGCCTGAGCGCCACAGACGAGAAATCCGGAAGGCTGACGATGTCCTGCGGCGCCTTCGCGTACCCGAATGCCCATGAGAGGAGCGTCACGACGAAGATCGAGGTCAGAAAGGCCAGCGGGTTCCGGCGTCGCATCAGCACCACGGCCGCGACGAGGCCGACAACCAGAAATGCGGACCGATAATCGATCGTGCCGAGCCGCACGATGGTCGCTGCATCAGGCTCGATCAGTCCCGCGTTTCGGAGGCCGATGAATGTGAGCAGGAGGCCGATGCCGGCTGCGGTCGCCAGCCGCAGGTTCCGCGGAATCGCTGTCGCAATCCGTTCACGCAACGGGGTCGCCGATATCAGCAGAAACAGGACTCCGGCCCAGAACACCATGCCGAGCGCCGTCTGCCACGGCACCTTGTTCTGCAACACGATCGTGTAGGCGAAAAACGCGTTGAGGCCCATGCCGGGCGCGACCGCGAAGGGAAGGCGCGCGTAGAGACCCATCAGGAGCGTCATGCTGAAGGCGACCAACACGGTCGCGCTCAACACGCCGGCGAAGGGCATTCCGGTCCCGCTGCTGGAGAGGATGGTGGGGTTGACGATCACGATGTAGGACATCGTGAAGAAGGTCGTCACGCCACCGACGACGTCTGGGTTCAGTCGCGTCAGCGAGTCCCGTTCAGGGGGTTCAAGAACAAGGCCCTCTGAACCGATTGAACCCACTGAACGTCTGAACCCGGGTCAGACGCGGTATCGGCCGAGCCGCGCGGCGAGAATGGCCTTGAGGTCGGCTTCCGAGCGCGTGCCGGTGAGATCGAGATCCGATTCGCTGAGTGCGTCGATCAACGCGCGAATCACGTGCGCCCGACTGATGGCGACGCCGCTCGCCGCACGGATGTCAGCGCCCAGACGATCGAGGAAGACAATCTGGCGGTCGAACAGGACGACGGTCACCTTCGTCCAGTGCTCGGTGTGCGACGGGCGCCGTCCGCGCTTCTTGGGTCTATCCGCGCTGGCGTCGTCGCGGTGCGGAACGAAAATCTCCTCGCCGGACTTGCCGATTCGTTTCCCTGGTGGTCGGATGGCCATGTGGATCCCTGAGCCCCTAAACGTTCACATACGTGCGCCCCGAGCGTCGGAGGATCCGACTGGGATGCCCTTCAATTATTACGTAAATAAATTGAAATTTGAAGTGGTACGAGCGCGACGATCCTAAAGCAGGTTCTCACGACCGTGCAAGCGTCAGCGCCGCGTCGACTTGCGCTTGCGGCCGCGATCGACGCGCTGGATGACTTCGATCGTCAGCCGCTCGTAGGCGCGCGCCGCGCGCGAACGCGCATACAGCATCAGCGGAACGCCATGCGACGGCGCTTCCGACGCGCGCGGATCGATCGGAATCTCGGTTCGCAGCACGCCTCGTCGGTTGTGCATCCGGATGATGTCGATAATCTCGCGTGTCGCCTCCTGCCGGTGATCGACCATGGTCAGCAGAATGCCGGCGATGCGCGCGGCTTCTGACGCACCGGCGCTGCGGTCGCGATACCACCGCAGAAAATGGGCAAGCGATTCGAGCGATAGGTAGTCGGCGCGAATGGGGACGAGCAGATGCTGCGCCAGCGCGGTGGCGCCGAGCGAGAGCACCGTGTAATTGCTCGGGCAGTCGATGATGACGTCGTCGACTAACGCAGCCAGCGGACGGATGCAGTCCGTCAGCCGTCGTTCAGGCTGACGTACATTGCGAAGTGCCGAGGTAATGCCCGCCAGCGCCGGCGAGCCAGGCACTACTTGCAGGTTCGGGACGCGGCTGACCGGGCGGACCGCCTCGGTGGGGCGGCGCTGGTTGAGCAGTAACTCGAATATGGACGGGTGCTTCTCACCAGGTCGAACGCCGAGGGAGATCGAGGCGCCCATGTCGGCCTCGAGATCCACGAGCAACACCGAGCGGCCGCGGCGCGCCAATTCGGCCGCGAGATTCACGGCCGTCGTGGTTTTGCCGCAGCCGCCTTTCGGGTTGTAGATCGCGAGAATCATCGGATGGATGCACCATGGCTGTGTTTGGGGATTTAATTCCGCATTATATCGATGCCTAGTCGGTCGCCCGTGCCTTCCCTGCGTTGCGGAGCGACTTCGCGCCGCTGGGCGCTTTGGTCGCCTTGGCGCGGACGGTCGTTCGTTTTGTTTGAAGGTTTGTGGCTCGAGGCGGTTTAGCGACCGTGGAGCGCACGCTTGCGGTCTTCTTTTTGGAAGCTGCCGTACGCCCGACCGACGACTTCGCTCGAACTGGCACGACCCTCTCAGCGGGCTTTGAGACGTTCGAGCGCGCAGGTGCCTCCGTTGCACGGAGCGAGGCCCGCACGATGAACCTCTTGGGTGCCGACCCAATGTAGTTGAACGGATAGCACGTGACGAGCGTCAGCGCGGGATAGTTGGTGGGATCGAGGACCCAGACGTCCTGCGGCATGACGATACTGGTGCGCTGGACGTAATAGTTGAAAACGCCGTCTTTGGTGACGATTCGAATCTCGTCGTCCGGGTTGATGTCGCGCAGCTTCCGGAAGAAGGTGTCGCGGTGTCCGGCCAGCCCGAAGTTGCCGAGATCGCCGGGCAGCGCAGTGCCCGGAATGTAGCCAACCGCCAGGCGCAGCGTGCGGGCATCGCTTCCGGCTCTGATCACAGCCGACACGCCCAGGCGCGGAATTTCGATGCGCCCCACCGTGCTACCGGCGGCGAAGGGTCGCCGCGGCACGGTGCGAGGCGACGGAGCCGTGCCCTCCGGCGTCGTTCCTGATGTGCCGGTCGCCGCTGTGTCGTTCAGGATCTTGTCGAGTTCGCGATCTTCGAATTCCTGATACAG